>Ga0226835_1000035_pt1 | contig 322555 bp, 264 predicted proteins | sample LAC_MetaG_1_FD_163627 | JGI IMG/M metagenome (GOLD analysis project Ga0226835, IMG submission 163627) | Anaerobic ammonium oxidizing microbial communities from anammox membrane bioreactor (MBR) in UC Berkley, California, United States -... | ecosystem: Engineered > Bioreactor > Anaerobic >... | reverse complement strand
CAATTTTACTTAATTCGGACAGCATCTATGGTAACCTGGTTTTAAAAACAACGAAAACTTGTCCAAAATGCCAATAAATTCAAGGCCTATTCTTGGACTTCTCAGCTAATTTGGACAGCAATGACTTACAATAATCAGGCTTGAGTCGTCTATCCCAATTTTAAAATGAATGTTTCGCAAACGACGTAGTGCAAGTTCCACACGGACAAACGAAGTTTGTCCGTGCCACCCTGTTTACCAATTCAGAAGATTCGCCAAGGGTGAATTCTTTGAATATAGGGACAATCCCTGCATTACCACCTCCATGCATAATGTCGTTATTAGCACAGAAGTTTTTCAAAAAAACTAAAGTGATACAAATTTTTTTACCATGCACATAAGTTCCGATGTGACCTTCACATCGAAACACCGAGTTGACCACATTCATTTTGAATGCGGTATTGCCAATAATTTTCCAATCCTTTCAAAACGTTCTGCCGCCCACGCAAGGTCATCTCTGCCGTGTGCAGCCGAAATCATCACACGGATGCGCGCCTTGCCCATGGGAACAGTGGGGTAACCAATGGCCTGGGCAAAGATGCCTTCATCGAATAACCTTTGGCTAAACTCCCTGGCAATCTTTACGTCTCCCAGGATAACGGGAGTAATCGGCGTTTTCGTTTGGCCGATATTAAACCCTGCCTGCTTCATCTTCTGCTGAAAAAACACGGTATTATCCCAAAGTTGTTTCACCAGCAAATCCGAAGCGGTCAGGATATCCACTGCTGCAATGCAGGCCGCTACATCAGCAGCAGTAACTGCGCTGGAAAAGAGGAAAGGGCGCCCTCTCTGTGCCAGATAATCCGTTAATCTTTTACTGCCTGCAATGTACCCTCCCACCACACCAAATGCCTTTGACAGGGTACCCACTTCGATATCGATCTTGCCATGGAGATTGAAGTGGTCTGCAATGCCCCTCCCGCCTCGTCCCAGTACCCCTTCTCCGTGTGCATCATCCACCATGGTAATGGCTCCAAAATTTTCGGCGATCTCCACGATTTCAGGCAATGGTGCAATGTCCCCCTCCATGCTGAAAACACCGTCCGTAATAATGAGTTTGCGCCTTGCATTTCTCTCTTCAGACATTTTTACCTGAAGATCCCTGGCGTTACCGTGCTCATACCGGATAACTTTAGCCCTGGAAAGGCGGCATCCGTCAATAATACTTGCGTGGTTGAGTTCGTCTGAAAAGACAGCGTCATCTTCCCCAACGATTGTAGGGATAACGGCCAGATTTGCACAGAATCCGGATTGGAAGGATAGAGCGCTTTCTACTCCCTTAAAGAGGGCAAGTTTCCTTTCGAGTTCTTTATGGAGTGCCGTTGTTCCGGCAATGGTCCTTACCGCAGCCGGACCCACACCATACGTCTCAATAGCCTTTTGTGCCGCTGATTTTAGCTGAGGATTATTGGCAAATCCCAGATAATTGTTTGAGCAGAGATTGAATACCTTCTTTCCATCCACGATAATCCACGCCCCCTGAGGCCCTTCAATGGTGCGAATGTGAACCAGCAATTCCGTTTCTTTTAACTTGTCGAATTCTTTGATAAGAAAATTTAGTTTGTCCATTATACTCACTCAACGGTAAATAAGGGGGCTTTAAAAGACAAAAAATCCAACGATTTTTACCCACCCCTAACCTTTCCCGGAAGGGTAATTACAAAGTCCCCTCTTGGGAGAGGATTCTGGGGTGGGTGAATGGCACAAGGAAAAACTATGAAATCCCTATGCTTTTAAAATAACTTTTCCGCACTTCCCATCCTTCATGAGCTTCATACCCTTTTCGTAATCCTTCAAGGGAAACTGATGGGTAATGATCGGGCCTGGATCAACGAGCCCGGAGGACAAGAAACGCGCTGTCTTGTACCAGGTGGAAAATACCTTTCGCCCTGTTATTCCATAAATACGGATTTTTTTGAAGATGACATCCTTATTTAAATCGATACTGACACGTTTCTCATAAACACCCAGGATAGAAATTCTGCCACCGGGGGTTATAGCCTTTAGGCCCTGATTCAGAGCCTGGTTATTGCCGGAGAATTCGAGAACGACGTCGACACCATTGTTTTCCGTTGCCTCGATAGCAATCTGGGTAATATCCTGCCTCCTGGGATTAACGGCTATGTGCGCCCCCATCTTTTTGCCAATAGCAAGCCGGTAGTCATTTGGATCCGAGACAATGATCAGCGAGGCGCCGCACGCCCTGGCAATACCGGTGGCGAAGAGCCCGATCGGTCCTGCGCCAAGAATCAAGACCGTCTTTGCCGAGACATCCTCAGCAAGGACGGTATCAACGGCGTTACCAAAGGGTTCCTGGATGGTCGCCCATTCATCCGGAATTTTTTCGTCGTTTTTCCACAAGACATGCTCGGGGAGAACAAGGTACTCCCCAAATGCGCCGTCATGGTCAACCCCTAACAATTTGTAATTCCTGCAAACCTCCGGATACCCGTTTTCACATTGATAACAACTCCTGCAGATAAGATGACTTTCAGCAGAAACCCGGTCGCCGGTCTTTACCCGGCTTACTTCTGGGCCAACCTTTACAACAATCCCCACAAATTCATGACCGATAATACGCGGAGGCGTGAAGCGATATTGCGCCCAGCGGGTCCAGTCATAAATATGCACATCCGTACCACAGATCGAGGCAATCCTGACCTTAATAAGCACATCTCTTTGCCCAACCTTCGGGATAGACACTTCAGCAAACTCCATCCCTTGTGTGCGTTTTCTTTTAACAATAGCCTTCATTGATGAACCGTTTTTTGGGTTGCCCTGTTTTGTATCTTATAGTAGCCAGCATCATCTAACAGAGATGCCGTGCCTCTGCAGATACACGTTTACATAAAATCCCTTAATCTTATCATTATAATATCTTTTTTTGCTTCACAACAAGAGGTATTTTTTTACTGAGGCCGCTTCGTTCCTTGTACGTCTTCTTTTCCAATTAGTAAATTATCCCGGGAGGGATTCTGTCTGACTGCTTATTGGCATTTTCATGTGTAGCCATCTTATCCTACGGATTCAACGAACTATTATCGTTAACCTTTCAGGAAGTCCTTTAATCACCATAAGAAATCGTTCTATTCAGCAAGATGGTTATCCTGATTATTTTAATGATATAGGAATTTCCGTCTACTCAAGCGGATTACAGGGTTACACGAATAAACACTGTTTGTTCGTGTAATATATTCCAAATCCGTGTGTATTCTTACAACATGGACAAACAAGTTTGTCCATGCCACCCGATAACTGAAGACGTAACTTGAAAATCTTTTGATTATGTCGATAATGTAATTATACCTTATTGTCAAATTGTCAAAACGAAAAGATATTCAAAGAGGTGAGTTATGTCATTATCTTTCAGCTCTTCAATCTCCGGTATACAAGCAGCGTTTCATACGCTGAACGTATCGGCGCATAATACGGCAAACATGAATACCGATGGATTCAAAAGACAACGTGTTAGCCTAAGCGAGGGTAACCATAAAATGGTTACGGTTAACGTCATAGAAAGTTCCGAACCAGGGCCCATGTATCAACATGCAAATGGGACTATTGCGGAGGCGTCAAATGTCGATATCTCCGAGGAAGCTCTTACACAGATGAGCGCCAAACATCTCTTATCCGCCAACATCGCTGCATTGAAAACATCTGAAGAAATGCAAAAGGGTCTTTTAGACATAGTGGCCTAGCATTTCTTTCTAGAACAATCAAAACAATTCTTGTGCAATACCCTCCATCCCGACAGGTCTTGCTCCTATACTCATTAAACTCCTGTTCTCATTGCAACTGGATGTCTGGAGGAGTTTGCCCCACGAAATTACCTTTCGACAAAATTGCTCTGTCTTTCCACCAGGTGTTGCATAAGCAACAAATATCCTGTCGGCAATCGCAGCGACAAACTTATTCCGTTTTTCTCCATACCCCACGGCAATCCGGCGATGTTTTGATTCAAACGGTGAAAGGGCAAAAGGGCGCCCTTCGTTAATTAGACGGCGCCATGTACCCGGAACCCTCATACCTTCAATGCCTCTGGCCGGGCAAACGATTATTGGCTGTGAGCTGAGCAACAGGATAGCCAGGCATTCACGCTCTACCGGACTATGAAAGCCGCCTGCGACGGTTATCCCTGTTTGCAGCAAATGTTGCGCAAGGTCATGGGCCTGCAGGATAATAGTGCCGGGACATTTAACTGAGCAGAACAAGGCAAAAAGGTTATTCCGGAGTATGTTGAGATTGCCCAAAGCAGTGATACATTCGGGTGCATCATCGCCAAGATAGGTTTGCAGGGTAGTTGGATAAGAGGGGTCGCCCTTAAATAATTTTTTTGTGTTGATACTGTTTTTATTTAATGGTAGGGGCAGGTTTGAAACCCGCCCCTACATCTCATCGGTCTCGCGCCCCATGCAATATTTAACATCATAATCGATGATGAAATCCAATTCATCGTTTGTAAAACCACATTTTTGTTTCATCACGGATTTCATTTCCTCTGTAGATAGGGAACACCTGTCCGGATTATCCACATCGTATGCCCACATTAACGGATTGTATAGAATATAACGACGAATTATGTTTAACACCCTTTCGTTTCGTATAATGTGATCATAGTAACTACGCTGCCAGAGTGTGACGCCTGGGGTGTTGCGTATTTCATTAATTCGACGTGCGGAAAATGTTTTTAATGCACGCACGATTTCTGGCAATCCATGTTGTTTGATGGTGAGGACGGGTTTGAAACCCGCCCCTACCCTATCGATTTCAGTTAAAATAATGATTCCATGCACATGGTTAGGCATGATTACTAATGCGTCTAATTTCACCTGTGGATAATGATGCGGCAAATCATCCCAATGCGTTTGAACAAGCCTTCCAAATGCATTCAACTGCATAGTTTCACCAGAAATATTTCCAAACAGATGTACCCGGTTCTCAGTGCAAATAGTCACAAAATATGCCCCCGGTCTTGTGTAATCATATCCTTTCAAACGGATCGAACGACGACGGTGTTTTTCTGGGTCGTAATTCATAGTATTCCATATGTCCGGTAGGGGCAGGTTTGAAACCTGCCCCTACAAACCAACAATCTAATCCACAATTGCCATATTAAGATGATTCGTCATTTTCCAGGGCATCGCGTCCCATGCGGTATTTGATGTCGTAATTGATGATGAAGTCCAATTCCTCATCCGTAAAACCGTAATTTCTGGCAAGAACACGGTCGATTTCATCAATGATAGGTTTGGAATATTTTGGGTAAAATTCATCATAGATAACCTTGCCGGTTGCCTTGTACTGGTATTCTTTGCGTTGTTTGTGTCGCATCAAATTATTTGGATAGGGGCAGGAAAGGCTTTCGCCTCCCCTCCCTCCGAACCGTACAGGCGGGTCTCCCGCATACGGCTCTCCAGTCAGTGGTTACCCCTTCGGGATTGACAGGCTAATGCATGGGCTGCGGTTACTGTGAACAGCCCAAGATTAGTAAAGTACGCATTTGGCCATCTCTGATGGTCTGCACCTCGGCCTCTTCCTTTACCTCCTCGATGCTTTCTCAGGATACTTCTTAGTCCAACTATCTATTCTTGGAAATGTTGTTTTATGGCTGTGTTGAAAGTATTCATACCAGCCTCTGAGACTTTTGTTGATTCCTCCTAGGATACATTTCATACCTCTCTCCCGATGTTCGTCTCGTCTTGTGGCGGATTGCTTCTTTGAGCTTATTCATACTCTTTTTGCGTGGCCATCTCATCCCTCGTTCAAAGGGGTATCCCAGAAAGTCAAATCCTCCCTCTTGGATTGCATCTACTATTTCGGTCTTCTCTGGATGCAGCGTCAGCCCTCTTACTTCGAGCATTCCCTTCATTACCTCCCATGCCCTCTTTGCTTCTTCTTCATCTCTGCATAGGATGACACTATCATCCGCATACCTGACCATCTTATACCCAAGCCTTGCCATTTCGTGGTCTATCTTGCTCAGATATATGTTCGCCAATAACGGACTTATTACCGCGCCTTGCGGTGTTCCCCTTCTCTGCTTCCCACCTTCGGTATCCATACCCTCTTGACGGGTTTTGCCCTGTAACTCCCCGCTCTGAGTATCTTCTCTAATTCCACAAGATTCTTCTCCGCTTCTTTCTCATACGCCTCGATGCCCTGTCGGTCTGCTCCTGCTGCACCTCCGTTCCTCCTCGCCTTATCCCATAACGCTCTCAGGTTCTCGCTTGAGTACACCTTGTCCACCAAACAAAACCATTTGCCCCCTTTCACTCCTTTCTCCAAAGCCGTCAACATCCGTTCCGTCCATACAGAAGGTTCTGTCCACCTCCACCTTTCCCGGATTTGGACTTCTCCACCTTGCTTAGGGGTTTCTCCCACTTCCGATGGTCTTTCTTCCCTCTCTATAGTCTTCACTCATCCAGCTTCCTGCCTCCCTTTGCTCCACATCCGTTACGATGCTTCCTGACTCCTATAGAGGCTCTGTCTCCTGACATTGTCACTCCCTCTGTCAGGTATCCCTGATTCATGCACCTTGCCTTCCAGCCATTCCGTCTCCAACCACCCATTGCTCCCTATCACTACTTTTGCACGCTACCCCTCAGCTTGATAGGCTTCCTCTTCCAAAAGGTCTGGACTTCGCCATTCCCTGACAGGCTCGCTGTACAGCAGGCCGAATCGAGTTCGTCATTCCTTCGTCAATCTCAGGACAAGTTCTACGGACTAGCTTTTCACCTCTCGTTGCTCCCCACCCCATCTCGCGATGACGCAGTTACGGTCGGTTACAGGTATGGAAAGCGTTTCCCCTGAAGGGGACTTTCACCCCTCTGACATTGTACACTCTCAGGCGCAGTAGGGGCAGGTTTCAAACCTGCCCCTACCATCATTGCAAAACACCCAGCCAATCCCTGAGTAAGAACTGAATGCGGCCGATAAGTAATGATAGCCGGCCCATGACCGTGTAGCCAAAAGAAGCGCCGAAGGAGATCATGAGGAACCAGATCCCGATCTTGGATATCTTTCCAATTGCGCCCTTGTGTTCGACAGAAAAGATGAAATAGATAAGCACCGAGATGACCCCCAGCATAATCAGCAAGGTGTTGACGCTGGAAAAGAGTGTTTCTCCGCCGGAGAAGACCGGATGTAAGGAGGGTTTTATCTGTTCAAGGATGAATGCCGAGATGACTCGTGGAATGCTTACTCCTGCCCCAAGGCCTACCACAAAGGCAAACGTCCAGCGGCTCAGCCATGATAACTTTCTCGAAAATCTCAGGAACATAAAGACGCCCAGCAGGGAAGGAAATATTAATGCATACTGAGGGGCTTTCGTTGCGGCCTTTGAAAACATTGGCACAATAAGGGGATCGTACAGGTCGGGTTTCAGGAAATTAAACCAGGTAATAATAATGGTATAACCCAGGGAAACGCCTACATAAAGATTCTCGGCAATCTTAAAGGCGGGATTGTCTTTGTACAGGAAGCTGTAGATGGCCAGAGTAAGTCCGGCGCCAAGGATAACGCCAAACCCATCAAACGAGAACGGAAGTTTTCCAGATGCCATTAAAAAGATATTAATACAAACGAACAATCCGATGGTGCCCACTAAGACAAAAAAGTTAGAATCCTTACGCATGCCGCGTCCTTCTGGTTGTAAAATAGACGATATTACCGAATATGACAAAAATAATAATAATCACATGCACCACGCTTTGGGGTCGCATTCCACTCACGGCATTGGCCTTTTTCTTGATCAGCGCCTCATATTCTGCCGCCCCTTTGAGACCTCCCAACAAACCCGTAAGCTGCTTTGACTGAAGAAAGGGATACATATCAGGACCCATCACGGCGGTGCATCCTGCGCCCATATCAAATTTATATTTTTCCTTTCCAAATGCTATCCATGTTTCGATTGTCGTTCCAGCCGCAAGATCGAACAAGAAATTGATTTCCCGTAACGAATCAACATCCTGTAAGGCCGGCAATGTCGTGGTATCATTCCCGTAAAAATCCTTGGGGAATGCCGAATAAAGGTTTTCCCCCATATTAATGATGAGAGAGGCCGACCCTGGTTTATAGCCCAAAAAGACATAGTCTTCACCATATTTTTTCTGATATTGATTGGCTACAGAGGTCATTGCCTGCTCGGCCAGGCCGGGAGCGCCCGGGTAATGCGTCATGCCGATAACTTTCAAATCCCTGCTAAAGCAATGATGAAGGAAGGCGACAGCCATGGGCTGGAGTTCTTCCTTGGATGCAGGGTCATAATCAAAGGCGATCATGACACGGGAACCCTTCGGTAAAGACTCTATCTCTTCATAAATTTCCTGAACGGGTTCTGAGGCGGGTATGGGCAGTTCAAACTGCAAGACAAGAGAAACAATAACGGCGACCGTGATGCTTGCGAAGATGATGCGACGGTCTATCCGTAAAAATCTTTCCACTAGTCCCCTCCTCCCAGATAAGACCGTTCAATGCCAAAAATGATTTTAAGGGAGGTCGCAATTGCCCCGAGACTGACTCCCAAAAGAATGCCGCGTTTGGCTGCAAGGTTGGGAACGGCCATGATCCAGTCGGCTATCGCCGGAACATACGGAGAGATATAATTCCCAATGGGCACCCTTCCGAGCATAACGACGATAGCGGCAAGAAGCAACACCGTCGATTCGTTGGTACGGGCGCGAAATGTCCGGTAGGCCGCTGATGCAATAAAAAAGGCCAGGATGGAAAAGATGGTAGCCCCTGCCGGCACCTGTACATAATAATAAAGCCAGTCAAACATCGTCCCGTCCTGTTTGTCATTCCAGAAAAATTTCCCCCCGTTCAGAAAACCAAAGAGCAGGGTAATAATTGCCCCAAAATAGACAAAGACACTGTATCCCCATCCCTCCACCTTCCGCTTAATCCTCGTCCAGTGGAGATGGAGCAGGCTATAGGCGCCAATAAATACGGCAAAACCTGCAATAATCCTATCCCATTTAGATACTACCTCCAGCAAGTCCTGTGAAAGTTTATGAGGGACATAATACTGCATAGCCATGAGCACGCCCATGACAAATGCGATGATGAGCGGAATCGTGCGCTTTAAGAAATTCATAGTTCACCACCGATTTTCACGGAATTACACGGAATCATCAAAAATCCTTCGAAACACCTCACGTTTTTTACTCTTTTCACATTTTTCAAAAAGCCTCAAACAGACGGGTGATAAATGTCAGCCCGAAACTGGCGAGTATCGTACCTAATATCAAGATGACAATGAGGATTCCTTTCCCCACATCCTGTGCCCTGAGCGTACCCATAAGCATGGGTTCCCTCGACAAATAGGCGCTGGCGGCATAAAGCTCTTCTCCAATCAGGGTATAATCACACGTAGTAATAAAGAAAGGCAACTGGGTATAGGCATCCGTACCGGCAATCTGGATAGCGCCGGTAGAAGCGCCGGTTTCTGCCAGGATTAATGCCTCTGCATAGAAATATCCTACAAAAAAATTAGCGGCGGGCCTTTCGCGGGTCATAATACCTCCCACAGCCGCAACATATGGAAATTGCTCTGATGCAACCAGAAAGACATTGTCCGGGCTATAGGCATCGGGACGTCCCGCTTCAAGGTACGATTCCTTCACTACCTCCTGACTAACCGACATTACAATGGGGTCATTATTCACGACTTTTAAGTTTGCATCATAATCTGCAATCTTTCGCGCAATCCTGCCCAGAATATTCGTTGCGGCTATGGTTGATATACTTCCCATACCGGTTAGCCCATGGACAAACAGCACGGGCTTACCCATTTCCGTGGCACGTCCCAGCGCTTCATCCACGGCATCCAATCCACTAATCTTTCGTAAAAACATGTTGGGGTTTTGCCGCGCATGAACAATAAAATAGAGGATAATGGCCGAAAGGGTTATCATAATGAGAAAATTGTTTACCTTTTTCAGGTGCAACCAGTTCCCATGCACCCTGGCAGAGGCTATCGTATCCAGGACAATTTTATTACTCCCCGCAACCATCGCTAATTTGAAGTAATAGACCCGTTTCTTGTCAATCGTTTCCCCGTTGAAAACCTTTTTGGGAAATATCTGAACGTAGTGGTAATTTCCATTCGATTTTTTATGCCCATAAATTTCAGGTGCAGCAGTTCGATAACTGGCATTAGACTTTATGCGAATTGCCTCCTTTTCAAAGTCGCCGTTTTTATCCTTGTCGATGTAAACCACATAGAAAACATCGGGGGCATCACTGGGAGAGATTGACCAGGTCAGTGATATCGTTTCCCCTGCGTCGTTTGGTGTATCGAATGCCTTAAATTCTGTCGGTGGGATGAGAAAGGATGGTAGTTGAGCAAAGATGCCTGTATTCAGGAGGCATGGTGATAAAAGAATAATAGCCGCAACAAAAAAGTATTTTCTCACAACAAATGTTTTTACCGTAAAAAAAGACACAGGAAACGTACGATTGGAAGACAACTCCCTTCCTCCTTTTTACCAGCCGACATCATTATAATTTATTGACTCGAAATTACAACATATTTTAAAGCGCGGATATCATGCCGGGAAAATAAAGAAGATAGCTTGATTTCAGAGACAAATCACTTTTTATCAAAAACACACAAAAGGAAAATTGTGTTTGCAATACCGTATTCTATTTTTCATTCTAACGGGCATTACATTCAGGACAAAAACGTCAGGTGCGTTCCTGAGAATCTTTCAAGTTATGTCTTCGGCAACCCGCTTAAAAAAATGAAAATTCCTATACAATTAAACTATTGCAAGCATTTCTGCCTGGTTAAGTCTGAGCGCCACGGAACCAAAGAGTTCCTTCATACAACACAGAAAATCGTCTGTTACCGACACGAAATACTGACTTGATGATTTGATTATCGTACTGGCTTGTTCAGGTGTGCGGATTTCAAAAAAGAGCGGGCATGTGCCGGAGTGTTTCTTGATCATTTCCCTGATCTGCAGTAATTTTGCCTCGTCATAACACGCCCCTTCAATCTGAAGTGTTATGCATTTGGTCAGACGCTTTAATGCGTCCTTTTCGGATATTATCTCTTTTATCCTCACAGACGGGGCTGTGCTCTGGAAACCGATCTGTCCCTTTACAAAAACAATCTCATCTGTTTTTAACAGGGACTGACATACCTTTATTTCTTTGCTAAAGATAACACATTCAACAGTACCTTTCATATCCTCCAGGGTAATATACATCATGGGGTCGCCCCGTTTCGTTACGCTCGGTTTAAGGTTGGTAATAATACCCCCGATAATAATATCTTCGCCCTCAGCATGTTCGGATATTTCTGCGGAAGATACTGTAGACAACTGTTTAATCTTTTGCTGGCAGGCATTTAATGGATGCGAACTCAGGTAGAAACCCAGACTTTCCTTTTCTGCCTGGCGGATCTCCTTTTCCGACCATTGTTTCACATCAGCCTCTGCTCCGGTATCCTCTCTTACGCTGATATCCAGATCACTCTCGATATCAAAGAGTGATTTCTGACCTTTTCGCCTTTCTTTGCTTGCGATACCACCCAATTGCATAGCAGTATCCAGTCCCGCAAGAAGTTTTGCCCGATTGTCATGCAGTGAGTCAAAACCTCCGGATTTGATCAAAGACTCGAACACCTGTTTGTTGACCACCCGCATATCAACCCGCTTGCATACATCCAGGATTGAGGCATAATGTCCTCCTTTGTCCCTGGACTGGATAATGGACTCGATAGCCTTTTCACCAACATTCTTGATCGCCCCTAATCCAAACCGTATCTTGTTTCCCTGGAAGATGGTAAAGTCGTTTTGACTTTCGTTAATATCCGGAGGAAGCAACCCGATGCCCATATGGCGGCAGTCCTCAATATAGTCCGCGATCTTATCCATGTTCTGTTTTTCACAACTAAGCTGGGCGACCATGTACTGCACCGGATAGTTTGTCTTCAGATAAGCAGTTTGGTACGTAATCACTGCATAGGCCGCAGAATGAGACTTATTAAATCCGTATCCCGCAAAGTACTCCATTAACTCGAATATGTTGATTGCGGTCTCTTTCGGGATTCCATTCGCGACAGAGCCGTTAATAAACTGGTCTTTGAATTTTGCCATAATCTCCGGCTTCTTTTTTCCCATGGCTTTGCGGAGATTGTCGGCCTGATTCAGGGAAAATCCCGCCAAACGGTTGGCAATACGCATAACCTGCTCCTGATATAAAATTACCCCGTAGGTTTCTTTCAGGATCGGTTCAAGGGATGGATGAAGGTACGCGACCTCTTCCCTCCCGTGCTTTCGGTTAATAAAGGAGTCTACCATTCCGCTTTGCAATGGACCTGGTCTGTACAGGGCTACGAGAGGCAGGATGTCTGAAAAGGCGTCGGGTTTTAGCTTTTTGAGCAGTTCTTTGAAACCCCGGCTGGTTTCGACCTGGAAGACTCCCTTCACATCCCCGCGGGATAACAATTCATAGGTTTTTCTGTCATCCATAGGAATCTTTGCCAGATCAATATCCTCCCCTGTCGTTTCCCGGATCAGCTTCAGCGCTTTATCTATGACGGTCAGTTTCCGGACACCAAGAAAATCTGCCTTCAGTAATCCAATTTTATCTACCAGGATTTCATCATAAAATTGCGTGGTAACCACGTCGCCATTTTTTGCCAGCGGGACATATTCCGTTAAGGGTTCATCTGAAATGACAATCCCTGCGGCATGCACCGATGCATGGCGGCAGAGTCCTTCCAGTTTTTTTGAGATATCAAACAGCTCATGGATGTGTTTTTCGTTTTCGTAGAGCGCCTTTAATGCGGGCTCCTGTTCCATGGCCTCCTTTAAGGTTATATTGAGTGTGTTGGGAATCAGTTTAGCCACCTTGTCTACTTCGGATAAAGGTATATTCATCACCCGCCCAACGTCCCGGATAACAGCCTTTGCCTTCATCGTTCCAAAGGTGATGATCTGAGCAACATTGCTGTTGCCGCCGTATTTTTCCCGGACATATTGGATAACCTTTTCGCGGCCTTCAGCGCAGAAATCGATATCCAGATCCGGCATGGAAATTCTCTCGGCATTCAGAAACCGCTCAAACAACAAGTCGTTTTCGAGAGGATCAATGTTCGTAATATTCAGCACATAAGCAACAAGGCTGCCTGCACCGGAACCACGGCCAGTGGCGGGAATACGATGGTGAATAGCAAAACGAATAAAATCCCAGACAATCAGGAAATAGTCCACAAATCCTGTATTTTCGATAACTGCAAGTTCATAGTCCAGACGTTCACGGACATGCTGTGTAACAGAGCCGTATTTTTGTACTGCGCCCTCCTCACAAAGTTTTCTCAGGTAGACATTATTGGTCATACCGTTTGGTGCAGTAAATTTAGGCAGGTGCATCTTTCCGAAAGACATTTCCACATTACATCGGTCGGCAATTTTTACAGTATTTTCGATGGCTTCCGGTATGTGTTGGAAGACGGCGTACATCTCCTGAAAGTTTTTGAAATAAAATTCATTCGTTCCAAAGCGCATCCTTTGAACGTCAGCCAGATGTTTTCCGGTATTGATGCAGAGCAGTGCATCATGGGCCGTAGCGTCATCCATATTCATATAATGTATGTCATTTGTTGCGACAAGAGGAATGCCCAGTTCTCTTCCTATCTCTGCCGCCTCAGACACCAATTTTGCTTGTTGTTCGATTCCATTATTTTGAATTTCCAGATAAAAACGTTCTGGCCCGAAGATGTCCTTATATTCCTTTGCAACAAGTGTTGCTTCTTCTCTGCGGTTCTGTACCAAATAACGATTAATTTCCGAAGTCATGCAGCCACTGAGGCAGATGAGCCCTGCAGCATGCGCTTTCAGAAGGGCCTTATCGATCCTTGGTTTGTAGTAAAAACCCTCAAGATATGCTGATGTTGTGAGCTTGAGAAGATTGCGATAGCCCTCGTTGTTTTCCGCAAGGAGGGTAATATGGCTGATTGTTTCCTTCCCGTTTTTCGATTCTTTATCAAAGCGACTGCCTTGTGCCACATAGGCCTCATACCCCAAAACGGGCTTTATTCCTTTCGACCGGGCCACTTCATAAAATTCCACAGCGCCAAACATATTTCCATGATCGGTCAGGGCAAGGGCGGGCATTTTCAGTTGTACGGCCCTATCAATAAGATCGCCAATTTTGCAAGCACCGTCGAGAAGACTATACTCACTATGGACATGGAGATGAATAAAATTATCGTTTTTCATACGTGTCTTTCGTTATTTTGTTCTTGATTTAACAAAATAAAAAATGGAGTTTTTTGTAGTGCTGGATATTCATCATTTCCGTAAATGCCGTTGCTCATTTGATTGCGGCTTCATTGCACCAATGAATGGTAATTTTCCAGTATTATCGTAATTCATGACCCTGAAAATCAAGCCTAAATTGTTGTCAATTTCGCAAGAACAATTTTACTTGAAACCAGAGTTTTCTTTTGCTATTATGTTCACCTAGTTAATTTTTTTGAAATCTTCCATAAACATATACAATTTAATCAAAGTACACCAAAAGGGGGTATGGTATGTCAAGTTGTAATACGAAGGCAAAGGCAATTATGGTAGTTTTGGTAGGCGTTTTTGGACTACTGTGTGTTGGTTTTGGCGTATCCGTTACCGAGAAATACCGGTTACAGAAAGAGCGGGTGCATGGTCTTGAACGACAACTGAGCGCCGGACGCAAGGAAGTGTTAAAAGTCCCGGAACTTATGGAAAACATTGAGAAGGTTGAGGTTGCAAAAAAAGAGGTTGATGACAAATTAACAGCATGCACAGCTGAAAAGGACAGTTTTGCGGCAAAGGCATCCGAACTTCAGAAGGAGGTTGACACCTTTGGCGCCATCAAGGTGGCTGTCGGAGTTCAATTAAGCGGGTTACAAAATACCATTCAGGAGCAACAAAACAAGCTTAATGAATTACAAAATACGAGGAACAAATTAGCCGAGCATTTGAGTGCCCTTGAAGCAGACAGCAAGAGTCTGTCGGAGAAGTTTGAATTACAGATTACCGATGTGAAGAGGAATAGAGACGAGGTTAAAAATCAGCTCATTTATTATACAGAGGCAAAAAAATTAGCGGATCAGGAGCTTGCAGAGAAGCAGAAAACAATCACAGAACTCCAAAAGGCAAAGGATGCCTTAGAGGCAGAGTTGGCAAAGTCCAAGGCGTCTGGTACGCCTTCGGCGCCTGAAACTTCTTCCACCTCAGGGCCACATTTCCCCCTTATGGGATCAGGAAATAAGACTGCAGAAGAGATCGATAAGACTTTTGCATTATTATGTGAAAGGATTATTGCTCCTCAAATATCACTTGATGAGGTAAGTATCCTGCTCTCCAGAATGGAGAAGGCATTAAAAAATTTAAAATAATAACTACCTGCGTTTTTTGCACGTCGTTTAAGATGCTACCAAGGGGAAGGCTCTGTCTTCCCCTTTTTTTTGCTGTAATGATCTCTTTATATTTTGGCAACGAAAAGTTCCTGCGGTCATAATTAATGAGGCAAAAAAACCTCTTGCTATACATATTTTTAGATGGTAACATACAAAGCTTAAATAAAAAATAGAGCAGGCGGCTTCGCCAAGTGGACTAAGGCCACGGTTTGCAAAACCGTTATCCTGGGTTCGAATCCCAGAGCCGCCTTTTTAAAATAGTATCAGTTGCGAGGGGACGTAAGGTTTTTAAAGAGACAATCCATGGTTCTTTTCATTCGCACAATGATAACTGAGCAATAACCAATTATACCTGTGGGCGAGTGGTGGAATGGCAGACACGAAGGACTTAAAATCCTTTGACCCTAAAAGGTTGTGTGGGTTCGACTCCCACCTCGCCCATATGACGGCCTTATTATAAATGAGCTATTCAAATTAATTATAAAAATTTATGGATAATTACGGAACCAATTTGCTTTATCCTTTGTTTGAGAGGATAAAAATATGAATCCTATTAAGCTTTTAAAATATCATGTGTTTAAGCCAAAAACAGCGTTAGAAATCAGTCCTGAAATTTATGAGGCATTACAGTTGATTACTGCAAAAAATCCCCGACTCTCTATCAATCTTCTTATAGATATTGCCCTAGACTACATCTCAAACCTGAAGGAAGAAGACCTCCTAAAGCTTATCACAGAATATTATGGAAGAAAGCATACCTCTCCATCTCTGTAAGTAAGTTTTAATTTTTCTGACCAAAAGCATCTTTAAGTAAGGAGTTATTATGGTAAAAGGAATCGCTATTTTTTCAGTTCTTGCAAGCTTCATGGTTTTATCTCTCTGTGGTTGCAAACGAAACGAACCGGAGAGTTATCTGGTAAGCAGCCAGTCCTCCGAACAAGATTTTGCAAAAATACATAAGAATGTTGATTTTAATAAAGAGGACACAGAAAAAATGCATTCACTGGGTATGACAACGGAAGAAGGCGTTTCTGGCGGACATGGTATTACTAGTGTCCATGGCAAGAAAGAAAAAGCCGATCCGAATAAAGTGATAGCAACGGTTAATAACGAGAAAATTTTCCGGAAAGATCTTGATAAAATACTTGACCGGTTTAAAACTCACGTGAATCCCGCTGCAATATCCTCCATGGAACAGCAAATCACAGATCAGCTCGTAACACAGAGTTTATTAAGACAATTCGTGGCTGAAAAGAAACTGAGTGTCTCTCCGGATATTGTAGATAAAGAGATTACCAAAATGCGGGATAATATTAAAAACAATCCTGCTACGAAAGATAAAACATTAGAGCAGTTTTTAGAATTACAAGGCAGTAACATTGACGAGTTAAGAACTGCGATTGATATGTCTGCCGCAATTGAAAATTATGTATCCAAAAACATCACGGAGAAAACATTAGAAGAGTATTTTGTGAAAAATATTGGCAACTTCAATGGCGAAACCGTTACGGCAAGCCATATCCTGGTCGATACCAAGGGAAAAAAGACCCAGGAGGAAATAGACCGTGCAAGGGCAAAGATAGAATCAATAAAAAAGGAACTCGATGAGGGGGCAGATTTTGCCGAATTAGCAAAAAAATATTCCGACTGTCCGACAGGAAAAACAGGTGGCGAGCTAGGCTCGTTCCCCAGACATGGCGTCATGGTTGAAGATTTTGCCAAGGCTGCATTTGCCACCGAGGTGGGCAAGGTGAGTGATCCGGTCAAAACGGAATTTGGCTATCATCTGATCAAGGTCACTGCCAAAACCCCTGCCAAAGACGTAAGTTACAGTCAGGTAAAAGACAAGGTTCGGGAAGAATTGGTTGCATTTGAAATGAATGCGTTAATTAAGGATCTGAGGGAAAAGACAAAGATAGAGATTACCTTGTAATTATGGATATGGATATCGATACGGCACATTTTCTTAACCACTTGTCAGTCAATTTATATTGGCTCTGTTTCGTTGCTTATTCAACGTATTGGGGCATTGGATTTACCCGGTTGAAACTACGTTTTCCTATTCTGGCAGGAATGATCGTTCTTCATATTGCAACGATTACGCTGCGCGGCATATCAATAGAGTATTTCCCCTTAACTAATAAATTCGAATCCTTTAACGGATTTGCCATTGCGACATTCATTATCTTGCTCATAAATATCAGCACAGAAAGCCCTGTCTACCGTATGTCCCTGTTTGCTGTTGGTTACGGCTTCTTCGCAGCGGCGGCCTATTTTCCTAAAGGATTAAGTTATGCTCCACCCTTAATGCTTACCATTTGGTACATTTTACACGTTCCTCTTTCTTTCTTTTGTTACGCCTTGTGGGTGAGTGCCATGGCTGCTGCCGTGGCGCGTTACTTTACCCGAGATGGGAAAAAAACGTACGACCATCTTATTGACTCGGGATTTCAATATGGGCTTGTTATTTTTTCTGTTTCGATGATTTTTGGCGGGCTATGGGGCTATGTTGCATGGGGGGCATACTTCCTCTGGGATGCAAAAGTCGTTTGGTCCGTTATTATCTGGTTTTTTTATGCAACGTGTCTGCACCTTGATTACTGGCAAGAGGCAAAACGATACAAGCCATCTATGGCTATTGTAGGATTTTTTATACTCATGATGACATACGTGGGCACCAGTTTTCTGATTGGTAGTTCTCACAGTTTTCGATAGCCGGACATCTCTCGTGGATCGGTAAGACTTCTTCTGTTCTGGTTTATCCCCGGTGGATATGATAAAATGAAAACGCTATACACAATATTTAAATCGCAAAAACTGGGTATTCTTATAGGATTTTCAGTTACGGGTCTCCTTATTATTGGCAGCCTGATTATGAACTTCAATCCCCGCCAGTATGCAGGACTTTCCGGAGAAGACATCTCTTTTTTCTTCATTCATAAGCACCCAATCCACCTGTGGTTTTATCTCCTGTTTCTTGCCTGTGTTCTTTATGGTATCAATACCTTTTTGTGCACACTTGATTCCATCATACGAAAGACACGAAGTGGCGTAAAAAAGGTTACTCTGTATGGTGCATCCGTTGTGCATATCGGATTTGTTATCACCCTGATTGCACATCTCGTCGGAGGACTGTATTCAACAACGGAACCCCCGGTAACCGTAGCAGAGGAATGGACTGATCTTGGCGGCGTTAAAATGAAAGTTACCAATCTGACGACAAGTTCGTACCCAAATGGTATGCCTAAAAAAATAACAGCCTCTGTTGCTATAAGAAAAGACGGAATCGAATTTTCAGACACCCTTGGTTATAATAATCCCGTTCTTCTGCAGCATGGGATATCAGAGATTCTTATGCAGGATTATGGCTGGCTAGCGTCGGGCATGGTCCTTAAGGTAGACGATCGTTCATGCAATCTTAAAGTCAATGAAACCTTTAACGTAAACGGCAGACAGGTTCGCGTTGCTGACTTGTATATGCCTCCCCAATATCGCTATCCAGTAGTAAAATTAGTCTCTGCTGCAGAAGACAAGCCGATCTTCTTGCCGATCGGCATGAAAAATGGGCAGGAGCTCTATGGAGCAAAGATTGTTTTCGAAGATGTAAATTCTGTGCCGGGAGTCTCGGTCAGTGTAAAAAACAACCCCAGTATTCCACTTACCTTTGTGACCATTTTTTTCTTTTCTGCCGGAATGCTCCTTGTAATCCTTAGAATGGTTTTTAGAACCGTTACAAATTAACGGGATTGCAATTCTATACACAGCGTCATCAATCAGATACGAATATGTTATTCCCGCGGAAGCAGGAATCCAGAAAAATACGGGATTCCGGATCAACCCCGGGATGACAGGCAGGTGTAAACTTATGTCGCTATGTATATCTATTAAAATACCTTTTCTCCGTTGTCCGGTATATGCACGGGCTCAGGTTACGGTCAGATTAGAATCTTCCAAAGACAATTGTGATGTCTTTAGCAAAGATTAACCCAGACAGGGTTGACCCGGGAATTTCACGCTTCGGATTTGATTTCTCCTGACATCTTTATCACTTCTTCTTCACCTTCACAGGTACTGTACAGGCCTCACTGCCAGACTTAAACTCGATCTTCGTGTTGCCGGTTTTATCTGTTGCCGTAATCGTGAATGTTGCCTGTCCTTTATCATCCGTTGTTGCGCTTGGCGGAGAAACATTCGCTAACTTCTTACTACCAGGCTTAACCGTTGCCGTCACTTCCACACCTGCAGCCAGATCTCCATTCGTGCATATTAATGTCACCTTCTCTGTTGCGCTATTCCCTTTCTGAATTATCAGCGGCCTTGGAAGGGCAATTACATACGCAACCTCGCAAAGTGGCGTGGGCTGTGGCGTTGGTGTACCTTCCCCTGTTGGTGAAACTTCTGGCGTTGGCGAAGGTGTCTGTGTGGGCACAGGAGGCGGCAGAAGGCTTAATTTTGTCACAAAGGCATCATAGTTCCCATTACCAAAAGCCCCCTGATAGGCCGATTTCATGGGAAAGTCGCTGCTGGCGGTATACCCTGTGACGTATGCAGACTCTTGGTCGTCCACGGCAATGCCGACGCCCCAATCACCACCACTCCCGCCCAGGTACGTGGAATACGTGAGGTCGCCCGACGGGTCAAATCTGACCACAAAGGCATCAAGGCCGCCTGCACTTATAGTCTTTTGATAAGCCGATGGTGTAGTAGGAAAGTTATAAGAAAAGGTAAAACCTGTGACATATGCAGACCCCGAGCTGTCCACGGCAATGCCGCTGCCCCAATCATTATCATTCCCGCCCAGGTACGTGGAGTAGACAAGGTTACCCCATGAATTAAACCTGGCCACAAAGATATCTCTATAACCATATGTACTCAAAGTCTTCTGATAAGCCGATGGCGTAGTAGGAAAATTGTAAGAAAAGGTAAAGCCTGTGATATATGCAGACCCCGAGCTGTCCACGGCAATGCCGCTGCCCTTTTCATCGGCAGTTCCGCCCAGGTAGGTGGAGTACGTAAGGTTACCCAATGAATTAAATCTGGCCACAAAGACATCACTATATCCACCCAAAAAAATTGTCTGATAAGCATAGGGTGTTGTAGGAAAATTGTTAGAAAAGGTAGTACCTGCGACATATGCAGACCCCGAGCCGTCCACAGCAATGCTGTTGCCCCTGTCAGCATCGCCCCCGCCCAGGTACGTGGAGTACACAAGGTTGCCAGACGAATCAAACCTGGACATAAAGGCATCATTGCCTCCACCAAATACTCCCTGATGAGCCGATAACGTAGTAGGAAAGTTATTAGAAGAGGTAAAACCCGTGACATATGCAGACCCTGAGCTATCCACGGCAATGCCGCTGCCCTCTTCACCACCATTTCCGCCCAGGTACGTGGAGTACACAAGGTCACCCGATGCATCAAGCTTAGATACAAAGGCATCCTGCCATCCACTTAAAGCCTTCTGATAAGCCGATGGTGTAGTAGGGAAGTTGTTAGAAGTGGTAACACCATTGACATATGCAGACCCTGAGCTATCCACGGCAATGCCGCTGCCCTCTTCACCACCATTTCCGCCCAGGTACGTGGAGTACACAAGGTTACCCGATGCATCAAACTTGGACACAAAGGCATCAATCCCTCCACCCAAAGTCGCCTGATAAGCCGATTCCTTTGGAAAATCGCTACTGGCAGTATATCCTGTGACATATGCAGATCCCGAGCCGTCCACGGCAATACCGTAACCATAATCTTCACCACCCCCGCCCAGGTAAGTGGAGTATTCCAGCGTTGGGTCTATGACGATGGGACGGCGTTGGTCGTATGAGGCAACCTTGAAGCCATAGATAAACTGTTGTGGTCTGGCCGCATAATAATATCCCTGTCCCACCGGCTTTCGCCTTCCGCCTCCTGCTTTCAATATCCTGAACTCCCCCTGAATCTCAACCTTTTCCCCACCTATCATCTGGTAGATATAGGGTTTTTTCTGGACGATACAGCCTTCTTCGAGGACAATTTCCAGATCACCATCCTTTCTTAAACGCAAGTCGTCTATCCCCTCATAGCACAACTGCACTCGTGAAGGGCTTGCCCCTGGCTGTACGATGACGTCATACTCCAGACGGCGGTTATTGCGGTAAAACCGCATATCTACGCCGTTATAAATCCCTTTATACACCACGGTGCCATAGGTGGATATATTGCTCCGCCACTTTTCTGAACTGCCGACAAAGTAATTTATCACCCCTTTTTGCAAATCTTCCGCCACTATTTCAGACTCTCTGTAGGCTCCGAGAGGAAATAGGCGTATAAATTCATGAGGGCTATCTGCAGGCGTCATCTTCTTAACGTTTTTTTTGTTTGCTTCATTCTTCTGCCGTAATGAGAGATATACACCATCTTTGGCGAAAAAGACACTGTGCCCGCCACCCATTTCGTAATACTTCACCCTTTCATCAATCTGTCCCTCATTTTTTATAAAACAGAGGGGAAACTTGCAGTAGCCTTCCCGTGCACATGCCCGCGCGAATCGCTGTCCCTCCGAGGAAAACCCATCGGGCGTAAATATGTCGTCATCTTGCCTGTTTATGACAGACGGATTTATGATGTCTCCATTATCGCAAATGGTATTAGACGAATAGACACATGGGACGAGAATGAGCGATGGTAAAATAATAGATAAACAAACCACAAGATACCTGATAAGGTAGCGATTGCGGAATAAAGAGTGCATGTTTATCTCCTCCCTTTCTGTAAAACGATGAATTCAGCATAGGCAATTCATGGATTGCCTCTATAAAATGCTCACAATGTGTTATTTAACAACTTGGCACTGTCTGACAGGGTGGCACCGGACAAACGGAGTTTGTCCGTGGTCACCACCCTACCTGTCAATCTAAATATTCATCAATTGTGGACCATTTGAGTTGATACAAAGACAATAACAAACTGCCCGACAACATTTTTTTCCCAATATGCAAAATTCTGGTTCATCTGAAAAAAAATACCGCTTAAATTTTTAACAACGTAATGCTCAAAACTTTATAGAAAAATATAGAATACTTTCTCTTACGAACGGCATATATTTTCCAATGCGATGGCAATCGTATCCACTTCGGCATCATACACCGTACGCATATCCAGAAGTACACGTTCTTGCTCAATCCTTGCAAAAATCGGAGGAGTGTTGCCACGCAATTGTGCGACGATTTTATCAGCATTTATTTTTTCCGAATGGAGTGAAATGAGCTTTGTGGGGATCCTTTCACCAGGCAATGATCCGCCACCCATCTCTGAAAAACCTTCCACCCTAGAAATGTTCATAAAAGCCTTTGTTTCTGGGGTCATCCTGCTCATAACCCTCTTGCACCTTTCTTCCATAGTCTCAAGGGGAGCAAAAATCATGGCGAGGACGGGGATTTTTTCAGTGACAAGATCTTCTTCCAGATACAGCTTCAGTGTTGCCTCCAGCGCTGCAATGGTCAATTTCCCTACACGGAGGGCACGAGTCAGTGGATTCCTTTTCAACAGGTCGACCCATTTCTTTTTTCCGGCAATAATGCCGCCTTGCGGCCCGCCTAACAATTTGTCAGTGCTAAACGTAACGATATCAACCCCCGTCTTTATGCTTTCCTGGACGGTCGGCTCATGAGGCAATCCAAATCTTTCCGGATCAATCAATGCGCCGCTTCCCAGATCATACATAACAGGGATGCTGCGTTCTTTTCCGAGAGAAACAAGGTCCTTTAAATCCACGGTCTCGGTAAAACCCACAATTTTGAAATTACTTTGATGCACCTTCAGGAGAAGCCCGGTACGCTCGGTAATGGCATTGCGATAGTCGGTAAGATATGTCTTGTTGGTTGTTCCCACTTCGATTAATATGGCTCCGCTTCTGGTCATAACATCGGGCATACGGAATGACCCACCGATCTCAACAAGCTGGGAACGTGAAATGATGGTCTCCTTCCCTCTGGCCATGGTATCCAAGGCCAGCAAGACAGCCGCCGCGTTGTTATTAACAACCAGCGCCGCTTCGGCCCCGGTAATCATACAGATGAGTTGTTCAATGTGGTGATACCGCCCTCCCCTTCTGCCAGTATTCTTTTCAATTTCCAGGGTACAGAAACCCTTTAAGATATTTTGTATCTGCTGTGCTGCCACATCCGGAATGGGCGCCCGACCAAGTCCCGTGTGAAGTATGATCCCCGTTGCATTAATGGCATGCTCGATGCCACAGAATTTTTGCCGCAGGTATTGTTGAACGAAGAGGGAGAGCCTTTGTGGAGAGAGATCGATCTTTTGTGTTTCAGCAAGTCCTTTTACCACCCCCGGATCTCCTTCTTCGCAAGGAGGGGATGAATAGGAGGTATCGCAGTTAAGGCTATGTTGTAACATGCCTTTTTTGTGCGTCACGGTTTGACGAATATCTTCTAAAACTGCCCTTATTGCGTCAACAATAAGCCGTCTTGGATACCTATCAGTTAATTTTGATATTTCCGGCGATTCAAGGAGTTCATTGACCGATGGAATTGATCTGATGATGTCCTGGCGCATAAATAAGTCCCAAAGGGACAAAAGAATCTAGCCAGGGGTGTAGCCCCTGGAGAAAAAAACATCACAATAACCAGCCCCGAAGGGGTGAAAGAAAGATCAATACTGACAAGAGATTGATCTTTCTCGTCTCATGGGTAAACAACAACAATATTCTTTCACCTCTTTAGGGTTTACCTGTGTTCTTATTATTTTCAGGGGGCTTCACCCCCTGCTATATACTGACGGCCTTTCATGCCTAGCGAAATATTCCATTTTGCTACCGAAATTCGTGAGTCAACCCTGACAGGGTTGGTTTTATTCATATTTTGCAGTAACTATCCAGCGTACTTTCGCTCACAAACACTATGAGCGAACAAAATATTGATTATGTAATCCCGAAGGGACGTTATTGTTATCGCATATCATTATGCCATTATGGTTAACCCCGCAGGGGTGGCATGGTATCATTATTATTTTCTCGATTTTTCACCCCTACGGGGTTGAATATCGTGGTGCGTTTTTCCCTATAATCATGTCATCCCTTCGGGATTTTCTGTCTGCCCGTCTTCCCTATCGAATCCTAACTATTCTGAGAAAATATTCTCTCTCACCGTCAGCTTCGCTGAATAGTTACTTTTTGTTAGGGTAATTCTAATCGTCCCGAAATTTTGCATTCATGATAAACCGTTTCATCAGCACCTTGTCTTTTTTCCCTGGTGATGATTCCACACCGGAAGACACGTCCACGGCATAAGGTTGTACGATATGGATGGCCTCCCTGACATTTTCAGGGGTCAAGCCTCCCGACAGGATAACCGTTCCATATTTATGCGCCTGTCTGGCAATCTCCCACTTGAAAGGCACTCCCGTCCCACCCATAACGCCCTTTACATAACTATCCAACAAAAAGGCATGGGGTTTGTAATTTGCCAGGGGCTCCAGGTCACCTTCTTCCCTGATCCGAAAGGCCTTTACAATGGTGTATCCTTTCAGATCATAAACACACAAAGGATCTTCATTGCCATGGAGCTGAACGGTGTGTATGCTGCAAAAATTGCAGATCCCCTTTATTGCCTCTACCGCTTCATCTACAAAAACCCCAACCGGTGAAACAAAAGGTGGCAGATGCTCAATAATATCCTTCGCCCGCTCCTTCGTTACCCGCCGAGAACTCTTTGCAAAGACGAATCCCAGGGCATCGGCGCCCAATGCTACCGCATCCTGTGCATCTTCGCTATTGGTAATGCCACAGATTTTCACTCTCATCATTTATACAATTGATTAAATAGACCACCACATACCTGGCGGCTTGGCTAGCCCAAAAGATTAAATTCCCATTCACGACAATCAAATTCTTCCTGAGATAAAGCGCTCGATCTCTTGTATATACTTAGAATATAGTTTCTCTGCCATCTTAACCGCTTCTAAAACTAACGAGTGATCAAGCAAGTCGTATTCATGTACCCGCCTGTTTCTGAGTCCTGCTGATGGGGCAAGCTTTTCTGCAAGGTCAGCAGGGGTTATCTTCAATACACCTGCTTTTATAAAGCTTTCATAATAATCATCGGGCGCCGCATGACCTGTTTGAACGATCCGGTGGGAATTTATATCAATTGCTGCCTCGATCAATTCCTGCAGGAGCCGCTCGGTGGCTTTCCTTTTGTATACATCGCTGATATATTCCCCGCTGGTCATGTTCGCTTTTGGTTCAAGCGCCTTAAGATTTTCCGCTATGATAAGGAGTTTTCTCCGGATAATCTCTTTTTCAAGTGGACTCACATCAGACCCCCCGATAGTAAAAATTGCTGAATTGACTGAGCCTGTGCATCGCGAAGTTTTTTTGTGTCAACATATCGCCTGAATGCAAGTGAATAAAACTCGTGAAACATACCAGACTCTCTTTCATAAAGGAGCTTGCCATGCCTTACCGATGCATATCTTAAAAGCGGACTTGTACGCTTCAGGTCAACTACATCAACCTGGTCGGTATGAAGAAGCCGGATGACCCTGTTCGTAAGCGCCAGGATGTCAACCGGTTTGCCAAAGAGAAATGCAAGGTCTATGTCGCTTTTGTTATGGATTTTCCCTGAAACCGTTGACCCAAACAGCAAAACCAGCCGCAACCCCTCATCGTAAAACAAAGGAGAAAGCCCTTCTCTGATTTCCTCAATTGACCGTCTCACTTTCAAATGTGTCATCGACGCATACCGGGGTGCATACGTAACGCGCCCCTCCAAGTTTAGTGCCTGAAATGCCGTTGGCCGGTAAATACCATAACAATGCCGTGTTCGTCAGCCGCCGCAATCGATTCGTCATCCTTATTCGAGCCACCCGGTTGAATGATTGCCACCACACCAGCCCTGGCAGCCACATCCACGCTGTCTCTGAAAGGGAAAAAGGCATCTGAAGCCATAACAGCGCCTTTGACCCTGTCACCTGCTTTTTTTATAGAAATCTCCGTGGAGTCGATACGGCTCATCTGTCCCGCGCCCACGCCTACCACAGCCTCATTCCTTGCCAGCACAATACTATTTGATTTTACATGCTTACAAACAATAAAGGCAAACCGCAGGTCGGACATCTCTCTCTCAGATGGTTTTTTCTTTGAAACAACCGTAAGGCTGGCAGCATCGTAAACTGACAGGTCTCTGCTTTGTAAAAGCATTCCACCCACAACCCTTTTCATATCATAAGCGCACATATCTATGACAGTTGCTGATAGTGCCCCTGTCTTTAACAGCCTTAAACTGCTCCCCCACTTGCGTTTTGTGGTAAGTATCTCTACTGCTTTTGGCTCAAACTCCGGTGCAATAATTGCCTCCACAAAATGTCCCGGCTCAGTAATGGCATCTGCGGTTGCCACGTCCACGGTCTTGTTTAAGCCCAGGATACAGCCAAAAGCGGATACCGGATCGCTGCTGTACGCCTTTTGAAATGCCTCAGCAAGGGTATTCGCTGATGCAGCCCCGCAGGGGTTGGTATGCTTTATTACAATGGCGGAAGGCCGTTCAAATTCCTTCACCAATTCCAGGGCGGCATTGAGGTCAATAATATTGTTATAAGAAAGCTCTTTCCCGGACAACTGCTGGGCATTGGATACGCAGGGTTCGTGGACATTTTCCTCTACATAGAATGCGGCCGTTTGATGGGGATTTTCACCATACCGCAGGGATTGTCGTTTCCTGTAGTCCAGTGAGAGCGCAGTAGGATATCCCCCCTTTTCTTTATCGAGGCCATCAAAATAATTGGCGATAATTCTGTCGTAACGGCCTGTTGTTCTGAATGCCTCAATCGCCAGTTCAAATCGCATCTTTTCGGAAAGATCCTTATGATTGGCCTTGAGTTCCTCGATAATGAATTCATAGCGCTTAGGATTCACCACAACGATCACATGTTTATAATTCTTTGAAGCGGAGCGAATCATCGAGGGGCCGCCGATATCAATATTTTCGATTGCCTCCTCCATACTTACCCCCTTCTTTGAAATCGTCTTTTCAAAGGGGTATAAGTTAACAACGACCATATCGATCGGTTTAATCCCCAGTTCCTTCATCTGTTTTTTGTGAGTTTCGTTTTCCCGTAAAGCCAGTAATCCCCCATGTACCTTAGGATGCAGGGTTTTTACACGGCCATCCATAATTTCCGGAAATCCGGTATAATCAGATATTTCAACTACGCGGATGTCATTCTCTCTGAGTAATTTAGACGTACCGCCGGTGGAAATAATTTCAACACCTAAATGCTGTAATTCCCTGGAAAATTCCACAATTCCGGTTTTATCAGAAACGCTGATAAGCGCCCTTTCTAATCTTGCCATCGTTTTTCTCTCCTTATGGAAACAAAACCTATTTTTTCATTATCCGGCGATTTTAGCAGAACGAAAAATTCAAGTCAAAAGAATATCCTCCTTATCTGAAAGTGTTTTTTTCATTGACTGTCCTTGTTTTTTTTGTTTGAATCGCTTTTTTCCAGATTATCATATTTTATTTAAGGAGGGGAAACAATGGCTACTTACAAATTGAAAGTATTTTGTACTCCATTTTGTCCAAAGTGTAACGAATTGCTCGCTTATTTGAGCAAGCGAAATGCGGATTATGTCTCTTTTGATATTGACAAGGACGAACAAGCAAGAAATGAGATTATTAAAATCGTTGGCACGGATGATATTGAATCACTTGATAAATTACCGATTGTTGTGGCTGGCGACAAGATACTCTATGGTTTTGATAAGAACGAGATTGATAAGTATCTCCGTTAAATTTACCTTGACTTTTATTCCTAAAACGTTTAACCTTTTTGAAAATTTTTTAAAAGTACGGCATAAACAATCCTCCCCCACCTCTGTGCTATAAGTAATACCCTGTTTTTATTGGAAATTTTTAAAAAATTAAATACTCACGGGAAAAGAAGTATCTACAGAAATAAGCGAAAAGAGCAGAACCACCATGTCAGAGCAAAACAACCTGAAAGAATTTACTAAGGGAATCATCCAATATAATCCTTTGTTTGTGCTTGTACTAGGATTGTGTCCCAGTCTTGCAGTCACAACCTCGGTAAAAAATGGAGTAGCTATGGGTGGAGCAGCAACCTTTGTGCTTATCTGCTCCAATTTTATTATTTCCGTCGTACGGTCATTCATTCCCCGTGAAATCCGTATTCCGTGTTTTATCGTGATTATCGCCGCATTCGTTACCATGGTGGAATTGCTTATGAAGGCGTATTTACCGCCCGAATTGAATGCTTCACTGGGTATATTCATTCCGCTCATTGTGGTTAACTGCATTATCATGTACCGTGCGGAATCGTTTGCTTACAAGAATAAACCTCTGGTTTCGGTTCTTGATGGGGCAGGGCTGGGGTTAGGATGGACTCTCTCCCTCTGCCTCGTTTCTGCTATACGCGAAGTACTGGGGGCGGGAACGATCTTTGGTCTTAAAGTATCTGAATCGTATCAGCCCGCTTCGGTAATGATTATGGCACCAGGGGCATTTATTGCGCTGGGGATCTTATTGGGTTTCTTCAACTGGAGGAAACTCAGAAAAAGTGAAAAAACTATGAAGGTGTATAAGGTATCTATGGAACATGATTAAGGAAATCGCATTAATTATCATAAGTGTTGTTTTTGTTAATAACTTTGTCCTGGCAAAATTTTTGGGGCTTTGCCCATTTCTGGGTGTTTCACAAAAGACATCATCTGCGATGGGGATGGGAGCAGCGGTAACGTTCGTTATGACCCTTTCTTCAGCAATTACATGGATTGTCTACAACTTCATTCTATTGCCCGGCGATGCAAATATCATTGCAAAGGTCTTTCCATCGATACGGGAGGTGGGACTGGTCGAGGTATTAAAAACAATTAGCTATATCCTGGTTATCGCAACACTAGTACAGCTGGTTGAAATGATGCTCAGAAAAATGGTGCCCGCCTTATACGAAAGCCTTGGTATTTATTTGCCTCTGATTACGACAAATTGTGCCGTATTGGGTGTCGCGCTTTTAAACACGACCGATTCTCCGAGACATCTGGGATTTCTGCAGGCTACCGTGCAAGGTTTTGGGGCAGGAATCGGCTTTACGTTAGCTATGCTCCTGATGTCAGGTATCCGCGAGCGCCTGGCTATTGTTAATATCCCCCAACCCTTACGCGGCATTCCCATCGCCTTTATTTGCACAGGGCTCATGGCTCTTGCCTTTTTTGGTTTTTCAGGAATGGTTCAGTAAATTATGCGACACGTTATTTCTCTTCTTGTAGAAAACAAGGTTGGCGTCCTGGCCCGCATCACGGGCCTTATCAGCGGCAGAGGATTCAATATCGACAGTCTTGCAGTTGGAGAGACGGAGAATCCTGCTCTCTCCCGGATGACCATTGTCGTCAGGGGTGATGATGCCATCCTGGAACAGGTCAGAAAACAATTAGGAAAGATTATCGACATAATCAAGGTAATCGACTTCACCGACGAAGAGTTTGTCGAACGCGATCTTATGCTGCTGAAGGTCAATGTTCCTGCAGGGAAAAGAGGTGAAATTATTGAAATTGTCGAAATTTTCCGGGGTAAGATCATCGACGTAAGCCAGAAAGATCTTGTTATTGAGCTTGCCGGAGCTGAAGAAAAACTGGAAGCCATGGTAAATTTGCTGAGACCTTATGGTATAAAAGAATTGGTAAGGACAGGAAGTATTGCTATTGGCCGTGGCACAAAGTGAAATTTTTAAAAAGAAAAAGGAAGAGATAACATGCTAAAAATGTATTATGAGAAGGACGCAGACATCAATATACTGAAAGGGAAAAAGATCGCCGTAATCGGATACGGCAGCCAGGGACATGCACAGGCACAGAATCTCAGAGAATCGGGCATGGAAGTTGTCGTATCCACGAGGGCCGGCACGCCAAATTATCAGTTGGCAATCAAACATGGATTTAAACCTCTCAGCGTGGACGAGGCGGCACAACAGGGTGATTTCATTCAGATACTCATGCCTGATGAGACACAGAGGGCGGTTTATGAGGCACAAATAAAACCCCACCTGAAAGACGGAAAGACGCTGTGTTTTTCGCACGGATTCAACATCCACTTTGGCCAAGTTGTACCTCCGTCAAATATCGATGTTATCATGGTCGCACCCAAGGGGCCGGGCCATCTTGTCCGCAGTGAGTTTGAAAAGGGAGGCGGTGTTCCGTGCCTCATGGCTATCCACCAGAATGCCACGGGAAAAGCCAGAGAGAAAGCCATGGCCTATGCCCATGGTATTGGCGGAACCAGGGCCGGTGTAATGGAGACCACCTTTGCGGAAGAAACCGAAACGGATCTTTTTGGAGAACAGGCCGTGCTCTGCGGCGGGGCAGCAGCACTCGTCAAGGCAGGATTCGAAACCTTAGTGGAAGCGGGATATCAGCCGGAACTTGCTTATTTTGAGTGTATGCACGAACTGAAGCTGATTGTCGACCTTTTTTATCAGGGTGGCCTCAGCTATATGCGATATTCAATCAGCAATACCGCCGAATATGGAGATCTCACCCGCGGACCGCGCATTGTTACGGAAGAAACAAAGAAAGAGATGAAACGGATCTTGTCCGAGATACAAAGCGGCCGGTTTGCCAGGGAATGGATCCTGGAAAATCAGGCAGGTCGCCCTGTCTTCAATGCCCTGGAGAAAAAGGACAAAGGACACCTCATTGAGAAAGTTGGCAGGGAATTACGGAAGATGATGAAATGGATTAACGCCAAAGAGGTGTAAAAAATGCCTCTTGCCAGGGGTAATTCATTATCACAATACCAGGGGAAAGTAATTGGTACTATTGCTGACAATCCCAAAGATATGGAATTGAATGATGCAGCGCTCCGGAAAAGCCTCGGTAAAAGCGGCACACAGCAAGCGTAGATGCCGCATAGGCCATAATGATACCTTGGTATCCGCAACGATGCTCAAGCACGCCGTTCAGGCGATCCTGCGTCGTACCAGGTTAGACCGCACCTATGATATTCCTTACCTGGCAGGGTATAGCAGCGATGGCGGGACAATCTATATTGACCGTCATCTGCCCAGATTTTGCAAGACCCGTGGCCGGCGAGTCGGCGTTGACCGATTCCTCATCCTTCATGAAGCCGTAGAAAAGGCATTACTCGACAAACTTGGTCTGCACTATCAACACGCACACCAGATCGCCCTCCGTGCAGAAGAGGCAGCAGTTCATGCAGCTGGTGTATCATGGCGAGAATACGATCGGTTTATGCAACTCCACATTAAGGATGCCGGGCATGAAAAGCTGCGTCGAATTCCCTTTGATTTAGATATCAAACCATATCGCGATGAGCATGATACTCAGCTCCTCAAAAGCATACAGACGGCAAGCCAAAAAGAATCCGCTCTAAAACGCGATCAGTAATTAAATTGGCTTTTAAAGACAAAATCTATAGTTAACACAAACGTTTTTCTCCGTGTAACTCTGTGAGGCGATGCGATCACCGGAGATTGCTTTCGGATACCATCCTTGCAAAGATACTTATTTGTTATATATACCGCAAATGGCTCTTCTTTTTTAACCATCTCTCGATTCACTCTTGAGATTTTGTTGTGAACAATTGCCAAATGAGAAGCGTGGGTGTATTTATTCTTAGCTTAAGTAATAGGTTTGAGGTTTTCACAATTGAGTTAAGTCGATACAGAATCCGTAGCCTGAATTTATGACGCCATCCAGGACCCGTTGTCCTCACATCCGTCTCCGCTCTGCTGAAGCCGGAGATGCCGCTTCGATCTACGAATTGGAAACCTCCTGCTTTGACCGTGCTGAAGAGATGTTTAACCGCAGGCAGTTACAAAGACTGATCGCAAATCCCCGCGCAATTGTGGTAGTTGCCGAACGGAAAGGAACGATAATGGGTTGGGCCGCTGGGTTGTTACGACGCGATCGACACCGATGTTCCGGCCGGCTCTATGCTATAGCTGTACACCCTGATGCACAGGGAATGGGTATCGGAAAAAAACTGACTGATTATATCCTCAAAACACTTACATCACACGGAGCTCAGCGAATATTTTTGGAAGTCCATGCCGAAAACCAGAAGGCCATTAATCTTTATCATAAGATGGGCTTCATTGATCGGAAATATCTGACCAATTACTACGGTCCGCACCACCACGGCATCCGCATGATGCGCCCAGCCACAATAACTCAACGTGCCAGGGATTGATCAATATCTCTTACATAATAGTGTTTTAGTCAGAAAAAGACCTGGCAGAACCCGCATGCAAGAAAAGATTTGCTGTCTTACGTTGGTTCAAGGGATAAAGCATTTGCTGTTATTATAGTGAACGAAGCAAAGCAATCTTAAATCTTTTGTAAACTGCAGACTGCCTTGCCGCTCCATTCCTTGCAATGATATGCGTTTGTGTATAGATTTTATGAAATGCCATACAGGTCTTAAGGAGTGATACGTGCAAACTCAACTTGCCGGTGTTGAACCAGTACCTTGTTATTTATGATTTATCAATCTGTGGATAAAAGGCAGGGCTATGTGTATGCGCTGGGCATCACGATTTTTCTTTGTTTTCCTTCCCTCCTTCCTTTTCCATTTTTTCCAGACGTAGTATTATCCAGATAGATGCCCCTATGGCAAACGACAACAGGACATATTGGATAATTTCAAGCTTAGACCGTGGTGTTGGCGGAATTTCCGCCAGAGGACTTTGCGCAGGTTGCGCGGGTACCGATGATTCTGTTGCGGTTGCAGGAAGTGCTACAATCACCTGCGCCAGAACGGCAAAACCAGGATGAAGAATTTGTGGTATCAAAAACAGGAAAATAGCGAGTAATATCTTCTCCATCGTTAAATTCCATCTGGTTCTCACTGTGTAAACAGCAATTTTTTATAGAGATCATATTCGTTCTTTGCTTCGTTGGCCTTTCCCAATTTATTGTAGGCGTCACCCATCAAAAAATGAGCATTTGCGTTCCCTGGGTCCAGTTCTAATAACTTTTTACAGGTTGCGATGGTATCCTCATACGCCCCTTTCTTGGTGTAGGCAACCGCAAGATTATAACGGACTTCATAATTCTTGGGAATGTTTGTTAAAACCTTACGAAAAACTCTTATAGCATCATCATACTTTCCGGTGTCGAGATAAACAACGCCGAGATTGTAATAAGCATCGTCATAACCGGGATTGATTTTTACTGCTCGCTGATACGCTGTAATTGCCCTGTTAAAAAGCTTCATTTTTCCATACAGACATCCCAGATTATAATAAATCCGTGCATCTTCCGGATTTGCGGCTACATATTTTTCTAACATTGCCAGCGCTTCATGATCCATTCCTCTTTTGAGATAAAAAGTTGTCAAGGTCAGATAAGCCTCGGAATCATTCGGCGCCAGTTCAATAACCTTCTTACAAGCAGCAATTGCCTCATTCGTTAGTCCTAGTGTTTGGTAAGCAACAGCCTTCTTTCTATAGGCATCGACTATGGTATTGTCCCGGTCTGTGGCTTTGTTAAAGGCGTCAACGGCATCCTGCAATCTGCCCTGGTTGAAATATTCCAAACCCTCGCGGTAAAGCTCATTTGCTACTCTGGAATCGTTAGGTTGTGGAGTGAGGCTTGTCTGGATGGGGTGAATAGGCGTTGATTGTTGAACCGCAATCGTAGATGTGCCCACTGCCTCTTCTGAAAGCTGAGTTTCAACCGGTGTCAAAACAATCTCTTCAAGTATTTCGGATATTTCCGTAACCTCTTTCTTTTTACCACATCCGGAACATATTATAATAAAAACAGAGATATAAAAGGCTAACCCACTGCAAATCCATTTTAAAGAACCGCGAATATTCGCCTCGCAATGTTTTTTCATATTCTTTTTCAATATTTCCCTAAATTTATGTGATTTATTAATTTGTGATTTATTAAATAGAATGCATTGTAGTATACCTCAAAAAATTGTCAAGAAAAATCGTTATATCAAAAATCTCTTATACGTGGTGGTTGGCCAGGGTATGTGTGAAAAATCAAGTCCTCATGAGCAAGGAAACGGTGTCTGTTAATAAAGATACCAAGGTAGCGGTCAATAAAATTGTGCATCCGGGTATGGAGATTAAAATCGGAGATCCAACAATGTTCACTTTGGCGAGGGATAATATACGACTCTGTTGAATAACCTCAATACATGAGAGTCGTAAAAAATGGAACAAATGCGTCGAAGCACCATTTTTATATGGGAAAAAGAGCAAACAACCGTCATTGTGCCTGCACATGGCGCCACGTATCCACGGGGAAGCCCGTGTCTGATGAATCTCTTTACGTTGCGGGCAATAGCAGCAAATAGTACCTGCAATCATGCCCTTTTTTCAGTTCGATGCCTGATTTTCTGACCCCATAAAAGCAAACCATTTCGCCCACCCTGGCTTCCGCGCCAGCGCGGGTCACACACTGCTTACGGTAATCCGTATTCTCCATGTACTGATAATGCCGGGTGCTCCCCGATACGATGCATCATCAATGATTAAGGGGACAGCACGCTTGCCAATCTTTGCCGGGTATCGCTTATCCTACAGGCAGAACAAATCGCCGGACCAAAATCCACCGGCATCTTTCCTGTGCTCTCGCTGAGTGCTTTGCCAGTCGGAATGTGTTTGGCACGTACGATTTCTTTTCGGCCACCTCCTTCCAGACTAGTTTCAAAAGCAACCGTATCAAGCGATCTGTCTTCGGTTTGAAATTTTTCAAAAGATTGGAAACGTTCCGAACTCAGACATTCCAGCGATATGACTCTGTCGCGTGAATCCCCTATGGTTTGACCGTTCACAAATCCAGCATTTGCATATTGTTCGCCGGGCTTCATCCCTACTTCTTCCAACCGTTTCTGAATACCAGGAAGCTCTTTCACATCCGAGGTTGTTGCGGTGTTACCTCCATATCAGTAATGGACTGGGTTGGTTGGCATTGTCGCATGTCTACGAAAGAGCATTTGAAGAATGCCATGATAGTATTGGATCATTTTCATGTAAAGAAGTATCTCAATGAAACCGTGGATGCGGTAAGGAAGGAAGAACTCAGAAAAGCCAGACAACAAAACCAGGGAGACTTGAGTCGAATTCATCATTGCAACAAGAGATTTATTTTAATGCAAAATAATGTCTTCCACAAACAACTCTCTCAGGCTTTGCCTTGTTTTACCTGGCTTTGGTGTGTTACCGTCCGAACACTACCTTTAATCTTTGCGACCATCCCGCTGATTTTTCTGAATGAATAGCTTCTTCTTGATTTTCTCCTTTTTTGTCGGTATTCTTATTTTGCTTTCTAACTCATCTTTCGATAGAGTACCAAGGGGTGCGTTTCGCTTTTTTCAGAGAGGATCATAGAAGATTGAACTTTCTATACATTAAATTTATTGAATCCTGTCATCAGACAATCTTTTAAGGTAAAGATATGGAAACCAACGAAAAAAATCTCGTGGAAATTTCGGTTATCGGTGAGGTATCGAGTCCGCAAAGTGGTTCATCACCATACAGTATAACTCCTGATGGAAAACCCAAAGTGCTCCCTGGTATCGGTGGAATTACGTACAATGTCAAAGTCGGCGACAATGCTGTCCAATGGGAGGCTGATCATGTAGAGCCCTGCGTATCTGTAAAAAATAAGGACAGAGAAGAGAATGGTGCATTAAATTTGTTGTCCTGCATTGGAAATGTTGCCAGGGTGATAACGGGTGATGCAAAAGGCCGTGCCGGTATTGTGACAGGAAAACACGGGGGTATAGAGAATGTACTGGTTGATTTTGAAGACAAGGCTTTGGAAAAACTAGCTATTGGAGATAAAATACTTATTCGTGGCGTTGGTGTAGGTTTGTCATTTACCGGATATCCGCAGATTAAACCGTTAAACATGTCTCCCAATCTCTTAAAGGTATTCCCTATTCGGGAAGACAAAACGAGACAAGTCTTACACATTCCCGTGACGCATATCGTTCCGGCGGCCATCATGGGTTCAGGTTTGGGATCTCAGAACTGTTACCGGGGAGATTATGACATACAACTTTTTGACAAACAAACCGTAGAACAATATCATTTGCAAACGTTGCGTTTTGGTGATGTCGTGGCAATTACCGATGCCGACCATTCCTACGGAAGGATCTATAAAACAGGAGCGGTAAGCATTGGGGTGATTGTTCACAGCAACTGCGCAACTGCCGGACACGGTCCCGGAGTAACCACATTACTTACCTCTGCCGAAGGTAAAATAGTTCCTGTTCCGGATAGTGCAGCGAATATTGGCATGTACTTAAAAATTGGTCGGTTTCGAAGAGGAACGATACGGAAAGGTTAGCGTGCGCTTTTATCATATTTCGTTCTTCGTAACATCACCTTACGAAAAATAAGCTTGACTTTTCCCCCATAGGTAATATAATTCTAAACTTTCTGAACATTTGTAGCTTCTTTTATACATTAACGAGGAGAGGAGATTATTTGTCTACAGTGAGTATTCAGGAATTAGTGGATGCAGGATTTCATTTCGGCCACAGGACCAGCAAGTGGAATCCGAAAATGAAGCCATTTATCTTCGGCAAGAGAAATTTAATTCATATCATTAATTTACGTGAAACGGTAAAGGGCCTTGTGGTCGCAGGTAAATTTTTGACAAATCTTGTCCAGACAAAAAAAGATGTGCTTTTTGTAGGAACTAAATGGCAGGCGCGGGATATAACGATCCGTGAGGCACAGCGTTGCGGTATGCATTATGTGAGTGAACGCTGGTTGGGAGGTACGTTGACCAATTTCGACACTATTCGGAAACGGTTGGAACGTCTGGAAGAATTAGAAAACCTGGAAAAAACCGGTGGCATTAATCAGTTCAGTAAGAAAATAATTTCTTCTCTTAACCGTGAACGGAAAAAGATCCTTACAAACCTTGAGGGTATTCGTAAGATGAATTCACTTCCCGGTGTGCTGGTAATTGTCGATCCAAAACACGAACACAATGCCGTCAAAGAGGCAAAAAAACTTGGCATTCCAACGGTATGTCTTGCTGACACGGATTGCGACCCGGACATGATCGATATTTGTGTTCCTGGAAATGATGATGCTATTCGGGCAATTGACCTCTTTTTGACAAGGACGGCAAATGCTGTTTTGGCCGGAAAGGAACTCATGACTGCTGGTGTAAAGGTTTAATGATATAAGTTACAGAAGATTCAAGATAAAATCCTTCCATTCCTGTAGAAGATAAACGTTTTTTGTCCGCTACATTACAAGTCTGACTGCTGCCTTCAAAAAGCATTTCAAAAGGATTCTATTTTTGGATTATTTTTTACAACTAAAATTGCCGTATTTTAACATAAGATATCTTATAATTTTCCGTATTTTATGGGGGTCTTCATGGCGGATACATCAAGTATCATGAAGTTGAGAGAGCAGACAGGCGCAGGAATTTTGGAGTGCAGAAACGCCTTGGATGAGGTTAAAGGGGATTTTGAAAAGGCCCTGGAAATCATCAAAAAGAAGGGGATCGCCAAGGCTGCAAAGAAAGAACAGCGAATGACTGCGGAGGGCAGGATTGGTACCTATATCCACACAAATGGGAAACTGGGGGTAATGGTAGAGCTGAATTGTGAAACAGATTTTGTGGCAAAGAATGAGGTCTTTCTACAGCTGCTGAAAGATATTTGCATGCAGGTTGCCGCCACAAAACCGCTTGCCGTGAGACGAGAAGATATTCCCGGTCACCTTATCGAGGAACAAAAGAAGATATTTAATGAAGAAGCGAAGGGAAAGCCCGTTAATATTCTGGAAAAGATTATTAGCGGAAAGATGGATAATTTTTATAAAGAAAAATGCCTCCTGGAGCAACCCTTCATAAAGGATGATACGCAGACGATCCAGGATTTATTAGTTGCAAATATCGCTAAAATAGGGGAAAATATTAAAATTAATCGTTTTGTCCGGTTTGAGGTTGGGGAGTGCTAACGACCGTAAAAATTGTTCAGTCTCGGCGTCCATGAAAAGAACTGTCCGTTATAAGCGTGTATTGTTAAAATTGAGCGGCGAAGGTTTTGGAGATGATGGTGGACGCGGTCTTGAAATGGAACGATTTATTCCCCTGGCGAAAGAAATCGAGAAACTTTCCCGATCGGGAGTTGAGTTGGCGATTGTTGTGGGAGGCGGTAATATCCTCCGCGGGGCTAAATTCAGTGATACGGGTAAATCGCGAGTGCAGGCAGATCAGGCGGGCATGGTTGCCACAGCAGTTAATGCGCTCCTCCTGCAGGATACCTTAGAAAGATTCAATGTTAACACCCATGTTGTCAGTGCTATAGAAATTAAAAATATTACCGAACCCTTTGTGCTGCGTAATTGCTTACAATATTTGAAAGAAGAAAAAGTGATCGTCTTTGCAGGAGGTACGGGGCATCCTTATTTTACAACCGACACTGCAGCGGCGCTTCGCGCAATTGAGATCGATGCTGAGGTAATGTTAAAGGCCACACAGGTTGATGGTATTTATACAGATGATCCGGTGAAAAACCCATCCGCAAAATTATATAAAAAGCTAAGCTATCTGGACGTCCTGAACAAACGACTGAGGGTAATGGATCTCACAGCAATTTCCTTGAGTATGGAAAATAAATTACCGATTATTGTTTTTAATATAAATAAATATGAAAATATTGGAAGGGCAGTTTCAGGAAAACCAGTTGGGACGTATGTCGGGGAATAATGTTATATGACAAAAGATGTTATATGCAAAGAAGCAAGGACAAAGATGGAAAAGGTTGCAATGCACTTGCAGGAGGAATTGAAAGGGCTGAGAACCGGCAGGGCGAGTACGGGTTTGGTGGAAAATATAAGGATAGAGTGCTATGGTGATATGTCCCCATTAAAGCAGATTGCAGTCATCTCAACACCAGATGCCCAGTCCATCCTGATTAAACCATATGATGTCTCTCTTGTTTCAAATATTGAAAAGGCGATATTGCAGTCCGATATTGGCTTAGTTCCATCAGCCGAAGGGAAATTCCTGCGTATCCAGATTCCACCACTCAATGAAGAGCGAAGAAAGAAACTTTCCACCCATGCAAAAGAGTTTGGGGAAACTGCAAAGGTATCTCTTAGGAATATTAGACACGAAGCAAACAAACAGGCAGACAAGGAAGAAAAAGAAGGTATTTTGACTGAAGACGATGCAAAACGGACGAAGGATGAGATCCAGAAAATTATTCATGAGTATGAGAGCAAACTGAACGATGCGGTTAAGAAAAAAATAGAAGAAATCCTTAAGGTATAAATTCAAAATTCGAAGAAGACAAAACTCATTAGAAGATATTTTTTGCATGAAATTATTAAAAAAGTGGTTATAATGGGGGCATAGCTCAGTTGGTAGAGCACCGCCCTTTTAAGGCGGGCGTCGATGGTTCGAGTCCATCTGCCCTCATTTTGTATCTGTTTACACGGAAAGGCACAGAATATTCCAAAGAAGAGTAAGGAGTGAAAAAACCGGAGCTAAAAAGTGAGTAGTAAACGTTTTTATTTAGGGTCATTCCGGAAAACGTCAGCAGGAAACACTTACATGGCCCCATCGTCTAGCCTGGTCTAGGACAACAGATTTTCGATCTGTGAACTGGGGTTCAAATCCCCATGGGGTCATATATATTCAGGGAAAGCCATGTGAAACAAAAATCGCATGGCTTTTTTTATTTTTGGTAGTTTTACTGATCTCGCTTTCTGCATGGCATATTTTTTGAAACCGTCGCAAAAATATCAACAAGATTCTGTACTCTGCCGGTTTGGACGTGAACGCATCCACGCCAATTATGGCAAATACTTTACCCCCAAACTGCGCCCAAGCAACAAAGCGAGCCATGTGGATAGTACAAAAGGTGAGGTCAAAGTAATGATACCGAGATTCATAATTCCATAGGTTATATAGACGGAAACTATGCTTGCCACTACTGCAAGAATTAGATTGCCCCACGTTACCTTTGCCAGTGCCAGCCCGCACAAAACTCCATTGAAGGCAAATAGCCCTGCATGTATCATGCTAAACGGGAGCGAAGATGCAAAGGCCACAAGAACTCCCACCAAAGCCCCTAAAAGTGCATACAAGGCAGAAATCCTTGAACTTACCAGAATTCCAACAAATAATATATAGCAGGAAATAAAGTTTTCCAGAAACATTACCTGCCCAATACCATTACTTACCGCTGGTATAATTTCTATATGATTTCTATTTGATAATGACACAGCCTGGAGCGGAGCAATATTACCCATGATGAGAATGGACATTACTAACCAAGTCGAGATGATAAATGGCGCAGTGTAAGAAGGCAATTTCCACGTCACCATTCCCTTCTGAAGAATTGATGATAAGACGGAACCGAAAACGATAGCGATTACTGACGAAATGTTAAAGCCCAAAAAACAGGTAAGGGCTAAACCAACCAGCGTGCCATTATATCCGTAAAAACCCTGGTTAATTTCATTTTTGTCATATTTAAGAAAGAGTGCAGTAAATGTCCCAGCAAAGACACCTACGATTGCCCCGATCCCCATTGTCCATGAGTTATAAAAAATACCTGCCAGAAATAAGACGCCTGTTATTACATTGTTCAGCAAAAACACCTGGCTAACACCCCGAAGAAGTATTTTTGTAAAATTTTGAACAAACAGGGAAATCTGTGTCATTGATGAAATCTGTAGTTTTTGGTTGACTTTCATGGGTCTGAGGAAAGACACGGTGCGACATGTCCCCGCAATATTATTGTGTTCTTGGGATTTTCCTTATCAATTTCCCATTGTAAAAGATTGTCGGTAATATATTGCCTGATCCTCTTAATTCGTCTCTATTCCGGATAATGTATTCATAAAATAGGGATTGTCAGGCGTTTTTCATAGGATTTTGTATTTTAGTAACAATTTAGATTTTTGAAAAACCCTCTGCATTGATAATGTTGGCCGATAGGGGCAGGTTTCAAACCTGCCCCTACACACAAATATGGTATCACTATGCATTATCTATCAAATGTTAAAACGTATTTCCATCATTTTTATCCCTTCGTTTTCAACAATTACCCCACATTCATTTAGTTGTAACCCTCACAGTTTGTCATATTTCCAAAAATGCATACTTTTGTGAACGTACGTATCATTAAAATATGCGCCGGCTTGAGGACTTTAGCCCACACTTATTTTCTTTGTTTGCCTCTGGTTTAAAATATAGCCAAATCTTGGTAAAGATCCGTGAAATGGCATCCAGGCAATAAAAATTCATTAATGAAGCGCCATGTTTATAACAAACGCCTTAATTCGGACATCTTGTTGAGATAATGTAGAAGCTTGTTCATCGAATTGACTTCTTGCTTTATTTATGTCACTGCTTTGAGAACGTTTTTTTCTAGAATCCGTAGTATCCCATTGATCACAATTAAACCAGCCAACGAGATATAAACCATATTGGCAGTGGTTGTCCTTCAGGTATCGGCCTACCAATTGTGTTCCCATCGCATTATCTAAATCCCGATGCCAACAACCTTTTACCTCTATAATTACGGTTATTGTATCATATATTTCATTATCTTGATTTCGTATAACAGCATTAACTTGGATATCAGTCCTTTCACCTTGCCCCGATCCTTCGCCACGTTGAATTTCTACTTCCCGATTAATAACAACCCCCCTCTCGCACAAATCTTTACATAAATGTCTTGCTATATAATCAGAAATTTCATTTTCACCCTTTGGCCTATAGGCATTCTTCTTACCCTTCTTAATCTTGTTCCATAAGTCAATTGCGGCTGGCTGGGGTTTCCTTTGAAGCTCTTTCTCTAATCGTTCCAGAGATTCCACTAATACCTCAAGGAGCTGTTCGCCATTTTGAATCAAACGTACTGATTGATCTCTGGTCATTTTAAGAATCTCGCAAGGTTTCAGTGGTTCCCATGTTTTACTCCGCATGATTTCCAGTGCTTCGTGCAATACCCATTTCAACCAGTTCAAGTCTGGGAATTCGTTTATAATCTGTTGAGTTGCTTTACATGCTTTAGGGGTACCCCGCTGTTTGAGATACTTAAGAATCGAGTCACGAAAGACTGCAATCTTCTTTCTGGTATCTACTTTACCATCTCTATTGAGTTTAGGGTCTTCCGTATGCGGATACTGGTGAACTATCCAGATATACAGATCGGCTAATTGACCTTCCGTGAGTACTTTTTCAGCATTTTCGGGAAACTCGTAAGGTCTTTCAGGGTCAGATGCCAATAGTTCGATTACTTTTTTACCAAATCCAATATCCTTTTTGATGACTGGCCATATAACCGACCAACCTGCATCCTTTGTGTGAAGCAAAAGTTCACGGGCTGCAATAATTGCCCTAGATAGTCCAATTTCGTCTGAAAGAGATATCGAAGAAATAAGTGATTCTGCGAATATTCTCGCTTCCGTAACGTTATGCCCAAGAAGATTACCAAGCAAAACACCCATGCACTCCGGGTTAAGATTAGCATCTTTTACTTTATCCACCAACACGCTTGCCAAACGATCATCCCAGCAATCTTCTATACGTTCTATACGTTGAGTAATATAAATACAGCCATTATCCGTATTCTTTTTGTCGATTATGGTTATTAGAGTTTGTATAATCTCATCGGGAGCATATTGGTAAGATAATTTTATTAGTTCCTTTTGAATTTCAATATTTCTGTCGTTACTACCACTTCCTGATATCGGATAGTCAAGTATGATTGGCGCCCACTTTTTCCATACATCAGCAGGGAGAGAGGGAATGAAATCAGGGATTTTTTGTAACAACAGTTGCAGCGCCCGATATCCAGCAAACGCAGGGCGATATATAATGCCTTTGCCTAACCACTTATGCGTCCCTGGGTCTTGTTCCAATACATACCTTTTAGCAGCTTCAACAATCCGACGTCTGGTCGCACCATCGGCATTTTTCCATCCGGGAAGAACCGTTAGATCTGATTCATAGTCACTGCCGTAAGATCTGCTGTCTGGTTCAAGTGTCATTTCCATATTTAAACGCCACCATGCTGAAGGATTACCCGATTCACATTCATCTAAAAGCCCAAGAATTCTTTCTACAGGGGGCGGATTTACAAGAGGCCGTTCTTCATCGCGTTTTAGACATTCTTGTGTTCTTGAATAATCTGCCTTCATTTTTTCTGCTTCAGGTGAATTTAATTCAATGGGTTTAAGATGACTTGAAAATGTTTCAGCCAGGATGCCATTTTTGTCGCATGCATCAAGAATGGCATCGCGCTGGTCAGGTTCGTCCCAATCAAAAACCCAATCTATTAGTTTTGCCCATATGAACTGACGTTTTTTTGATTTCTCTTTCTGAAGGCGGTCTAGCATCCATTTTACGTCCTTACGGAATACCAATGGCGTTTCAAAAAAGACCATGTATAACGCTCCCGGTTTGACATCCGAAATCAAGGGAATTATTGCCTCTATCGTCTTTCTTCGTTTATTGTTGCTGTCTTCGTCGCTCAAAATCTTTTTGAATTTTGGTGCGATACCGCTTTCTACGATTTTATTATATTGTTTAAACCGAGACAGAACTGTTTTCGCAAAAGCCTCTAATACCCACGGCGTGTCAAGGTGTTCCCATGCCTTCAATATAATTGCATCCATCAGTTCTTTAAAGCAGTACGTTAAATCCTGCAAAGATACCTGTTGTTCTACCCATTTTAATGCTACCGGAAGATCGGATGGTTTGAGTTTTGGTACAAGTTCGTGTGATAGGAACCACCAATAAGCGCCAATGTCATTTCTCTGTTTAATACTGGTTATTGCGGTAAACAATTCTTTCGCCTTTATATGAGCAGGCCATAACGCCATAAGGCTGCAACCCTTCAAATCGTCATTAGAGTCCTCCACGGTATCACCAGTAACCAATGGTTTCAATTTTACTTTTGTACGGACATCTGCAATCTGCTTTATGGCATAAATAGCCCTTTTTCGTATCTCTAACGGCTCTTTTTTATCAAGGGCTATCGTTGCGAGATTATCTTGAAATGTCCGCAACCCACAGGCCTCTGCAATTTTGATCGCTTCGCTCCGTACAACACTATCTTTTGTACTATCACAAATGTACGGCCGAAGCAGATCCTCCAAGCTCGGCTGATCCTTCAAGCCCGGATGATCCAGCTTTTTGTAACGTCTTTGATTATTCATATCTGGAGCCCGGCATCCCTTTTCGTCGTATACCTTGAGTAAATTCTCTACCAGGGCAACCCGGTCCTTTATCTCGGCTGTTGCTACGTCGCTTCTGAGTAATACCTCTGGATTTACTCTCAGGATTTCTTTGAATACTTCTGGCGACATACTAGCTAACCAGGCGGCAGTTTCATGGAGTTGAGGAACAAGCCTTGCCTCATTATCTCCTGGGTGGATGAAGAGACTCTTGATTTGTGTGAGTGTCATTTTGTGCTTTTCTAAATACCTGGCTGCAAAAAACTCAGCATAGGTCTGATGTGTCCATCCCATACGGTTTAGCCCTCTGGAAGAAAATAGCCCGGTGCTTAGTGTTTCTTCGATGGCCTTCTTGGTTACGTCAAATTGTGAACCATCGGCATCCTCGCTTCCACCACATAACTTTTGAACTGTCACATCTTCATCAGGAACATCTCCACAATCAATACCAGTCCAGACAGCATACCGATTAGAAAAGATTGTTACAGCAGCGATACGTGATGCCGTAGCTAATCGTTGCTCAGGGGTAAAAGAGCCTGTGAGTCGTGCATTGCGACGTCCTTCATTGGTTTCTTCACATAATAAGCGGCACCCTTGCAAATACAACTCTGCCTGAGTTGAAGGGAATCGGCCATTCTTACTATATGTATTTATAAGAAAGTTAAGGGTAACTGGTTTAATCGCTAAGGGAACAACTTCTCTTTGGTCAATTTCTCGTAAAAACTTGTTGTCGTCTAAATTCTGCGCCTTTGCTGCTTCAATAACATCTACCCGTCGTAATGGAGTTAATTCATACACCCCTACGGCGTCTCCACCCCAGAGTTGTTTTAGTCCCTCTTCAAAACTGCCTGGCCAGTCTGCCGTTCGGCAAGCAATACGAAGACAGATGCGATCGACAGGATATTCTTTTAATTTATCCACTAAAAGTGCAGCAAGAGTATCTATCCGTAACAGACACTCATCCAAACTATCTAAAAATACATGAAGTCTGTATTCAGCCTCTATCCAATCAGAAAAGATTTTGCCTCCAAATAGTTCACGGACTAATCTATCTTCACTTCCATATGAACGAAGATCGAAGTTAAGTACCTGCTCGCCTTTTTCTTGAATCTCAGCGGAAACGGCTTTTTGTGCTGTTTGCATGGCATAAGTTTTACCAATTCCTGGCTCACCAAGCAGTACCAGGCATGGGATTGAAGTTATAGACTCAAACGATTTGACATGGGGATTGCCCCACTCTGAATCCGGATCACTGAGATATCCACCATCAGACAGATCGAAGCTATCTGTCCTTGGGCACCAAAACCGTTTCCAATTATAATTTTGTTTTATTCCTTTAACCATATGAGACTAGCTGTATTGCAATATTTTAGTTTTTTGAAAATTCTAATAAAAGCGGATTATCAAATGCGTTGGGGGCGGGTTTCAAACCTGCCCTTACAAAACAATCGTACGCATGTAGATGGTTTTCAAAGGCTAGAGCATTACGTTGTTTTTAATTAATATTTTTCTTTACCAAAGATGTTCAGGTTTTAAAATCGGGAATACTATATTGAAATTCAAATGCAAAAGGATACCGTAGTGTTATAAAGTACCTGCTATAAATTGCGGAACTTAATTTTATTTTCTCAATCAAAATCTGCATAGATTTCTCCGAAATTTATGTTTGCAATATTAACCCTTTCATATTGTTTCTTTACCAATAGTTTCGCATATTGAAGTTCCGGACTTGCGCTTCCATTTCGTATCGCTACGGATGCCTCTATGAATCCGGCGAGGCTGTCGGCTGCCTTAACAAGTTCCCCATCTTTCGGGTTGAACTTGTCGTCGTTATACGTCTCGTTGATCTCTTTGCTGCTGGATTTTTTTCTTTCCCCGCTTATTGTCACAACGCTGTCAAATTCGTCTTCCGTAAACATCCTGATTTCCGGATGCCATTCCTCCGGAATCAGGCCGTATACTTCTTTCTCCATCTGCTCTCTCTCATATCCTTTTATCAGATCACTGAGCCCCTCGACCGACCTTTTCACAGGAGAAATGATATCTCTGGTAAGAACTTCAGGCAAGTCATGAAACAGGCCGGTAAAGTAGTTGTTAACACACCTTTTCTTGCATGCCTTGATTTCCAGGGAAAAGAGATAAGAGAGTATCGCAACAAATAATGAATGCCCAAGGACGGAAGTCTTTGGTATCCTGTGAAGATGCGCCCATCTTGACTGGAATCTGAGCTGACCGCACAGGTCGATAAAATTTTTATATTTTGAATGCTTTGTCAATTGATCCATACCCTTTAAATCATAGTATCGTTCCTGCTTTTCCTGTAAGTCTTTTCTTATCGTATCTATCTCGTAGCCCTGTGGATCTGCATGTTCTACAATGTTAAACTCCCACTTCGTGGCATAAAAGTGAGCAGCGCTTAGGATCCTCTTGTTTAATGTGTCGTCACTCTTTAAAAAATATCTGCAAAATCTTTCACAGAAATCCGTGCCCAAGGGCGATAGAATGTATTGCAATTCTTTATAAACCCACTCGTTTAATTGCTGGTATTTATCCGCATCCTCTTTTATCTTATAAAAAATTGGCGGTTTTAAATCCGTAATGACAATGCGCTGTAAAAGTTCAAAAATCCCCCCTTCAATGATATCTATCCAGTTAAAATCCCGATTATCTTCCTCGAACTTACCTAAAAAATAGGCAATTACCATTTTGTGGGCTTGTTTATCCAGTTCGATTAGCTCTATAGGACGTATCTTATCGTTCCATCTTTGCATGTAAGCAGCATCGAAAATTTTGAGAAGCAACGCCTTTCGTATCATGATGTTAAGACTCCCGCTTTAATTGTTGATTGGTATAAGCCGATCCATTTATAACGGAAATCCCGCTTTGTATCAAGGCATTTCTCGTGTGCTGGAAGGCGATTACCTGTCTGTTAAACCAGGGTTTTCAAAGGCGTACAAGATGTATTCCTGGTATTCACATCCTTCAATTTATCCTCAACTTTTGAAATAAGCACTTAAAATTCCGGTAAATCCTGTTAGATAGTTTTCTGTGGGAAAACTCCATTCACGCCAAAATATTCGTGAATACGTTTATCATGCATACCCACCATGCCATTCTTTGGTATTTCCGGGTATCTGCTCCTCATTGTCCCGGGGAAATATTTTTGCTTCATCAATAACCTTAATACCTCTTATTACAGCAAAAAGGTTTTTTCTCCCTTTTAAAACACATGCGGTCTTTATCACTAAATCGACTTTTTTACCAAGAATCTTTCTTTTTATTTTCCCATTGCTTTTGACAGATGCTTCTATTATCCTGAATTTTCTTTATGGCTGTTGCGTTATCAAAATAACCCTTCCCGGGGAGCAGGATAAGAAAAGCACCGGATCTTTTTTAAAAAACCCTCTGTATGAATAATGTTGTCTTGTCGGTGCAGGTTTGAAACCCGCCCCTACTGCATGTAATACCCGATTTGTATTGAAAATTTTCAAAAAAACTCGATTGCTGCAAAATCTATCAGAAAGCAGTGTTGTCCGGTTAGAAATTTGCATGTACGGTTTTGTCATACCCGAACGCTTTTATCGGGTATCCAGTGAACCCTGAACCTCCTGGATTCCCGCTAAGCTTGTCCTCGCATAAGCGGGGAAACATGCGGGAATGACATCTCAAGTGCAATAAAACAAGACATGCAAATTTCTAACCGGACAACATTGATCAGAAAGTAAGTTTTTTATGCTCCAGAAAATATTGCGTTCCATATTCCTTTCTTCTGCCATTCTGACACTATCCGCAGTGATCTCCGATGCTTTTGCGGAAGAAGATATGCGTATCTCTGTCGATGGACAGCGTTTTAGCACAAAAGGCTTTTTTGATCTTGAAACTCTGGGATTTGAGAGAGATAAGGTCAATTTCAATAAAGGCTGGTTGGGTATCTTTATGGAAGATGCAGAAGGAAAGGGCATTCTTGTAAAAGAGATCACCCAGGGATCACCCGCCGCTGAGGCCGGTTTAAAGACTGGAGATATTATTACGAAGATTAACGGTGAGCCTATCTCCGGCACGGACAATCTCAACCTCATTCAATTCAAGAAGACCATAGAAGCCATCGGCACTGGGGGTATGCCTGCGCTTACGATTTTCCGGGATAATGTTGAAATGGTATTTACACCGAGGCTCTTTGGGAAACTGCTAAAAGGTGGGTCCGTATCAGATCCCCCTTTTCTCTCAGAGACAAGATCCAAACTTACTGGTGAGGATATAGATGCCCCTTCTCTATCCAGCTTTTCGCAAAAAGCGGATAAGCCTGCCAAAGATCTATCTCCGAATGGAGGAGAAAAGACATCTCCCGACCCAGAATGCTTCAGGATGAGTTTTGTGGAATTCGCTATTAAAAACGAAAAATACAGGGATCGGCTTGGTGCAACATTACAACGCATTGGTGAGGAGGCATATGCACGGGAAGGTTTTCAATCCAACGACGAGGTCAACCCGTTTCGTTTATCCATTATAAACTATTTTATGTTACACCCCTTCGATACCCCAAAGATTGGGCAGGCTATCGTTGATACCTTTTGCGGAAAGGACCTCTGTGCTCAACCTGGCTATGCCGCGGAATTGTTGGATATTAAAATAGATTGGCCCGATGACAGGGATGAGGGAATGGCCAATAAAACCCTGATTCCACCAGATGCTGATCCACGTAAAAAAATAAGAACGAGCGATTCTTTACAAGAGCAACTCCAGGTCATCATCGACAGTTTGCCGTCCTGTGTTGCACTTGTGGAAGGAGCATTCAGGGACTTGTCACCGGAAGAGGCAGGATTTCTGTATCAAAACGCCCATAAAGTTTGGTTGCCCAACGAGAAGATTGAATCGCGGGATCTTGCCAGAATACTGGCGCTATCCCAAAAGATTAACCTGGCAAAGTTGTTTAAAGCGACATCATTGCTGTTGAGTCAACTTGCGCCTTTCAGGTATGAACAGGGTGCAGCCGGGCAGGAAAAGACACATCCCTGTGCGATACCGCCTACCGTAACACCATTTCGTCTGCCGGCATCCCTTCATTATGCAAACCATCAAGAAATTCCTGATGAAGCATCCATGAGAGACAAATCATCGGAGAGTGTTGCAGTGGCTGGGGAAACGAAAACAGGTGATTTACCAATAAATAGGACACCCTCCCCTGGCGGGAAAGAGTTAGAGAAAGAGGGGATAGGAACATCACAGGATTTTGCCGGTGACATCTTATTTGTGCAGGATACAAGCGTGGGAAAAATCGTTGTGGGTGGAACAGGTACGTCATATTATTATGGCGATGCTGCGCTGATTATCGATCTGGGAGGGAATGACTATTACTTCAACAACGCGGGCTCTTCCCGTAAAGACATTCCGGTTTCCCTCTGCATCGATTTGTCCGGAGACGATATTTACCATACAGATGCCCCATTCTCGCAGGGCACCGGAAGATTTGGGGTCGGAATCCTGTGGGATTGTAAGGGGAATGACAAATACATAAGTCAGGATTTTTCACAGGGGTCATGCATCTATGGCATAGGAATGTTAAGAGATGATGACGGTAACGATTTCTATAGTGGTCACGTTGTAAATCAAGGGACCGGTTTTTTTGGGGCAGGTTTGCTGAACGATCTGAGCGGTAATGACGTTTATTTTAGCCGGCAATTTGCCCAGGGTGTAGGATTTACCAAGGGGTTTGGTGTGTTACTAGATGTCTGTGGAAAAGATTTCTACTTTGCCGGGGGAGAATATCCGGATTTTCGTGATCCGGAGAAATCGTTCCAGTCTATGTCGCAGGGAATGGGGATGGGTATCCGGCCGGAAGAATCTACGGTTGGCGCATCGGGTGGGCTTGGCATGCTGATAGATCGGGAAGGGGATGATCAGTACTATGGGGATTATTTCTCGCAGGGTAGCGGCTATTATTTCGCCCTGGGATTTTTATGGGATGGTCGCGGCAACGATACCTATCATGCCGGGCGTTATGCCCAGGGCGCAGGCATCCATTCAGCCATCGGATTTTTACAGGATACCTACGGAGACGATACCTACGAATCTACCTTTGGTGTTTCGCAGGGGTGTGGACACGACACCGGCATTGGGTTTCTGGTGGATGATTACGGGAATGACACGTATCGGAGTAAAACTACTTCGCAGGGCGTTGGCCTGGAAAAAGGTATCGGGGTTCTGGCGGATTTTAGCGGAAATGATATTTATGATGGAAACAATCATAGTCAGGGCGTCTCAACACCATCAAAGACCGAGGAAGTTAGCGGCATAGGGATGTTAATCGACTACCAGGGAGACCATGATACCTTTCATGATCTCATTGCAGAACATCTGTTGTTGTATCGCTCCAACGGGGGGTTGGTGTTAAATAAATGAGATGATGAGCGATTCCGTGTTCATAGAGTTAATCTACAAAGCAGAAAAAGATCTACCGTAATGGTATGAAGAAGAGCACAGAAAAAATTCGCAAAAATATGATTACGCATTGCAGAAAGTTTTACATAACATGAAATGCAGATTCATTGGTAATCCGGTATATCATACACGAGCTTCTACCGCCGCGTAACTACGGAGTAGTATGCCGGACAAGGCCGGAGGATTTCACATTATTTCGAATCTGTCCATCGCATCAGGGAGGAGCGAAGACACCTTTGCTTTGCCCTGAATTGTGAAAGACAATGAAAATTATTGATACTGTGTTACTTAATTGGTTGCACTCATAACATCGATAACTGTTTTTTAATGCCTATGTGGTTGCATGGGGAAAAATGATAAGCCATAGCCATTAACATTTTTATCCCTCAAGAATACCGGAAACCCTAACAGCCCGGTTTAAAACCTGACATTTGGATTCTGTAATCCAAAATAGATCGTATGCAGATAGATTTTATCGAACGTAAAGGTTATGTCCTAACCAGATCTACCCTAAAATGCCTCAGTTTGGTAGCGTCCATCAACCCAGCCCTGGGTTGCATGCATCAATGCGCCTATTGTTATGCAAGGGGATACTCGATTTATCCGGGTGACGGCAAGGTGCTTGTTTATGGGAACATGCCTGAAAAATTGAAGAAAGAATTGTCCACCCGACGAAAGCTGCCGGCCTATGTTTTTTTCAGTTCTACCTGTGATGTCATACAGCCAATACCCCAGGTGCTCAGGATAACCTATGAATTGATGAATATTTTACTCGGATATGGTATTGGAATAAATCTTCTGACAAAAGGCAGGATTCCTCTGAAATTCCTGGAATTGTTTGACCAGTACAAGAAATTGGTGCACGTCCAGATTGGTATTACAACATTAGACCGGGATATTCAGAAAAAGATAGAACCGTTTGCAGCAACGCCACAAGAAAGATTACTCAATATTAAACGGCTTCGTGCAATAGGTATTGTACCCGAAGCAAAATTAGACCCCTTGATTCCTGGTGTAACTGATACAGAGTCGAATTTAAACATCTTATTTAAGGTGCTTCAGGGGTTAGGAGTAAATTCCACGGGTATCAATTACCTGTTTCTGAGGCCAAAAATAAAGAAGAACCTATGTGAGGCGCTGAGGAACACGCCTTTTCTACAGAGGATTCTGGGACATTATAAAAACGCGATCTCCCTGAATCTCCGTGCAGAGCAATCCCGCGTGACTGCCCTATCCGTGGAATACAGAAAGCGGGCTTATGAGAATATTTCGCGATGGGCGAAGGATTTCGGGATACATGCCTATGTGTGCGGCTGTAAGAATCCGGATATTACGGAGGAACCGCTGTGTGGTGAGAACTGGGGCCGGCATTTCGAAAAGTCCTTTGAACAGAAAGCGCTGCTCAAGGAAGGTGTTTGATTTTCTCGTGTAGGAACTCCCATTTTATTTAAACGTTTAACAGAATCCACCCTCATGGAAACGTGTGCGGGGCAGCTACTCCATGAATACTGTATCTACATTTTTGTGTCCACCAGTATTTCAATGCATTACAACAAATATTTTATGGGTCATCGTGTAGTCGTGTGGGTAAAAGAGAGTGCAAATTAGTATAAGATGGCTTTAGATAAAGGGAGAAGGGTTTTTAAATGGGTGGTAAAATCTGTATGGTTATCCTATGAGAAAAAGGAGACAATTATTGGACGAATACCACTTCCTTGGGTTTCGTCCGCGTTTCTGATAATGGGGGAAGTTTGGAGGTCAACGCACTCAGATTATTCGGTTTAATATGACGGTCAAAGCTGTAGCAAGAGAGTCGAAACTGGATTGGCATATAGTAAAGGCACTGGAAAAGGAATACCTGCAGGAGCAGTTGCGGCGCAATCCTGTTGCAGCGCCCAGGGCAATCGGGATAGACGAAATATCTCAGAGGAAAGGGCATACCTACCGAATCGTGGTCAGCGATCTGGAAAGAGGGAAGCCGATCTGGTTTGGTGGAGAGGATCGCTCAGAGGCGAGTCTTGATATGTTTTACCATTCCTTGGGACCGAAGAAGAGCAAGAAGATAGAGCTTGCGGTAATGGACATGTGGAAAGCCTTTGAGAAATCGACGAAAAAGAATGTTCCCCAAGCGGCAATCCTGTACGACAAGTTTCACGTTATGAGGCATCTGGGAGATGCATTGGACAAGATAAGGAAGATGGAGTACGGGCGTCTTTCTGGGAAAGATCGGTCATATATCAAGGGACAGAAGTATACGCTTTTGTCGAACCGTGAGAACCTCACGCTTGACGGTCGCAAGGCCTTAAAGAAACTGCTGAGGGCTAATAAACGGCTCAATACCGCTTATGTTTTAAGAGAATCCTTTGGGCAGCTCTGGAGTTATAAGACGGAAGGTTGGGCACGACAGTTCTTCGACAACTGGAAGGAATCTCTGAAATGGCAAAGACTAGAACCCGATGAGAAATTTGCTGCGATGATAGAACGGCACTGGGACGGCATCGCTGCCTATAGCAGACCTGAGAATAAAGTTTCCTTAGGTTTTGTTGAAGGGTTGAACAATAAGATTCGAGTGATCCAAAGAAGGGCTTACGGGTTACGTGACGAGGAGTATCTCCGACTGAAAATCCTTACCTGTATGCTCAAGGAGATATAAAAGAACCCACACGACTACACGATGACCCTATTTTATTTCTGTTTTAGACGGTGTTTGCCATTGTTTACCGTAGCAACTATCTTTCCCTCGGCTAAAACGGAACTCAACTTCTTTTAACATACGGCGTCCTAAGATGTTGCCGTGTTCGCGTAAAACAATGTCCACAACAACGTATTCTTTATAGACGCAAAGAATAAATTTTGGTATTTTTTCAGGAACAGATTATCGCATAAACAGGTTAACCATACCAAAACAGCCATGTTTTCGTTCAGAATCCGGATCTATTCGGATTCAAACAATTTCGTTAAACATCTGAACGCGTTTTAAATATCCAAACAATAGATGACTATTTAGGAGACGATATCATGAGCAATGGGCAGATCGAAAAGATTGCCAAAGAACTCAATCTGACAACAAAGCAAGTGCTGACAACCTCCACACTCCTGGATGATGGCGCTACGGTACCCTTCATTGCACGGTATAGAAAGGAAGCTACCGGATCTCTGGATGAAATAGCCATTACAACGATTCGCGACCGGATAGCCCAACTCCGGGAACTGGACAAACGACGGGAAGCCATTCTTAAATCGCTGGAGGAGAGAGGGCAACTATCAGATGAACTGAAAGGAAAAATTCATATGGCAGAAACAATGACAGCACTGGAGGATATCTATCTGCCTTATCGGCCCAAGCGGCGCACCAGAGCTACCATTGCCAGAGAAAAGGGGTTAGAGTCTTTGGCTCAGCGTCTCTTTACCCAGGATGATACCGATCCTTTCGCTGCAGCAGAAGCCTTTCTCGATGCAGAAAGAGGCGTTGGCTCCGTTGAGGATGCCCTTGGAGGCGCCCGGGATATTATAGCAGAATGGGTTAATGAGGATCAAAATGCCAGGGAGAAGATTCGGGAGCTTTTTGTTGCAAAAGGCATTTTCAGGACAAAGGTAATTACAGGCAAGGAAGATGAAGGGGTTAAGTATAAGGACTATTTTGATTGGCAGGAGCCCGTATCGACAGCCCCGTCTCATAGAATTTTAGCGATGAGGCGTGGCGAAAAGGAGGGATTTTTGAGCCTGCGGGTATTCCCGCCGGAAGAAGAAGCCCTTGCCATCCTGGATTCGCTTTTTGTGAAAGGAGAGGGCGCCGCATCCCAGCATGTCAAGATTGCCGTTCAGGATTGTTATAAACGGCTTTTGTCTATATCTATGGAAACAGAGATACGGCTGGAGACAAAGAAGAGAGCGGACGAAGAAGCAATCAGCGTCTTCGCTGAAAATCTCCGGCAACTCTTGCTCGCATCGCCGTTGGGGCAAAAAAACATCCTCGCCATCGATCCGGGTTTTCGCACGGGATGTAAGGTCGTCTGTATGGACAGACAAGGGAAACTCCTTCATACCGATACGATATATCCTCATCAGGCCGGGGAAAGTTTATCTGAGGCAGCCGCAAAGATTATCAGCCTCTGCAATAGGTTTGAGGTGGAAACTATTGCAATAGGAAATGGTACCGCGGGAAGGGAAACTGAGGCGTTTATCAAAACGCTCGGCCTGGACAAAAAGATTCTGGTCGTTATGGTTAATGAAAGCGGGGCATCCGTCTATTCTGCATCAGATGTTGCCCGCGAAGAATTCCCTGATCAGGATGTAACGGTGCGCGGCGCAGTGTCTATCGGCAGGCGGCTTATGGACCCTCTTGCAGAACTGGTGAAAATCGATCCTAAATCCATAGGTGTGGGACAATACCAGCACGATGTTGATCAGGGAGTCTTAAAACGCAGCCTGGATGACGTAGTTAGCAGTTGTGTAAATCTCGTTGGTGTTGAGGTCAATACAGCAAGCAAGCAGTTGCTCATGTACATATCCGGCCTGGGGCATCAGCTTGCCGGAAATATCGTTGAATACCGGAATGAACACGGCCCGTTTCGGTCCAGAGAGGAGTTGAAGCATGTCAGTAAATTAGGGCCGAGGGCATTTGAGCAGGCGGCAGGTTTCTTGCGCATCAGGGACGCGGAGAATCCCCTTGATAGAAGCGCCGTCCATCCGGAAAGCTACCATATTGTGGATGCTATGGCAAGGGACATAGGATGTTCGGTACTTGATTTAATACAAAACGAGAATCTCCGGAAGAGGATCGACCTCACAAAATATGTAAAAGATTCAGTAGGGTTGCCTACGCTCAATGATATCATGCAGGAATTAGCCAAACCGGGCCGTGATCCGCGCAGGGAGTTTGAAATGTTTAGTTTTTCCAAAGGGATAGAGAAAATCGAGGACGTTACACCGGGTATGAAACTCCCCGGTGTGGTGACGAACATAACCGCATTTGGCGCCTTCGTCGATATCGGGGTACATCAGGATGGATTAGTACATATCAGCCAGCTTTCAGATCGCTTTGTAAAGAATCCCAACGAGGTGGTTAAAGTTCATCAGAAAGTGAATGTTACCGTACTGGATGTAGACCTGAAAAGGAAGAGGATCTCTCTTTCCCTGAAAAAACAGCCGGAAATAAACAGAGAGCGAAGCAACACAGAGAACCGCAGGGAGTAGACATTCTTTGTTTTTACATGAGTACTCTGCAAATAGTTTAACGGGACGTTATACCCTTCTGTTCGTTATAAACGTCAATAAAGATAAGGTCTTTACGATCTTTTGATTTTTGTAATATTTTAGTCTTTTGAAAATTTCCATAAAAACTGAATATGAAATGCAGAAAGGGGCAGGTTTGAAACCTGCCCCTACCGGATAATATTATTCCTAATAGAGGGTTAAAAAAACTAAAGTGTTATAACTTTTCTATATTTTAGGGTTGCAGCCGGAACCCATGAGTTTATCCCTGCACTAATACTTTGTGCAAGCAGTAAGAATATTAACCATACAAAATATTGAAGGCGGGTGATAAACCTGAACCCGCATGAGACCAGTACAAAGGCAGTAGGAATTACTTTTCCTTTATGAATAAAGAATTTTAAATATCCGTTCTATAATCCGCCTGTAATCTAAGAAATCAGCCTGTTTGGCAGTGGGACTGAATTTTTCCGAAAGAATTTGCCATGTCATGATTGTAACCATTGATCCAAATAATTATCCTGTCGGATTATTTGCACCCCCTGCATCCGTTTAAGCTGGGAAAGTATATATTCCAAATTCTCCCAGTTTTTTTGTACCTGTTCCCTGTTAAACGAATTTCCCTGACAATCTACATACAAATGCCAGGGATGGATCGAAAAAACGAAGAGTCCGCCTTTTGCTACACCCCTTGCCCACAAAACAGCTTCAATATAATCGCCAGAAACCCTCCGGCCCTCAAAAATTGCCCATAGGTAAGAAGACATCCTTTTGCCCTTTGCATCGTAAAAGGATGGTAATGCTAATTCCAGAAGATTCGAATCAAACATTTCTAGGGGAAACGGCCCCCCTTTCCATTCCTTCCCCATAGCTATTGTCTCTGAGGAGTCATATTGAAACCCTGTCTGTTCCAGGATCTTTACAATAGCACGATTGATTCTTGTATAGGGTGCACGAAACCCTTTTATATCTCTCTTAAAAATATCTTCCAGTATCCTCTTAGCCTCTGTTACTGCATTATCAATGGATTTTTCATCCATAGGCATACCCGAGACCTTCCCTAAAAAATCCTCGTGTTTCAAAGAATGGCAGGCCACTTCATGCCGTTCGGATAATCCGGGTAAATCCATCCTGTCCGCAATAAGCATTTGGGCTGTTCGTGCCTCATAAAATAAGGTGGCGTCTATATCATAGAAGTCCAGGCATTCCAGTATCCTTTGCAGTCCCTTCCTGCAGGCCTCGATGTTTATTTTGCCATGTTCTATAGGAAAAGAAAGGGTATCATGCCGGCCTTCCACAGCGCTATTGGCATCCGGATCGATATCCAGAGAGATTGCTACATATAAAAGTTCATCAATCTTTGTCATGCGAATTTTTTTAGGGTCCTTTGTTTCTGGTGAATTATAGTTAGCGATACGAAAACATAGACAAATCCCCATTAAAATAAGGGGGACAGAGGGGATTGCAAGAGCCATTTTTCTTGAAAAGCCACAACCTCCTACTCCCCCTTCGATAAGGGCGAGTAACTTTATTGTATAGGAATTCTCATTTGTTTAAACGGGTTACAGGGTGGCATGGACAAACTTGTTTGTCCATATTGTTTGAATATACGCATGGGTTTGGAATATATCACACGGTAACCGAAGGTATAATTTGTTTTGTTCACGATACTTGGTAAAATCATTTCGGTTTTAGAAGCGGAAAGAGGATAACTTCCCGAATGGAGACGTTGTTGGTAAGGATCATGATCAGCCTGTCTATGCCAATCCCCAGCCCGCCGGCTGGCGGCATACCGTACTTCAAGGCAGTCAGGAAATCCTCGTCTATCTTCCCGGTAATATCTGCCTCGGTTCCTAATTGTTCACGGAACCGCTTATCCTGCTCTGGTGCGTCGTTAAGCTCGGAATACGAATTGGCCACTTCCATCGATGCCATGTACAGCTCAAACCGCTGGGCAAAACGTGGATCGTGCTCACAGGTCTTTGTTAAAGGGCAAATCGAGGTGGGGTAGTCTAACACAAAGGTAGGATTGTTCAGCGTTGGCTCTACGGTATGCTCAAAGATAGTGTTGGCCATATTATCCCTGTCCACGCCCTGAGTCTCCAGTCCCAGTTCCTTCGATTTTCTTATCAACCCTGCCTCGTCTTCAAAACTCACGCCGCTACACTCCTTCAGTAATTCACAGAAAGTTGCACGGCGCCAGGGCGGCGTCATATCAATCTTCCGTTCCCCAAAAGGAATCTCGTATCCACCATATAATTCCTTGGCCAGTGATGTCACCAGACTCTCCGTAAGTTCCATCATGCCATGATAGTCACTGTAGGCCTGATAGAGTTCCATCATGGTAAATTCCGGGTTGTGTCGCGTAGAGATGCCTTCATTTCTGAAATTACGGTTGATCTCATAAACCCGTTCCATGCCGCCCACAAGCAACCGTTTCAGATAGAGTTCCGGTGCAATCCTCAGATAGAGATCGATATCGAGGGCATTGTGATGTGTGATGAAAGGCCGTGCCACGGCTCCGCCGGGGATAGACTGCATCATGGGGGTTTCCACTTCTACAAAACCCCGGTCATCCAGGAATTTCCGTATATGCTTCATGATCTTTATCCGTTTCAGGAAGGTATCCATGACCTCGGTATTGGTAAATAAATCGACGTACCGCTGCCGGTGCCTTAGCTCAACATCCTTCAGGCCATGCCACTTTTCGGGCGGAGTTAACAGGGATTTTGTCAGGATGGTAAAATCATCTGCATAAATCGTAATTTCACCGGTTCGGGTTTTAAAGAGTACGCCTTCCACACCAACAATATCACCCAGATCCAGCAATTTAAACACCTCAAACCTTTCCGGACCAACCTTATCCAGCTTTATATATACTTGTATCCTTCCGGTCCAATCCTTTATATCTAAAAATGCCGTCTTTCCATGCGGACGCATGGTCGAGATGCGCCCGGCTGCCCTGACCTTTATATCGTCCCGGTCTGCGATAAAGCTATCCAAAATTGATTGAATCGATTGGGTATTGTCATACCGTCTGCCATAGGGTTCGATCCCCTTTTCCCGCAGCTTTTGGAGTTTATCAAGGCGTTCCTGTTCGAAATGTTCCATATATTTTTATGTCCCGGAAAACGTAAATACCGACATGATGTAAAGTAAAATTTACAAAAGACTCTTATTTTATCAGTAACACGAAGACAGTCAAGGGAAATGGCATCATATAACTTGTTAGTCTATAAAGGTGAGGCATGCGCATATTTTTTTACTATTTTTCTTGACACGGGAAAAAAATAATATATTCTGCACACGCTAACACACTCAGTTATCAATTAAAAATAAAAGGCATTACGATAAAGGCAAACCCTGAGCGATCAGGGGACGCAAAGTAAAGGGTCTTTTGCAGGGGCGTATGGCATACGCCTTCTATGATGTAGAAAAGACAGCCTTACTGCCGAAAATGTTTTCAAATGAACATTTTTGCGGTAAGGCTTTTTTATTTATTGTTTTGTAATGCCCTTATGAGAATTGTTCAGGAATTATTAAGGGTCTCATAAAAGTCTGTACCTTAGAGTGATCTTTCCTGCATGTTTTTAGCGGGAATCTAGCCGTGTTTATTTTCCAGATGCCCGGTAAAATCATCGGGCGTGTCAAATTATTCCGGAAGTTTATAACTACTATTTCGAGACTGTTAATACGTTGCTATGGCTGATCAACAAGAAGATAAATTCTCGTATCCAATTCCTGCCATTTTGCTCATCATCGCCATCGTTGCAGGTGGGATTTTCAAATTCTACGCCCCTCTGGATACCTTGCGTCCTCCTCTGGTTGAAAAAGATTATGAACAGCCATTAGGTGAAGAGGATATATTGGCACGAATGTGGCAGGACCCCTTTCAAGCGGTTGAAAATCATATCCGATACAGAAAGGCCCAGGATGGCTCTTTTAAAATAATGGAAAAGGACAGAGATTCCAAAAAATTTAAACCGGAGTTAGACCCGGAAACTCACAGCGTATTAATCCTACCCGTTATGATAACAGCAGGATGTTTCAGCGAAAATATTGAGGAACGCCTGCGAAGCCGGTATGCCGTGCTTTCGGCGCTCCATGTTGCCGGTTACCAGCCAAAACATGCGGAACATATCGGATATTTTGAAAGAGCTATCCATGGGCAACCCCGCACAATACCCTATGAATGGTTTACCTCAGATCCCTTACCAGTAAACTCGTTGCTTCGTGAAAGGATGTACGATGCAGTGCTTGTTCTCTGGCTGGGTGACGAATATTTTGAAAAAGAACCATGTAAAGAATTGGGGGACTTGTTTGAAGACATACAGAAATGTTTCGATAGCGAACTTCAATTACTCATGAAAGTCCTTGGTCCAACCAATTCTACAGATCTTAAAGAAATTGTTTCAGAAGCGCTTCCGGATACTGGCGCTTTCTATAACTATATAAAAAGAAAAAATGAATATCTTAGCGCCAAAGGTGACTTAGAAAGGACGAACTCAGAGTTTGAAGCCGCTAAGAATGCTTTAAAAGATGAAATACAAAAAACGGCGACCGGACTCGCGGTGAAATTTGAGATGTACTCACCCTGGGCAACGGCAGACCCGCTTTTAATGATGATAAAAAAGCCGATGCAGTTGGATATACTTGATAACATGTATAAGGAGATCCAGACTCATGGCATTCCTCAAAAAGACAAAGACGACGATCTCCTTAAAGAAGATACTATTTTCAAGCTAATTTTGAAATATAAAGAGGTTAATTTACAAAGATCCATTCACACGGACCATGAATTGACGGACACATTAGTAGAAGAACTGAGCCGGCGTATCAAAAAGATAGGCGGAAAAGATTCTGGTGATATTGTCCTCGTTAGCGATTGGGATACTTTTTACGGACGCGCTTTACCGGTATCTTTCATCATATCTTTGCTAAAGGATAAAGATCGGGAAGCTGGTGATAACTATAGCCAAGATTCTAATTCGCAGAATACCCTTTCTTTACTTGAAAAGATACACGTTTTCAATTACATGCGGGGCATTGATGGTGTGATATCCAATGAGGATATTAGTTCCCATACATCGCCAGGGAAGTCTGCCGATGCCGGGGGAAAAAACGAGAGTCGGCTTGGTTACAGTTATTTCATGCCGGCTTTTGAACAACCTTTTGGGCAGGATCAGTTTGATTATATACGCCGTCTGACCAATAGAATAATCCAGGAATATACTGAACGTAAAGTGATTGCTATTGGTGTCCTTGGCAACGACATATACGACAAGTTGCTTATATTACGGGCGCTGCGCGAGCAGTTCCCGGGCGCTATCTTTTTCACGACCGACCTGGATGCCCGTCTCTTCCACTATACAGAACTTCCCTGGACGCGAAATCTTATTGTGGCATCCAGCTACGGGCTTCAATTGCACCACGATCTTCAGGGTGGAATCCCCCCCTTTCGCTCTGTCTACCAATCCTCTCTATTCACTGCAGCGCTTCAGGCGCTTGGTATTATAAACAAACCTGATTTCAATACAATTCTTCCCCGTATCTTTGAAATTGGAATTCGGGGCGCGTACGATTTGACTCCGGTTCCTTCTAGCCGGTTAAATTCTTCCCGTGAAAAAGCTTTACATCCTGATCGCCGGGATGTTTGGAGCAGCAAGGTTTCTTTAAAGGGCTGGAGAGTTTGGGGGTGGATTTCCGATTGGGGAGATTGGTTGTTCTGCTTGTTTTTCCTGTTTTTTCTCCCTGTATGCGTTTTTGGCGGCTTATGTTATTACAACATACAAAGGATTAAAAATATCGGATTAAAGAAGACGCGGAGATGGAAGAAGAATTGGACAGGTTTTTTTGCCTTCTGTGTGACATCTTTTGCAGCTCTAACAGTTTGTGCATTCCTATCATCATGGAACGGCGATGGTGAACCGATAACATTTTTTGACGGCATTAGTATTTGGCCAACGGAATTGCTTCGCCTGTCTGGTGGACTCCTCGCCCTATATTTCCTGTTTTTCTCGATTCAAGCCCTTATTTTTAGTCGAAAAAGGATCCGTCAGTTTTTTCCTCAACCAAACACAGACATAAATCCACCAGATAAAAAACATCATTCGATCCTTACCGTATGGAAAAAATATCAAGACAGTAACAAACGAAAGAATAGCTGGCTCTTTATCGGAATTGCAGCCGGAGGCTATTTAGCTGCGGGTAGTGTATTTATTTGGAAATGTGGCGAACCGCTTATCCCTTATCGTGGTGAACTCAGTTGGTGGGTGGACATATGCATTCTCTTTTTAAGTCTCCTGTTCATGCTAATCCTCATTGCGTTTGTAATTAATACCACATGGCTTTGCATAAGCTTTATCAAGGAATTCATAGATTCTAATTCAGATTATACAAGAAATACGCCAGGAATATTAAGCGCACACTGCTCGCTGAAAGATGACCCCTGCAGGAAAGATAGTAATGAATGTAAGCTGAAATATGCAGAATGTCTGGCTACCTATGACAAACAAATTGCTGACGATACCCTGGCTTACTGGTTTACCATGAAGATTATCGGGGAAAAAACAAGGGTCATTGGTGAAATGATAAAGTACCCATTTCTGATTTTATTTTTGCTCCTGGTCTCCCGTCACAAGTATTTTGATAATTGGACATGGACCGCTCCCCTGGCGATGGTGATTGGATTAACCACAATGATTGCTTTAGCCTGCACAATGATTCTCTTTTCTGAGGCAAAAAGGGTACGGAAGCAAATGATCTCCGGTTTGCGTGAAGAATTGTTAAAATTGATAAATACCCATTTACCTGAAAACATAGATGCATTCAATGACAAAAAATCCAAACTTATTGAACAGAGATCGAGGTCGATCGAGTCTGTTATGAATGAAATCCGGAATATAAAAAATGGGGCGTTCTCACCGGCCATTTCATTGCAAAATCCCATTATAATGGCCATCTTGACGCCTTTGGGGGGTATGGGTACAATTTCGCTGTTCCAGCAATTGGCTCAGTTCTTTTAGGGAGTAATATTTTTTTCTGTCTTTATCGGAATAAGATATTTTGCAACAATTTGGTTCTTTGAATATTCGTACCTTTCTATGCAATCGACACGAAACAACATACGTAGCACAGATGGTTTATCGTATGACTGAGCCCACGATGAAGCCTTCCGCAGAGACTGATTGCAAGGAACGATGCTACCTTTTTCATAAGGCCAAATCGTTACGATATCTGAAAGATTTCCATTATAACGCTTGTCTTCAAAAAAACAGTAAATTTTACGGGAGAGGAGGAGATTGTGTCCACAAAGGTGTTTATCAGTGATATCCATCTTTCTGATACCACTACGGGTGATCATAATATTACGCTGAATACCTTAAGAGGTTTTTGGAATGATATCGAAAGGGATGTTTTCGATGCCGGCGGGCATGAAAAGCTGGAACTTGTTGTGTTAGGAGATTTCATTGATATTATTCGCTCAACACGATGGAAAGGGAAAATGCAGCCGTGGGCAGACAAAAAGATTATTAAGGTTACCGTTGATGCCATCGTACAGGATGTTCTTGAAAAAAACAAACCTGTTTTTGATGAGCTAAAGTCTTATAAAAAGGAGCTAGGTACTACTCTTACCTATGTAATGGGCAATCACGATCGGTTAATTAACAGTGAAGGATATGATGATATCAGGAAAAAGATACAGGTTGCACTAGGTCATGATCCCACGGGGGAAAAATTCCCATGGACATATCCCGCCGGAGATCTGCCTATCTATGCAGCGCATGGTAACGATTACGATGTATACAACATGACGATAAATATTGAAAATCCGGAAGGTGATGCCCTGAATCCTTTGGGCGATGCGATTGTGACTCTTTTAATTAATTTATATCCCCAAAAAGTGTATGACCTCCAAAACGATAAAAATATCTTTGAGAAGCTTCAGGAAATCGATAATCTGAGACCTTCATCGATTGCACCATTCTGGATCCACTACGTAAGCAATGAAAGAAAAGATTTAAAGAATATTCTGCAAGAACAATGGGAGAGTCTCCTTGAGGTATTCTCTGGTAAACCATTTGTTAGCAAATGGGCTGAAAAACACTGGGATGATTACTTTAAACTCAAAAAGGGTCTCGATTGTCTTACGAGTACAAGCATGGCAAAATTATATGAAAAATTTTCCGGCTTTTTTAATCAGGAAGACCTCTATGCAAAACAGGCAATGGCCAGAATCAGCCGTACGTGCGATTACGTTCTCTTTGGCCATACCCACGAAAGCTATGCCCAATTGTTGGACGTAAGGAATGGGAAAGAAAAATATTACATAAATACCGGCACTTGGAGAAAACGGATAGTTCCCAGTAAGTATAAAAAGGGCGATATCGTATTTGGGAGTCAAAGATCTGTTGATTATGTACTATTTACAATTGACGATGCGAAGCCGAACGAGATAAAGGAATTCCAACTGTGGAATGGAACAATAAACGCCTGAGTAGTTTCTGAGTGATAATTGCTAGAATCTTAATTCGTAAAGATGGATGGATAAACCTGGTTTGTCGATGCCAGATTGAAGTTTGAGAGATTCAAATACTTCTGAAAGGAGTGAAAAATGGCTAAGAAAGCGTTATTAGTCGGAATCAATAAGTACAAATACGTTAGACCCTTGAACGGATGTGTCAATGACGTACGGAATATGGCTGATATCCTGACAAGCTTTTATGGATTTTCAACAGACGAGATCCGCACCCTTATTGATGAAGGCGCCACGCGAAATAACCTGATGAACTGTTTCGATTGGCTTTTAGACGGAGCTCAAGAGGGAGATTTAATGCTATTTCATTTTTCAGGACATGGTTCTCAGATACAAGACATTGATGGAGACGAATTAGACGACAACCTGGATGAAATTCTGTGTTTACATGATATGGATTTCAGGAATCCGGATTCCTACCTTCTTGATGATGATTTTAACAATGTTATCGATCGTTTACCCAAGGGTATTTTTTTAACGGTCTGTATCGATTCCTGTCACTCAGGAACAGCAACGAGAGATCTGGAATTGCTGACGTCCGGATTGCAATTACCACGGACGGAGATGAAAATACAATCTCGTTTTATTGAGCCGCCGGCAGATGTTGCTTTGAGAAGTTATGGTAAAAAAGTAGGAATACGGAGGCTCGCATCAAGGATAAAGGAGGATAAAAAGAACGAAGGGTCTCAAAGTTCTGCAGCATCGAAACACATTCTTCTGGCTGGCTGCATGGACGATCAAACATCAGCAGATGCAAATATTAATAATAATTACGCAGGCGCCTTTACCTATTATCTCTGCAAGACAATACGTGACGCACGGGGAATTATAACGTATCAGGAACTCATAACAAAGGTACAAAACAGTCTCTCCTTTAATTCATACAGCCAGATCCCACAAATGGACGGGAATAAGAAATTAAAAGATATGAGATTCCTTTCGGCCCCTCCTGAACGTGAATCCACATGTGAATATGGCCATCCATTGACATGCAAAGAAGGACATCCGCCGAAAGACTTCACCATCCCGGACTCTTCTGACCTTTCAGCATCAGATTTTAAACCACAGAGGAAAAAAGAGGCGTTAAGACAGATGCGCATCTCCTCGAAGAATACCAATTGTGCAATTTCAAACGATGTGATTCTCCTCAGATCGTCCGAATTTACCGGAACGGTAAGGGATCTGACCGACATAGCAAACCGGAAGTCAAAGGATGGCGTCCGTGATTCAATTGGCGATGCTTATCATCCGGCATGTCTCGATTTTCTGGAAAATGGAGAATACTTCAGAATCAAAAAGGCGCTGGAATTCTGTCCTGGTGAACAACGTACTATCGGTATAGAAGAATCGGTAAAACCAATTCGACTTGCTGTGCGCGGCACATCAAAAAAACCCGGAGAACCTGAAGAAGATACCATCCTTCTCTCATTCGAAGACGGCGTCTGGACATGGCATTTTAAGGAAGACGACGGGAACCAGAGGGAGGTATTAGTTGATGAGACACGGCCAATAAGTTTTTTTACTATCCCTTTTAAGGTGCAGGATAGAACGACCCGCGGGATATGGAGTAAAATTGTCTATGTCGTTACATTTGCAACGGATTGGTTCCGGGAAGGCAGTTCTGAAGCTATCAGGAAGATGTTACAGTCCTTTGAAAAAGAGGCAATTAAAGAGGGTTTTAAGCTCATCAAACATAGGAAAGGGTTTGTTGAAGGTCTTTCAAAGACCGATCCGATAACCAATTGGGAGGATATCAGGGCTTTAATAAAAGACAAAAAGAAGGCGCTCCTTTTTATTCATGGAACGGGGAGTTCTCTTGAGGGTGGATTTGAAAATGTACCGCCGGTAATTTTGGAGACATTCAAAGATGATTATCCTCTTGTCCTGGGATATGACCATTTTACCTTGTCAAAAACCCCGCTAGAGAATGCCAATGAGATGCTCATGAAATTGAAGGATTCTCATCTTTTAGATGAGGGTTTGAAATTTGATGTAGTAACTCATAGCCGGGGTGGCCTTGTATTGCGGTCTCTTGTTGAGCTTACGGATGATGGATGTCAATATGTGGATAAAGTAATAATGGTTGCATGTCCCGCAGATGGCACTAGTTTGGCAGATACCAGAAAATGGGAATCATTGGCCAAAATGCTCAATCTGTTAACCAATATCTTTTTTTTCGCCGGCGGGGCATCCATGAAAATTTTCTTCACCCTCGCCGGTGGGTTGGTAAAGTTTATTTCCAAAAAAATCAAGGATCAATCAATCCCCGGCATCTGGGCAATGGATCCCAATTCTGAGTTTCTTGCCACGCTAAACACAAAAAGCGGCAGTATAAAAGGGAATGTAACGTATGACACAATTGGATCTGATTTCGAACCTTCTGGAATCTTCCGGGGTGGGGTCTGTGATGATATCATTGACGGCATTGCTGATATCTATTTCGGTGACGCAAATGATTTAGTGGTTGATACAGACAAAATGATTGTTGACTGGCCGAAAGGCATTCAGGGTAAAAAGACCTTAAGCCACGCATATAAATCGTCAGAGCATGTCTACCATCTCAACTACTTTAAACAGGCTGAAACTTACAGAAAATTTTCAGAGTTCTTTGGCATAACGAGCAATGAGTTAGAGTATGCTATAAACGAATGCATTTCTGATGGACTATTGGAGGGTACTAAAAATGTGACTTAGAGATGAAATGGTCAGCGTGCAGCGCCATACGCCAATATTCCGCATCACAGGCGGGAATATGGAATTATCTCAACCTAACCGTTTAGCACGATGAAAATCTATACACTTAATAGGTGATTCAAGCAGGTCACAATTCGTTGCACAGATGGTTTCTGTGATAGGTTTTGCAGGCTAATCCTAATTGGGAATAATTCGATCTTTTTGTATTAACACGATCGGGTGAGTTAAAAATGTTTATTCGCTTATTATTGTATGCGATGTTTGCAAATTACCAAATCATTAAACTTCTCCGATTCGTTCGATTTAGAATTTTATCTGAGACGTGGAGCGCCCATGTAAGCATTTAACAAAAATATCCACGTAGGTTATTGTCATTGTGAGCAACCGCGAAGCAATCTTATGTTTTCTGTAATCAACCGATTGATTCGCCGCTGGATACCAGAAATAAAAAGAGAGGAGCTATTGCATTCAGATAGAGGAAAGGAGTCGAGGTATGTTTGAGGTTCAGATGCTGGAAGCGGGAATTGGTCTGGCCTTTGTTTATTTTGTGTCTTATTCGCCAGGCAGTTAATGAATGGAGTGCAAGCATCATGGACGCCGAGAAAAAATCTTATATTCCATCGAACATAGATTCCCTTGCCTTTTTAGACGTTATTGCGCCGCCCACTGCTACAGCGGGGACCGAAACGTCTTTGAGGTGTGAAAGATACGATTTCCAAGCTCCCGGAATCCGAAATAAAGAAGGCCTTGCTTTGTTTTTTTAGTACAACACAAATAAATCTTGCGTATGTACGCAAGAATGTTGAAGATGGGTTTGATCTACTGAAGGGGTTTATTGACGTCCGTGGGTGGGCAAAAAGCCCGAAGAGAGAGAAAAGATTCTATAAGGTAATACGGTAAAAAAGAAAGAAGTATGCCTCGTTCGGTGAACAAAATCTGATTATAGTATACTTCTTAAGGTTTTGTTTTTATTCATTTGTGAGGAGGAGTCTCAGCTATGAGAAAGAAAAGAGGGTTATTTTTTAAAAATCCTGTCTTTGTGTCAGGAATGCTAGGATTTGCCGGCATCATTCTTTTTTCTGTCGGTTGTGCTGCCCCGAATGCGCAAAAAAGAATAGCTGCTTTTTCTACGGCGCTATCTATTGCCACGACGAATACAACGGACGCCTTTGAAACCGTGGATCAGAAATTTTACTGCACCAAGGTAGCATTATTAGTTAATAACTACGACGAAAAAGGCTTTAACCCGAATACCGAAATGCATTTTCTTGCCGGGCAGGATCTGGAGACGCGTGAACAATTATTTAAGGGACTGCAACGCTACGCTCAAAAACTGGCAGATATCATGAGCGATACACAGATGAAAGAATTTGACGCCGAAACAAAGGCATTTGGGAAATCTCTCCAAAAACTAAGGGAAAATGACGCCTTCAAAAACATAAACGACGGAGCATCTCAGGCGAATATCAATGCCTTTGTCACAGCGGTTGATGTGGTTGGATGTTTTTTTATTGATTACAAACGGGAGAAAGGAGTCAGAGAAATAGTTGCTGACATGAAGCAACCCATCGAAAATATTTGTAACGCCCTTGTCTCGGATATTGGACAGCCCATGGATAAAACAGGGATAGGAGGCTTTGGATTGAGAAATCAATCCTGGATCCAGTATGAGATAATGTTAAAGGAGCACATCAGCTACATTGATCACCATAAAGATAAGTTCGATCCTGTGACAAAAGCAGAAGCTATCGCAAGACTTCCGGCTATCGTTGAAGAACAGTACAAGGCGGATCTGACCCTGAAGGCAACACAGGATGCCTTAAAAAAACTCAGGATGACGCACGACGAATTAGTAAAGTCCTTTGATAAAACATGTCCAACGTTGGAGAATCTTATTGCCGAACTTATTGATGAGGGAAAAAGAATAGGCAAATTTTATAAAAGTCTTGCAAAAGAATAACGGAAGCCGACAGCGCAGCACAGTAACAATCGCATCCCGCGAGCGATGGTGTAGCACTTTTCTGAATACCCGACTGTTCGTGGGGAACTAAAGGGATTGTGAAAAAACTGGTTAAAGAAAGAAGGTTTTACACATGAACACGATGGTTTTTATACAACAAGGAGGATAGTCTATGGCAAAGGAAGGAAAGAAAGAATTCACCCAGCAGGAAATCCGCGACCTTTTCGGCGAGCTTTATAAGGCCCTTGATGATGCGTACTGGAGTGCAACGACGATTGTCGATAAGGATCGCATCCGAGGGGTACAGGAAGGCGTATTTGACATCCTTACTGAATTGAACAGAGCGCACATTCAATCAAACACAGAAAAGTTTAAAGAACTAGTTTCGAAAGTTGATAATGTAAATAAACGGCTCGATTTATTAAAAGCGGATATCGATAAAATTGTTCAGAGAATAGAAGTCGCTGTGCGTATGACAAAAATAATTGATAAGGTGCTTACCGAGGGAGTTAAGTATTTTAAAATTTAAAGTCGTGGAACAAGGGTTAATTCAAACCTTCTTGCGAAGAGTCCGGTTTGCAGACTGCTCCCGAATTTTCAATGCAGATATAACCCGGGGCAAATTGTGCGGGAATAGATAATAACCGCCATTTTTTGTTCATAGCATAGGAAAGCAAATCTCATGTAACGGTATCACGCGATGGTGGCGCCATGAACTCTGGTCCGATCGGTTTCTTGATGGCGTCCCGGAGTATCTGGTCGATAATCATGCGCGACTCGTCGTCAATTGCCCATCCCATAACCTCGCTAACGGCGTCTACCTGGCCGGGCCTGCGTGCTCCCCACAGGGCAATACTTACCCCAGGCTGATCAAGCAACCACCGAACCGCCAGCAACAGCACGCTTTTTTTAAAGCGTTTACGGGCAAAGCGATCGAGTTGTGCTACTGCTTCCAGGTACTCACCGTAGCGAGGTTGCTGGAATTTTGGGTCGATCCTGCGCAGGTCATCTCCGGTGAATTGCGTATCGGGTTTCATCCTTCCCGTAAGCAGTCCGCGGCACAAGGCGCCGTAAGTGAGCGTCGTCAGATGGTATGTGCGGGTATAAGCAAGAACATCTTGTTCTTGCTGACGTTCAAACAGGTTATAAGGCGGCTGAACAACATGGAGTGGTGCAGCCTGACGGAAGATGTTCATTTGGTCGGGAGAGTAATTACTCACACCAATAGCGCGTATTTTGCCTTGCTGATACAACTGATTCATAGCGCTAGCGGTTTCTTCTATCGGGACAGACGAATCAGGCCAATGTACCTGATAGATATCAATGACATCTGTACGCAGGCGCTGCAGCGAGTCTGTAACCTCTTGAAAGATACGTTTGCGTGAGGAATTGCGAACAATCTTTGTGCCGATCCATTCTAAACCAACCTTTGTAGCAATGATCACTTCTTCACGGCGGCCATACCGTTCTATTGCCTTACCAACAATTTCCTCTGACCGGCCCTGCCCGTAGACTGGTGCAGTATCGATGAGGTTAATTCCTTGTTCGAGGGCCTTGTGGATGGTGCGAACCGAAGTTTCCTCGTCTGTACCTCCCCACATCCAGCCTCCAATTGCCCATGTTCCCAAACCAATTCGCGAGGCGCTCAATTCTGTTCCCGTGATACTAATGTATTCCATAGTTGTAGCCGGACCGTGATCAAAACTTTAAAACTGTTCTCCTGCGTGTATATTGGATTTTGTTAAAGTGGAACCTAACCACTGAATTATAGAGACAACAGGGGAGAACGACAATGGAGAAATTTCCTGAACGCTATCGTAACAAAATCATGGGGTACTTTCAACGAATGATATTCAAAAGGCATCTGCGACCAATGCGACGTTCAGTGGTCGGCAAAGTCTGGTTGATGTCCATCCAGAATTGGTAGAACAAACCTTAGTAAGCTTCAATGTATCAGGCATTATGTCCTTCTGGGAGAAAATTCCTCGGAAACTTTTGAATTGTAGAAGATCAATTTTTGCATACCGAAAATCATCGTAACTATTCAGCGTACTTTCGCTCACAAACACTATGGGTGAACAAAATATTGATTCTATAATCCCGTATGCCCGTTTTCCCTGTTGGCTCCTAACAATTCTGAGAAAATATTCTCTCTCACCATCAGTTTCGCTGAATAGTTACAAATCATCGGCAAAAGTCAGGCATAGCGTTTATGATAGCAATAAATTTGTCTTATAAGAAATACTGCTTCAGTGTGCTGCTGTTTTCAATTTTAAAGCCTGAAGTTGTCCCTGCCGCGCATAATCAATTGCCTCACCAAGAATCCTCGCAGCTTCTTGTGGAGCGTGGAAGCCCATGGCATTTTCTGCCGCCACAAAGTCCAAACGCCACTGTGCTTTGCGATGTAATGCCTGCGCTTCTTTCAGTTGTTCGTCAGGCACTCCCGATTCACGGGAATGCTGCAAATCATGAATAAGCGCCACAATTGCTTCCTCTGCCCGAGTCATTAAACTTTTTGTACGATCCTGAATCAACTCAACGCGCGCTTTAAGTTCCGATTCGTTAAAATGATGGCAGGTCTGGCACGCGTTGGAAATATTTAATAATGGGCTACGCACATGGTGATCGCTTATTTTTATTGCGCCTTCACGTTTGTAAGGCATGTGACAATCAGCGCACGCTACACCACTGCGAGCGTGAATTCCCTGACTCCACGTCTCAAATTCAGGATGTTGCGCTTTAAGTATCTGCGCACCTGTTGATTTGTGAGTCCAATCTTTAAAGCCTACTTCATCATAATAATCTTCGATCTGATCTACTCCCATTCCTTTGTTCCAGGGATACGTTAAGAGTTTACCCTCGCCTTTAAAGTAATACTCTACATGACATTGCCCGCAGACAAAAGAACGCATTTCCTGTCGTGTAGCCATGGTATTAACATCATATTCACCCTTACGCCCGTCTTTACGCCAGCGTTCAATGCTGGGTAAATGGGGTACCGGATAATCAGTACTGGCTAAGGTCCGGATTGCATTGAGAAAGGCAGGCCGGGTAGCGCGTAATTGCATGGTTTCAGGATCATGACAATCCACACAGGATACAGGATAGGAGACCAATTTGCGAGCCTCATCATAGGGCATCGCACAGACTATTTCAAAACCCTTCCTAATTTGTTCTTGCCGATGAGCTTCATCCACTGGTATGCCTGCTTTGATACCAGCCTCACGGTATGCGGGCAGGGTTGATGAATGGCAGTGCAGGCAAGCCCCTGGCTGTTTGACTATTTTTATACGCTCCGATATATCCTGGTCAGAGAGCATGTAAGCATGACCCCGGTCTTCTCGATAGTCTACGCCAAAAGCGTATCCTTTAAAGATCTCACGCCAAAGTGGATCGTCATCGAGTTTATTGAAGGCATCACTCCCACCGTGTCGGGTCCGCTCCGTATCTACCGTCCGGCGATATCCGTCATATTGACGAGGATAATTTTTACCCCAGATAACGGGATCGACAGTGTCCTCCGTTACTTCCATCACGCAAAACACATGCTGTTTTGCCTCTTCTTTGCGTTGAGTAACGTTTTTTAATAGAAGAATAATTCCCACCGTTGCCGCAGCAACTACAACAATGGTTAACAAATAGAGAATCTTTGTGGCATTCCTAAAATGAACTGGTGATTGATGATTCATGGTTTCGTTTCTCCTAAATTTACCGTGCCGGACCGTGGCCGACGTTACTATGACAATGGATACAGTCTAGGATTTGCCGGTCATTGCCTGGATGAGTAACAATTAAGCTCATGAATTCTCCATGACAATACAGGCAGTTTTTTTGCAAGATAATACGATTCTCTGGTTGAATACGGATTGGCTCATCAAAATCTTGCAAGGTAAAACCCTTCGAATGCCAGAAACCGTTTTTTAATTTTGTGAAATATTTTGGCACAAGCTCATGGGGTATATGGCAATCGTTACACGTTGCAACGGCATGATGACTCGCCTTTTGCCAGCCATCATACTGTTCACGCATGATGTGGCAGTTAACGCAAGCCTTCGGATCGTTTGATAGATAAGATGCCCCGTTTGCATAATAAAATGTATAGCTGCATAAACCGATAAATATCCCCACACAACAACACAGGAAGACAGTAAATGAATTTAAACCCGATAGCATCCTCATCTTCCCTCACATTTTAAATTAATGCGGATAAATTGAAATTTTTTTGTCATGTAAAAAAAATTATTAAATACTTTTTTGAAAAAAACGCAAGGAAATAATCTGACAATTTATGGTTTGAACGAAACCCGGATGAAAGTTGGTAATACGAGGAAAAGAAAATAGAGGTACCAGATAAAAGTATCGGCTTGTCCAACAGGCGATGAATATTGCACCAGTCAAGGCGCATGATATTCGCGGGGATACGTGTTGAGTCGCATCAACAATACATCAGTTATCAGGTTTTAACTTGAAATCAAGGGTTTGGTTTGTGTAACATCGTGTCATATTTCAGAATCATAATGGGGAATGAGTTTGCATATGCAAATATACGATGTCGTTAAACAGGTTGGTATTGCCGAATCCATGTGGCGGGAGGCTCTAGAGAGACATGACGCTGTCAGCGAAGAATATGATGGCGTTCGTTTTTTTAGAATAACAAAAAAGATTGGCCCCATAGGGAGAGGTTCTATTATTACCGAGGACGGGATTGTTTTTGGTTTTCCCAGAATCGCCCGGGTAGTACACTTAGAAAATGGCGTTCGCAACGCTTATACGCTGCCTTTTTATGTAGAAGAAAAAGTAGACGGTTATAATGTCAGGGTTATGCGTATTCAGGGACGAGTGCTGGTTTTTTCCCGTGGTGCGTATGTTTGTCCGTTTTCAACAGACCGGGTTACAGATTTTTTAGATGTAAAGAAAATATTTGATGATATTCCGGGCCTGGTCATTTGTGGTGAATTTGCCGGGCCTGATAACCCCTATAACATTGAACATCCTCCTTATGTAAAGGAAGACATCAGGTTTTTTGCCTTTGATTTAATGATGATCAATCAACCGCATAGAATTCCTGTTAATGAACGGTACAAAATCTTCGATGACTATCGAATGCCCACGGTGAGAAGGTTTGGACAATTTTCCGCATCGGATATTCCTGGCCTGAAGAAGATTATAAAAGAACTCGAAGAGGCAGGATGTGAAGGGATAGTGATGAAACCGACCCATCCGGCAGAAAAGATTTTAAAGTATGTGACACTCAGCTCTTGTTTGCGGGATATTAACGTTACTGCTCCTTTGATGGCAGAAATGGCATCGGAATTTTTTACTCACCGGATTATTCGTGCAGCGATGTTTATTCATGAACAATTGCAGGTATTGCAACCAGAAGTTTTTTCGCAATTGGGTAAGGCTTTGCTGAAACCTATCTATGAAAATGTTGTGAAAGCGGCGCGGAATGAAGTCATTGATGAGAAATTTTTTCTCAGGTTTCGTGAAGAAAGAAATATCCAGCGGATGATAGATCATCTTCGTAAATGTAAGGTAAAGTTCGAGGTGTTATCGAAAAAGAACATAGGAAATTATTGGCAAGTTGAGTTTGCAAGAAAGTGTTACGCCTCGTATGAAATTCTTCAAAAACATCTGCAAGGCGCAACTCATGTGGACTAACTTCACTTTAAGGCGCGGATCTCAGCTTAATAAAAAACATGGTGAAAAACGGTCTCTTTGCGCTCGTAACAAAGGGGCAAGTTGATGACTACAGGGCAAGTGAAGATGATAGAAAACTCTCGAAATGATTAATTTTTTTCCTGCAACAACTTATCGAGTATACCGCGCAGCATACGGGGATCGAGGTAACGGATGCCAAGCTTGTCTGCCCATTTAACAATACCGGCATCTGCTGTCACCAGGATGCCATCGAGCTCTTTAGCCAGGAGGATCAGGTCTACATCCTCCTTACTGTCAATAATCCCTTCTCTCAGGGCAGCACGATATTTTTTCCTCAGATCGGCGATAGCGGCAGCCTCCAAAGATTCTGATTCCGTTTTGTAAGGAATCTCTTCTGTCATACGCACATCCGGAAAAAGAAAGACTGATTTTTCACGCGATGTCCTTCGTCTTTTTTCCATCGCTTCTGATATCTTCAGACTCTTGTCAATCTTTTTCCGTACGGCTTCTTCAGCCACCCGCAGCCCCTTGTCTATCCTGTGTCGCACGTCCTCGATAAGCTCGTATAGTAAAAAAGCCGGGACAGAAAGTTCATATCGCTTCGGAGGTTTTTGTATTATACGAATTTGAAGATCAGGAGGGATATCCTTTGCTTCAATAAAATTAAGTAATTCCTGGTAGATCGAGGGAGGCATATAAAAGGATGTTCCTTCCAATTTACTGATGATTTCCAGAAACGAACGTAATGCTTCTGTTGGATTTAAACCGAACGATTGATACACTTCCGGATTAGTAAAAATACTCGTATCAATAATAATTCGTCCGTGCTTAATGTCTTTTTCCATAAAAAACCTTTCAGATGGACAGGGGAAAAGAGAATTGCGTAACCCGTAAGAAAAGGCATGCATCGTGTGTTGCATGCGGATTATGAATACGACAGGAATACCATTCCCATATTATACCCGGTGAAAAATTTCTACAAAAAAGAGTACTTGTGGGATGCGTATACTGTCCGTTGATCCCTTCAAAAGCAGAAAATATTTTCCATCGAAGACAGAAGACTATTTTTGTGTGTACAAGAGGGAATATCTTTGAATATTGATTATCTTCAAACACACAAATATATTGCATTGAAAAACTCCCTTTTCACATCAATTTAAAATTTTACACGTACAACTGTGGACGGTAGCATACTGAGCCGTATAATCTTTGTCAAGTTAATATAAGCTATTAATATTTTCTGACACTTTATCTTTCTGTTTTTACAGTACTTATAGACAAGAAGCTTAAATCTATGGTAGATAGATATGTGAAATATAAAAAAAAATTTATATCCTTGACTTAAAATGATTTACATACTAAAATGCAAAAATATTTAGAGAAGATACGTCTTTCTTTGATTGTTGTGGGTGCTTGATAAAAATTTTTATAGATATTTAAAAATTCAAGATAAATTTTTTCTTGATAAAAAACCTATTTAGACTATTAATTATTAGTTATATCTTGCCGAAGATATTACTGAAATATGAAGAACAAAAATTTTTTTTAAAATAAGTTGTAATTGAAGATTTTTATGTCTTTTATTTGATAACGAATACTTTTTTTCTTGCTAATATTTATGGCCAGAGCAGAAACTCCCATATTTTCAATTCCGTTGAAACGGATTGATGGTTTTTTGACCGATAAAATTTGCTTTAGGGATGCAAAGGCGCGAACGCATCGCCCGGGCTTGGTCCTTGAAGTCGATGTTCATAACGAACGTCGCATGCTGGTTTTGGATAAATTTTTAATCAAGCATGAATATAGGATTTCTAAACAGAACGGAGAATGTTTTGTTGATGTAACCAATGATAGTAACCTTATCCATAGAAAGGGAAACATCGTTCCTGGCGCAATGACTGTTTCCAAAATCATTCTTCCTCTGGAAATTATCTTTTCAGAATTGGAAATATCTTCGGTAAACATAAAATTTACTGGTTCGGCTTATTATAGCGAAAGGACATGTAATCTGTTTTTATGGCAGTTTGTAAGTAATGACTATGTTCAAATTGAAGTAAAAACCTATCAACATGACAGGCCGATTGCAACGACAATCATTTTAGGCAGACTGAAAACTGCTGGCAGACAGGTCAAAGAAATAGATGAATCAACCGTAAATAAAAAATGTTTAGAAAGGGTACAAACCTATTTTGAGACATTGGGAATCCAAAGCAATTTTTATTTACAAAAGGAAGGATACAAAGATTATACATATCCTTTGGCCTATATTGCCTCATTACCATCAGCAGAAATTGTAAATCAACTCTCTGGACAGGGTGGTATGATTAATATATTGCGTATGGATTTTGGCAGTTATGAAAGGATCCCAATTACTGGTGATAAAGGGCCTGAGGTAAAGCTTGCAAGAGCAAAGAAGCGAAATACCTTCAATAAGATTATGGCGGAAATTGCTGAAGGACTTGTTACATACTATCGTGGTCTTGCTATCGTGAATCCCATAGCGAAATTCCACAATTCCAAGGAGCCAGTTATAGATACTATTAATAAGCTGATTAATACCGATTCTCAGGAAAAAGAATTCATTGCACCTACCTGATGTAGTTCGCATAGGTTGTAACCCTAAAATATAATGTTCATCCAAACATGAAGAAATGAATTAAAAAACCAACGATAAACCCAGATAATACGTTTGAGTAACCTATTATTTAGGGAGTTTTTTACTAATTTAATTATAATCTTTTTTATTCCAAAACAAGCCTTTACTATCATACACAGTTGGCAATTTCATTTCGTTACCACCAACCGATATTTCAACAGTGTCTTCGGGGTTATCATAACATAAAAGCCTTTTTGTTTTTAAGCTAAAACTCTACAATATTTCCGTTATTAGCTTCTTTAATTCCTCCTATTATTCTAACTTCTGCGCTTATGTTACACACAACCTTATTATCCAGATTTTTGACACTTAACGTGACATTAGGCACAAGTTCCGTGTTTCTATAACGCCATAATTCACTACAAACCCGACCTCCTTCTGTATACCTCTTTGAATCTTCACCGTTTGTTTAATTTTCAATAGTTTTTTTTGATAATTGTAATAGGTATCCTGTGGTATTTATAAACTTTTATATTGTCTTATTTTGACACTTTCTTATAATATGCAATTATCACGGAATCGAAATCAAATTATGAAAATAGTCGTGATAAAACTTCTCTTAAATTGCCAATACATCGGTGGTACAGGAGATTATAAAAAATTACCAAAAAGTATTTTGCCCAGGATGCTATAGTGCCACTGACAAAAAATGATGCCCCCGTTAGTGGACTCCGTATGTATACGAATCTTTAGATCTCATGCGAATCTATTCATTACAAGATTTTATCAGGTATTTAGAAAAAACCGGCGAGCTGATTCGAATCAAAACCGAGGTGGATGCAAGATTGGAAGTAGTAGAAATTTCCATTCGGGCACTCCGAGAAGGTATGCCGGCACTTCTTTTTGAAAATGTTCGTGGTTTCCGATTTCCTCTGGCCATGAATGTCCTTGCCAGCGAAAAACGAATTGAGCTGGCACTGGGAAAACATCCTGACCAGCTTGGTAATGAGTTGATTACCTTCATGGAAGAAGCCTTACCACCAAAACCGAAATTATTCTTTAAACATCCGGGAATAGTTAAACGTCTATTTTGCACCCTTCCTAAAACAATATCCAGGCCCCCATCTCAGGAAGTAATTAGCGACCTTAATCTAAATGAGCTTCCTATTACGACCAGCTGGCCTGAAGACGGAGGACGTTTTATTACCTTGCCCCAGGTTTTCACCTGCGATCCTCAAACAGGAAAACGAAATGTAGGCATGTACCGTATGCAGGTATTTGACGAAAAAACAACCGGGATGCACTGGCAGATCCAAAAGGGTGGTGGATTTCATTATTATCAGGCAAAAAAGATGCAGAAGGAATTCCAAATCGCCGTGGCGCTTGGAACCGATCCGGCGCTTTTGCTAGCAACCGTTGCCGCATTGCCAGAAGGAATTGATGAAGTCATGTTCAGCGGTTTTCTTCGCGGCAAAAGGACAAGAATGGCCAAAGGCAAAACCATTTCTATGCTTGTGCCTGCCGATGCAGAATTTATTCTTGAAGGAACGGTTCATTTGTCTGAGCTGCGTATGGAAGGTCCTTTTGGAGACCATTTTGGGCATTATTCTAACGCCGCGGAGTTTCCGGTCTTTCATATTAACGTTATTACCCATCGAAGAAATCCTATTTATCCTGCAACAGTTGTGGGACGCCCGCCCATGGAGGATAAATATCTGGGAAATGCGACCCAGCAGATACTGGGGCCACTAATTCGTCTGATTCATCCGGAAATTCATGATCTCTGGGCTTATTATGAAGCCGGATTTCATAATCTGCTTGTGGTGTCTGTCGAGGAGCGATACCGTAAGGAGGCAATGAAAACAGCCCTTTCTGTTATGGGAGAAGGGCAACTTTCTCTCACAAAATGTATTATTACTGTTTCTGAGGATGTCAACCCCCGTGACTTTCATGCAGTTCTCAAGGCAATCCGTGAAAATTTTGACCCTGCATATGATTTCATTATGATCCCAAAGGTGCCACTGGATACCCTCGATTTTACGAGTTATAAAATGAATTTAGGAAGCAAAATGATCATCGACGCCACGAGAGACGAATCAAGGAACGCCATACAGAAGGACGGGCTTAGATTGTCAGATTTTGAACGTTTGATGAAAATCATTGACACAAGAATTATGGATTGGAAAATCCTTGACGAAACGCTCTTGGTTGTCACAGTGCCTGACAACGGGAAAGAAATCGTTGCAAAATTAACAAAATCTCCAGAAATTATTGGGCCGAAAATTATCGCAGCAGTTAGCCCTGACGTTAATATTCATGATCTGGAACAAACTATCTGGGGAATATTCACCCGATTCGATGCTGAACGGGATATTGTATTTACTCAAGAAAAATTAGTGGGTGTCAGCCCTATATTCAGAGGGAAAATGGGTATCGATGCCACCTGGAAGACGGGTTATCCTTTACCACTTGTTATGCCGGATGAAATAATTGACAAAGTAAACAAGCGCTGGGATACCTACTGGAAATAGATAAAGGTTTATGTATTATCAGGCTATCCGAGAATGTAGCGTTCTGGTTTTTTTCATAAAACCATAAAAAATGAGTCAATGCAGTTGCAAAGCAGACATTCTATGATTTAATAAAACGCAATGAAATCTCCCCAGCAAACCCACACGAAGCAGTTAATCTTTTTCACCGAGTCGCCCCATTTATACTTAGCAACCCGACCGTATCATTATTTCCCTCAACAGAGGAAACTCGACCGAGGAGAATCAATCATATAGTTAAATTTAAGCCGTTTCATGAATTCCAGAAACCCCTGATGGGATTTACTTCCGAGGCGTTTTTAGATTATGTCGAAACAGTAATACCCAAAGACCTAAGGTGTACCCCATTGTCTAGACAATGGGGTACACCTTAGTATGTCCGGAAGGGAAGCGGTTAATGTATTGGAAGACCAGAACAAAGAAGACTGAGAGCCGTCAGTGGAATCATAAGGTTTAAAAGGGGAGGGAGTGTGGGACATGTCAGAAGCGGTCATTATGCACAAAGGTAAAGGCGAGGGAACTTTTAATAGATATTCAAGAACCTCTCTTACAAAAGATGCCGAAATTGGGAATAAGACCCGCAATGGAATAAGATGATACAAGGAAAACAAGCTCTCCCTGAGTAGTTCATGTACTTTTTCATACGAAAATACAAAATTATGATTTGGATGGAAAAATTTTAAACGTTCCCTTACTTTTTATCGCCCACATGCAATTTATCCGCAATTTCCTTTGTTTTCTATTCCATTTGCTGACTACGTTCTCTGATAACCTGTACAGGAATGGCCCTACTTGCACCCTTATTAACTGAATACGATAAAGTAGCAGACAGCGAAGGTTCGCTCGATCCCTTGGGATTATCTTTAATCGCCGATCGTCTTGGCACAAAGCTCGTACCGGGCGTTCGTGAGCGCATGAGGCATCCACGCTTCTTGACCGCGATGGCTGCAGGAGCCGTTGTTTGTGCTAAATTTGACGATGATCTGGTTGCTCAGGATGGAATCACTCCGCCGTATCAGGTGTTCGAGTGGTACATTGTGCAGGCGCTTGTCGGAACTTTTCGAAAAAAAACGAATGAGATATTGGGGCTTCCCGGCCGGGAAAAAGCAACCGATGCGATGCGAAAGGGTGTTCCTCTATGCGCCCAAAACTATCTAAAGGCCCCCTCCGTTTTTGGATTTCACGGTGTCTATCGCACATTGGCCGAAGATCTGGATATCCTCCGTCAGGGAAGACTGGGTGAGGCAGGCGACCGCCTTATACGCATTTGGGAAACTGAACAAGACCTTGCTGGTTTCTACTCACGGGAACAAGGTCCAGGTGCCAGTCTTCGTCAGGCTTTGAAGAATGCGGTGAAGGAAGGTCTAGACAAAAGTAAGGTGAGCCGTGAGTGGAACTGGTCGTTGAGCCGCACCATTGCGGAAAAGTTTGCCCCCTATCGTGCAAAAGCCAGAGAAAACGAGGCTCTTTTTGCTATGCTGTGCGAAGAACCGTCTTCTTACCGAAGTCAAATAATCAATTTCCTTATTTCGAATGAAGGAAACAGATTGTGGTTAAAAGAAGATACGACAGAAAAAAAACTGCATGCATCATTATTAAAATCAACTTCTCCTGATCTAAGAGAACTCTTGGAATGCATCAAGTCGTACGAATACTTTGCCCGCCTGATTCAAGACGCATTCGATGATTGTCTCTGGCATATGAGCCGTAAACAGGGGAAAACCAATATTAAAGAACTCGCTGGTCTGGAGGCGGTAAATCGGGCTCATAAAAATGTGCCGGATGCCTTCTCAAAAGCGCGCAATCAGTTACACCTTTACAACTATGAGTCAGAATTTATTAACGGATTTGGGGATCTTCTGGTCAATGGAAATTGCGATACATGGGTTGAACAACTCCTGGACCATCATTTTACCGTGCAAAAGAAAAAACCACCATTTGGTAAGAATCCGTGGATAGACCAATATGATGATAATACGTACTGTGTTCGTCCTCTATATCGGAGGGACGAACCAGTGCGCATGGATGACTCTTATGTACATCCCTACCGTGTTAATGCCGTCTGGTCATTTTTAAGAGATTTGAAACGGATCAGGAATGAGTAAAACCAACAATCAGCATACTGGGTACGCGAAACTCATTGATTGCTGGTCTCCGCCACCGGAAGCAGGGGAGCCAATCGGTTGTGTAGCCACAACATATACCTTTTCACCTGTATTTTTTGAGGAGGACTGTCTGAGCCGCTTCCTCAAAATGGAATCCGACCCCAACAACGACGGTTCAATATTTATTTTTGAACGTGAAGAAAAGATGGCATCGGTCGAGTGTATTTCGGTACTTGTTGACCAGCATTACTGCAAGGGTGCCCGAAACTTGCGATGGGATATTATATCGGCACGAATTCCAAAAGCGATTATGCATGCGAAAATATCTATTCTTTACTGGTCAAACCTTGTCAGGGTGATTGTTGGGTCAGCCAACCTCACTGAAGAAGGATACCGTAAAAATCAGGAAATTTTTGGTTCTCTGGATTTCCAAGAAGGTTCGGATATTCCAGTGGCAGTACTAAAATCTATCCTGGATTTCTTAAAAGAGATGGTCGATCGTTGTACAAATTCTCCCGATCAACCAGAAGTCCGCCGATGGCATAATTTTATAACAAATATCGAGAAACGCGCCAGAAATTGGGGACGCATTGAACCATATAGGGGTGGTAAAGATATTCGAATCTATCCTTTGCTTATAGGTACAGAAAAACCTAACCTCTTTGATCAAGTCCGAAATTGTTGGAATGAAGCATCGTCACGTCCACCCGAGAATGCGTGGATCACAAGTCCATTTTTTGATCCACCGGACTCATCCAATATTCCGGCCAAAAGAATCTGGGAGGTCTTAAACCAACGCGGAATGGCATGTGTCTGCTATTATGTTCGTGCAGTGGATAACAAAGACGAAAAACAACTAATCATAAACGCCCCGGAAAGTCTCCTGAAATCGGTGCCTAATAAGCGAAGTAGCGTTAAAATCCGATTCACAAGGTTAACAGAAATGTTTGATACCAAAAAGACCAGGGAGTTCCGGCCTTTGCATATGAAGTCGATATGGCTTCAGGATGATGAATGGGTGCTATACGTCATAGGGTCTAGCAACTTTACCACATCGGGTACGGGTGTTGGAAGTACTGCGAATTTTGAAGCAAATATTGTCTACATGGCATCCCGCGTACAAAATAAAGCTGCAGTTAATGTGCTCGAAAAAAGCTCATTGTCAAAGTCTAATAAGGACGATTTGGTAATTGATGAGTATACCGTTTGGGACAGACAAGAAAATGAAGACGAACCGGATTCAGAATGCCTAACGTTGCTCCCATCTGTATTTGATTATGCCATTTACGGCCGGAATGATCAAATAGGGGCATTTGTCCGATTTCATTTTAGTTCTCAAGGCTTACCGAAGGGTTTTTCTATATTGCAGGAAGATGGAAAGGAAGTCTTTTATGACGAGAGAAAATGGATGGAAGATGGCAAGCTTTTGGAAGTCACTCTTAAATGGAAATACGATTTGCCGCCGTCTGGGTTTAATGTAATCTGGGATGGCGCAAAGAATTCATCCTGGTGGCCTGTGAATATTGAAAGCGCTTCAGCCCTTCCACCGTCGCCTGAACTTAAAGATATACCGCTGGAAATACTAATGGCTATTCTTACCTCCGCCCGTCCTCTGCACCAGGTTATAGGCGTATGGCTAAAGAAAAAACAACAATTTAATAAACCTGATGTTGTAACAGATCCTCGCAAAAAGGTAGATACGACAAAGTTTTTGTTCCAGCGTACTCGTCAGATATCATGGGTTCTTCGATCGTTGAAGGAGAGGTTAGAAAGACCTTTCTACACGGTAGAATCGTTACAATGGAGGCTTCGCGGTCCTATTGGTGTTCTTGCCCTAATCCAAACCATCCTCAGGGAAGGCAAGTCGGAAGGTGAGAAGGCGTTCCTAGTTGCCGAAATTGTCCTTGAACTAGGGCGAATTAATCCTAAAGAGGATGCCCCCAAGAGCTTGAAACGTGAGGATGTTATAGAAGAACTCCATAAAATCATCCGTGAAATAAGAGAGACGGTTTTACCACATATTCAAATATCGGATGATCTCATTAATACGTACTTATCGAAGGCATTCCGGGAGTCTTTGAAATGAGTTATATCTACCCTTACAACGACGCAATCAATCTTTTCGTTAAGGGTCGTATATCGAAAAACGATGCCGAAAGACAGAAGCGCACTGCTAAAAAAATATTATGCCTATTGGAGAATCAACCGGGATTAATCCTTGCCGATGAGGTCGGTATGGGTAAGACGTTTGTAGCCCTTGCCGTTGCCCTGTCGGTTGCCACGAGCGACAAAGTGAAGAGACCAGTCGTTATCATGGTTCCCTCAACGCTGAAAGAAAAGTGGCCCCGAGATTTTGAAGTGTTCAGAGAAAAATGTTTGCCGGAAGCTCTGTCCTCATCTATACATTATGGTCGCGCTGAAACAGGTGTTGATTTTCTGAAACTCCTTGATGATGAGGAAGAGAATCGGAAATCTATTGTCTTTTTGATGCACGGTGCGATGAGCCGTGGATTAACGGATGACTCTGGTGTTTGGATCAAGTTAGCGCTGATCCAGCGTGCCCTTTACCGCCGTTGGGATACAGATCGCCTTAAAAAGGCTCTGTATCGTGTGCTTGGCAGACTTTTGAGGGTTACGAAATTTGATCGTCCTGGCGAAATATTTTGGAAAAAATTACTGGATTCGGACACCGGAAAATGGCTCTGTATCCTGAACCGGTTTGGTATTGGGGAAAAAGATGATCCTGTGCCAAAGGGTGTAATGGACGCGCTTAGAGAAATAAATGTTCAATCCCTTTATACTGAGATACAGAAAATACCTCAGAGGGAGTCAAAAAACCTTGGTGAGAGAATTCGTGAGACACGCAGTGTCTTGAACAAGGAAATCCGGGAAGTTTAGGTAAAATGTCTAGCCAGTTTACATGTTCAATTGCCTTTATTAATTCTGGATGAAGCGCATCATCTCAAAAATCCTGATACAAAACTTGCATCACTGTTTCAATCGAAGGAAGCCGAAGAAGATGCGGAAGAACTAAAAGGACCTCTCAATGGCATGTTTGAGCGCATGATTTTTCTTACCGCAACGCCGTTCCAGTTAGGACATTATGAATTATGTTCCGTCCTTGAGCGATTTCAGGGAATATCGTGGGAGAATTCGACAGCTCCCGCTGGTGGGTTAGCCCGGTTCCAGACCGAGTTAGCCGACCTGAAGACTAGCCTCGATCAGGCTCAGAGGGCTGTTGTTAGACTCGATCATGATTGGGAACGCTTGAATGAGGATGATTTAATGATGAATGGACAAAAGTTAACATCGGTTCATGAATGGTGGCCTATTGTTCGAACCAAACAGGTTGGATTGACACCGGCATCCTCGTTGGTGATGAAATCTTACGAACAAACGAAACAACAAATGAAAAATGCTGAGACATTATTGAAAAAATGGGTTATACGGCATATACGTCCAAAATCTGTACCGTTCAATGGAGATTTGATTGAACGACGCAAGTGCTTTGCGGGAAAATCCATGATAAGTGAAAATGACGAATGCCTTACAGAGGGACTTAAAATTACGGGAACGTCACTTTTGCCATTTCTCCTGTCAGCCAGGTTAGTCGCACTTAATCCAGAGACCAGACCCTTTTTCTCAGAGGGATTGGCATCCAGCTATGAAGCCTTCCGAAATACGAGAAAACATCGGCAAAACATAAGACCTACGGATAGCGACGATGACGATGGCGCTTTTTTTAACCCAGAGGATGATTCCACCGTTGAATGGTATCTCCACCAATTAGATAAATCATTGCCTCCAAATGATTCCTCATACTATGTGCAACATCCGAAAGTGAAAGCCACTGTCGACAAAGTAATTGATTTATGGCTTCAGGGTGAGAAGGTCTTGGTTTTTTGTCACTATGTTGCAACAGGCAAGGTGTTACGGCAATACATCTCAGAAGCCATGCGCAACAAGATTCGCGAGCTAGGCGCCATAAAAATTGGGTGTGAACCTGGCGAGATTATGGAAAGATTGGAAACCATTGGGACGAGATTTTTTGACCAGGATTCGAGACTACGTTTGGCAACAAATAAGAAAGTTGTAAGTATGATTCAGACATATCATGTACTACAAACGTATGAAAGAGAAATTTTGGATATTGTACGGAGGTATTTACGCACGCCTACATTCCTTATTCGGTATTTTCCGCTCGAAAAAACAAAATTAGATGAACTCGATTATGAAGCCATTTTTCATGTAAAAGACAATAGCGGTTTTTCGCTTCAGGAATTACTTACACATTTCTTTGACTTTTTACAGAATCATTGTGGAGAAGCCGAAAGGAGGAGTTTTGTAGATGCTTTGCTGTCCATACAAACTGGAAGTTTTATGAGTGTGGATATAGCAAAAGCCTACACTGAAGATGAATTACAGGGAGAGAAAAGTGAACGGCTTCTGCCCAATGTGAGATTGATAAATGGAACCACGAAACAGGAAACTCGTCAGAAAATTATGCTCACTTTTAATACGCCTTTTTACCCGGATGTTTTGGTCACAAGCAGTGTTATGGCGGAGGGCGTCGATCTGCACCTCAATTGCCGTTACGTTATTCACCACGATCTCTGCTGGAATCCAAGCACGTTAGAGCAAAGAACCGGCCGCGTTGATCGGATCGGCGCCAAGGTGGAGAAGTGTGGCAAACCAATACACGTATATTTACCCTTTATTTCAGAAACCCAGGACGAAAAGATGTATCGTGTGGTTATGGACCGTGAACGCTGGTTTAAAGTCGTCATGGGGGAGAAATACAAACTGGATGCAAAAACGACGGAAAAACTTGCCTCACGGATTCCGTTTCCCGAAGAAGCCGCTGAGGAATTAATGTTTAATCTGTCCGTAAGAGAAGCATCTACCGATTAGAAGCCTTTTGACAAATCTTTACAGGCTGTCCGGGAATGTGGCGTTTTGGTTTTCTTTATGAAATCAGAAAAAAAGGGTCGATACGGTTGTAAAACAGAAGTTCAAAGATATAATAAAACTCAATGAAAGCCCCCTGCAAAACCACATCAAGCAGTTAAACCTTTTCACTGAGCCACCCATTTTACCGAGCAACCCGACCGTATCATTATTTCCCTTACCAGAGGAAACTCAACCGAGGAGAATCAATCATATAGTTAAATTTAAGCCGTTTCATGAATTCCAGAAACCCCTGATGAGATTTACTCCCGAGGCGTTTTTAGATTATGTCGAAACAGTAATACCCAAAGACCATCTGTGCAGATTAGTCAAACATATCCTGAGTTAATCGAAGGAGCAGACCCTGAGCAAGAGAGATCACAACAGAAGTTATCAGACCGCACCTGCCTAAAAAAGAGGAGAACCGGTATTACTACAGTAATTTTACCTATGATGCGGCAAGTGATAGTTATGTATGCCCGAAAGCGAAGCGGTTACCATACGGGAATACCAGAACAAATAAGACTGAGAGCCGTCAGTGGAATCATAAGGTATACAAGGGGAGGGAGTGTGGGGTATGTCAGAAGCGGCCATTATGCACAAAGGTAAAGGCGAGGGAACCTTTAATAGATATTCGAGAACCTCTCTTATAAAAGATGAGGGAAAAGTTAGTATCTGATACGGGGAAACGAAAATATTTTATGCGTCAGTATATCATCGAATCCATCTTCGGGCATTTAAAATTTACTGTGGGGTATAGAAACTTTCTCTTACGAGGACTGAAAAAAGTAAGTGCAGAGTTTAAAACTGATGTGTATTGGATAGAATCTAAAAAAGATGCTGAAATTGGGAATAAGGCCTGCAACGGTATAAGGTAATGCAAGGAAAACAAGCTCTCCTTGGGTAGTTCATGTACTTTTCCATACGAAAATACAAAATTATGATTTGGATGGAAAAATTTTAAACGTTTCCTGATTTGTTTATAGATCACATTTCATTTATGCATGATTTTCTTTATCTTTTATTCCAATTTATTGGTGTATTCCCGAACAGCGTGTTAACATGTGAACCATCACAAAACGGTGGATTATGGGTACACTGGCAATTGCTGATTGCCACCTGTTTTTTTGTCTCTCCGCACGTACACCAATAATACTTTCCGTGTTCCAGTGTGACAATAATGGGCATTTATTTCTTCATAAAAAATCTTCCGTAGTCAAAGAATCATATATTAAATTCAGCTACAATAAGGGTATGATCCGATGGTCTTTTCAAAAGTCTCGGTGCAATGTCAATCCATGCTTTTGTTGATTTGTCTGCCAAAGGTCGGGTTGCCCAAATATGATCAACCCTCCAGCCTCTCTTTCTGGCTATTGCATTCTTTACCCGATAATCCCAGAAGGTATATTGCTCAGGATCATGTTGATGCAGCCGGAAAACGTCAACAAACCCCCATTCTTTAAATTTCAGAATGGCAGCGTGTTCGTCGGGATGGTAACCTATGCTCCCAAGCAGATGATCTGGATCATAAACGTCTCGGGGTTCTGGTGCAACATTAAAATCTCCCAACCACAGCAATGCTTGATCTGGCCGATAGTTTTTGCCAAAATACTCATACAATCTTTTAAGCCAATTCAATTTATATTGAAATTGCTTCAACAGCGGATGAACACCCTGAGGGACATAGGTGTTGACAAATGAAATTTGATGCACCGTTGCTGCAATGAGACGTGTTCCCTCGGATTTGCATTCATCAAAACCTATATGGATATTTTTTAGGGGAATTTTACTGAGGATGGCCACCCCATTGTATGACTTTTCTCCACAGAATACTACATCATATTTTAGATCTTCAAAAGCCTTTTTTGGAAATTCAGTATCTATCACTTTTGTCTCTTGAAGACACAGGACATCTGGTGATTCTTTCTGTATCCAGTCAACCACTATTGGCAATCTGGCCCTAATCGAATTGACATTGAAACTTGCAAATTTCATTGGTGAAACAGATCATGCCTGCTGTAAAACAAAAGATTATAAAATTTCATCACTATCAGATATAATGGTGTATATTATTGTATCATATTAATCATGGTAATTTAGTTAATTTCAAAAATACTAAACGAGGGGGAGAAATACAAGAAGCAGCCTGCCTGCCGAAGAGTTGTTTTTCAGATCATCGGCCATTAAATTAGTATACACTATTAGAGGATAGTTATAAAGCTTCGGTTGCAGCATCGCTGCGTTAGTAACTTTTTCAAACCATTCATAAATATACTGTATAATTATGTGTTTTTCATAATCAATTAGGTATATTTTGTTTATAATCAACACAACCGCGGCATAGAAGCAACAATCAAAAAATATTGGTATTATGCACGGTTCTTCGTTTTTTATTCATTGTTTTCCATAAACATTTAAATGCCGGGGTTATGACATTTTTTCAAGTTATTCACCGATTGACTTATTTTAACCATTAAAGAATATCTTTATGTCTATTAATTCCCACAACTAAATAGTTTCATTTTTTTAAAAAATTTCATTCACAAATAGTCTGATTTTTGGTAAAAACTATAGATTGTCGGTGTTGGGGAAAAGCCTTGGTAGTAATTAGCTCAGTTTTGGGCTTATCTGAGCAGCTTCAACACCGACGCTTTTTTTATTATCACTATGAACCACTTTGAATCCAATACGACAGATCATCAAACTATAGAAAAAGTAGTTAATGGACGTCGTAAGATAAAAAGGGAAATTGCGAAGATCATTATTGGGCAGGAAGAAGTGATCGACCATCTCCTTATTGCTCTCTTTTGTAAGGGACATTGTCTCTTTGTAGGAGTGCCAGGACTTGCCAAGACATTACTGGTCGGTACCCTTGCAGACGTCTTGAATCTGAAGTTTAATCGTATTCAGTTCACTCCCGACCTTATGCCGGCAGACATTACCGGAACGGATATTTTAGAGCAGGATCATGCAACGGGAAAAAGATTTTTTAAGTTTATCAAGGGTCCGATTTTTTCTAACATCCTCCTTGCCGATGAAATCAACCGCACACCACCAAAAACACAAGCTGCATTACTTCAGTCGATGCAAGAGTATAAAGTAACCGCAAGTGGAACCACGTATGTTCTTGATCTTCCCTTTATCGTCTTTGCTACTCAAAATCCCATTGAGCAGGAGGGAACGTATCCCTTGCCAGAGGCACAACTTGACCGTTTTATGTTTCAAATTGATGTCCAATATCCTTCGGAAGAAGAAGAGCTTGAAATTGTAAGAACCACAACATCCGCTTTTAAACCAACAGTCGACAAGGTATTTAGTCCCCCAGAAATTATCGAACTGCAGGATTTAGTTACCAGAGTACCGGTTGCTGATTATGTGCTTGAATATGCCATCAGACTGGTCCGTGCGTCAAGACCAACAGGCTCCGATGCACCAGATTTTATAAAAAAATGGGTCAGTTGGGGGGCAGGGCCCCGCGCATCTCAGTTCCTTGTTCTCGGAAGCAAGGCGCGTGCATTACTCGACGGAAGATTTGCAGCTTCTTGTGATGACGTGCGCGCAATTGCCAGACCGATTCTGCAGCATCGTATTATAACAAATTTCAATGCCGAAGCAGAAGGAAAGACGTCATCGCATGTTATCGACCAATTACTCGGCACTATCAAAGAGCATTCGAAATAAAAACACAGGACCAGTGAGTTGCATGAAGACTAACCCTTTTGATCCCATAACACTATCTAAAATCTCCAATATGGAATTACGCGCAAGATATATTGTCGACGGCGTTTTGTCTGGTATACACAAAAGTCCATACGACGGTTCTAGTATCGAATTTCTGGAACACAAAGAATATTCTCCCGGTAATGAGATAAAACATATCGATTGGAAAGTACTGGCGAAGACCGACAAGTATTATGTCAAACAATTTGAAGAAGAAACAAATCTCAGATGTTATCTCTTTCTTGATGCCAGTGGGTCGATGGGTTACAAATCAACAGGCATCAGCAAGTTTGAATATGCCGCTACTCTGGCTGCATCATTGTCCTATTTATTCTTAAAACAATCCGACCTTGTTGGGCTCGTCAGTTTCAGCGACAGGGTGTTGCATTACACACCACCCAGATCCCGCATTACGCACCTCCACACTTTGCTCAAAGTCTTAGCAGAATTAAAAACTGCAGGAAAATCAGATACCAGCGCCGTATTGAACAATTTTATCGAAAAGATTGGCCATCGTTCTTTAATTATTATCTTTTCTGATTTTTTCGATAAGGTAGAAAAAATAATCCATCGGCTACAACATTTTCAATTTAAAAAAAATGAGATTATTTTATTCCACATCCTCGACCCTTATGAACTGACGTTTCCTTTCGAGTCGGTAACTTTTTTTGAATCAATGGAAGACGAAAGACATATTCTAGCAGACCCAAAATCTATTAAGAGACACTATCTCTCTGAGATGAATTCCTTTCTTGAACAATTCAAACAATCCTGCTTTGAAAATAAAATTGATTACTGGCTTATTGATTCGTCAGCACCGCTGGATCAGGTATTAATCAAGTTTCTCGTCAGAAGAGAAAGTTCCCGTCGACTGGTCAATAAGGCTTGATACGATCCGTTGTTATAGTTGCTATTCCTGCAGGCGCTTTAAAGGACAAGAGCAGCTTTCTCAGATATTTTTGTTTTTCCTTTTTAATTTTTGACTTCATCAAATAAGGCATGTTATCCTTCCTTAACCCTATTTTGCTGTTGGGTATCCTTGGTATAAGCATTCCCATCCTCATCCATCTCATAAATAAAAAAAAGGCAGTATCTCATAAGTTTGCGGCTATTGACTTTTTATTAGAAACGAATAAGCGTATTTTAATAAAATACAAAATTCGTCAACGTATTCTTTTAATCCTGAGGGCTTGCTTGCTCCTGTTTCTTGCCCTGTCTCTTGCTAAGCCTTTTATAAAAAATTCTGGTGGAAGCGCTGAAGAAAAAAACATTCCTACGAGCAACGTCATTATTATTGATGATTCGTTCAGTATGCGATATTCCGATCGTCATGAGTCATTTTTTTTATCCGCTAAAACAGCTGCAAAACAGATCGTTGACGCCTTAAAAAAAGATGATGAAGCTGCAGTTATTACCTGTTCCAGCCAGGAATTTCAAATTCCTCCAGAACTCGAAAATGACAAAAAACATCTTTTAAACGTTATCGATCAATCTCAACCCCGTTTTACGACAACCCATATTGCTCATGCACTAGATACAGCAGTGGAAATTTTAGCGACTGCCAGGACATCTGTTAAACGGATATTTTTGCTTACCGATATGACACGAAATGGATGGGATCCTCATTGGTTCAAGAGCGGATATGAAAAACTACGTAGACATGTATCCAGAATGCATATCCTGGATATATCGGAAGGTAAGACACTAAAAAATATAGCTGTTACATACGTTAAACCCCAGATTACCTTATCCGAAAAAAATCTGGAAGCGCTTATCAAGGTAACCATTTCTAATTTTTCTTCGGTACCGGTGAAGGATCTCCCGGCAAGCATTTTTATCGACGGGAAAAAATTAAGTCAGGGATTTTTCAACATCGAAGCCAATGCATCAGAAACAAAGGAATTTTTCATTGCTGTTGAAAAAGGGAAAGATTATTACGGTTGGGTCGAAATCCCAGAAGATAATTTGTTTGTTGACAACAAACGATACTTCACGATCAATGCAACACAAACCATTGATGCCCTTCTGATTGATGGAGACCCCAAAACGAATATTTATGAAAGCGAGACCTTTTATTTGGAGAAGGCATTAAACCCCGGCCGTGAACACATATCTTCTATAAAGCCATCCATCTGTTCTGTCCACGAAATTAATAATATTACCTTTGCCAATTTCAATATTATTTTTTTATGTAATGTGGAAACTTTACCACCAGAAAAAATCCATGAGCTTGAAAAGTTTGTGCAAGAGGGAGGAACGGTTGTTTTTACCCTTGGCAACAAGGTGAATGCCGATTACTACAATAATGCATTGAGTTCTCTCCTTCCGCATCGGCTCCACTCGATAAGGACTTTTTCTAGTAATAGCTCCCTATCGGAAGAACAGCCTCTCCATTTAAAGGCCACTGAACGTGTACATCCTGTTGTACGCATTCTTTCAGAGACCCAGATAAATACTTTGTCTACGGTAAAGTTTTATCGGATATTTTATATCGACCCAAACCCCTTGGGAGGTTGTAAGACGATATTCTCATTTTCTAATGATACCCCTGCACTTATTGAACGACAAGTCGGGAGAGGAAAGTCCGTACTCTTTACTGCATCAATTGATCGGGATTGGACGGATTTTCCCGTAAAATCTTTTTTTCTGCCGATTATACAACAATTGTGCAGATATGTAACAGGAAGTATATCAGAGGAAATCTCTCAGGAAATTCTCGTTAAACAGGTCTGGCGATATCCCTGCCCATGCGACATAAACACCATAGAAATAATAAATTCTGAAGGGACACAAACTATCGTTCAACCACAATTTGATGATGATGAAAAATATTTTGAATACAAAGAAACAGATGTACCGGGAATTTATGCCGTTACTGCTAATGGGAAATTGCATCCACAATTCCCAGCGTATTTCCCTGTAAATATAGATACTGCAGAGTCGAACCTTGAGAAAATAGACCAAAACGAGATTACGGCATTTATGGGCGGTACAAAACTTAGCATGACAGCCGTTCGTGTGAGCAAAGAATCCGATGTGCTCTTAGGAGAAACAAAAAAAACATTTTGGGGATATCTATTATTTCTTACCTTTTGCATCCTTTTTGTCGAGTCTTTCGTTTCAAGAAAATAATTTTAACGACTATTTTTGCGACATCGTTGTCAAATATATATACATGTGTGTACAAATATTAAACACACAATATCGCTAATTGCGAGTAGAACTTTAACAATGAACCTTACCAACACCGCCTTCCTGAAAACAAAACTTTATAAATTTAATCAAAAATGATCAATAACAATCACAACCTATTGTATTATAATTATTTATATACGATGTTACATAAATACGTTATTCGAATAAAGGATTAATTGATAATTTTTTTTATGAAATCGAAATATTTTGCAATTGGCACATTCAATGCTAATTATTTCTTACGGTAAATCGGTAGTTAATAATCAAAACGCGGATACCGAATTACCTCTCCTCCTATCCTTCCTTCTTGCTGGGATGTCGTTATAATAATGATGACATCCCAGCAAAAGGTAGCCACGAGACTGTAATGCATTTATAATAGTATGCTAACACCATTTAGCGACAACGGAATTGAGGGCCGATTGGATACAAAAGTTGGGTATAAGTTAAATTTCTAAACGGCTTAATGCATAATAATACTGTTGACAAGCATGCTTACATTGTAACCTTCGTGTCTTATTAGCACTTTGCTCTGTGACGCTCACACTTGCAACCATTTTCTGCTTTTGATGCTATGTGTCCGCAATGATCACAAGTTCTTTCCTCTGCCATGGTGGAACCAACAAAAATGGTATTTGCAACACCGGCACCAAACATCAACGTACTCATTACTGCAAAACTGTAACAAAATCCTTTCGACAATTTATCTCCTTCTATCTAAAAGACAATGTTGCGCGGTAGAGAACACTCTTAGTCTGACCGGTTTCTCAACATGCATTTTTGAGCATGCCTTTATTATTGATACGTTGTTCATGACAACTCATAAGCTGGCTTAATCTTAACAAGGCATTTTTTTCAATCTTTCTCACCCACTCACGACTAATGTTGAGCTTCTTACTTATTTCCCGAAGTGTCATGGGTTCTGCATTATCAAACCCGTAACGCATTTTTAACACCTTTGATTCTTGTTGATCAATTGTTTCAAGCAATTTTACTAATTTTTTTTTGTCATAAGATTCTATTAACTCCTCATCAGGCATTTTTACATTTACGTCAGGAATATGCTCACTTAGTTCCGCAGAGTCGTCTTTTGCTAAATTCGCCTCTGCCTGAATATGAGCGTGCATTACTGCCCTTTCGACCCATCGGGCTTGTTTCTCATTAAGATTCAATGCTTGAGCAATTTCATTTCGATCCGGTGGCCTACGAAGGTTGTTTGTCAAACTTGATGATGTTTTTTTCCATTTTGAAACTCGCCCTGCCATATAAATAGGAATATGTATGGTCTTTGAATTGTTAATTAAAGCGCGCTGAATAGTCCATTTAATCCACCACGAAGCATACTTGCTAAATCGCTGGCCTAGCGTGTGGTCAAATCTTTCCATAGCACGGATAAGCCCGATATTCCCTTCACTAATTACATCCAAAAGGGAAGTGCCATAATAGATAAACCTACTGGCGATCTTTATAACCAAAGGAAGATGTGCCGTAACAACGGACTCCCTCGCTCTTAAATCGCCGCAGTTAATCTTTTCGAATAACACTCGTTCTTCTTCCATAGTAAGTGGAGATATTTTTTTCAGATCTTTTAGATAAAGCTGAAGCGCAAATTCCATTCTTCTATTTCCCTCCTGTGTCTTTATCAATTCAAGAGAAACATCAGGAAGGTATATACCCCTGACCTCTCTCAATATGCAGATCATCAAAAAAAAATATGAGAAAAAGTGATCTGCAGATAAATAAAATAAGATAATGTGCAAATAATGATTCACTATCGTGCCTAGATAAAAAGCAGATGGTATGCCACAAGGCATTATGAAGCATACTATTTTATTTTAGAGTTATAACAATATGTAATAATTAATGTTATGAAAATTTCAAAAAATATGATGACATGAGACTTACAAAAAAATCTGCATAACCAATAGTAACATTTTCTGAGTAGATTATGGTTAAATGATATGTAATTACTTGTAATAATAACTAAAACGAAGGAGCTACTTTTTGTGACACAACGGATTTGTAACGATTGCACACACAATCATTCTATTAAATGAAAGTGTTTACAGAATTGAAGTTAATGAAGATGTTTTTGGCAAAAAACGAGAAGGAAAAATCTTTAAAACAGATGTGAAGGCTTGGAAATGAATATTTTTTTAAAAAATTTGATTTGTCCTAACTCGAACAAGTTATGTCTTCGGTTGCCGGGTGGCATGGACAAACTTGTTTGTCTATGTTATTTGAATATATACATGGATGTGGAATATATCACACTGACAAACAAAGTTTGTCAGTACCACCCTATAACCCGCTTAAATAAAATGGAAATTTCTATACAATTGAGTTAAAAAAAACTGAATCAAAAGCACGAAATTCGTATACCAACCCCGTCAGGGTCAATTCCATTCATCATTATTGTTAACGATGCCGGAATTATCTTTAGAAGATGCTTATCATCTTTAAGCCAAAGATTTCTTGTGCCAGATTCATCTTTTTATTCATGGCACGAACGATAGCTCCACTTTATGTGATTCATAGTCATTTTCTTCCAGAGGGATGACAAATCCATTTTGAGCAGCAAATTCCAAGGTGCCTTTGGGGAGAAACCGGTAGATAAGCCTGGCCGTAACAGTAATAGCATCGTTGTTCAGCGTTTGAAATTCATAGTGAGTTATATCCGTTTGGTTGGCCTTAATCCTCGTGTCATACAGCTCTTCAACTGCCTGGGCATACAGAATATCATGAAAGAAAGGAGCCAGTTCCTCATTATCCACGAGCATCCTGTTGTGTTTCATAAAGATTTTGCCTGGTCTTCCAGCATAATCTCCCTCACCTTTGTAGTAGCCATTAGGGAAATTTCCACCGGGCGTGTCTATGGTCTGACCATTTTTCTGTGTAAGGATTGTTCCGGATTGTATGGCCTCCACGAGAAGGACGACGTTTCTCTGGGTCACCCCGGAAGGATATGAGTGTCCCGTATGGGAGTTTGTTACGTTCACATCGAAGCTTAAGATACCGCCATTCTCGCTTTCATTGGTAATCTTCAGGTCAACTGCCCAATCTAAATACCGTTTTCTTTTTCCCGGTGGCAGATTCTGATTAGTTCCCTCAAAATGATGGGGATAAACAGTCCTGGGATCACGTTTGGTGGCATACTTACTTTTCTCTTTGGAAATAAGAAAAAATGGGTCCGTTATTTCTGAATAATCTGTTATCGATTTGCCGGTGGATAGATCAGACGGCGGGTCTTTCATATGACAATCCTGACATTGCAATACCTTTCCGGCATAGTTAGCGACCGGATACGCAGGCTCAAGTCCGCTATACCCACTAAAACGCCACTCACGATAGGTGTCCTCGCTCCATAAAATACGCTCAACCACATCACCGTTTTGTTGTCCATTTTCATCTACAGGTTGCAGATAGAGCTTTCTTGCATCCTGATGGCAAGGTGAACATATTTCACTTTTTGTAAATTGAGGAACAACGGATGCCTGCATTCCTTGATAGAGAACGTCGTCGAAGGGTCCGAACATAACTTTTCCTTCAGGAGACGATCCCCGCAATAGATCGGGTCGTAAGAGATGTACCTTGTAATTCACACCCGGTTCCGTCCAGTATTCCTCTTCTTCGCGAACCTGACATATTTTATGGCAGAAATCACAGTGAACCCCCTGCTTGTCTACGACGGAAAGCTTGTCGTCTTTTGTCAGTATGGCCGCCCTCATATCCCACTGAGGTGTAACACCATCTGCCTGAGTTTTTGAGGCGTGTGATGGGGAATGGCAATCGGCACAATCATGGATATGTCCTGCATCGCCCAGAATCTTGTACCTGCCCGTTGCGTCCTCGAATATCTTTCCCTTGTCTCCTACAAAAGGCGGATTTGGATTGTCAAAGATGGAACTGTCCATAAAATTGCTCCGGTCACCGGTAACGTACCATGATGTATAAAGGAAAAAGACAAGCTGGTTGACTGGATTAATGGCAGCGTGGGCCATATCACTTTCTTCCCATTCGTTGTAAAAATTGTTGTGACATTTTTTACACGACCCAGGGGACCGGTATTCATAGTCCCGATGGTCTTCCGCAGGAACTGAGATGAGGGTGATGCTAACATCTTTTTCCTGACCCAGGATGATTTTCTTCCCTGCGTTTTTAAAGCCTTCCTTGCCTGCGGTAACCGTAACAACATGACCGGAGATACCTTCATAATACATAGAAAATTTTCCCTGACCATCTGAAAGGGTAAATTTGTCGTCATCTTTGGGATGGTAACTGGTGTCTTCGGTGTTAATATCTGCTACCCCCTGAACCCGCACACGCGCATTTGCAAGTAATGTTGTACCCATATCTCCTTTTCCGGAGATAATGCCCTTCAATGACCATTTTCCAGCGCTACCAACAACAAACTGGTCAATCTTCGTAATTTCATTCTTCGCCTTCTTTCCCCGCAAGGTCATCTTGATGGTGATCTTATCGCCAACCGGGTAGTTTTCAAGGAGGGCGATTCCGGTAAACGCGATCAGATCGCTATTCCAATGTAACGGATATGTTGTTTTGCTTTTTGTTATGTGAGACTTTAAGGTAAAGAAGGGTCTCTTTATTTCCCGGTAGTCGAGAATGTTCTGTGATACCTTAATGTACAGAGTATCTGCAGGAATAAGGGCTCGGTCATCGGTCGAATAGTCCGGATTCCTGCTAAGGGTATAGGACACTCCGGCAAAAGTTGCCCCCCAACTGGAGAATACTATCGCAACCAAGGAAATGATAGTGCATATTCTGAAAAAATAGTTCATAGTTTATGATTTATTAAAGTGATACGGACCGATCATTCAACAAGAGCGGCATGAACAAGCTGGATTTGTCCGCGTCACCCTTTATAGAATTCACATTTTTCGAGCATCTTAAGTACGTCTGTTCTGACTTTAAGACGATAAGGTCAAACACATGTCTTGCATGTTAACATAAAAATGGTTTATTGTGGCATTAATGCAAAAGAACTTGTAATCCTACTTTTGCCAATTGTTTCCGGCACTCTCTCATTTTCTGATAAATGGAGGACCATGACCTTTTTGCGTATACAATGGGGATTTTTCTTTTCTCACCAAAATTCTTTATCTTGCTGGCGAGGTTATGATTCACAAAGTCATAGAGTACGATAATAAAATCCATGGTCTCCGGAATTCCGTCACGAATCTTTTGCCCACTCCTCCCCGTTATGTGACGAATTTCTGTAACCCCGATTTTATCAAGCTCCCTGGGGATACTTCCTAAATGATCACCTCCTACAATAAGCACCGACATGTTCATCCTCCTGCAAAAATTTATATTGCAATTGAGACTAGTTCTCAACTAGTTAGTACTTTAAGAAATAATTTATGTGATGTCAATAAAAATATTTATATTTTTTAATTACGATGCGGACAAAAGGATTTAGTCTTGCAGGGCGTGACTGGTATCATACAAAATAGATGCTGGCGGAAGTATGCGTTTTTGAGGCAAGGCCGATTCGCATATCAACTGTCATGTTATGGCTGCTGGAAATGACCATGTATTTACCAGCAGCATAAAGTATTATTTTTATATCATAATTCTCTATAATGCCCCTCTGTTTTCTTGAAAACAAAGGCATGATTTTCAAAATTATGTAAGTGATAAAACTGTCCGAAATTTCTGTAGTATTGCAGGCGAAATCCAAGTTCCTTCATTTTTGCAAAAAGACAATCATCAACAATACCCCACTGCCAGATATTATGAATGTCCCGCCAGATACGGTTATGCTGCGGATGCATTTCATACATTTTTTCAAATACTTCTTTATAAAGCGGATCATCCTTGGCACGGGGAACGTTTTGAAAAAATCCCTCATATCCCAGGTCGAACAGCCTGACCGTCTTGTCCGATCCTATAAACTGCTGGTTGTAAATGATAAAGATGTCGGTGAAAGGGGCGTACATTTCCAGAACAGTATCCCAATCAGGATCCACCTGATGGAGCAGCACGTCGAACAAGATTATGGCATCTACTTTGCCAATTCTCCTGGCAACATCTTTCATGCCAAAGTTTTCATTGATAATAGTCAGGGCAGGAAACCTTTTTGCTTTCATGTACACTTCTTCGGTGACGTCCGTATCAACCAGAAACGCCCGTTTAATCCCATGCTTTTTCAATGCATAGAAGGTATATCCTCCGTTTACACCCCAAATCCCACCCAAATCAGCTAACGATTTAACATGGTAGTTTTGGCAGACAAGATCAATTAAATGCAATTTGTCTAATTTTAGTTTGTCTGCATTGCGAGTACGTTTCTTTTTGTTAAAAATACCAGCGATTTTCAAGGTTCTCCCCTTCCTCCATTTCCTGACAATGAGTATTCAAAACTTTATATCTGATTTATTACAGCACCCGTGAAATCTGTGGGTTTCAATCTTCAGAAACATTGTTCTGATAAATTTAAATCTCAAGCATAAATCCTGCAATCAAGGCGTGTCTTGTTACAGGACCAGGCTAGAAATGGTAGAACCTCCTGAGGATTTCAAGTTATGTCTTCGGTTACAAGGTGGTACTGACAAACTTTGTTTGTCGGTGTGATATATTCTAAATCCGTTTGTATATTCAAACAACATGGACAAACAAGTTTGTCCATGCCACCCTGTAATCCGCTTAAATAAAATGAAAATTCCTATACCATCAAGATGTTTTGAGATCAAAAACACCGAAAAGTAGGTTTACCTTTTCTTTAAAGAATGTAGCACAAAACGAGATGCAAAAGCAATGCATCGGCTTGTCGATACAATACAAATGGCAATAGAGTGGGAAAAGAGAGACCTGAATAAAGAAAAGCCCTCTAGAGGGCGTCTGAACGATTTTTCACACTACCCATCGTCCTTACTCTTACCTTCTCAGGTCCATGCATGATACTTAAACCGTTGTAATCTACATCCTCCAGTTTATAATAATACGTCCCTCTTGCTGGTATCGCATCTAAATAGCTGTAATCAGCCCCTGACACAGCATCGCCTTTCGCAAGTATGAGGCTATCGTTGATCTTTTTGTATGCGCCATCCCTGTGTCTGGAGCGATAAAGATTGAAGCCGGCATTTTTCGTCTCTGTCGCCGTTTCCCAGGAGAGAAAAACTTTGCCTCTCTTATCCGCTTCGACGGTGAAGGCAACTAATTCGACAGCAACGACCGGATCTAGAAAGATGCTGGCTGTCATTGTATCACCATATGCAGAAATATTGTTTATATGAATATCGGTAGAAGTGTCATCCTTGAGTCTTGATCCCGGCGTAGTGGTGTCGGTAAAACGGTCGTTGTTTCCCTTAAAAAAAACATGTTGGTATGCACCCTGGCAATCTTATTATCAAGCATACTGCTCCCGTAACTTCCCTCATTAGCCTCTTCCACATCTACACCCTTATTGTCCACATCTGCATTTACCATATTGTAGTTTGGCCACGTATTTGTTTTTAATGTATCAATATGGTAAATAGCCAGACCACCGTGACCCGACTCACCCGTCTTCTGTTGAAAACCTTTGTCGTATCCGGTGAATTGCCTGTTTTCTATAAGGAAGTATTGGTTCGAGTCTTTGGTGTTTATACGAAAGATGGAATTGCTATTGCCGTCTGTCTTCGGGATGGAAAGATTTTGGTCTGATGAAATGGTGATTACATTCCCCCAGGAGAGATATTCCTTGCTCCATGCAGATAACTGGGTTGGAGATGATCCGGCGTTTGCACCTGACGCCGCACCCCAGCCCCCACTCCCCATTAAATCAAAGTATCCCACCCCCTCAGAGTCGCCGTTGCTTTTGTCGGTATCATATAAATCCGGCAACGAGAACAACAAATGCCCCAATTCATGGGCCATGACGCCAAAGGTGGCCATATGGTAATTATCGTCAGGATTGTAATGTGTTTCGCCAAACTGCGCATAGAGTTTTATGGTTTTACCATCGACCACCGGAAAACCAACAGCATTCATATTCCACTGATGAGCCCATACAGACGGCGTTTTGTTCCAATATGATGCCTCATTTCCAGCCACTATGATTATAATGGACAGCTCTGTCGGCTCAATGACGCCATTCGCATTTGTATCATAGTCAGCATAGTTAATATAAGGGTTAGCGGCTATGATTGCATCCTTTGCAATTTGTTGATTTTTCGTATTGGTGGATGAACCTGTATTTGGATGACTTCCGCTTAACCGCAGCCATCCGATAAAGCCGTCATTGGATGTTCCGTAGGATTCTGACGCAGGAAGGATTTTTACAGCGGAATAGGACGTCCTGTCATAATAATCCGCAATGCTGTTGCTTGCTCCAAAAAGCTGCGGCTGTATTTCTGCATCTGTATACTTGGCAGTTGTTGTGGCATAATCTACGCCGATAACCAGGAGGTGCATATAGCCGCTTTTTGCAGTTGTCCGGGCTAACCTGTATTCCGCGAGAAAAGCAGTCTGATGACGTCCCGGCTGGCGAACCCTTGATGGATGCAAACCCCTCGGAATACCGAGCAAGGCGGGATCAACCTCACCCACAACGGCGCCTGCCTTCCTGCCAGCAGCGGGAGGTAGATTTCTTTTGGTTTCGGTATCATTACTATCGGAAACTTCTTCTAGCCTATAGTATTGCCAATCACCCGTCTGTGCATGCTGGTAAATCCCATAGCCATCGGTTGTCTCAATCCAGTTATGCCATTCATCTCCGAATTGTCTGGCAGAAAACGAATAACCCGAAGATTGCTTCAACCCGAAGGTACCATCAAACGCCGGCATGGCAAATACCCCGAAGGGCAAAATCAACATGATCATTGCAAACAACAGTAAGCCGCACCAAAACAGACCTGCATATTTTTTGTCCATGAGCACTCCTTTCATCGTAGGGAACCTTTCCTGCATCGTACGAACGTATGCATTACCTTGAACCCTTGATTTACCTGGCTGGGGAACTAGGATTCGAACCTAGACTAAATGATCCAGAGTCATTTGTGCTACCGTTACACTATTCCCCAATATTTGAAATGACGCATCATCCAGTCATTCGTCATTGTATGATGCTGCTCTTTGGCATGAAAAGAGAGATTTTGATAATTTGTTAAAGACTCCGATTCTACAGGCAACTGCATTCTCAAATCCTGCCTATCCTGCTAACCCTGTCTCCCTTAAATCTGAGTAATCATCCGACGAAACGATCACGATGAAATCTGCATTTGTCAGCCTCCAACAGATACAGTACAGCATAATACAAAATCTTCTTGGTCGAGTCAAGCCTATTGATGTTTATTTAATTACGAGGTTTTCGACCAACATGAACGGTAACGATACCCAGTGTCTTTGCGTATATCTTCACATCTTCAAGACCACAAGATTCCATCTGTGCCCGGAGTCCATACCGGTCGGGAAAGTTTAATACCGATGATGGCAGATAGGAGTATGCATGGTACTTACTGCGAGAGATGAGTTTTCCGATAAGGGGAAGCATCTTTTTAAAATAAAAATAATAGACCGCTTTAAATAAGGAATTTACGGGTTGTGAAAATTCTAAGATTACCACACATCCACCCGGGGCGGTTATTCTCACCATTTCAGCAATGCCAGCCCGGAGGTCAGCTACATTCCTGATCCCAAATGCCACGGCAGAAATCTGAAAATAATTATTCTGAAAGGGCAAATGTAACGTATCAGCCTCGATTACTCTTATTTTATCCAAAAGCATCCTTTTTTTTAATTTGAAATCTGCTAGTCGCAACATCTCGTGACAAAAATCACTTCCAATAACCCTTCCGCTACTGTTTAAAACCCTGGAATAAGCAATTGCCAGGTCGCCCGTGCCGGTGCAAACGTCCAGCACCTTTGCATCCGGAGCGGCATTGCTTACCTTTACGGCAAACTTGCGCCAGCTCTTGTCAAAGTTAAAGCTTAAAACAGTATTTAAGAGATCGTATACCTTTGCAATCGATCCAAACATTTGCTGAATATATACGCCTTTTTTCGTTAGCAAGTCACTTTGTGTAAGCATATCAAAAAACCATAAAAAATGTGCACATCCGGAAGCCAGAATACCATAGAAAAGCAAAACACTATTAAAATACCGTTTCATAAGGAAAAAAACAAATGATATTTATCATCTCTATGTTATAATTATGCAACAAAACCTTTTGAGTAAATCAACAAACTTTTCCTTTTAGAATGAAAATATAAGGCGCTCTGATGAATCCCAGTTTCTTTGTGCGAGATATTCCTATACACGGCGAATTAATCCTGTCCCCTATGGCGGGATTTTCAGATATTCCGTTTCGGCTTATCTGCAAGGAATATGGCATGGCAATGAGCTACACCGAGGTAATTTCGATGGATGGGGTGCTGTGGAAAAACAAAAAAACCTGCAAGCTCCTTGAGTTCAGGCAAAAAGAAAGACCTGTCATCTTCCAGATTCTCGGTAATGATGAGGATAAAATTGTTGAGGCCTGTCGTATGATAGAACCCTTAGGGCCGGACATTATAGATGTCAATATGGGTTGTTCCGTTTCGGATATCGCTGGCAAAGGGGCCGGCGCAGGACTTCTCAAAAATCCTGTCAAGATTGGCCGCATCTTTCATAAACTTACCAGGACACTCCGGGTCCCCATAACAGGCAAGATTCGGCTGGGATGGGATGAAAAATCACGGAATTACCTGGAGGTTGCACGCATACTCGAAGACAATGGCGCTTCTCTCATTGCCGTTCACGGCAGAACGAGATCGCAATTTTTTTACGGCAAGGCTGACTGGAATGCAATTGCCGAAGTCAAGCAGACTGTAAAGATTCCTGTTATTGGAAACGGTGATGTAAGATGTGTGGCTGATATTGAGCGCATGAAGAGGGATACGGGTTGCGATGGGGTAATGATTGGACGGGCAGCCATAGGCCATCCATGGATCTTCCAGCGCAAGGATAGGGATCAGATAACGGCTACCGACAAGATAGTACTTATCCAAAGGCATTTATCGCTCATGCTGGAATACTATGGACAGGATATTGGCGTTATCCTTTTCCGTAAACATGCAACAAAATACATTATGGGTATGCCTAACGCTTCGGAACTGCGACCGCGCCTTGTAACCTGCAATAGTCCCGAAGAGATTATTGATCTTATTACCTCTCATTATAACTGTATCAAAAAACATGTAGCTGCGTGATATTTGATTCATTGTAATAGTCTGGATTTTCCTACCTGTTCATACAGATAAGAGAGGGTATCAGTTTATCCCGCACATTCTGAGTTGATCAAGAGATGAACGCAGATTATCAAGATTTACTTTACTGTTTAGGTGCTATAGTGAGTGTCTTACATAAGTACGCTTGAAAATATCCTTGCGAGCAGAGCGAAGCAACCAATGCCTTAGAGATTGCTTCGGACTGTCGCCCCCGTAGTAACTTTTTTTGTCATCCATTATGTGTAATCATCCGCATTTATCAGCAAAAAACAACGTTCTCTACAAAAGGAACTAATAATGAAGACTGGCGTCATCTTAATTTCTCATGGCAGTAAACTGAGCAGCGGCAATGATGGATTATTTCAGGTGACAGACATGCTCCGCGCGATGAACCAGTGGGATATCGTGGAAGCGGCTTTTTTGCAACTGGCGGAACCCGGATTTTCTGAGGTTGTGAAAAGAACTGTAGCGAGCGGTGCAAACCGGATTGTTATCATGCCATTACTATTATTTAAGGGAAATCACGTTCTTAAAGACATTCCCGAAATGATTGAAGAAGAAAAAAGAAAATACCCTCAGATCGAGTTTTTCTATTCTAACAATATCGGCGCGGATGAGCGGATTGCCCTCATTGCAGCCGACCGTATTCATGAGGTATTGGTAGAAAAACAGCATGGAAACAGAGAACGTATTGAACAACCTCAGACGATCGTTAACGAGAGTTTTGAAATTATTGACAAATTGGTCAATTTAGACTACGCGCCTGAATTGCACCGGCCAATTATCCAGCGCGCAATACATGCCACCGGAGATACAGAATATGCGTATAATCTGGTCTTTCATCCACTTGCCGTTGAAACAGGCATCCGTGCAATAAAAAGTGGCAAGAATATTATTACCGATGTGAATATGGTAAAGGCGGGGATCACGAATGGCCCTGTTGAAAAATTCGGAGGAAAGATCATTTGTAAAATATCGGATAAATCTGTTGTCGACGAGGCAAATAGATTAGGAAAGACCCGTGCGATTGCAGCCATGCAACAGTCCATACACGAGATGAAAGATGGGATTGTCGCAATTGGCAATGCCCCCACCGCTCTGTTTGAACTCATTGACCTGATAAAAAAGGGACTAGCACACCCTGCCCTGGTAATCGGTATCCCTGTGGGCTTTGTTGGCGCGGTAGAGGCAAAATCCGCTCTGAAGAATATAACCATGCCCTATATAACCAATACCAACAGAAAGGGCGGCAGCGCCGTTGCCGTTTCTATCGTTAATGCTATAATAAAATTAGCAAAAGAAGGGCAACAACAATAACGATTGCCGCATCTTTTCTTTATTTACTGAGAATTACTCCGGCAAAATTAAAGGGTGCGGGGGGGCATTCAGTTCCAGGTCAAAAACAGTAAGACAAGTCTGAACTGCTTATTTATAGCACTTCTCTACTTTAAGTTTTCAGGCTTAGAACACGACACCCTCGCGCATTAAGCCGCACGGGAAGCAAAAGACATTCGACAAGGTCTTTTTTCGTCTTTATCGAAAATCGTTCTCTGGAGAATCGATCAACGAAATTATGAGAAGTACAGAGCTCTCTGGATAAACAATAGCTTCGTTTTTGAGATAGCATATGAGATCTGGCTATACAACGGGAAGTTGTGCAACTGCCGCTGCCAAAGCGGCGGCAATCGGATTGTTACAGGGTGTAATTCCTGATGAGATTGAAATTAATACGCCTGCAGGTATTACACTCAGACTTAAAATAACCGATAAACAACTATCTGATAGCTTTGCGGGTTGTGCTGTTCAAAAGGATGCCGGTGACGATCCTGATGTAACCCATGGCTGTAAAGTATATGCCCGGATTGAACGAATTTTTGGCGAAGCCATTGAGATTGATGGCGGTGAAGGCGTAGGTCGAGTAACAAAACCAGGGTTACAAGTGCCCATCGGCCATGCGGCAATTAACCCCGTACCGAGACGCATGATTGAGCATACGGTGAGAGCAGTTATCGGTAAAAATAATGGGGCAAAGGTTGTAATTTCTGTGCCTAATGGAAGGGTTTTAGGTGAAAAAACATTCAACCCAAAACTCGGCATCCTGGGAGGCATATCCATAATTGGTACCACAGGGATTGTCAGGCCAATGTCAGAAGATGCTTTCAAAGCCTCCCTTTTATGTGGACTCGATATTGCAAGAGGAATCGGATATGAAACCGTAATACTCGTACCGGGCAGTTTGGGTGAGCGCTCCATATTGAATTTAGCTGACATTCCCAAAGATCAGATTATTCAGACCAGCAATTTTGTGGGCTTTATGCTGAATACCGCCGGAGAAAGACGCTTTAAAAAGATCATCCTTGCTGGACATCCGGGTAAATTAGCAAAATTGTTGCGTGGTGATTTTCACACCCATAGCGCAGTCTCCAGGCCTGCAAACGATATCCTGATAGATAGTATCAAACAACATGCGCAAAGCGGGGACCAGATGTCAGGGATCAGATGCCAGAAGCCTGAAGCCAAAAATCTGCCTGTTGAAATCCAATCACCGGATCCTATAAATAAACATGATGAAAACAGGAATGCTTTCGATGGTCATACCAATGACAAAAGTCTCCTCCTATCCGACGCTATGTTTAATAGTTTAAAAGAGGTTACTACCATAGAGGGAATGCTAGAATTGTTGCAAGAATACGGGAAGTTGTCTATAATGAATAAAATTGCAGAGATGATTGAGGCTAAGGTATGTGCATTTTATAAGGATGGACAGCAGTTCTCTCCCCCTGAGGTTGGTGTAATATTATTTAATATGAAGGGTGTGATCACAGGCATTTCAGATAGCGCACAGTCATGGTTGAATCAAACAAAAACAAAGTCATTATTGTAGGTTGTGGGCCAGGGCTAAAAGCGTATATATCTCCAAAGGCTCTCTATAACATAAAAAAGGCTGATATCCTGGTAGGAAGCAGGCGCTTATTAAAACTTTTTCCTGGTGTTGACGCAGAAAAGGTTGTTCTGGAGAAGAATTACCGTATTATGACACAAAAGATTGCCGAATGGAGCTGCTTAAGACAGGTTGTAATTCTCGTAAGCGGCGATCCGTGTTTCTTCAGTTATACACAAATGGTAGTCAGGAAGATGGGGCGCGAACGCTGCACCATTATTCCGGGCATTAGCAGTATACAGCTTGCCTTTGCAGCCGCAGGGGAAAGCTGGGATGATGCCTGTTTCATAAGTTTACACGGAAGAAGCGACAAATATGAGCATCTCATTAAAAAGGTTCGGGAACATCACAAGGTTGGTATCCTGACAGATCATAAAAACACACCCGCCGTTATTGCACATCAGTTACTAAAAAATGGAATACAAAAGAGACAGATGTTTATCTGTAAAAACCTTTCCCTTCCTGAAGAATCTATTCATGAGACAGATTTAGCTTCAGCGATACAGGTGCCAACCAGCGGCACAACAGTAGTTATTATAAAGAATACGAACCATGAAACCCGGTAACTTCCATGGAATTGGTTTAGGTCCAGGCGATCCTGAGCTTCTCACCTTAAAAGCGATTCACGTCATTCGAGGAGCTGACCGCATCTTTGTCCCAAAGTCTGATACCAAAGAAGAGAGCATGGCATTGGAGATCGTTAAGGATTACGTGGAAGAAAAGAAAATAATTGAACAGATTTATCCCATGACAAAGGACAAATCCCTGCTCAATACTGCATGGCGTAAGGCTGCGGAAGAAGTTTGCACAGAAATCAGAAACGGATACGATGTCGCTTATCTAACCTTAGGTGATCCGATGACATTCAGCACCTATATATATTTATTGCGTTATCTGCTTACGATGCTGCCAGAACACGCCATCCATACCGTTCCCGGTATCACCTCGTATAATGCGGCTGCATGTATGGCCAATTATCCTTTATTGACCGGTGATGAACGAATGGCCGTGATCCCCGTGCCAAAGGATATAGCGGAATTGCGTCCCATCCTGGAAACCTTTGATACCGTGGTTCTGATGAAGGTAGCCAAAAAGCTGGATGAGGTGATTCAACTGCTCGAAGAAATAAACCTCACAGAACATGCCTTATTCGCCTCTTATATCGGACAAAAGGATGCGTATCTCACGTATGATCTTGTATCACTGAAGGGAAGCGGACGAGGCTACATGTCCGTGCTGATTGTAAAACGGAAGATGCCTTAGCGAAAGGCTTCACAACAATTTAGTTTTTTGAAAAAATCAAAATTCCTGGTTCGATCTGCAAGATCGAACCGGCATGAGCATAAGACAATGAAAAATGCCTTTACAATCCCCTTTTTCCCCATGTCCGACCGTCATGGCAGGCTTTTTTATGGGAGGGGATTTAGTTGCAGTTGTGCTGTGTTGTAAAAATCCTTACGTGAAAAAAATTGTATCAGATGAAACCCTCTCACATACCAATATATTTTGCATAAAGCCCTTTTGCGGTCGCAATATCATTTGTGCCTGAAATAACCGAACGTCCATCAGGAAACACGGTCATTTCATACTTCTCTGTCTTCAATCGTAATAAAAAACTGTTATAGGACACTTCGCCTGCCTTTGCCAACCGTTCGGCAAGTTTCGGCAGATCTAAGCGTGACCCGTCCGGATGGAGAATCTGTACGGCATTTCTGCCACACAGGGTTGTGGTCATTGAGTATCTATCCTTCGACAGGAATTCATAGTAGTTTTGATTACAAGTTATGCAATCGGTCTCGCCCTTGATTTCCTCTGTGTGCATCCTTTTTATTTCGTTACGCCAAAGGTCGATTCTTAGGAGTCCCTTGCTCAGGGAATCATGATTATTCGTGAGAATTTTCAGTGCTTCTGCCACCTGAATAGAGGCAATCATACTGGCGATGGGTGCAATAATTCCTTCTGTATCACATGTTCCGTAAGTACCAAATAACGGAATAGTTCCAAGTATGCAGCGGAAACACGGAGTCTTTGACGGAATAATATTCATCGTTAAACCTGTACTTCCTATACAAGCACCATAGATCCATGGTATCCCATTTTTCACACAATAATCGTTGATGAGGAACCGCGTCTCAAAATTGTCGGTCCCGTCGACGACAAGATGTACATGGCGCAGGAGGGTATCGATATTCGATGGATTCAGGTCTGCAACAAGAGATTCGATTTGAATGAGGGAATTGATTTTTTGAAGTTTTTTCTGTGCAGCAACCGCCTTTGGGAAGTTTCGTTTTATATCTTCTTCGTCAAATAAAGATTGGCGCTGAAGATTGCTTTCTTCAAGATAATCGCGATCGATAATCCTTAAATGTTTTATTCCACTACGAACGAGAAGATTTGCTGAAGTGCATCCTAATGCACCGCAGCCTACCAGCACGGCAGTCTTCTCCATAAGTATTTTTTGACCTTCTTTACCTATGCCGTAAAACAGTTCCTGCCGTGCATAGCGTTCAGACATGCTAACTTTTTATTTTGAAAACACTCAGACAGGAGGGGTCTCCCGCAGCAAGGGCTTTTTCACGCTTGTATTCGATACAGGGATTTATTCCCTCACCAAAACCTGCAATCCATTCATTAACGACGTCACACATTGTTAAGAAATCCGCCCCTGCATCTTTCCAATAGGGCTCGTGTACACAGCTTTCGTGATCCCACGATGTACTTTTTTCAGATTCCGCCACGACCTGTGCACCCCGATCGCATGGCATTCCATCGCAAAGATACTCTCCCATTACCTCGAAAACCTTTGCTGTATTATTGCACTCTGCCGGTGTTAATCCATTTTTTTTGATCGCTTCTTTTCCGGAATTCACACCATGGTTATGGGCCGCTTCAGCCGCTATCTTTGCGGCGTCTTTATATTTCGCACAGAATGCGGCAATCGTCGCCGCTTCTCGTGTTTCCACTCCGACAATGAGGCTTTGAATGCCTTGATGAATGGGTTTGTTGGCTAATAATTCTTCAAGAGATTTGTGTGCATCCGATTTTGGGTATTTTTTATATACCTGATCAAGAATCTTGTCTGCATCTGAACCATAGTTTGATTTAAATGCGGAAACAATGGCAGATTCCCGCGCCCCTGAAGTTTGAATTTTACCGTACATCCAATGATGGATTGGCCCTAACACTAAACTCATCCAAAAACTCCTCAGTGTGAAATATAAATAAAATTATACCTGCTTACCTATCACCAAGACAACGGACACTCCATCACACAAAACAGAATATGTTCTTTTTTTCTGTGAAAACTTCATCCGCACTTAGAATAATCGTTATGCAAGTTCTACGGACTTTACTTCCGGAATCTCTTCTTTGAGACGTTCTTCAACGCCATATTTCAGCGTCATGAGCGCACTTGGGCACGAACCACATGCGCCCCTTAAACGTACCTTTACAACACCGTCTTCGAAATCTACCAATTCTATGTCACCACCATCTGCTTGTAATGCGGGTCTGATATTTTGCAGTGCTTCTTCTATCTTCTCTTTCATAAAAGTCCTCCTAATTTAAGGGTTAGTTTTTTTCTTTTCAATAACATCGTTCAACTCTTTAATAATTATTTCCGGATCGATATTATGCATGGTGGCTCCGAATGCAATGTCTTCCGTTTTTGAACCTGGACAGGTAAAACAACCGGCCCCAAAATATTTTTTTACGACAGCCTCTGTTTCAGGATACTGCTTAATTACCTCTCCTATGCTCGTTTTTTTTGTAATTTTTTTTATATCTTCTGCCATACGTTTAGATTCCTCACAAAAAAATCTTGGGGTTAAAAGTCGTCAGACTTAACTACCCTTTTCTTTCATGTCAAAAAATAACGCAATAAAATTTTAAAATTAATAGATAAAGATCGAAACTTATCTATAGAAAATGCAATAAATAGACATACATGCCGATGTCATTGCGTTCACTATAGCATTGATATAAAATTGCAAATTTGGTACAGCTTTTTCTCTTTCCATAAGTAGAGGAGGTTTGGTTTCGGCTTAGCTGTACAAAGATTTCACCAATTCGTTTTAGGTTATCGGACAACAGGGTTTTTGTCAATTAAAAAAACACAATCACTGTATCTAAAAAGCAAAAATTACCGTTAAAAATTTCATTGATTAATCAATAGTTATTTTTTACACTTATTTGCCTATGATTATTTTCACTCATATCCCATTTATCATTGCGATACTCTTATATTTTACTTCCTCCGTGTGGTCAATCGGCCACATTATAAAACCTGTCTTTTTCAACAAGGCAGTGGGCAAGTGGTCAATGATGATGGGGTTTCTCATCCACAGCGGGTTTTTAATATTTTTGGGTCTTGAGTCCGGCAATCTCCCGATAACGAATGTTTATGAATCTTTCGTATTATTAATTTGGTGTATTTTGTTTGTTTATATCAACCTGGATTATCTTTACAAATTACCATCGCTAGATACCTTTTTAGTCCCCGTCGTTACCGCACTCTCCATATGGGCGCTTACGTTTGATGGTGGAAACTTGTTGATTACCGTAAGTCTTCAGAATTTCTGGCTCATAGCTCACATCATTCCTATATTTATTGGCTATGCTGCTTTTACGATATCTTTTAGCCTGAGTATCATGTATTTAACCCAGCAGAGGCAACTAAAACTTAAATTGTTTGGTCCGCTTTTTACAAAGTTGCCGTCTCTGGCGGAGATAGACAGACTCATGTGGAAAACAATTTCCTTTGGTTTCCCTCTCCTCACGCTCGGTTTGGTATTTGGAACATTTTGGGTTAAGACGCAAAACATTTTAGGTGAACAGTGGTATCTGGACTATAAGGTTGTCATGGGCCTTGCCACCTGGCTTATCTATGCAGCACTCCTGCATATGCGGCTGGTTTCGTCATTTCATGGCACAAAGATCGCGTGTTTAACGATAGCCGGTTTTTGTCTCGTGCTTTTCACTTTCATTGGAACCTTCTTTATGGGTTCCAAACATGCCTTTCAAAAGATGAGCACACAAAAACATAAAGAGTTTTGAATGTACGGTAAACAAGAGTATATCTCCATTATGTAAGGATTCGTCATGAGTATTCTGGTTGTTGGACTTAATCACAAATCGGCGCCGGTAGAGGTTAGAGAAAAATTAGCCTTTAATGCTAACAATATTTCCACGGCGTTATCTTTATTTCTCCACAGACATCAATCGGCTGAGACCGTTATTTTATCAACCTGTAACCGCGTAGAGATGTATGTATCATCCCTGGACGGCGCCGTAAAAACGGAAGATGTCCTTTCATTCTTTGCTGATTTTCATAAGATAGCTTTAAACGAATTTTCTCCTTACATGTATCACTATGCTGATGACCGCGCCGTGAATCATCTTTTCTTTGTCACGGCCAGCCTCGATTCCATGGTACTGGGTGAATCACAAATCCTTTCGCAGGTAAAGGAAGCTTACACGACGGCATCCATGGATGAGGCAACGGGAAAGGTTATGAACCAGTTATTTCAGCAGGCGCTCAATGTCGCAAAAATCATCCATACGAGAACAAACATTGGGAAAAGAAAGGTTTCTATAAGCTCTGTCGCGGTAGAATTTGCCGAAAAAATATTTCAGGAGTTTACCGGCAAGACTGTCCTTGTGGTGGGTGCCGGGGAGATGTGTGAGCTTTTGTTGAAACATCTCTACGAAGAAGGCGCACGCACGATTGTAGTTGCAAATCGTACTTTTGAACGGGCACAGGAGATTGCCAACGCTTTTCAGGGACAGGCTATTAAATATGAATTACTGGGGGAATACCTTGCAAAAGCCGATATTATTATTAGTTCAACCTCTGCCCCTCATTATGTAATTCATACAGATCAGGTAAAAGATGCTATCCGGCATCGAAGAGGTAATCCCATGTTCCTGATCGATATTGCTGTTCCCCGTGATATTGAACCTGAAATTGCCAATATTGACAATGTTTATCTCTACAATATTGACGATCTGCAGTCCGTTGTAAGCCAGAATATTGACGAAAGAACCAGAGAAGTGGAAAAATGCCGTTCCATTGTTGAAGAAGAGGTTGAACACTTCATGGCAAGACTTGAAGAAATGAAAATAGAACCTGCAATAACTCTCCTGCGTAACCACTTTCATACCATTGGGAAAGAAGAGCTTGCCCGTTTAAAAACAAAGCTTAAAAATATTGATAATGGTGACTGGGAGCAAGTAATCTACACGGTGGAACGCACCATAAACAAGCTGCTCCACCACCCTGCAAAAGTTGCTAAACAGGAAGCAAAGAACGGTGGTGGGTATCGGTATGTTGAAATAATTAGAAAATTATTTGGCATATTTCATCACACGGATCATTCCTAACATTTCTTGACGAACAGGCACTCCCTTCCTCTGTAACTTTTTATCCGCAGATTCTATTGCCACCTAATTTTTTAGCTTTATACATCGCCTTGTCCGCATGAACCAGCAATGACTTTATACTTAGGTTACTCTGTTGGCTAATTCCGGCAATACCAATGCTGATTGTTTTTTTACTGATTCATTTTTTCGTGGAATACGGAGTTTCATATTCCTGAAACCCTTAAGTATGCGATTGGCCACAATAAGGGCTCTGCCGTTTGAGGTCTCCGGCAACATTATGGTAAATTCCTCACCGCCGTAACGGCACGGCACATCAATCCCCTTTCGTATGTGTGTTTGAATTAAGTTAGCCAGACATTGCAATACCTTGTCACCCATGGCGTGCCCATAGACATCATTGAAGTGCTTGAATTTATCTATATCAATAAAGAGGAGGCTTAAATCGTGACGAAGTCGCCTTGTCCTCACTACCTCTTTTTCTAAAACATCATCAAAATATCTTCTGTTGTACATGCCGGTAAGTTTGTCAGTAATAGACAATTTTTCAAGTTCATTCTGAAGCTGCTTCCTCCCCGTGATGTCTCTTAAAACTTCCATCTTATAAAGATCCTTGTCACCATATACAAAAGGTGCGACCAATGAATCATATACCTTCCCTTTTATGGTTCTTTCCAGTTGTACCGTTTGTCCTTTGAAAACATTTTCCATGCCATTTTGCTGACATAGCATTTCCTGATTACATATTACACGGTAACAATTTTTCCCCAGTGATGCTCCATACTCGTCTGACGCAGCTTTGTTCATGTACATAATCTTGTTTTCTTTATCCATGATAAAAATCATATCTTTCATATTTGAAAGGATGGTATTGAATAAATCCTTTTGTTTATTAAGCATCGTGAATAATTGCAGGAGTTTGTCATACGATCTACTTAATCCTGGAGTTATCGGCTCGAAGGCTTGAAAAAGACTATCCCAAACAGGTGGTAGTTTCTTGGTGATTTGTGACATATTACTCTTCACATATTTCTTCTTGTTCTCTTCAACAGACTTCATGATCGCCCATATAACAGGTATATATAATTATATCGTTGTGTAACATTTAATGGTTTAAATGGCATATCTCCTATCCTCTGGCAACAGGAATTTATTTTACCCTGCTTTTCAAATTTCCATTCAAACACAAAAATTTTTCAAAATGTATAAGCAGGAAAATAAATTAAATTTGACATACACAAACAATTATTTTAAATTATTCAGTTAACAGTGTCTTATATGTAAAAACACTAAAAAGCCGTTCTGCGATTGAATGCCATGAATGATAACCAGAGACAAGAGGAGACAAAGATTTGGAAGATACTTACTGAGTATGCAACACATAGCCCTTGCAAGCTCAATCCAGATGAAAAAATTGTTGAAAGAGTAGTCAAGGGTTTGACAATGCGCAAGATTAAATTCGGTTACGCATATTGCCCCTGTCGTTTTGTTACGGGAGACACGGAAAAAGACAGGAAAATTATTTGCCCATGTGTTTATCATATTGATGAAATTGCGCGTGACGGAGAATGTCACTGCAATCTTTTTGTCGGTGCCAACTATCAAACAAAAAATGAAAAAGGAGAATGATTATGTCCGGAGACGTTATCGTTATAACCGATGCAAATTTTGATGGAGAGGTATTGAAATCGAGTGTTCCGGTATTAGTTGACTTTTGGGCTTCCTGGTGCGGTCCTTGCCGGCAACTTGCCCCAATAATAGACGAACTGGCAACAGAATATAAGGGTAAAGCAAAGGTAGGAAAACTTGATACGGAGGAAAATAATGATACACCAGCAAAGTTTGGGATTACTGCGATACCCACGATTATTTTGTTTAAAAACGGGCAGGCTGTGAATAAGATGGTTGGCGTTAAATCAAAGAAGGACTTAAAAGCAGCACTGGATGCTCAATTAAAATGATTACGCCTTTCCCAGAAGTTCGTGGAGCGTGGCTGGTATATCATTGCTTTTCATTAAGGTTTCACCAATCAAAATAGCGTTGATTCCTTTATTGAACAACCGGAGTATTTCCGTACGCGATTTTATACCGCTCTCGCTGACAATAATTTTTCCGTCAGGAATCATTGGCCTAAGCCGCAACGTGGTTTCCAAATCAACCGTAAATGTTGCGAGATCACGATTGTTTATACCAATGATGCCGGCGCTTGTTTGTAAAACTTTTCGTAACTCTGATTCCGTATGCACTTCGACCAAACAATCCATTTCCAATTCTTTTGCCAGATCTAAAAAACGCTGGATTTCATCTTCCGAAAGAAGTGCAGCAATGAGCAATATGGCATCTGCTCCGGCAGATCCGGCCTCATAAATTTGATACGGATCAATTATAAAGTCCTTTCTCAGCACGGGCAAATCTACGATTGCCCTGACATCGGTCATGTACGATAATTTCCCCTGAAAATATTTTTCATCGGTTAGGACTGAAATGGCCGAGGCCCCCCCTTCTTTATAGAGAAGGGCAATCTTCATAGGATCAAAATCTTCTCTGATGATTCCCACAGAAGGCGATGCCTTCTTGATTTCTGCAATGACACTGATGTTCGTATCAGATTTTAGCGCCATGCAAAAAGATTTCGTTCCCTGCCTTTTTTGAATATTCTTCTCTAATATTCTGAGAGGAATATATTTTTTATTTTTTGCGACTTCCGATAATTTATGCTGATAAATAGTGTCCAAAATAGTCATAGTCACTTCTGTTTCAATATAAGTTTCATAAAACGGTTGTTCTTATCGGGAAAGACATTTGTGGCAATGAGTATTTGCATTGAAGGAAGAGTATGAATGAGACGAAAGGACATCCAACAGCATAAAGCGAATCGGAAGATAAGATACATCGTATGCTGGATAAAGAATTTGAAAAAAAAGTTGCATGAAAGCGTCACAAACAGGACCATGGTTGCATATAAACAATATTTAGAGCGGTAGCGAATACCATATCCCAAAGCCATCATGCATAATCCTATCGTAAGATAGCTGAATCCATAGCCTCGTTGAGCAAGCCCTTTACTTATCGTAAGCGCAAGAATGCTGAGGATGATTCCTAAGATACCAAGAAAAATGGTCAGATTTGCCACTTTTCCTACACGTTGTGCATGATTTACCGGTTGTTTTTCATTCATCTCACATTTTACCAAATAAAATAAGAATACCAACAATAATAAATGCTATAGCCGCTCCCACCTTGATGAAATTGATGGGCAAATATCTGGTTATAATCGCACCCACTGCTACTCCAATAACCGTAACGACAGCAAACGCAAGCATAGTACCCAGGAAAACCAGTGTAGGTTTATTTGTCTTGCTGGTCATAAGTATGGAGGCGAGTTGTGTCTTGTCACCAAGTTCTGCCAAAAAAATAGTAACGAAGGTACTTATGACGATCTTCCAGTCCATAGTGCCATAACTCCTGTAATAAAGCATTACAATTCAATTCTGAAAACAAAGATATATCAGAATATGGCCAAAGAGTCAACGCTCAACCAAGTAATTCTTTCATGGCATTCGTCTGCTTTTTTGTTCAACCGACATTTTTCGCTACCAGTTTGAGTTTCTTTATATATTGAAAATAAATAACCTCCTGTATTTTAAAGATACAGGAGGTTTTATAGTATTTACCAAATACCAACATCTTTCTGGCGAGTCTTTTAATACTCTCTTGTATTCCCCCCTGCAAAGAGTGGAAGAGAGAGGGTTCTCAGGCTTCAGCTTAACTGCGCTAAGGGAACCAATCTTTTGAAGAATATCTTAATGATGCTCTTCTTCAACAATAAATTCTACGGCATCCTCATAAGACTGCTTTCTGTAACCGAACAGAGATACAATTGTTCCCGTAGCAAGGCCGGTAATCCATGCGATAATAAGGGTGATGAATACTCCCTTGATTTGTAACCCCGGCGCAACATTTTGCGCAACAGCGATAGCTACCAGGCCTCCAAAAATGCCAGGCATTCCATGGAGATTGTGGACACCACAGGTATCAATCCCCTTTAATGCTCTTTGAACACGTGGCTGAATAATAGCAAAACCGATAACACTCAAAATGCCGGCGACGAAGCCCACGATGAGTGAAGCCTTCGGTGTTGTGTGAGCACATGAAGAACCAATTGCTACAGCGCCAGCAAGGGTAGCATTAGCCATATCTTCAATAGCGATTTTTTTCCGAATCATCGTGCTTGCAATATAGGTCGACACGGTTGCGCCACAGAGCGCAAGAACTGTGTTTACTGCTGCCAGAGGCATTTTTGATATTTCTGCTGGCGCGGAGCAAAAGGACGGCCAGAAGACCCACAGAACCATACTCCCTAACATGGAGAATTGATTACTGATCTTATCGGATTCGATTTTTTTATTAAAATCCTCACTTGTTGTCATTCTCACAATAACACCCAATCCAAAGTAGGCGCCAAATTGATGAATAACAATGGAACCGCCCGTATCAATCAATTGCCCTTTTGGGATGAGGCCCATACCATTATCTAACATAATCCATTCGTTCAACATATAAGATGGAACAAATATCAGCGTCATGATGAGATATTGAGCCATCTTTAATCTGCCTAAGAATGCCCCTGTGGCAATCAGTACACTTACTGCACAAAACTCGGCAAGAATAAGCTGATCCATGGTTAATTCAGCAGGTTCTCCGAAGATACGCATCTCTTTGAAAAACATATAATAGGGAATGGCTATGCTTACTGCAATATAAGTGGCAGTAACAGCGCCGTAACCGTATCTTTTTACAAAAACCATTAAAAAGCCAAAACCAACCATCAACATGGCTAAGACATGAATAGCTTTACCGTATTTGAGTAACTCAAGAAAATCATTCATAACTATTCCCTGAGATTCACCTTGAGCAGACGGTAGCGCAGTCTTGACTGTCGTCTGAGTTTCTACGTTGTTGCTGGCAAGGAGAATTCTATGATTTTCTGCATTTACCTCAGAACTCCGCTCTATGGATGACCATGCATATGAATCATCCAAGTCGTCATGAATCGCAAACTCCGCGTGATCCAATAATTGATTCTTTAAGACTTCTGCACCATAGCTGTGTCGCATTACCCCGCACAAAGAAATGCTTAAAAGACTAATACATACTATGACGGACAAATTCAAAAACTTTTTTACTGTCATCTGGTCACCCTCCTTCTCCTTATAATTAATACTGCATGAAATTAATACATGGTATTTCACAGTGCGCAGAATAAAAAATAACAGATTGCTTTGTAATTTCGACAGGTGCATGGTTTCAGCCATTTAGCAAGATTTTTTTCACTTCTTTCTTAGCCATCCAAAGAACAATGTTATCTACATAATCATCATAAATCCAAAAGATACTGTAGTTTTATACGCCTCAGACCACTGCTTTGTATTGATATTTCTGGGATATCTATAGCTTGTTCGGCTAAAAATATCAAGCGAAAAAGGCTCTGTTTGTACTCGTACCTGAAAGTAATAAACACTTCTATAGAAAACAGGAGCGAAATACATGCCAGAATCGATCTTGATGAGAACAACACGAAGGTGATTCGGAATCGACAGGAGAATGTCTGAAGAGATTGAGAATTATTGCTTGATAAAATGCTTGGGAGGACGTGTATCTAATTACCCATTAATTGTGACTTTTTAAACTCATAGTCTTCCTCTGAAATAACTCCTTCTTTCTTCAGTTCCTTTAATTCCGCAAGTTTGTCGTTTTCGGTTTCTTTTTCAGAGGAAATATCTGACGGCTGGATCTTCTTTTCATCACCGATAAGTTCTTTGAGTTTGAAATTATAATCGTCTTTTGTAATAAGCCCCTGGTCATACAGTTCTTTAAGATCTTTTACTTTTTCGCTTTCTGTTACCGTGTCAGATAATGACAAATCAGATCCCTTCTCATGCGAAGGAATCGTTAATGAACTGTCCCCCGTTTGCAGAGAAGTAATTTCTTCCAGTTTATGTTGATAATCTTCTTTCGTTATAAGCTCCTGATCGTATAGCTCTTTGAGTTCTGATATCCGATCATCTGTGGAGATACCTTTGGACATCGCTGGCGCTGATTTTGTTTTCATAGCATCCGTCAGATCTTTTACCTTGTTTCCCAAATCCTCCACAGCACCAAAACCCTCTTGCTTCGCTTCCTCCAGAAACTTGAGATTGTCTTCTGATGGTAGTTCTTGAGCGGAATATTTATGTACATCTGCTTCCTTTTCATCAAATAAACCGGACATTCTGTTTGCCGCCTTATCGGAGAACTCTTTACCCGTAATCCTGGGCTTCTCAGACTCTTGCAAAACATCTTCGTCTTCGAATGAAATTTTCTTTTTTGTATAGCCTTTTGTTTCTGGAAGCGCACCAATCTCACCTCCTCGTATAAGGGCATCTTTTTTTTCCTCATATTCATCAGCGGAGATTGTTCCTTCTTCTTTAAGCTGCAATAATTTGGTTAGTTTTTCATGCAAGTCGTTAATATTTACCGAAGACGTCTCAGAAATTATTGTCCCCTTTTGTCTCTTTTTCCTTTCTGAAGATGAGATTTTTTTAGGAAGTTCGGGAGGTTTTTCCATCGGGGAATTCATTTCTTCAGAAAGAGATTCTTCTTGTGTGTTCTCTGCAACTTTCTGCGATTTGGCTACCGCACTTTGGGTTTCTTCTTCAGCAACTGTTTCTCCTGATGATGCCTGATTTTGTTCAGAGGGCTTTTCCGATTTTTTTATCGCGAGCCTTTTTTCCTCTTTCCCGCCACGAGCCACATTCTTCTTTTCTTTGATAAATTTTTCATCTCTTCCGTCAAACGGTGGAGAAAAGATGGAAACCGCCATAAATGGTTCACCACCCGTATTGATAAATTTATGTACCGTTCCACTGGGAATTTGCAGGATAGAACCAGATTTTATCAGATATCTCGTCCCATCAAGCGTGGCAATTCCGCTTCCTTTTTTCACATAGATAACCTCATCATGTCGCTTGTGGTAATGAGGCTGGAATTCTCCATTTTCACGAACCTGAATGAGATGCATGCTTGAATTTTTGTTTTCGCCCACATTTGTGATCTTTACATCTTCATCTTTACCAAGAGGGTTCTTACTTGCAATTTCTTCAATGTTTTGTACGTTAGCCGAAAAGACTTCAGGGAATTTTGTAGGATGCTGGAGTGATTCAACAAAATTACCAGGATAATACTTTACGGTGGTACACCCAAGAAACGCGGCAGGCAAGAGGGAAATTAACAGACGGGGAAAGGAGGTTCTCTTCATCACTATTTAAAACAATTTACAAAAAACCATGCTTATCCTGAGATAACGTGTAATTTATAATCCTCTCTATATACTCATCAGCCAATTAAAGCAAAAGATATATATTATTGCAAGTGCGTATTTTAAATTACCCAAGTTTTTTCCTGACAATCAACGTTTCCTAAACAAATAACTTGATTGACAATTTCACAGTTTATTTTTATCATAAGTTTTATGAAGATAAATAAGGATCGAAGACTATTTTTTAAAAAAGCACTGTCCACAGGAAGTGGCGTTTGCACTTCGACTTTCGTTGGAAAGCATCGCATAAATTATTCCCTTCCGATCAGCCGGGGAGGAGATAATCTCACATTTGACCCTTCCACGGTAATCATTGCACATAATGACAATTTGTTTGAAACAACGGGCGTGGTAAAAGAGATACAGGTTGCATATTTACTTCATAAAGCTCTCATGCAATTGACGAACACCACCTCAAAGGAAAAGGCATGGCAGTCTCTTTTTAAGCTACATAATATTGTTGGTATAAAATTGAACTGTTAATCGGAGACCTAAATGTATCTCCACTGCCGCTGCCGGGTTTGGGCGTAGAAGAACCATCAAAAATAAATTTAATACAGATATAAAAAGTATAATACATACAAACTTACTAAGGAAATACGATGTCATCACCATTTACAGAAGAACAGATAAAACGGTACTCACGGCATATTATCCTTCCAGAGATAGGTGGAAAGGGACAGCAAAAGCTTCTCAACGCAAAGGTGTTCCTGGTAGGTGCCGGAGGCCTGGGATCTCCTGCGGCATTTTACCTTGCCGCAGCAGGCATAGGAAAGATTGGTATTGCCGACAGTGATTGTGTTGACCATTCTAATCTGCAACGGCAAATCTTGCACTCTACCAAAGATATCGGTCGTTCCAAGGCGATCTCTGCCAAGGAGACCTTGGAGGCATTAAATCCGGACGTGGAGGTAATTCCTTATACGGAACGCTTAAATTCAGAGAATATTTTGCAAATTATCAAGGACTATGACGTAATCCTTGATGGGGCAGATAATTTTCCTACGAGATATCTTGTGAACGATGCCTGTGTCTTCCTCAAAAAACCACTGTCACACGGTTCTATCTTCAGGTTTGAAGGGCAAGTCACAACCATCATACCATTTGAAGGTCCCTGTTACCGATGTCTTTATGAAACCCCGCCCCCGCCTGGTCTGGTACCTTCGTGCCAGGAAGCAGGAGTCCTGGGTGTATTACCCGGCGTGGTTGGCTCTCTTCAGGCAACGGAGGCAGTGAAACTTATTTTGGGCAAGGGAGAGATTTTAAAAGGAAAGTTGCTTATGTACGATTCCTTAGCAATGGACTTTAAAAAGGTCAAAATACACAAAAATCCTACCTGCCCGGTATGCAGCGAAAAGGCTACGATCAGAGAACTTATTGATTATGAGGAATTTTGTCAGGTTCGCAATTCATAGACTACAACAGAACTTTCGTAATAACCCAATTTTTAAGTAAAAAATGAATGGGATGGTTGGATGAGTATACTGCAAAATTCATCAGAGATTCTCATTTTGACATGGTTTGCCGGTATAATTTTCTTTTTACATACTACAACAGGTACCCGCAACTCCGGAAAACTCTATGCGGCGGAAGGATGTGCGCAAACACGAGCTGCAGTAAAGAACATATCAGCAAAACGGGCCAGGGAGATTATGGGTATATCAAATGATGTATTCATCCTTGATGTGAGAACAACCGAGGAATACAATGAATGTCATATTAAGGGAGCGAATCTGATTCCAATCCAGGATCTTGAACAAAACGTCAATAAGATACCCAAAGATAAAACCGTGATTGTTCATTGTGCAAAGGGAAAGCGAAGTGCTAAGGCATGCGGGATGCTGGAAGACAAGGGGCTAAAAGAATTATATAACATGGAGGGGGGCATTAATCAGTGGAAAGCCGAAGGATTTCCTGTTGAAAAGCCCTACTAATTTTATAAACGGTTTGTGGACATTATCGCTGGATAGAATTGGAAGACCTGATGTGCTGTTCTCTCTTTCTCAAAATTTAATTCATGAATAATCTTTCCAAGACGAAGATCGTTTGTACCATTGGTCCCGCCTGCAATTCCCCCAATGTGATGGAAGAGATGATAACAGCAGGGATGAATGTAGCCCGCTTAAACTTTTCTCACGGCACCCTATTGGACCATGAACAAAATATCAAAAATATACGTCTTATTTCAACACGGTTAAAAAAACCTGTTGCCATTATTCAGGATTTATCCGGTCCGAAAATTAGAATAAAAACCTTCTATAAAGAATCCGTCATCTTAAAAGCTGGCGACCAATTTACCTTAACGAGCAAGGTCATAAAAGGAAATGAAAAGATTGCGTCCGTTACTTATCCACTTTTACCCGATTATGTATTTGCAGGTGATTCCATATTACTTTGTGATGGGGAGATTGAATTAAATGTGCTTCATAAAGACAACACGGATATTGTCTGCCAGGTCATTGTCGGTGGTGAACTGTCTGCCCACAAGGGCATCAACATACCTACAAGAAGTCTGCCGATACCTTCTCTTACAGAAAAGGACAAGGGAGACCTCGACTTTGGAATTGAGCATGACGTAGATTATGTAGCGCTGTCTTTTGTGAAAAATGCTGATGACGTCTTACAGCTTAAGGAACTTTTGCAGCAAAAAAATAAAGACATACCGATTATCGCCAAGATTGAAAAGCATGAAGCACTCAGTCAGCTTGAAGATATCATAAAAACCGCAGATGCCATTATGGTCGCCAGAGGTGATTTAGGGGTAGAAATACCTCTGGAACAAATTCCCCTGGTTCAAAAGCGGATCATACACCTCGCTAACAGATATTGTAAACCTGTCATTACTGCCACTCAAATGCTGGAATCTATGGTCAACAACTACAGACCTACCCGTGCAGAAACTACCGATGTAGCCAATGCCATTTTTGACGGTAGTGACGCCGTCATGTTGTCAGAAGAGACTGCCAAAGGCCGTTACCCCGTACAGGCCATTCGTATGCTATCGAAAATTGCCAGAGAAGTCGAACCAAATTTGATCAGAGAAAAAGACTTTGAATCCGCACATTCCCCAGAAGACCCAACAGCGGTACCTAATGCTATAAGCATTGCGACTTGCCAGGTAGCTGACAACCTTAATATAAATGCCATTATAACATCCACACGAACAGGAAGTACGGCACGTTTTATTTCCAGGCATCGTTCCAAACAGCTTATTCTTGCCGTTACCCCCTCGTTACATACTTACAGAAGACTTGCCTTGGTATGGGGAGTCACCCCCATTCTTACGGAACTCACACAAAATACCGACGACATGATGAAGAAGAGCATTGAAGCCGCGAAGGAGGCCGGTTACATTCATGAAGGAGAAAAGGTCGTTATTACCGGTGGGATCCCTGTCTGGGAGCCTGGCTCCACAAACCTCCTGAGGGTCTACTAAATCAAATCCAAAAATCCTTTTCAACTTAAATCCGAAGCACCCCTTTATTATGAAAAAAGCTTTAACCCGTGAAGAGATACGGGAATTGGATAAGAAGGCTATTGAAGAATATAAAATTCCAGGCGTCATTCTTATGGAAAACGCTGGAAGGAATGTAGCCGAAGAGGTCTTAAAAATGATAAATACCCATCGGCAAACGAGAGTAGCAATCCTGTGTGGGAAAGGGAATAACGGTGGAGATGGGTTTGTTGTAGCACGGCATCTTTACAATAACAATATTCCTGTAACTGTTTTTCTCGTAGCAAAGATTTCCGATATTTTAAAGGACGGAGATACAGGCATAAACCTGCACACACTCCTTCATATGAGAATCCCTGTCAGAGAAGCCCTTGATACCACCGCGGTAAACGGCGTCTTGAAGGAATTGAATAATTACGATATCATCATCGATGCACTGTTTGGAACGGGACTTTCCGGCGAGGTGCGGGAGCCGTTTAAAACTCTTATTCATGGTGTTAACAAGCTCAACAAACTCATCATATCGGTGGATATACCATCGGGACTTGACTGCAACGATGGCAAGATATTAGGTAGTGCAATAAAAGCATATAAAACAGTAACCTTTGCGGTAAATAAGAGAGGATTTTATCTGGAAAGTGGGCCAACACACACAGGAGAAATTATTGTAACGGATATCAGCATCCCGAGAGAAATATTACCGTAAGACGTAATTATTTATCATGCCTTCTGATTTACATTGCGCCGATCTTTATACCGACACACAATTCTTGCCGGAGGACTTCGCCTGATGCATCAAGTGGTTTATTCTTTTTAATAAAGAATCGACTGTATCTTTTGATTGTGCAACCGTGGCCGACACAGATACCGTCACGCGAATAGCATCAGACCCTACAAAAAAGCCTGACTGTTCATTAAGAACACGAATTTTATTTGCAATGGTGTACAGATGATTCTCGGCAACATTCATGGCGATTACCATAAATTCTTCCCCCCCCCACCGACCTACCATATCCGACGCCCTTACGCTATGTAAAATCGTCTTTGACACCATTTTTATTACTGCATCCCCAATTTCAGAACCATACAAATCATTCACCCTTTTTAATCCATCGATATCAACTAAAAAAACCCCGTATGACCAGCCGTACCTATGCATAATATCAAACATGGTTCGCAAGTTCATTTCCAACCCGCGTCTTTTCACTAATCCGGTGAGAGAGTCAAGCAAGGCGCATTTCTCGAGTTCTTCAATCTTGCGGACATACTCAAGCTTTGAAGAATTGTCATGAAGTTCCTCAATAGCACCGATAATCTGCCCATCTATATTTTTCAGAGGTAATATGCGAACCAAGACCGGCACACGATAACCCTTTTTATGATGAGCATATACTTCCATACTCCGCGGGCTACCGTCATTCATTGTTCCCGTTGCCATACATTCGTTTTCACAAACACCCCTCCCCTGCTCATCTACATACATCAAAATATCATCTCTGCAACATTTTCCCATGGTGTCAGAATTCTTGTATCCGGTAAGAGTTTCCGTAGTTTTATTCCAGTAAGTGATTACCCTGTCCCTGTCAATAGCACAAATTCCCCCAGACAAGCTATCCAATAAGCTTTTATGTATATCTGCGTCTGCCATCACTGCCATTTCCCTGATTTAAAAACCCCGACACCGATTAAAAAACGTTATAATATTTTTGTATTATCGGCCAACCATAAAAATACTAAAGACGAAAAACATCTAAAATGTCGATTTGTCTATGAGGTCAAAATCTTGCGGGATTGCATGTGCGCATGATAGGAACTCCGTACAAGCGGCCCTGATTCAATAGAATGGAATCCCATCCTTTCCCCTTCCAACCGGAGTCTTTCGAATTCTTCTGGTTTATAATAACGATGGACCGTCAGGGCATTTTTTTGGGGGCTCAGATATTGTCCAATCGTAAGCATATCACATTGTGCATTCTTTATATCACCCATGACGTCAATTACTTCGTCCCAGGTCTCACCCAGCCCTACCATAAATCCTGATTTTGTTATTAATGAGGGATTTTTCTTGCGTATATCTTCCAACAATTTTAATGAATACCCATAGTTGGCCATTGGCCTTACGAGGGAATAAAGGCGGGGTACCGTTTCTATGTTATGATTAACGATGTCGGGTCTGGCATGAATTACCGTATCTAATGCGTCTGGTGAGTTGCAAAAATCAGGTATTAATACTTCGATTCTACAGTTTTTGATGTACTCCCGAATGAGAGTGATTGCCTCGGCATAAATGGATGCACCGCCATCGGGGAGGTCGTCTCTCGTTACTGAAGTGAGTACTACATATTCCAGCCCTATTTTCTGTATAGCTTCCGCAATCCGACGAGGCTCTTCCTTATCTACTCCAGAAGGGCTTCCCTTCTTTACAGCACAAAATCCACACGATCTTGTACAGGTATTGCCGAGCATCAAAAATGTTACGGTTCGTCGTTCAAAACATTCACCGATATTCGGACACATTGCCTCCGCACAAACGGTATGAAGTCGATTTTCCTGTAAAATGCCCCGTATCTCATTGAAATTTTTACCGGTGGGTAACTTTGTTCTTAACCAGTTTGGGCGCATATGTCTTTTAATACTAAATTATGATAAATATCAAATAACAAGCGCCGGATATTTACTTTCTTTTTTTGAGTATATCTTGTATTTCTTCTTGCAGCCCTTTTCTCCATTCCCTATATTTCCTGGAAAACGGGCTATCCCTCTTTAGCATATTATGCAGATAATTAATCCTTGACTCCACCATAAGCTTAGCCAGTTCTGTATTATCGTGTATGTATTTATCTATCAAATTTAATATCATATCTTTACTGTAATAAAACTTTTCTATAAATTCTACAATATGAGGCATATCATGAACAACGTGCCTGCTAAAGAAATGTATTATTGAATCTGAAAATGACAAAATATCCTCGTCTTTTTCAATAATAAGGCATGCACCATTATCTATAGCATGTAACTTATCGTCACCGGTAAACAAGACATTTCCCAGGTGCCTATCGCTATTTCCAATAACGAAATCAAAAATCTTTAGTTGTTCAAAAATTTTTTTCTCTTCGTACGTAAATCTTTCTATCTGGTAGCCATCTTTAGCGCCTTTAATCCACTCCTGGACTGAACCGTCATATCGTACGTTATCAATCATGTCATCAATTACCATCGTCTTGGGCACTGCTCCAAGCCCCACAATTTTATCGATTTGATAAACAATCGCTTCCCGAATCGGGGTATCAGGATTTTGTGCCTTCCAGTAACGTCTGACATCACACTTAAATATTACAGCGCTTCCGTCTTTAAATATTATCTTTTCAGGACCGCGCGGTCCTCCCATCAATCGATCACGGACTACCTGATCGACTTCCCCTCTGCCTTTTATACTGCCAAAGATTCCTGCTTTTATGCCTTCCTCACGAATGCTATCACTATCATTTTTTTTATTTGTAATTTCCTGTTTATCCATAAATAATGATATTTATACCCTCACATAATTTCCTGCAAGGCCAATACCTTGCATTAATGTCTTCATCTCAACAGGTATCAATCGTACCTGAAACACATCTGAATAAAAATTTGCGAGTTTATCATAAACCTCATTTACGCTAATACTTTCGTTTAGCAATTCCTGGATAGAAGTAATTCTCACCCCTTGAATTCCGCAGGGAGTGATGAAATTGAAAGGCGTTAAATCATTGTTTATGTTAAGAGAAAATCCATGCATGGTGTAACCCAATGCGACCCGAACACCAACAAACCCAATTTTTGCCTTATTTACCCAAACTCCTGTATATCCTTCATTTCGTTCTGCAACAATACCATAGCATGACAATGTTTTCATAATCACATCTTCCAACATCCGTAGATATTGATGGTAATCATTTGTGTATGTGGACATCTTCATGATGGAATAACCAACTGCCTGACCAGGACCGTGATAAGTTGCTAACCCACCACGATCAGTCTTATAGATAGCAAAACCATTATTCTCGTAATATTCACGATTTGCTATTAAGTCGTCTTCTTTGTATCTGCGTCCATAGGTAAAGGTGGGCGGATGTTGAAGCAAAATAAGACAATCTTCTATCGTATCGGAAATTCTTGCCTCAAGCAGCGCCTTTTGTAATTCCCAGGCCTTACCATACTCCACCGTATCCAGTTGAAGAAGAAGACCGCTTCGTATCATAAGCTAAAACCTCCCATTTTTCTAACCTCTCTTTTATTGCACGAAGAAATGCATCGGCGTTGGCACCATCCATGACCCGATGATCAAACGAAAGAGCGAGGTACATCATCGGTCGAATCGCAATCGCATCATCTACGACGACTGGCCTTTTGACGACTGTACCGACACCCAGGATTGCGACCTGCGGAAGTAAGATAACTGGTGTCCCAAACAGGCTTCCATTAATACCATAGTTCGTAATAGTAAACGTCCCTTCCTGGACATCTTCTGGTTTTAACTTTTTAGCCCGTGCACGCCGGGCAATGCCTTGAATATCTTTTGCCAATTGCAGCAGATCTTTTTTGTCAGCATCTTTTATTACCGGAACGATTAATCCGTCTTCAAGAGATACCGCAATTCCAATATTGATATTGTTCTTCTGGACAATACCTTCTTCTGTCCATGAGGCATTCATGATAGGGTGTTCCTTGAGGGCGCGCGCCGTAGCTATCGTTATAAAAGGAAGATACGTAAGATGAATGTCCTCACGTTTCATACCGTCCTTGTTCATCTCCCGACACTTTATAATCTTTGTCATATCGACCTCAAACACCGTTGTCACATGAGCAGCTGTCCGTTTGCTCAGGATCATCTTGTCTGCGGTAATTTTTCGTTTCGGGCTTAATGGAATAAGCACATCCTTCTCAAAAACCTTTTCTTCAGATACCGGAGGGCGTACAATAGCGCCCGATTTTGCTGCGACATAGTCCATAATGTTTTTTTTGGTCACCCGACCACCTTCACCCGTACCCTGTATCTCTTCTAAATTAAGCTCGTATTCCTGAGCCAATTTTTTTACCAGGGGCGAGTATCGTTTTTCTCTCTCTTCTGCTCTTTCAATTTCTTTTGTCGCCTCAACTGTTTCAATCTTCTTTGTGGTTTCAAGCAGGGGCGAATAGCCACTCGCTCCTCCAGCACTGACCACGCCTTCTTTTGCTTCAATGGACTCAATTTGAGCAATCACTTCCTGAACGGGAAGCGTCTTTCCCTCGGGACAAAATATTTTTTTTACAATGCCACTTACTGGAGAAGGTACCTCGGTATCAATCTTGTCTGTACTGATTTCAACAAGGGGTTGTTCTTTTTCAACCCTATCTCCTTCATGCACCAACCATCGAATAATGGTCCCTTCTGCAACACTTTCACCCATCTGCGGCATGATGACATTCACAAACATACGAAAAACCTCTTCATTAATAACGCATTAATTTCTCTACTGCCGTGATAAGATCCTTTATCTGGGGTATAAAGGCCTCTTCCATCTGAGCACTATAGGGCACCGGGGTATCCGGAGCAGCTATACGAATAATTGGTCCATCTAAATAATCAAAACAGGATTCGCTGATTAAGGCAGAGATCTCGGCACCAACACCGCCCGTTTTCGTTTGTTCATGCAATACAACGACCTTGTTCGTCTTCTTTACCGTAGTAAGAATTGATTCTCTGTCCAACGGTAAGATTGTCCTTAAATCAATAATTTCGCAGGAAACACCACTTTCTTTAAGCGTTTGTGCAGCCTCAATTGCAGTATGAACCATTGCCCCGTAGGTAATAATTGATACGTCATTTCCCTCAACAGCAATTCGTGCCTTTCCTATTGGCACGGCATAATCTTCTTCAGGAATGTGATCTTTAATGCGCCTGTAGAGATATTTATGTTCGCAATAAATAACAGGGTCGTTATCGCGAATAGCAGCCTTTAACAGACCTTTGGCATCATATGCCGTTGAAGGGGCAACAATTTTAAGTCCGGGCACATTAAAAAAGAACCCTTCGATACATTGTGAATGAAATGCCCCGCCATGCACATTTCCTCCATATGGCGCCCGCACAACAAGGGGAGTAGCAGCGCCCCATCGGTAATGATTCTTTGCTGCCACATTTACCAATTGATCAAAGGCACAGGAGATAAAATCGGCAAACTGCATCTCGACGACGGGCCGCATTCCCACAAGTGCTGCACCAATGGCGGCACCGGTAAAACCGGATTCCGATAACGGAGTATCAAAGACACGCCATTCACCATACTTCTCTGAAAGGCCTTCTGTAACACGAAATGCACCACCATATACCCCTACGTCTTCACCCAAAATAAATACGTCTGGATCTCGTGCCATTTCTTCATCCAATGCCTCTTTGATCGCCTCAAGATAGGTCGTTTCTTTCATGACATCTACTCCCCTGCTGGTGTTGCATAAAGACCCTTCAAAACATCTTCTGGTTCGGGATACGGGCTTTCCTCAGCAAACGCCTCCGCCTCTTCAATCTCTTTTTTCACCCGTAAATCGATACTATCCAGTTCCTCCTTTTCAGCGATCTGATTTCCCACCAAATATGTCTCCATGTACAAGATAGGATCCTTTTTCTTCCATTCTTCCAGGAGTTCGCGGGGAACGTATTTGGCGCTATCGTGTTCTGAATGACCATGCATCCTCATGGTCTTACATTCGATAAAGGTAGGTCCACCCCCGTTTCTCGCCACCTCGTATGCTTCTTTTGCCGCCGCGTATACTTCCACCACATTATTTCCGTCTACGATCTTGCTGGGCATGCCGTAAGCCAGGGCACGTTCAGCAACATTCTTGATAGCCATCTGGAGTTTTAGCGGGGTAGAATAGGCGTATTGATTATTGTTGCAAATAAATACAATGGGCAATTTTCTTACCGCTGCGATATTCATTCCTTCATGGAAATCACCGCGACTCGTTCCCCCATCTCCCGTACATGCAGCAACAACCCTTTTTTCACCGCGTATTTTAAAGGCAAGAGCAGCGCCTGCTCCTACAGGATAATTATCCGTCAGATGGCTGGGAAAACCAAATACACCAAAATGTAAATCACCCACGTGGACATTTCCTTCCTTACCACCGGTAACACCTGTTTTTTTACCGAGATACTGTGCCATAATCCGTTTTGCCGTAATACCCCGAATTAAGAAAACCCCCATATCCCGAAAGTATGGTGCCACAATATCATTTTTTTCAAGGGCGTAGCCGTACCCGACGGAAACGGCCTCTGTACCGTTGCTCGTCCAGACACCTCCCAATATCTTACCCTGATGATAGAGTGATGTAGCACGGTCTTCTAATCTTCGAGTCAATTTAAGGTAATAATATAGTTGTAATAAATCTTCTCGTTTAATATCCATCATTTTTCCGACTTTAATTCAAAAAAACACGGAATTCAGCCGTTTAAGCGGTACAAACAGTTGAATTGGCTTAAACAGCTTGGGCAATCTCGTCTCTTGTTTCACCGTATTCTTTATCGAGACACGGCATGCTTCTCAGGAATAGGATACTTACAAACCTCCGGTAATAGCCCGATCGATCTCTTTCTGTGACTTAAGTTCCAAAACATGTTTGGTTAGCTCAGCGATATGTCCCTTTTCCCATTCCGCAAGGGTAAGTAACATCTTACGCGTGGCAGGCTTCGCCGCCTGCAATGCCGCCCGATAGTAATAATCATATGATTCTTGTTCACGCTTAATTGCCTCAATGAGCACATCCATTATGGTGCCTGGTTCTGATACTTGATCAATCTTCATATCACCCTCCTTCTGAATGAAAATACATACTATCCCTGACGAGAACCTCCGGAAATAGAAAATCCCAACATACTTTTGCATTTAACCGTGATATTAAGCATTTTTCCGTGGTTAACGGGTACTCATGATTACCGAGTGTAACGGCCTTAAACCGGTTAGTTGGGGATTTTTGATATTCTTGTGCTGAATGAGCACTTTGAAAATCTCTCCCATCGCCTCAGGATGAAGAAGGTTTTTTAGTTTCAGTGTTGTATCAGTATCATATTTTGTCTCCTGGAATCTTTCTAGGATACCCAAAGCAATCAGAAAATGGGCTTGTTGTATGAAACCCGTCTCTTCTAACTGTACGGATCTTCCGGCGTTTACCAGGTTCGTAAAATCCACATGTGCAGTAATGTCTTGTTCACCCGGCCGTTCATAGTAGTCACGGTTGACTGTATGGCTATGATAGCATCGCAGTGTTCCTTCACGCATGTTTTCATGATATAGCCTGTCCCGGGTATCACCGTAATCAATCGTTATCATAAATCCTTTGTCCAATTTTTCCGAAACATGTTTTAGCCAATCTACAGCGCCCAAATTTATCTCACATACCTGGCCTTCATCGAGATTTATATTATTCGTTTCGAGATAACAGTATAACGCCGGTAACGATACATCATCATCTATTTCGCAAAATTTCTTCCCATTATAACCCACATAGATCTCTTTTAAAACCTTATTTTCTAGCTTTAACCGATGTACCGGCAGGGCATCTACAAATTCATTGGACAAAAAACATCCGTGGATCTTGTCAAACGAAAATCCATCTTCTGTGTAAGTGTGCCATGACACCTTCTCATCCGCTACTTCAATAGATTCTAAAAGCAACCTCTGTTTTTCCCTTGCATAAGGATTCGATTCAACGACAATGTAATGAAATTTGTTATAAAATTCCGGGTATGCATTCATAATATATTGAATAATGTCGTAGCATAACCACCCTTTGTTCGCACCCATTTCCACAACGGCAAATGGCTCTTTCTCCATAAGCCTCCACATCTCTTCCAATTGTCTTGCGAGGAGTTCTCCAAAGATCCTGTAGACGGTAGGGCCTGTGTAATAATCACCCTGTTTTCCAACTTGTTCCCGTTTCGAGTTATAATAACCATATTCAGGATGATAGAGTGCCGTTTGCATAAACTCTGCAAAGGTAATCCTTCCTTTCTCCTTTATGCTTTCTATAAGCAAGCGTTTCAATGATTGCATAAATAATGCTTGTACTATTGTTAAATTGCCATTTTGACAATCTTCCTGATTTATGGATACGATAGCCCCCTTCCGACGACAGAAGGAAAAGAAAAAGAGCATCTCTTAAACACGATCAGTTAGTTCCCGAACGTATTGCATTAAACCCGGCATACCCGCATAATGTATACCTAATGTCTGAGACCGGGCGTTGTCAATTGTGTGAATGGGTTGTTTGGGGGTACCACTGATGCTGGATTTAGAGGAACAGATATCCTTGGCTATACGCGCCACGCTTAGGTTGTCCACATAAAAATCTGAGAGATTATAAATCTTCCCTGACGCTTCTTTGTTGCCAATCGCCAAATCTATGGCCTGCGCTACGTCTTCCACATGCACTACCTTCCCACCGCCTGAAACTTCAACATTTGCTCCGTGTTTGATGTCCTTCACTATATTATACCAGGCGGAATGGGCAAGATGTGGATTTATACCGTAGATACCCACTGGACGGAAGATGGTGATATCAAAAACCTTTGACAAAAAGTACGAATGACAAAACGCCTCTACCGATGCCTTGTAAGCGCCATAATTTGAATCAGGCATGAGGGGATGCAATTCATCCAATGGGATATGAGGAAAGATGTATCCGTAAACTGCACAGGAACTGATAAAGATGAATTGTTTGACACCCGCTTGTTTTGAGGCATCTAACAATTCTATGCTCCCTAAGAGATTTGTCTCTACAAACCGTTTGGTGTCTTTATTGGCTGCTTCACGGAAAGAAGCACCGTTCCTTTCATAGGCCATATGGATAACCACATCGGATCCCAGCACAAATTTCTTCAAGGTCTCTTTATCGGTCATATCACCTTTGATAAAGGTTATCTTTTTTTCATAATCTTTGAAGAGCAAAATATTACTGGTAGTCCGTATAAGGGACTGGATTGTGACATCTCTTTTAAAAAGCCTTTTAGCCAAATAATGGCCTAAAAAACCCGTCAAACCTGTAATAGCAATTTTCATCATATACTTTCCTTAGTTTAAAAAACTAAGAAGATACTCCGAAACAGTTAATGGTAACCTATATAACACGTTTTATAATAGTATTAATTTATACTTATCAGCAGATGAATTGCAACGTTTTTCTCAAGAAAAATTTAGCGATCATTTGCCAAGCCTTGTTTCAGATCATTTTTATTCATTAGCAAGCAAAAACGGATGGACAGAAATAGCACTTCCAAACTAAATTTTATTGACATCACAAATTAAATATAGTATGTTTTAATCTTTCTATTGAGAAATTTTGAATATTTAATCCTAGACATATTTTCTTTCACATTTATCATGCCCCCATCGTCTAGTGGCCCAGGATGCCAGGTTCTCAGCCTGGAGACAGGGGTTCAAATCCCCTTGGGGGTACTTATGGAACAGATGATAATGCGCAAGGGACACTCCAGTCATTTTGCAAAAAACGATTTATCACGCTTTTAGCAATTTTCAATCAAATCTCCATACACAAATCTCTAGTGAATCAAGACAGGTAGAGGTACATGCAGGGATTTTGAAAATGAACCGTATAACATACAAATTATGGTTTTTGTCAATTTCAGCTATACTTTCCTTTTTACTTCATCCAGATGTCTTTTGTGAAACAGGAGAAGCAAACCGCTGGAATATTCAGGGATACGCCCTGAAAAATATTACTCCCCAAAAAAAATCGAAATCGAACTCCGTGGTTATCATGGGAGCTTTTGCCAGCACAGACGAACCTACAACGGAGCCGATTCCTCTTACTTATGAATTTTCAACATTCAGCAAATTTTATGTTGGTGTTGTTATCGTCAATCCGAGTGATAAAGACAAGAATATTACCGTAACTTTTGAACTTTCCGGTATCCGGAGTGGAAAAGAAAATGCAGAATTTACCATTCCGGGAAAAAGTACTTTTTTAGCATATATTGACGATACGCTTGGCAGGATGGGATTTTATACTTACAAAATAGGTATCAAGAACCTAAATAGTGCAACGATAACCCTAATGCTGACTGAATAACCTCTCTCTTCTTCCCTCTCCTCTCTAAAACCATTTACGTTATCTTCCTAAGCTCACAATAAAGCCCTCCTTTTTTAGGCGGATTGGCTGTGACTTTGCTGCGTTATGAATATCAATAGGAGAAGACTCTTAGCCAGACTTTCGCAATTCGCACATAAAAACGGTTGTTTTTGGGCATGTATCACCGGGAAACCCCTGACACGAAAGGGGTGAATTCTCAAAATGGCTTGTAGTGCCGACCTACTGCTTTTTGTAAATACTGCAATTGGGGCATATAGTTATTCTCTGGTGTCAATTTGACTGTCAAAGAGTAGGAGCGCTCAGTTTGAATGGTATCGTTAGCCTTTTCGGAATAGATTTGTTAAATTCCACAGCAATTTTTTTATTGTTGTCGAGTATTGATAATCGCCATATTGGAAAAGTTAATTTGCGGTTGGGTGTCATTTTGCCTTCTTTCTGGAGACAGCCTTAAAAATCCTCAACAAACTTGAAACATCTCCGCAAATCGTCAAGTCAAAGGTAACCGATATCCAGTATGTCTTTCTGCTGAAAATACTAACCGCCATCTATGAATTCTGGCTTATCTACATTTATCCCCAGCTCCACCTGTCATTCGGTAACATGCAGGTAATGACGGCAGATATCCCCTAAAACCCCTTGTCATCATATTGTTTGTCTGGTTGACGCCTTCCTATCCATCTATCTTATAGGACAAAGGGCATTTTGCCGGTGTATATGCCCCATGGGCGCTACTGTTTGCAATTTTGATAATTTCAGCGTTGATGCATCCGAAAAGCACAGAAATACAAGGGCTGTATGCATTGCACGTGGAGTTTATACGATGGAAATTCTAGTCCATGACGAAATTGTTCATCATAGTATTGCGGTAAACACAAGTGCCTTCGCCACTTTGCATATACAAATGCATGTCGAAACGACATGTTACGTTACCGAGGGGATTTCAATGTAATTCCGATAACCTGCAGATTCAAATGGTGTATTCCAGACATCTCGGGACATTTCTGACATTACAACTTTTTGCTGGTCGCTTGCAGATTATTATAGTTACATATTTTACTCAAAGATGGATTTCGTCGTTATAATTAGACAGGTCACTCAGAAGGAATATTGCGATAATGCCAATTGAAATGGTCGGGGCGAGAGGATTTGAACCTCCGACCTCCTGCTCCCAAGGCAGGCGCGCTAGCCAAACTGCGCTACGCCCCGTTATAAAACTTAACATTCTTCAGGAAAATGGTTTGGATCATTATAACGACACAAATATTCAAATACAAGTAAAAACAATCTGCTGTGAACAAAATATCTGAATGTAGTACAATAATTTAAAAAATAATGAAATCCGACTAAAACGCTTAAAAAGGCAATAATAACTAACCCTGTATTTTATGGAGGTTAGTACCGTTCGATGTTTTTTAAAATTTTTCCTTGACAGAAAATTTTATAAAATTAAAATAACAAAAAAATTAACATTAGCTTAAAATAATAATTCATATTCAGACAAAGGCAAACCCTGGGTAACCAGGGGACGCAAAGTAAAGGGTCTTAATAAAGACAGCCTTACTGCCGAAGATATGTAAGAAAATATCTTTGCAGTAAGGTTTTTTTATTTAAGGGCGGAATGTAAAAAAACTCGAATATTTGGAACCATAATGGATCTGGTTTTGTTTTTTAAAGGCAGTTAAATTACTTGTCAACATATTCAGGAGTTCACTATGAATGTTCAACAAAAAGTAAAGCCGAAACGTAAGAATCAAAAAAAATACAACGAAAAAAACCTTTCCCTGAAAAACGTTTATGCTGATAAAGCGGAAAGGAGTTGCCTCATGTGTGGGAAAAAATTTATTAGTCGCGGACCACACAACAGAAGATGTCCAAAATGTAACCAAAAGATTGATCAGGCTGCGGAAAACACATTTTATATGCCAACAGTGTACAACAACGATGGGAGCACGGTAGGAGATTTTATACAGATTCCTTATTGAAAATAACCCTATCTTTGTAAAAAGGGTTGCGTAGTGGATTATTACGCAACCCTTTTCATAACTTTTAAAAAATCGGCTTGTATCTTCTTCCTTTGTACGGCTTATTTCTTTATACCAGGCCTTTATTTTTCCGCCTCAATCTCCTGTTCTTTTAGCAATTTATACTCAATACTGTCCACAAGGGCATACCAGCTTGCTTCAATAACATTTTCTGACACTCCAACGGTATTCCAGATATTTTCCTTATCCTGAGACTCAATAATCACCCTGACCTTGGCCGCAGTCCCCGAACGGGGATTAATGACGCGCACTTTATAATCCACAAGCTTCATATCTTTTAACGAAGGATAGAATCGTTCCAGTGCTTTGCGCAGGGCGGCGTCAAGGGCATTCACAGGACCTGATCCCTCACTTGCAGAAAGTTCCTGGATATTGTTCACTTTGACCTTAACCGTTGCCTCCGTCATCGGCAATCCATTTTCCCTTTTTTCTACAATCACCCGAAACCCTTCCAGATCGAAAAAAGTTTTATATCGCCCGATCTTCTTTCTCACCAGTAATTCAAACGAGGCTTCGGCCGATTCAAACTGATAGCCTTCATTTTCAAGATTTTGCACCTCTTCAAGAACATCCTTCATGAACTTACGATCATGTGTCAGATGGAATTTTTCTATCTTGGCAAGAATCGTAGAACTACCAGAAAGTTCGGAGATGAGGATCTTTCTTTCATTCCCCACCGATTCTGGCGGAATGTGTTCATAGGTACCTTTATCTTTCTGAATGGCATTTATATGCAATCCACCTTTGTGAGCAAAGGCACTGACCCCCACAAAGGGCTGATTGGAGCGTAAAAGCAAATTGGCCGTCTCATAAATATATCTGGACACCTCTGTCAACTTTCTCAACCCCTTATCTTCTAAACAACGATATCCCATCTTCAGGACAAGATTGGGAATAATAGAACAGAGATCGGCGTTCCCGCATCGTTCACCGATCCCATTGATTGTGCCCTGCACTTGTCTCACCCCTTGATTCACAGCTGCAAGGGTATTTGCCACGGCAAGGTCACCATCATTGTGAACGTGAATACCAAGCATTCCCTTTATCTTTTCCCTGATAGCTCCGACAATCTCAGCTATCTCCGCAGGCAAACTTCCCCCATTCGTATCGCAAAGCACCATGGCATCAGCGCCTGATGCCTGAGCTTCCTGTAATACCTTTAATGCATATTCCCTGTTTTTCTTATATCCATCAAAAAAATGTTCCGCATCAAAAAAGACCTCCCTACCTTTTGATTTAAGGTAAGCAATGGTATCGGAAATCATCTTCAGATTTTCATCAAGTGAAACTTTTAACACATTTTTTACCTGAGAATCCCAGCTCTTTCCAACAATAGTCACCACGGGTGTCTCCGCCAGTAAGAGCGCTTTTACATTTTTATCTTCCTCGATCCGCATCTCCGCCTTCCGTGTGCTTCCAAAAGCAGCAATTTTGGCGTGCTGAAGCTTTAAGGATTTCACTTCCTTAAAGTAGGATTCGTCCTTGGGATTCGCTATCGGGTAACCGCCTTCTATGTAGTCCACTCCAAGATCATCTAGTTTCAAGGTAATAGCAAGTTTATCCTGCAAAGAAAATGAAATTCCCTCGCCCTGACTACCGTCCCGCAGTGTCGTGTCGTAAATAAATATCCTGTTCATTTCAACAAAATTTAAAAGTAATCCAAATCAATCCATAAAAATTTTGACAGATAATCCCTAACCAGCGAAGCCGCAACTAAACCTGCCCTATTAAGAGAGGACAAAACGGGTGGGTAAAAAACTTGGTAAAAAGCAGCACATAAATCGCATGGAAAAGTCATTCAAATTCGTAATGTTATCAATGGCATTATCCGTTGTCAAGCTTAAAGAATCCTGCAGAAAGGATGACATCATGAAGCAATATCATTTTGCAAAAAAGACTATCAGAAAAGATTGTTTTATTAATTGACCAAACACTGAACATTCATTTATAATATAAAAATATCAGATTTTAACTATTTTTACCACAGAGGATTATAGTAGAGAAACCACAAAAGTATTCCCAGGTTATTCACAGGAACTGCTTGTGGTCTACTTCTTTATTAATGGAAATCGGAGGAGAACATGTCACAACACGGTAAACATCCGGATAGCCATCCAATGTCACACCTGCATGGTGGCCACCTTGCATCACACGAACACGGCGGTCATCCTGAAACGATTAGAGAAACCTATTCACGTATCAAAGACGATACTTCCGGTAAATCTGCCATAGAATATATGAAAAACATGAAAAATCAGCTTCGCCTGGTTTTCTGGGAAACTACTGTTGGATGCAATCTGGAATGTATTCACTGCCGAAGACTCGATGTGAGTACGACTCTTGCCAAGGACGATATGACCACCCAGGAAGCCCTGGCCTTTGTGGATGCCATAATCGAGGCAGGCAGACCTATTCTGGTACTCAGCGGGGGTGAACCACTATTCAGACCTGATATTTTTGAGATTGCAAAATATGCGGTCAGTAAAGGCTTGAGCGTTGCTCTGGCAACGAATGGAACTCTCGTAGATGACGAAACTGCAAAAAAGATTGTTGAAGCAGGCATTGCCAGGGTTTCAATCAGTTTTGATGGCGCAGATGCCAAGACCCACGATGAATTCAGAAAAATCCCCGGCTCGTTTGAACGATCTATTGCCGGATTCAAACGACTGAAAGGCCTGGGCATGAGTATGCAAATCAACTGTACCATTGCAAAACATAACGTTCATCAGGTCGACGACCTCTACAACCTTGCCTTGCAACTGGGCGCTGATGCATTGCATATTTTTATGCTGGTACCGGTGGGATGCGGGGTTCAGATTGCCGACGACCAGATGCTTCATCCCAGGAAATATGAAGAGGTGCTCAATCATTTCTACGATCTATCAAAAGAAGCAAAGATTCAAACCAAGGCTACCTGTGCTCCTCACTATTTCCGTATCATGCGTGAACGTGCAAAAGAGGAAGGAATCACCATCTCACCTAAGACACACGGCATGGCAGCCATGACGAAAGGATGTCTGGCAGGCACCGGCGTGTGTTTCGTATCACACAAAGGAGAAGTCTTCCCCTGCGGTTACTTACCGGTCGAGGCAGGCCACGTAAAAAAACAAAAATTTGCAGATATCTGGAATAATTCTCCGGTCTTTCAGAAATTACGCGACCCCGATTTACTGGAAGGCAAGTGCGGCGCGTGCGAATACAAAAAGGTTTGCGAGGGATGCAGGGCACGGGCATTTTATGATACGGGCAACTATTTGGCTGAAGAGCCCTATTGTATCTATCAGCCGAAAATGGCCAGGGCAGACAAGGAATAACATTGCAGAAAGAAAAAAGTTTGTAGTGAATTGTCAGACATGCCCCAGGGTAAGAGATTTCAGGGGAGAACCTCATGAAACATCCTGCCGCGACATTTTACGAGGCATATAAAAAACATCATTTCACTACAAGTAAAATTCCAATTGAGTACCGTTGTAACCGGCTCCTTCCCCGATACATTTTTCCGAAAGGAAGGAACTTCTTCATGACGGTCCAGCAAAGATATGCTGAGTTTGTGGAAGTCGTAAATGTAATAGTTTCATTGTTTTTCACAAATTTTTTAATAATTTCTCAGGTATGTCGGCAGCATGTACCTTGTTCGCATTTAAAAAACCCATTTTTTTATGCATCTCTACGAAATCATTTCGCTTATCGGCTTCATCCTTGGTACCATCCTGCACGTAGTTCTCTCCATTCTTATCGTGCAGCGAAAGCATAAGACACGAAGTGAACTTATCTTCCTCTTTCTTGTTATCAGTGTGGCTATGTGGCACTTCGGGAATACGATTTCCCTTTTTAGCTTTCTCTTGTTTGGGAAGAATCTGTTCCTGGTAAATTTTATTGCTGAAACGATTTCCTACGCAGGAATTGGTTTCATGCCCAGCTTACTCCTTCATACGGTAGTTTCCTTCCTTTTTGAGAACAACCCTCATATCAAAAAATCGTACCAATGGTTTATTGTTACGGGTATTTATCTTCCTGTTATTCTTTTTACAAGAGCTATAAAAACCTTCATCGAGTTTACAAATTTTTCTTTGTCAGCGCCTGTAACCAGTTATGTAAAACCTTTCGTGTTTTGGCTGGTCCTTTCGCTATTCATTGCCGCGGGTATTTCCCGTTGGCTTTTAAAAATGGTAGATGAAAAGGAAGAACGCAAATTTCATCTGGCTATCTTTTGGGTGGTGACGACTATTGCAGTTTTTATCGGATTTACCGTGCTCCTTAACGGCTATAAGATTCCCTATGTTGGAGATTACCTGATACTGGTTTCCATGTTATCATCCATATTCCCCAGTATCGTTTTTGCCTATTATGTTTACCGGTATAATTATATGGAGTTTGTCCTCCGGCGCAGCGCCTTTTATTCATTTCTCACCCTTATCTTAATTTGTCTCTATTACTTCGGAATCAAGCAATTAAGCAAATTTCTGGAGCATCACTATCTGGTAAACGCCAAGATATTGGAGGCAGTCTTTGTCATCAACCTGGTATTCTGGTTCCCGACGCTCAAGGGAAGCATACAAAAAGTTTTACGAAAGCTGATGTTTTACCGTACCGTGGACAGTGAATATCTCCTGAACGAACTGAGCCACGTTATTAGCACTGACCCGCTCATTCACTTCACAAAACTTCTGAAACAGGTCGTCGAATCGATAATAAAAGCCACTGCTATAAAATCTACAAATCTCCTTCTTTTTAAGAGCGAACGGATTCAAATTACCGGTGCAAAGCAAAACGTGCCCATTTCCCCGGGAGATATAAACCATATTATCCAGTTTTTTGCAAATGGGGAATTTATCGTATTAAATCGGTATGAGATAAAAGATGTTTCTGTCATTAACGAAATGAGGCTCCTTGATGCTATTTTCATTTTCCCGATCTTTGTCAATCGAAAACTTACTGGCATTCTGAGCATCGGGAGGGCGAAAAGAGGTATACAGATTGCCTCTGATAATCTGGATCAACTGATGATTATTGCCAATGAAATTGGTTCTGCAGTTGAAAAATCAAAAATCATCGAGGAAAAACTTGCCCTGGAGAGGAAAATGTATGAAAATGAAAAATTATCCAGTCTCGGCCGTCTCTCAACCAGCGTGGCTCATGAGGTAAAAAACCCACTGAGCTCAATAAAAGCGATTGTACAGGTTATGCGGGAAGATATAACAAAAAATGATCCCTTACAGGAGGATCTCGCCATTATCGTAGACGAAATAGACCGCCTGACAAAAGTTGTCAATCAATTACTGCAATTTGCAAAACCAAGCAGCGACACAAAAACCAGTGTCAGGCTTGGAGACGTTATCCGTTCAACCCTTATTGTACTCAATCACGAAGCAAAGCAGAATAAGATTACGACCTTTTGCCAAATCTCCCATGACCTTCCAGCAATTACTGCGGATGAGGGGGCATTAAAGGAGATTTTTTTTAATCTGTTCCATAATGCCATCCAGGCAATGCCATCCGGTGGAAAGATACGTATTCATGCCCACCGCCCGCCTGAAAGAAATGTAATCCAGGTAACAGTTGCCGATACAGGCCCCGGCATACCCAAAGAGTCATTCCGAAAAATATTCGAACCCTTTTATACCACGAAACAAACGGGAACGGGTTTAGGTCTTTCTATTGTAAAGAAAAAACTCGAAGATATAGAAGCTACCATCGATGTAGAAAGTAATGGGCAGGGAGCGGCATTTGTAATAAACTTTCCTCTTCACGAACCGGTATTCATGCAAACCTAAGGTATGTTCAAACCATCAATATTAATAGTTGACGACGAAAAGGCCGCACGCTACGGGATGAAAAAAATACTCCTGAAAGATAACTATAGCGTATATGAGGCAAAAGATAGCACGGAGGCGCTCCATATGATAAAAACCCTGCGTCCTTCTCTGGTTCTTTTAGATATTAACATGCCTCAACTTGATGGCATGAAAACCCTTGAAATGATTAACGCCATACCTAATCCGCCCCTGGTGGTTATCGTTACCGCCTATGGCTCTGAAAAAATTGCTGTAGATGCCATGAAAAAGGGTGCGTATGATTATATAGCAAAACCCTACGAAATAGACGAACTTCGAATTATTGCAAAAAATGCCTTTGACCGGCTTGCGTTACAGGAAGAAAACGCCAGACTTCGGATAGAGATTGTCAGGCTGGAGGGTATGGGCGAACTCATCGGCCAAAGTGAAGCTATGAAGGAGGTATTCGATAAGATTGAAAAGGTCGGCACTACAGACGTTACGGTGCTTATCCAGGGTGAAAGTGGCAGCGGGAAGGAACTTGTAGCCAGGGAAATTCACAGACGCAGCAAACGCAGGAATGAACCGCTCATTATTATGAACTGCGCCGCTGTCCCGGAAACATTGGTTGAAAGCGAACTCTTTGGACATGAAAAAGGCGCATTCACTGGCGCAGCAGAGAGACGATTAGGAAAATTCGAATTGGCAAACAAAGGCACGATATTTCTTGATGAAATCGGCGATATGAGCACCAGCACCCAGTCAAAACTTCTCCGCATATTGCAGGAACAAAAATTTGAACGTCTCGGCGGAATCGAAACACTCACCGTGGATACTCGTATTATCAGCGCAACCCATTGCGACCTTGAAGAAGAAATCGAGGAAAACAGATTTCGTGAAGACCTGTACTATCGGATAAAAGTAGTAAGCATAAAACTCCCTCCTTTGAGGCACAGGAAAGAAGACATTCCCTTGCTTGTGAACCGCTTTTTGCACTATTTTTCTGAAAAACATCAGAAACGAATGGCATCGATTTCCCACGATGCGATGAAATATTTAATATCGTATGATTGGCCAGGCAACGTTCGTCAACTGAAAAATGCCCTTGAGAGCGCCGTGGTGCTTTCCAATAGGGAAATTCTTGATACAACAGATCTGCCGGAGGAAATAAAACATCCCAGGGACAACGCCCTGCCCTCCGGAAGCATTGATTACAACCTTACGTTCCGGGACGCAAAGAAGATCTTAATAGAAAATTTTGAGCGTGATTTTATCAAAAAGAAACTGGAAGAATGTGACGGGAATATTAGTCGTACAGCAGAAGCGCTCGATATGCATCGGCAAAACCTCCAGCAAAAGATCCGCGAACTCCGAATCACGAAAGAAAGGAATTACCATGAATAAACGAACAATATCTCTTTTATGTTTGCTTTTAATCACCCTGCAACCCTGCGCACTCTCTGCAGAAAAAGAGCAACTCAAAAATATTGTTGCAACCGTAAACGGCAAACCTATAACACAGGAGATGTTACTAAAAAGGCTGAAAAATGTTGTAAACACGGACACGGAAACCCAGAGGACAATGAAACAAGAAATTATCGATCAGATGATTACTGACATCCTGCTAGAGGAATTCATTGACAAGCAGGGTTTAATCGTTACCCCGGAGGAGATCGAAAAAGAAATCGGGCAGATCAAAAATACGATCTCGGGCAATGAGAACAATGACATTCAATCGCTAGAGCGCGTCCTCACATTTATAGGCTCTGATATAGACGAATTTAAACGAAACATAAAATATTCTATTGCACTGGAAAAGTATTTTGATAAAAAGCTTGACGATGCAACTTTGAAAAAATACTTCGAGGAGAATCTGTGCGTCTTTAACGGTGAGACCATAAAAGTGAGCCATATTCTTATTGACACAAGAAATATGAAAACGGAAAAGGAGTTTGCACAAGCACTGGAACGCATAAAAGACATCAAGAAAGAAATCGAACATGGAGCGGCTTTTGAAGAGATTGCGAGAAAGTATTCAGACTGCCCATCTGCACAAAATGGCGGGGATTTAGGATTTATCCAGAAAAAGGGAAATTTTGCAAAGGCTTTTTTGGATACGGCATTTTCACTCAAGGTAGGGCAGTTAAGCGGACCAGTTCAGACGGAATATGGTTATCATCTGATAAAAGTTACCGAGAAAAACGAAGGGGCACAAATTCGATTTGATGATGCCAGAAAAAAAGTGCGTTTAGAGGTTTTAGATGCAGAGATACTTAAATTACTTGATCACCTTCGTCGCGAGGCAAAAATAGCCCTGAATCAATGATCTGTTATCTTTTCTCTTTGTGAATATAAGCGAGAATTTCTTTCGATGTGGTAATTTTCTGGGCAAGCTCGTAGGTTATCTGCTGGATCGAATCATCTACAGCTGGTCCAAATCGCGGGCCCGTTGTCATCCACCATTCCTGCTCAACCCTGCTGGTTACAAAATCAAGACCTTTTCCTTCCACTGCAATATCGGATTCCCATATTTTGTTTTGTTTTGGGTCTAAAAATGCCGCGGTGATGGAAAGATCATGTCGGCCTATTGCCCTCCATACAGATTGTTCAATATAAAGTTCAATGTCAGAATTCTTTAAGGCAACCGTCAAAATTCCATCCAAAGCCTCACTCATTTCATACGCCGTATTTTGCAAATTATCCAGTACCACAATCTTTTTAAATATAATTTTTGACATCTCTTCAATCTTTAAAGAAAGAGGTTCCCCAAAAGGAAATACAAAGTTTGGAAAAGTGTAGAACTGTGCACCGGCCTCATGTTGTTTTATCGGCGCTTCCTGAACATAGCTCCGCAAACGAGGTTCTATGTAAAGGCCCACATTTATGGGTAATTGGGTTTCCTGGTAAACCCTTTTGTCCAGCTTTGGAGAAATCGACACTGGTGGTCTTTGTCCGCTTAGGCATCCTGATAAGACAAGAATGGAAAGAAAAACAGAGATGTATTTACTGGCAAAAGATTTCATAAAAACCCATAATGCAGCAAAACCGCAACCAAGTATCCTGTATAAAGAGACTGTACTGGAATTAAGGATTTTGCTAAAAATACCTTTTCTTGTTTAAATTGAAAATTTTTCACACGGTTCCTTATTCTACCAATTTTTATAGGATTTAAGGCTCTCTCATGTTTCAAATTCTTATCCACAATGGCGTTCTCCCAACCATTGTGGATTGTTGCCTTTATTCGTAAGGAATCTCGACACTCATATTATATATAGTGAACGCAAAAGAAAGGTATAATTGCATGGTAAACAATTAAGGTAATTTTTGTCAATATCTATTTTTATTAATGAGGTTAACTTTTTAAAAGAGTAATGTTAGTTTTTATTTTCAGCTTGACACAAAGAAAAAATCAATGTATTTTACCCGCATTAGTGCAATGAAAAACACATTACGATAAAGGCAAATCCAGAGTGATCTGGGGACGCAAAGTAACAGGGTCTTTTAAACACATAGGGATGTGGTTTAAGACGATCCCTTATCCTTGTAGTGAAAAAGATAGCCTTACTGCCGAAGATGTTTTTCTGAAAAATCTTTGCAGTAAGGCTTTTTTATTTGTTTAAAAAGAGATAACAATTTAGCTTTTTAAAAATCTTAGTAAGATGATATCTTGCGGCCTAAAGTAGGGGCAGGTTTCAAACCCGCCCCTACAACAAATACCATTTGTAAAGGATTTTCAAAAAACTAAATTAATTCAAAAAAGGGGGCTTTATGAAAGAGAGCAATCTATTGCTTCTTGATATTAACCCTACATCCGGCCTTGGCAAAACATTACAAGAAACTTTCAATGCGTCTAACGGATTAAATATCCCATTGAACTGCAAATCTGTGGAGATTGAGACATCCCATCTTACTACCAAGAATATTGCTAAAATTGCCTTGACCTTCCATCCAGACATAATTTTTCTCATTTCGGCCTATGCCGTACACCATCATGTCTACTATACACTCTTGCAATCTTTAATAACCGTATTTACGAAGATACCGGTCATTTTAGTAATGGACAAGTGTCCGGATGAAGAGGTCTTTGATTTGCTTAAGACCGGGGCAACCGATTTCATCACGCCGCCGTTCAAGTCCGCCGATATCCTCACCCGTATCTGGCGATTGCTGGAACAAAATACACCAGCAGAGAGAATACACCAAACCCTTATGGAAAAAATCGGATTACAACAAATTATTGGGAAAAGCCCAGCCTTTCTGGCAGAGATAGAAAAGATCCCTCTGGTAGCGAAAAGTGATGTGACCGTTCTAATCACCGGAGAAACTGGCACAGGAAAGGAGGTATGCGCCAGGGCAATCCATTATCTCAGCCCGAGAACGTACAAACCGTTCATCCCGGTCAATTGTGGCGCAATTCCCACAGAACTGCTCGAAAATGAACTTTTCGGCCACAAAACAGGTGCATTTACCGGCGCTACTTCTTCCCAACTGGGATTAATACAGGAGGCAGACAGTGGTACCCTCTTCCTGGATGAAATCGACTCACTCTCTGCCACGGCACAGATCAAACTGCTGCGTTTCCTCCAGGAGAAGGAATATCGCCCGCTCGGTTCTCCGAAGGTATGCAAGGCAGATGTTCGGATCATCACTGCATCGAACATTAAGCTGGAAGATGCCGTAAAGACAGGAAAATTCCGCCAGGACGTTTACTACCGGCTAAACATTGTCCACCTCATATTGCCGCGCTTGCGTGAGCGACGCCACGATATACCGCTTCTCGCCAGGCATTTCTTAACTAAGTATGCAGAGGAGTATAACAAACAAGCAGCCGAATTCTCCCCTGATGCCCTGCAGATGCTCCTGCTCCATGACTGGCCTGGCAATGTCAGAGAGTTGGAACATGTGATTGAACGGGCAGTTGTCCTATCAAACCAAAGGGTCCTTGGAAAGAAAGATCTTGTCCTGCCATCGCCAGAAGGTGATATGCAAGCTGAGTCTTTCCAGGAAGCGAAAAAGAGAGTTATCGCTCAATTTGAAACAGCGTATATTCGCGGCCTCTTGCTTGCCCATCAAGGCAACATCACCAAAGCGGCACAGGCCGCAAAAAAGAATCGCCGGGCATTCTGGCAACTTATCCGCAAACATCACATCAATCCGGAAAGCTACAAAACCCTACCGCATAGCACCAACCCGCCTCAATCAAAGGAAAAGGAGCAATAATTTCATTACAAACACTTCCGTTTTCTGAAATATTTCAGCAAAAACAAGGTATTACATGCTGCTTCGGGGCAGGTTTGAAACCTGCCCCTACAATACAATATTATTCATACAGAGAATATTTCAAAAACTAAAGAGTTACCTTCTTTATCGTATCCACATTCATTTGTATTCATTCGTAATCGATTACAATTGTAAAACGACGAGTTGCGTCGCTCTACAATTGCGGCATTGAAACTCTTGGTATAGACTTAGATTTTTCATAATACATAACCAGGATATTTATCTGCATTTACCAGGACATATTTATCCTATTATTAATCCCCCTATCCCAAACGACTTACTATAAATCTGCTAAAATACCCTGGACAAAAAGAATATAGTTAATGCTTAATTTATAAAAAAATCGAAGATCTTGCCTGAACGTTACATATAGAAAAGAATTCTCCATCTCCTTCATTTCTCTGCATTTAAAAACTATCTGTTTCTTTATGCAATGAATTTTGTGTACAAGGGTATATCGGTTGCTCCATATTAGGTCAGTCGTAATGTCAGATGCTGAAAGCGAGTCTTGTCCTTGTGATCATGAGGAACACCATCACAATGTTTAATAATGAAAAAGCATGAAAACTGTACAACAGGAAAGCCATTCATAATGCAAGAGATATTAGCCTATCTGTCTGAACATCCCGATGCCCAGGATACGCTGGAGGGCATTGCGGAATGGTGGATTCTGGCGCAAAAGATCAGACACAAGACACGTGAGGTTAAAAAATCTATCGCAGAACTGGTAGCGCAAGATCTCGTTCTGAAGCATGAAGGCAAAGACAGGCACACGTATTATCGAATAAATCGGAGCAAGTATAATGAGATAAAAACGATGAAACAAAAATCATAACGATAAGGGTAAACTCTGAGTGATCAGGGGACGCAAAGGAAAGGGTCTTTAGACACACAAGGAAGTGGGTTGCATAAGACAACCTTGCTTTCTCAAGAAAAGACAGGCTTACTGCCGAAGATGGTTAAATAAATATTTTTGCAGTAAGGCTTTTTTGTTTTTACGGATAAAGAAACGATTGCCTTATTTAAGGGTGAAGAGGCAGTGAAAGTAACTGGAATATATTTACATCAGGCACTTCAGAGTTTTCCTAAAATCACAAAAAATCTTAAAAGATAGGAGTCTGTTGCAATTGTTCATTTCAAAAATGTCTTAATAATTATCCGATCACACCCAGTAATAGTTTAAAGGAAGGCGGTGGGAGTTTTTTCAAGCTTGATAAGAAGCCGTAGAGAAGGGGAAAGAACTTGAGGAACATGAGAACATCACCAGCATAAAGTGGATATGAAAAAAATCGGAACAATACTCCTCAGTATCGCAGGGAATATAAGCGATTTTAGCGAGGAGAAGAAACTTGCTGTTTATTTTGGGATAGTGCCGAGGGTAAACAACTCAAACGAAACACTACGGCATGAAAGGATAACAAAGCATGGCAACAAATAGGAACGACAACGCTGGTACAGTGTTCCCTTGTAGTGATAAAGTATTTCAGGTATTTGAATCATTTTCTTTGAGGATAAAAGTGAAGAAAGGTTCAAGAAAGGAAAACAGAACATCAGCAAAAAGTTATTGGGAATAACATACCTTACGTTAAAGAACCAATGGGTGTTTGAAGACTTTTTGATTTTGTCATCAAAGCTGCTTAAATTTACAGAGTGGACTTTTATTATGGGAGGAGCTTTTTTTAGAAAGACGTGATGGATGAATGTTGCAAAAGACACAGGTTATTTACACTATATTCAACAAGAAAAAGGAGGTAGCTATCGTGGCTAAATCATTAATGAAAAACAAACGACGGGAGCTTTTATTTGGCAGCTTACTTGCGGCTTCAGTATTTATGGCTGGTTGTTGTAAGCCTGCTGTGATCGGCTCCCAAGCTGTTAGATTGCGCCCACAGGAGACGTCAATGTGGTGTTGGGCTGCCAGTGGGGAAATGATAATGGATTTCCTGGGCCATGATGTGAGCCAATGCGATCAGGCAAATAAGCGTTTTGGCCGCACAGATTGTTGTAATAGTTCCGTACCATCCGCATGCATCAATAGCGGATGGCCGGAATTCGATAAGTATAACTTTGACTTCAAAACTACCTCCGACGCGCCCTTAAGTTGGGACCAGGTGAAAGACCAGATTTACTGTAAAAAGAAACCATTTGCATTCTCCTGGCACTGGTCTGGCGGCGGAGGACATATGATGGTTGTGATTGGCTATGTAACTATAGATGGGACAAATTATGTAACCATCAATGATCCATGGCCGCCAAACGTTGGTGATCAACGTGTTATCACCTACGCTGCATATGTCAATGGTTCAGGGTATAGCCATTGGAATGATTATTACGACATTACTTATAAATAGGGAGGAAATTAAATATGCGTATCATAATGGCATTACTCTTACCATTGATAGTGATGATTGCAGAAGCAAATGCTCAATCAGATAATAGAGAAGCACAAAAGGTAGCATCTGAGTCGATTGTAACACTTCGTAAATTGGTCAACGGGCAGAACTACAAAGCACTGGGCTTTGAGTCACTCGACGAAGTGTCTGCTGTTGCATTGGGGGAGCCTATTCGTGTTTTCTTCATACGACTCGATCAGTTACAAGAGTATAAACCGGAGGCCGATCCCAGCAAACTACTTATAGACGCCAATAAAATTATTTATCCTTTCACGATAAGGGAACAGATACGATCGTCGGTTGTTGTGGAAAAAGTTAATGAGGCTTGGAATGCTACAAATTTTGGTGGCTCCCACTTGATTAAAATCCTTACGGATGTCCGAAAAAATATCACCGACTCTACCGGTCTGCGTATTTCTTCTTTTTTTGCAGTTCAAATACCAGCTTTGAATCTCTATTTTGTTGGGTATCGCACCGACAACGAACTGATGCTGATCCCTATATATGATGATCTGAGTTTTCAGTTCAAAGCAGGCCGTACCATGCTGGCAAAGGATGTGTTCTCTGCAATCCTTCCTTCAGCCAAGGAGCATAACGGATTGCCAAGATGAGTTCTTATAACAAACGGTTTAAGACAAATTGTCGTATAACAACTATAGCAAATGTAAAAGGCAAGTTGTTATTGCGAACAAACCGAAGCAAACACAACGGTTTAGATTGCTTTGGCTATCACATTCGCAATGACACATGCACGAATACTTATCTGTTTAGAACTTCAAATACCACCCCCCGCAAACGGTGGGGGAGTGGGAGGCCAAATGTAAGTTTGCTGTAGGCCTAATTAATTGTACAGGAATTTCAGAGTTGTGGTTGTAAAGCGAAAAGTCTTTTCTCTCTCCATTGCAAAGTAATCGAAATCCTAATTAGATTTAAGAAAGAGGTGGTTTATGAAAGTTGCTTTGGTAGGCGCTGAGTTGGAAGAAAACCTTGGCCTCCGCTACATAGCCTCCGCCTTGGATGATAAAGGGCATCAGGTGGCAATCGTTCCCTTCAATTCAGAGTTCGACGTATCGGATGCGGTGCAGCAGGTGATCGCATTTTCACCTCAGCTCACCGGCTTATCCATGATGTTCACAGGACGCGCACGAGAATTCTGTCGCCTGGCGCAGGCGCTCCGGGAAGGCGGTTATCACGGTCACTTGACGGCAGGCGGACCCTTCGCCTCGTTCAACTCAGAACACCTGCTCCGGGATTTTCCAGCATTTGATTCGGTCTGTCTGGGTGAAGGCGAACATATCGTGAGCATGTTGACCGATCATCTTGAAAATTTATCCAGGGTACATGGCCTTTGCTATCGAAAATCCGATGGATCAGTAACAACCAACATCTCAACGGGTAATCAGGACAACCTTGACGCATTACCGTTTCCCAGGCGTATAACATTCCACGAATATTTCGACAAGTCCATTGCCAGCATCCTGACCAGCCGGGGATGCTGGCGCAACTGCGCCTTCTGCAGCATCAATGCCTGGTACGAACGGGGAGGCGGGAAGAAATTCCGGGTGCGAAGCGTGGAGAACATCGTGACAGAGATGAAGGAACTCTACTTTCGCTACGGTGTCCGGATCTTCAATTTTCAGGATGATAACTTCTTTCTTCCGAAACCAGAAAAGGCACTCCGTCGTTTTGAGGAACTGAGAGAAGGACTGAAGCGGGAAGGAATCGAAGGAATTGCCGTAGCAGTCAAGGCACGGCCGGATAGCATCACCTACGACTCGATCCGCGTACTGGATGACCTGGGTCTGTTTCGTGTATTCTTAGGGGTGGAAAACGCCCATGAGAATGGGCTGCGTAACCTGAACCGCAAATGCACCCTCGACCAGATACTGAACGCACTGCGCATTCTCAATGACTTCGATGTGCACCTCGCCTATAACTTACTTATGTTTGAACCCGACACCGTTTTGGATGACATCCTGGTCAACTTGCGTTTTATCGAACGGCATATCGAGAATCCCTTCAACTTCTGCCGGGCAGAGGCTTACCCCGGCACCGGGTTAGAGATGAAACTAAAGGCAGAAGGCAGATTGCTCGGCGACTACTTCGGTTACGATTACCGGCTCAAAGACCCGCGCTCGGAGGCGTTTCACCAGATTGCCAACTATGCGTTCTTTGACCGCAATTTCAGCGATTTCGGACTGCACTACTTCAATATGCAGGTGGATTTCTATTTCCAGCTCCTGCGGCGATTCCACCCGGAAGCGCTGACGCAGACGCTGCGTGCGACTGTGCGCAACTTCATTAAGCAGACGAACCTTGATACATACGAATGCCTGTGCCAGATCTATGACTTCGTGGCAACCGCAGACCCGAACGATCACGTCATGATCCGGGGCTTTGCCCGAGAAATGCGGGAACGCGTTGATGAGAGAAGCAGAGACTTGCATGCACAGGGCGAACGCATCCTGCGCTGGTTGAGCAATACGTATGAACACCGCGATCAGGATGCAAGAGTATCGGGGTTTGTGTCAAATACCGGTACCCTGCCATTCCTGAACTTCAAACTCATGCCGTACTCCGGCACGGAAAGTCTGGAGAACTTGGAATTTGTGACGACGGAGGCGGGACGGACGGAAGACGCGGACTTATTGGGAGTAGCGGCTGCGCCGATCCCATATACTACATTTAAGAACCGGTTGGCTCAACAAAAAGATGAAAGGAGGTGAAATAAAATTTTGATTCTTGTTTCAGTGAGAGGACTCACCGAAACATCAAAGAAAGAAATTTTCTAAAAGTGCTACTTTAAGGAGGTGCGTTATGGAAGAAAAAACATTTGCTCGCATACGTGACTGGGTGGAACCGGCGCATCCGGCTGTCGTCAGGCTGTACGATGACCTGATCGAAATCTACGCCAGGATTCGGGAGAAATTTCAGAAAGAAATAGATGGTGCATTTGACAGGATATCACGGCAGATCGGGTTTGTGGTAACTACCACCGTGCCAGTCGTGTTCGAGATAGGAGACAAGGGTGTATTTAAGCGTATGTGCATGGGTGCTGAGCATCTCAAAGATACGCTCTTCGATAAGGAGCTATCCAGAGTATTTGGGCCGACTCCGGATCCCTGGAAGGTTGCTGCGGGGAACTACAATCTGTACCTAATCTGGTTCGATGCACTCCAGTTGAAGTTGCGGACGGACTGGATGGAGCCGGCCCATTTTGTCAGGGAAAGATTCGCGACTGACATCCGGTCTCAGACTGTGGTGGGAATCGGCAGTAAAGCGATGAAACAGGGGTGGGAATGGCAGGAGCCGGCGCACTGGTTTGATCCGGGAATAGCCATTGCCGTTGAAGAGCTGGTGCTGATAGAGGCGATTGACCGGGTATATCCCGAATTGCGCCTTGTAGATCGGGTGGCCTTTGTCCGGGACGCCCTCAGAAAGCGAGTAAGGCCTGAAGTAATGGAGCCGGCGCACTTTCATCAGATACAGAAAGAGATATGCCCGGAAGGCACGAAGAAAAGCTGTTAAATCTCAATCAAAAAATTATTGTGCATAACACACGAGAAAAACACTATGAGGTCAGAAAATTTCTTACCGAAGAAATAGCTATGCGGCTGCTGTCCGGTGCACGCTCACAACCTCATCGACATATTGCACTGTCTGGATTCTATGGCTGCTGCCTCCGTGACTACCTCTAGCCATTGCACTGTGAAGTGGTATTTCCTTCCGGTATTCATCAGAAGGAAATTGAAGTGGACTTTGGACAGAATCTGAAGAAGAGTTACAAGATAAGAGTGCCATTGGAGCGATAGAAAGTTTGCAGTTGTTGCTGGGTTACTAGTAATTTGGCAATACAAGCTTTTGTAAGCTAATTGGGAGAAGAGCAATTTTTAAGATATGACCATTCTCCCTTTCAGTGAAAATAAATAAATCTATGTAAGGAGGTGATGCTTGAGACTATAAGAAATATACCATCTATTTAGCGGAGAGGATGATAATACCTTGATTTTAAACCAAAAAAGAGGAGATGATGCTTATGGAAACACGAAGGGGTTCGATTGAAGCAATTAAAGAAATAGTCAGGCTTGGCAATAAAATTAGTGTCGATGAAATGGCAAAGATTTCCGATATGGCTTTAGCGCTAGATGGTTCAATTATCTCGCTAGATCCAGATGAGGACAGATGTGGCACAGGGCGTATTCATATTAAGTGGCCTCCCAAGAGGGATGAAGAGTTCATGAAACTGCTCCATCATTTGGTAGCAAGGAGGATCAACTACGAGATACTGATTAATGGTATCCCGGCACCAGATCACATAATAATTAATGTTTCTCGTCAAATCGGGCAGAGATTAGGCCGATAGGTCTTGCCATGACCCTATGACAACCATGTCCTTTTCAAGCATATGGTTATAAGCGACTGTGATTCTGTGAGGTATCCTCAAATTGAACAGGAGGAATAAAGAACATGAGCAAAGGGACAGTGCCGTCCAGTTATGATTTATCGTCGCCATTCCTTCTTGCACCGGGTGGAACACGAATTATACAGGTACAGCCTACACTTCGTTGCAATCTACGCTGCGTACATTGCTATTCAGAGAGTGGTCCCGACCGGACAGAAGAACTATCTCTCGAAAGTTTGAAGAATTTCCTTGCGGATGCAGGCAGTCTTGGATATCAGTATGTTGGTGTTTCCGGAGGAGAGCCACTCTTATGGGATGGACTAGAAGGCTTTCTTGATTTTGCGATGGAAATAGGATTTTCTACTTCCATTACAACAAATGGTACGCTTCTTACTGCAAAGAAAGCCGTTAGACTTCGCAAGAGAGTAGGCATTGTCGCTGTGAGTGTAGATGGGCCGCCTGAGGATCATGCGAAGATACGCAGATCAACAACTGCCTTTATTTCCATGAAGCATGGGCTTTCAGCGCTGCGTGATGCGGGTGTTCCCTTTACACTTGCCTTTACTCTGACCCGGTACAATGCTGATCGACTACGTTGGCTCTATGAGTTTGCCAATGAAGAAGGTGCAGTAGGAATTCATGTCCATCCTTTGTCAGGCATTGGGAGTGCTGGTATTTTTCTCTCTGCCGCAATTCCTGATAATGTAGAATTTAAGGTCGCATCGTGGCTTCTCGCACTATTAGCATGTAATAACGGGTCCGGTGGGCCCGTTATTACATTTGACGTAATTCCGCGTACTGTTGTAGAGCAGAGTTGCTGGCCAATGCTCGTGGAAGATGTTGAACGGCTCCGCTCTGCACCATTCGCTGACCTTGTTCCTTCCCTTAGCGTCGAGCCGGATGGCTGCATCGTTCCATTCACTTATGGTTTTCGCCGTAAGTGGTCTCTCGGATTCATCGGACAAAAACCATTAGATCGGATGGCAGAAGCATGGCATGCAACATGCGCGGCTCCTGTCGCCGCAATCCTACGTTCTACTCTTGAACGGCTTGCAGCAGCAGATATCGAGTATTGTGATCTGTTCTGGGAGATGTTGGTCTCGGCCAATGGTTAGTGGGGGGAATGGGTTCAGATTGCATCTTGAACAATTCCCTTTCTAACCGACTTAACATTCCCAACAGGAAAAAACAACTAAGAAAAAAGATTATTATATCAAATCAGAAAATGTTAATCTGAAAGATTTAATTTTTAAAATGAGGCATTTCATGAAAATCAAGTATTGTGTTTATTTCCTGTCATCTCTTTCGCTACTTTCTCTTGCTTGTGCTAAAATTGAGATAGCCGAAATTAAATTTAACCATGACACGACCAGTTGGAGCAATGACGCCCTGAATATCCGTCAAAATTTTACTCAGATCATTAACGTACCGGAATGGAATGCTGGTAAAACAAATCCCAAGGATTCACCGGCGGCATTCGTTGGCGGCCGCAGTGTGAAAGTTATGGTAAAATTTAAAGGAAGTCGCGATGGTGTCTACGAGGTTTATACACAAGGCGGGCCTTTTTATTTAAAAAAGACCTCTGTCCAGATTCTCAATGGCGTTTCGAGTCCGGCCTGGATTTCATTCGAGACCTCGAATATACCGGCAAGGGTTGCCGTTGCCGATGTGACATGGTCCTGGAAACGCAAATTATGGTGGGTATTCACTCAACAATTTGATACCAGTTATCATCGCTTTTATACCGTTCTGGATGAGCCAAAAGAGCCGTGGAAACAGGCGCCTTTTCCTGACAGTCAGAATCCGTGGACTGAAGCTCTCGACTATGCCTGCTCCTGGGCAGATGGAGAAGGGACGTTTGATGGAATCACTGGTAAGGTTACTGAACATATCAACAATGGACCTTACGCATACGATCAAATATCGGGAGCAACTCATTATGGGATATACAGCCCGCGTCAGTATAACCTTACTGCATTCCTGGATCGTTTGAATGGTGGCTGGGGTAATGGATCGGTTGTCAATTGTTCAGATTGTGGAATGTCGGTAACAACATTTTCAAACTTACTCGGCTGTCAACTGTGGTCATCAAGAATGGGATGGGGGTTTTCTCTCAACAAAATTATTGCAGTTGGTTATTCCACATTTGCTTGTCCGAATTGGGGGTGCAGTTTTAACTATCATGAAGTTGCCTGGATGGGAAACGCCCTTGCCAGTGAACCGGTTTTTGATGCATGCCTCAAGGTTGATGGCGATACGGATCCGGCAAATTCACCTCATACCGCTTTATTACCAAAAAATATCATCTTTGACGATCCGTCGAATATCGATTATCACGAAAGGCTTGTGCCACCGGCCTCACTTCCGAATTGCCTGGCGCAGCCATCAACAAAAACGAGACCGCCGATATTTTAAGGGGGGTACGCATAATGAACTCGTGACATTTTCAAAACCATCACTGTGCGGTACAGAAAAATTCACTGGCCATGGCATTATGAGAAGCTACCATCGTTCAACTTATTTTGTCCATTAGAGAGGAGACTACAATGCGATTAACCAACGTTAAACTGATTTTTGCTATGGCAATTTTACTGCTAATGTTTTCATCATTTCTGCATGCGAAAGAGTCAGAAGAAAACCAGCGGGATTATCTTAAAAAACAAGTTCAATATGACCGATGGAAAGATATTTTAAAAACAAAATCCGAATTTCGCTATGAAGAGTTTAAACTGGACAATACTTCAGTAAGTCCCTGGCGTATTCAACGCATGCAAGAAATTGGGAGGGCTGATCGCGGGAAAACAATTCAATATACCCTCTCAAAATCTGATATTGTCCGGGAAGCACGAGAGATTCTTCAGGTTTCTGTTACCTTCTGCCCAACACGAGCGGATGCAGCAGAAGGACTTGTCGACCACTTGCTCGGAATACAACGTCCCGGTCTTAAGCTTATCGAGGAAGACGCCATGTTGCTGGGAGATCTTGCGGTCAATATTCCAGATAGTCCCGAGCCGGCTATTTTCTATGTTAGAGGCAATATTTTGATCTCTGTTGAAAATGCAGGAGAAAAAGCAGCAACAGATATCAGATTGCTAGCGCAAACCCTTGACGAATATCTCAGGAAAAAACAGAAGTAACTTTCCTATACCGGAAGATTGAGTTTCATTAAATACTGTTTATAAAAGATGGAAGAGGTCGTATGATATGGCAGTAGATCCCTCTATGACAATTGCAAGGAGTCAAGGACGGTTACTACTATCTAGTATCTTTAGAAAAAGTATTATACGTTCAAGCATGTAATCTCATTGTCTGAGATAAATAGAAATCTTGAAACTTGAGTACCATTGACGGATTCGTTACCTTTCCGCTACCCCCCGGATTAATACAATCGGTTATTTTTTCCCTTTTCCTGCAAGATAGATCATAAGAATAGAAATATCGGCGGGAGAAACGCCTGAAATACGCGATGCCTGTGCCAGTGAAACCGGGCGGATTTGCAAAAGTTTTTGGCGTGCCTCTTTTCTCAATTCAGAGATATTCTGGTAGTCAACCCATGAAGGTATTTTATAGTTTTCCATTTTTTTGAACTTCTCTACTTGTATATGCTGGCGTTCTATGTATCCCTTGTATTTTACCTCGATTTCGGCCTGTTCTTTTGCTTCTTTTGGCAGGTGTCTCTGGCCGAGTTCAGCGTCTATGGCAAACAGATGATCAAAGGTGCGATCCGGACGACTCAATATTTTTGTCAACGTGTCGGGTCCTATCAGTTTTTTATCCATATATGTCAGAACCTCCGCAATGGCGTCTTCTTTTTCCTGCAGTTTACGCCATTGCTGTTCTGAAATGAGTCCGTAATGGTATCCGTACTTCATCAATCTTCTGTCGGCATTGTCATGCCTTAAGAGAAGTCGGTATTCCGCACGGGAAGTAAACATCCGATAGGGTTCTTGTGTGCCTTTTGTCACAAGGTCGTCGATTAATACGCCAATGTATGCTTCCGACCGGTCTAAGAGAAAAGGTTCTCTTTTTTGTATTTTCAATGCAGCATTGATACCTGCCATAATCCCCTGGGCAGCGGCTTCTTCATAACCAGAGGTTCCATTAATTTGTCCGGCGTGGAAAAGGTTTTCTATAAGTTTGGTTTCCAGAGATGGCCGGAGCTGGGTAGGCGGTACAAAGTCATATTCGATGGCGTAACCGTACCTCTCAATCTCTGCTGTTTCCAGGCCAGCAATAGAATGCACAATCGTCTCCTGAATATCGTGAGGCATACTGGTGGAAATCCCGTTACAATAAACCTCAAAGGTGTCTAGCCCTTCAGGTTCTAGAAATACCTGGTGCTGATCTTTTTCTGAGAAGCGTACAATCTTATCTTCCAGAGATGGACAATACCGGGGTCCTACAGACTGAATCTGTCCTGTATAGAGCGGAGCACGGGACAAGTTAGACATAACAATTTTGTGGGTGTTGTGATTTGTATAGGTAATATAACAGGGGACCTGGGATCGGTTTATCTTTTCCGTTAAAAAGGAAAAAGGCTGGGGATTTTCGTCTCCATACTGAGGCGTAAGTGTCTTGTAATCGATCGTACGGCCATTGAGACGGGGAGGAGTACCAGTCTTGAGGCGACCGACCTCAAACCCAAGCCTCCGCAAGGAATCCGACAACTTTTCTGATGAAAGTTCACCAATACGGCCACCAGAGGTGACGAACTTACCGATATGGATAAGACCTTTTAAAAACGTTCCTGTCGTGAGGATAACGGCCTTTGCCTTGTATTGTAAGCCGCTTTGTCCAATAATTCCAATTACTCTTTTTTTATCAAGGATGAAATCGTCAGCAATTTCTTGTCTCAAAAAAAGATTGGGCTGGCTTTCCACTCTTTTTTTCATGGATACCTGATAGGCTTTTTTATCGGCTTGAGCACGGGGTGAATGGACGGCAGGCCCTTTCTTGGTATTGAGCATTCGAAACTGAATGCCAGTTTCATCCGTTACCTTTGCCATCTCTCCACCGAGGGCATCTATTTCACGAACCAATTGACCTTTTGCAAGGCCACCGATAGCAGGATTGCATGACATTTGAGCAACCGTATCCAGATTTATAGAGAACAATGCGGTGCTCATTCCCATACGCGCGGATGCGAGAGCTGCTTCGCAGCCCGCATGCCCGGCGCCGACCACGATTACATCAAACTCTGTATGCATATACTACTTTGCATGTTCAATGAAACGTGTTTCACGAATTACGGTAACAACGACCTCCCCAGGATATTCCAATTGTCCCTCAATTTCCCTGGCAATGTCGTAGCACATCTTAGCGGCAGCCTTGTCATTGGTCTTGTCCGGGCACACCATCACCCGTACTTCCCTTCCGGCCTGTATGGCATAGGCGCTTTCTACGCCGCTGAAAGAAGTTGCGATATTTTCCAGTTTTTCAAGACGTTTGATGTATTTTTCTAACGTCTCTCTTCTTGCACCAGGCCTGCCGGCGGAAATGGCATCGGCTGCACTTACCAATACCGTATAAATTGATTCAACGGGTGTTTCCTCATGGTGGCCGGCAATCGCATTCACCACTTCAGGCCTTTCATCATAGCGTTTTGCAAGATCTGCACCGGCAACGGCATGGGTGCCCTCCATTTCCGGGCCAATAGCCTTGCCTATATCATGTAAAAGACCGCAACGTTTTGCCAGCGGAACATCCAGTTTTAATTCTCCTGCAATTATACCCATAAGATTCGCTACTTCGATAGAATGCCGCAACTGATTTTGTCCATAACTCGTTCTGTACTTGAGCCTGCCAATAAGCTTTATTATTTCCGGGTGAATCGTATGAATTCCCAAATCAAAGCAGGTTTGTTTTCCCGTTTCATGAATAACTTGTTCAATTTCCTTTTCCGTCTCCTTCACAATTTCCTCAATATGCGCCGGATGGATTCGTCCGTCAACGATCAATTTTTCCATCGATTGACGAGCTATTTCACGACGAACACTGTCAAACCCTGAAAGGACGATTACGCCTGGTGTATCATCCACAATGACGTCAATGCCCGTCGCCTTCTCAAATGCACGAATGTTTCTCCCTTCACGCCCGATGATACGACCTTTCATTTCATTGTTAGGGAGTTCGATCGAGCTTACAATGTTTTCAGCGGTGTGAGTCGCAGCGCATCGTTGAATTGCCGTGCTTATTAACGATATGGCAGTCTGTTCAGCATTTTCTTTTGATTCAGTTATTTTTCTTGAAATTAATTCAGCGCATTTAACATCGAGTTCTTTTTCCAACCGGCTTAACAAGAGCTTCTCAGCGTCTTCTCTGGATAAGTTGGATATTTTCAGAAGAGCCTTATTCTCTTCCTCTATGATTTTTTCCAGTTCAAGTCTTTTTTCGTCTATTTTTTTTTCTTTTTGAGCAAAATTTGCAGAAAGAGTATCGATATATCGTTCCTTTTTTGTTAACAACTCCATCTTGCGTTCAAGGTTATCTTCTCTTTTGCTAAGCCTCTTTTCTTGTAACCGTAGCTCCATCTTGGTTTCTTGTGTTTCTTTTTCGAAGGCCTCTCTTCGCTGATACAGTTCGGCTTTTGCTGCCAAACCAGCTTCTTTTTTAATTTTTTCAGCATCCTTGACGGACTCCTCAATGAGATGCTTTATCTTCTTTTCGCTGGACGCTTGCTTTTTTCTGAATACCAGTATACACAGGAAGTATCCAATAGCGACGCATGCAGGAAGAAGGAGGTATGGAAGTATTTGAAATAGTTGCATCTTATGTTATAAGTCGATTTATCGGACCTATCCTCCAAAAATAATAAAAATCCTGGATCTATTAAGAGATAATAACAAAAAACGAACGTCGGAAAAACTGTGTCTTTTGGAAGAAATGCCACCGGTGAGAAATGTCGATGAGTTGAATTATAGAATAGGAAAAGAATAACAGGTTCTTTATGGAAAAAACAAAAACATGTCTTGAAATGTACCGTTAACACTTATAGTTTTGATACTTTTGTAAAATGATGCTGTGTTATGAAAAACATATCTTTTTGCCTTATTACTTAGATTAACCCAAGTGCACGCATTAAATATTTTTTTAAGATCCATATGATTATCACAAACGATAATCGGGCACATTAAACAACGCATCTGAAATCCAGCAAAAACTTGTTTTTGGTAAAACCATGCTTACTTTATAAAAAGTATCGACGTACTGCCTTTTATTCATGTTCCCAAATATTTCTTTTAAGGATTTAATATCATCGGTAACATTTTTTCTCAGATTGGGATTTCCCGAAAATTTATTTAAAGTTTAAAACCATACAAAAATTATAATTCTAACAAGCCTTATGGAAGGACTTTAAATCTGATTAGAGAAACAAAACGACATCAAAAATTTTTTAAATTTAAAAGCAAATTTTAAACTATCCTTTATTCCAAGTCAAGCGATTTTATATCCATATTATCAAAAGAGTTAAGAAACTGCGAATCTTGCCTTTTTTAGTTATTTAATTTATTCCTTGAGGCTTGACAAGAAAAATATCGCTCAGTATAATGCTTTTCCTTCATTTTGCTAAAGTAATCTTAAAAAAGGTTTAATATTTTTGTAACGTTATTGTTTTGATAACGTAAGGAGTGGTTATATGAGAGTAGAAGTAGAATTACCCGAAGTAGAAGGAAATAACGGAGACGAAGCAACTGTTTCCTTTTGGTATGTTGAGGAGGATGAGGAAGTGGAAGAAGGTGAAGACCTTGTTGAGATGATTACAGAAAAAACCACGTTTAATGTTACTGCGCCTGTGTCAGGAAGATTGCTGGAAATTCTTGCACAGGAAGGTGATGTAGTGAAGATAGGTGATATTATGGCGATCCTTGAGACCGAAGGAGAGGAAGACAGCGAAGAAGAAGAGGAGGAGGAGGAAGAAGAGGAAGAAGAAGAAGAAGATGATGATGATGATGACGAAGAGGAAGAATACGAGGACGATTAATATTTTTCTGTAAACTAATAATACCGTCCTTATGATTTTGCTCACGTCATAGATACCGCAATTAAATCGTTCCTCCCTTCATCCGCTTGTGTACAAGTGAATGAAGGGAGGAAAAAATTTCCCAAGATCTATAGAACCATCTCTTGATACAGAGCCGAATGATGCATGTCTTTTAAAAATATTTTTTGCCAGGACCGTATTGTAAACTTATTTCAGAAGGCTATAGTACATGATCATCTGGCACACGCATATATTTTTGCAGGCCAGGAAGGAATTGGCAAAACACTGTTTTCAAAAGAACTAGCGAAAACCATTTTTTGTCAACATGCTAGAGCAGATGCCTGTGATACCTGCAGTCATTGTCAAAGAATTAGCAATGATAATTTTCCTGACCTCTTTTTCGTGCTTCCAGAAAAAAACAGCCGGACGATCAAAATAGAGCAATTAAGACATCTCCAGGATGTCCTGCATGTTAAACCCTTGGAGTCAAAACACAAAATTGCAATTATTCAGTCTGCTGACAAAATGAACGAGGAGTCGTCAAATTGTTTATTGAAAACATTAGAAGGGCCTCCTTCGCATGCTATTATTATATTAATTGTAACCTCTTTAGAGTCCGTGAGAGAAACGGTTCGGTCGAGATGTCAAATTATAAGGTTTTTTCCTTTATCGATGATCGTAGTAAAAGACATCCTTGTAAACAGTTTCCATCTGGATCAGAAACAAGCAGAACAATTGGCATGTATATCCAATGGCAGCATAGAAAGAGCTGCACTCCTTTCCAGTACGCATGCCTTAGATAAAAAAAACTGGCTTATCGACCGAATTTTAACATTAGAAATGAACGACAATTTGACCTTTTCAAAAGAATTACTTGATAAGTGGAATATCCAGGATTTGGAGATATTAGAGGAAAAACGATCGCAGGTAAAAGAACTTATTCTCTCATTTCTTTTGTATTATAGAGACTTACTTATCTGTAAGATACAGAGTGGAATGCCTGTTTATCATACGAATTGGAAAAACACGTTGACCTCTAAGTGCCAGGTATTGTCTGAAGAAGTTTTGTTTCGCATTATCCAGGTAATCAAAACATCCCTTGAACAACTTGACCATAATGCTAATATTGCCTTATTACTGGAAAACATGATAACAAAAATACTTCGTCTTCAATTTGGTAACAGAACGGTGTAACAAAAAACATGTTTGACACAATCCACATTCTCCTGATTTCCGTTTTGAATCGACCATCTATCCGCAACAACGAAACAAATTTTTGGTAGAGTAGAAAAAGAGAGGCCTGGATGTCTTTTATGGCAACGGACTCTGTCTGGGCATCGTGTTTGGCGCATGGCTTCTTGGTATTGCAACCGGCGCCTTTTTAGAGGTAATACTGAAGGGGTAATCCTCTTAACTTGTCTGATTCTCTGACCACGCTCAATGCGGCGAGCCTCATTCTGATTGCTTCCTCAGTCCTTTAGGGAGACAGACTGATGTTTTTACTTTCCATTTCTCGTAATGTCATTTGCTTGTGTATAGGTTTTTATACAACGTTATACTAGTTGCCGTCTTAAAGTTGACCTTTACATTATCGGTTTTCTTCGTGGCAATAATCACAAATAGAGTTTTACCGTTTGTGTCTGTATCTTGGCTTAATGCAGTATCGGATATGCGCTTCTTACCGGGCAGGGCCTTTGTTGTTACCGTTTCACCCGCAAACGGGCAATCTTCTCCATCCGTCACCTCATCGCTTTCCTTTTACTCTAGCCTCAAGGTTTTCGACGATTCATCTATACATTCAGCTTCACATACAGGGTAGATGTTCATGCAGGTGTTGTCGTAACATGGCAGGGGCTTTTCTGGTCGTTACAAGGCGATACTTCCTGCGCTACTATTCTATAATAGCAGGCTTTTCGAGGATAATACGCTTCTACTGATGATTACTATCGTGATCTTGTTTTGTTTATGTTCTGTGTTGAAGACATACCCTTACAAAAACTATTCGTTGCTCCATATGGAGGCCGTGCTATTATTGAAAATTCGGAAAAATGATACGACCTTCCCGTTTAAAGTCACCGAGATTGATGTTGCCTCCATTCTTTTATAAAAAATGAGGAATAACATTCGGTTTACGAAATAAGAGATATCAACAAAGCTGTTGAAGTGCGGTAACACACCGGGTACATATGGAAGGATGTTCCTTAATCGTCCCCACGCTTTCCCTAAAATTCCAACACCTTTCGCATTTTTTGTGTTGTGACGCACGACCTTCTATCCAGAGGTTTGTGATTAACTCGCCTTTGACTGCTTTGGAAGTAACATTTTTGCCTAATTTTACTTCTGATACAATGAATATCATCGGAAAGTCTTTTTCATAGTTTTTGAGGAATTGCCAGAGTTCCTCGTTTTCGGTATAAAGATCGATGGAGGCCTCTAATGAGTTCCCGATCAATTTGGTTGCACGCATCTTTTCCAGTACCTTTGCCACATCGGTCCTTATATTGATCAGCCTTTCCCATCTTTCCGGGAGAGCATTGTCAGTCCAGATGGGAATTTCCTTGGGAAATGTTGTCAAATGAATACTAGAGACGTCTTCATCTTTATGGATAATTGCCGCCCATACCTCTTCTGCAGTATGGGCAATAATTGGCGCAGATAATTTGACGAGATTCAACAGGACGGAATACATTACCGTTTGTGCTGCACGCCGTTCCTCTGAATTCTTTGCAAAGGTGTAGGATCGGTCTTTCAAGATATCCAGATAGAATGCGCTCATTTCTACCGTACAAAAATTGTAGATATTATGAAAAACACGATGAAACTGTAAAGACTCGTATGCAGACCTCACGCTCTTAATCAGTTCCTGTGTCTTATGCAATGCCCATCGATCTATTTCCAGTAATCCTTCATAGGCTATGGTATTTACCTTCGGATCGAAGTCATAAAGGTTACTCAGTAAATATCTGAAGGTATTACGAATGCGTCTGTAGGCATCCGAGCATCTGACAATTAAATTACGCGATACGTTCATATCATTTTGATAATCGAGAGAAGAAGTCCATAACCTGAGCACATCAGCACCAAATTCCTTTACAGCGTCTTCAACCGAGATAAAATTTCCACGGGATTTGGACATCTTTTTCCCCTGTTCATCGACGACAAATCCATGGGTTAAAACGGACTTGAAAGGCGCTTTATCCCAAGCACCAACCGATGGGAGCAAGGAAAGCTGAAACCATCCACGATGTTGATCCGTTCCTTCCAAATAGAGATCGGCCGGATACGATAATTCGTTGCGTTTGTGTAAAACGGCATGATGGCTCGATCCGGATTCAAACCAGACATCGAAGATGTCCATTTCTTTTTGAAACTGATTGCCGCCACAATGAGAGCATTTCGTATCCGGTGGTAAAAAAAAGGATACGTCTTTATAAAACCAGATGTCGGCCCCTTCCTTCTCAAATTTATCTCTCACATAATTTATTGTGTTTATATTGATATGCGCCTGACGGCAATGCACACAATGGAAGGCGGGAATTGGTACACCCCATGAACGTTGCCTGGAGATACACCAGTCTGGGCGTTCTGAAACCATCTTTGCCATTCTGCTTTCACCCCATGAGGGTATCCATTTCGTTCGTTTTATCTCCTCCAGTACCCGCTGACGAAGGTTGTCGTAATCAAGACTGACAAACCACTGTTCCGTTGCCCGGAAAATAACCGGATCATCACATCGCCAGCAATGAGGATAGGAGTGTACAATTTCTTTTTTGTCAAGCAATGCTCCTACCGCCTCCAGTTTTTTTACGATCAGGTCGTTTCCATCTTTCAGGATATTAAGACCGGTAAACTCACCTGCCTCCGCGGTAAAATTACCCCTCTCGTCGACAGGGCTCAACATGGGGAGATGATACTTAATGCCGGTAAGATAATCTTCCTGGCCATGTCCGGGCGCCGTGTGAACACAACCAGTTCCGTCCGATAAGGTAACATAATCTGCAAGCACAATAGGTCCCGTTCTGTCCATAAAAGGATGCCGGTATCTTTTTCCTTCTAACAAACGCCCCCGCACCTTGCCAAGATATTGATAATCCGTAATCCCCACCGATGACATGACTGCTTCTATTCTCTTGTGGGCAAGAATCGTCACTTCTTTTTTTTGTGTTTTTGGATTGTGGTAACGGATCGCGGCATACTCATGCTCAGGATGTACGGCGATAGCAACGTTTGCCGGAAGCGTCCAGGGGGTCGTCGTCCATATCATGATACAAGAGCCATCGCTACCGGCATCTTTGAATAGATTGCTGATGGGATCCGTAAGTTTAAAATTTACGTAAATTGAAGGGCTCTTCGTTTCTTCACGGTAATCCAGTTCTGCCTCGGCAAGGGTTGTTTGGCCAAGTTCGTTGGGACACCAGTGAACGGGTTTTTTGCTCCGGTAAATGTATCCTTTTTCTACCAGTCTCCCAAATACCTCAATAATACCTGCTTCATACTGAGGGTCAAAGGTAAGGTATGGGTATTCCCAATCTCCCATGATCCCAAGGGCCTGGAACTGCACCTTTTGTAGTTTTACAAATTTTTCTGCGTATTTTTTGCATTTTTTTCGGATTTCCGGTTTAGTCAAATTTTTTCTTTCTTCACCAACCTCCTGCATAACACGATGTTCAATGGGTAAACCATGGCAGTCCCATCCAGGGACATACGGTGCATTATAACCCTGCATCGTGTGATAACGCACGATAAAGTCCTTTAGTATTTTATTTAAACCGGTACCGATGTGCAATTCACCCGTTGGGTAGGGAGGGCCATCGTGTAAGACATATTTTTCTTTGTTAGCTCGCGTCTTTCGCAGCCGTTCATAAAGTTGTTCTTTTTCCCATTTCTTCTGGATTTCAGGCTCTTTTTTGAGCAAGTCAGCCTTCATGGGGAATTGAGTGATGGGGAGGTTGAGCGTTTTTTTATATTCCATGATAACGATTGTTTATCCAAGTATCATTGGCGGTGGTTTTGATTCCCAAACAAATTGTTCATATAAGGTATTTTATCCATTTGAAGTATTGCTGCAATCAGTAAGTCTGTAGCAGGGATTTTAAATCATTAGCAGTAAGTCCTTCGATCAATAACCTTTTGTCTTGCGAGGATTTGCCAGAAATAATATGTATGGAAGATTCGTGAATCTGGAAGATTTCTGCTAACAATTTAATTACAGCCTTATTTGCTTTGCCTTTTTCAGGCGCTGCAGTAACGGCCAATTTTAAACGGCCCCCATACTCGCCTAAGACACAATTTTTACCTGAACCTGGCCGTGTTCGGATGGATAGAATAACACCTGAGTTTGTTGTGACAAGATCAAGCATGCCCATACGGGAACTTCACAGTGTTTAGTCGGAGACTTCGTCATGAGTTTAATCAAACACCCAGTCAAACGATGAAAGAAATGCCCGAGCAATTATCAATAAACTACCGAAAATTCATCGAAATCACCTGAGTGTTCTTCCCAACATACTTCAATATGCTGAACAAAAGCTCCTGACGGTCCTTTCTTGCACCAATTTACGATTTCGTCAACAATCTTCTTGTTGCCTTCAAAGACCGCTTCCACACCACCATCTGCGCAGTTTTTAACCCATCCGGTAACACCAAAAACCAGAGCCTTCTCTCTGGCAGAAGCACGAAAAGACACACCCTGAACTTTGCCCCGGACATACACATGTGCCCGAGTCATGAACATACGCTCATTTTAGATCTATTTAGAACCGTAAACATGATCGCTGTCAGCTGCAGATGGCAGATAGTTTAAGCCTACAAAGGTAAAGTTCACAATCCCAAAAGAAAAAAGCAACCAACACGCCAGAATAACAGATGCCTTAGATTTACTAATATTCATTTTTGGTAAAACAAGGGGAGTATGGAGATAAACTAAATATGCAAACCAAGTAATCAAAGACCACGTTTCTTTGGGATCCCATGACCAATAATCACCCCATGCTTTTTTTGCCCAAACTGCACCGGTGACCATGCCAAGGGTAAGAAAGGGAAATCCAAAGGCAACAATTTTGTAGCTTAGTTTGTCAAAGTTCCTTGGTAATATTTCTTTTTCGTTTCCGGCCTCTTTATTATCTTTTTTAGCAAAAGCCTTAACAATCAAAAAAATAATGCTGGTAACAAACGAGATGCCAAAGGAGGCGTAACCGATCATATAGGTAACAACATGAACAAGCATCCAGTTGCTCTTTAAAGCTGGCATAATCGGTCTTATGGTGTCATCCTGTAGTGTTGCGTAGAGCAATATTAACATCGCAAGCACAGATGAAAAGGCTCCAACTACCCTAAAATTATAAATAAACTCAAAGATAAGATATACAAAAGCCGTGCAACATGCATAAAAAACTAACGATTCATACAAATTCGAAAAAGGTGGATGCCCTGCTTCTATGGAGCGCTTGATTACCATGACCAGATTCAAACAAAATGCCAGAATCAAGAATCCAATAGACACCCATTTTATTGAAATAGAGTTCCAAATTTCCCTCGCTATGTAAGCAATCGATGCGACGACATATACAATTAATGTAATATTAATTAAGCTCATTTTTTCAGACCTCCACCTTTTGTTTTTGTTTTTTTCGTAGGAATGGTTTTATGTAAAAAATGAAAATTACTCCAAAACACAATGACCCAAAACCAGCATATGCTATTGGAATACCAGGGTCTTTCACGATCTGCAAACCAGAAAAACTTCCTGCTTCAGGATCATAACTTGATTGATAGATTACATACCCTTTATAGGTTAAAGGATCATTTACTCTGATAGTTTTTTCCGCAACAGTTTGGTCGTTTTCTATAATTCTTAACTTGCTGGTAAAATGTTTGATCGACTCTCCCATGGATTCATAGACAAGTGCTAAATTATTATCGGTATACCAAGTTGCGTATTGATTATTTGAAAACAGCCAATCATCAACCTTCCCACTGGGTCCCTCCGCTTCAACAAAAATCGCCGGCACGCCTACCGTATCCGATTTTTTAATCACCTCTTTTCTGAAATTAAAGGATGGGAAATATTTGGATACCACGATCTGATGATTCGAATCTGCTATGGTATATTTTTTTTCTAATTCCCAGGGAATGGTACTGGTGATATGATTGTTTTTTATAGAGACCATCACCTGTTTTCCCTCTGATGATTGAAAAAGCCGTACGATATTTTTGGCCATGTGCCCGCTTGCAATTCCGTCACAAGTCAATTTCAAGTTCTTATACTTCGACGGATGCATTTTGTCCCAATCAGGAAACTTTTCAAATACCCAGCGGGTTTCTGAACCTTCCGGACCGTTGATTTCCACCTGAACGGCAGGATTATCCGTCGGTTGTTCTTCGAGCGGCCTTCTGTCTCCGTAGTTAAGCACACATTGTAACATCCTCAGAGAATAATTAGTTCCCTCAAGTTTAAAGGTTTTGTTTAATTCCATAGGATAGTCTTGGGATAGTCCTTGTTCTGATATCAGAACAGATACCTTTGGGTGAGCAGTTTCGATAGAGTTAATAGCTTTTTCCAACTCTTCCTGCGAAGACACCCAGATATATTCCACTCGCAGGCTTTGTTTTTTATCCTCATAATAATTACGATCGTGAGCGAGCAACCATCCCTCAGCAATAACTTTGTCAGAACCAGACAGTTTTACAAAAATGGCAGGATTATCTGGTATGTCTGAAGTATTTATCGGTTCCTGATGTAATTCTGCATCGGGGATATAATCCTTGATCGTTACGGTGTAGTTCGAGCCAGGGACACGTTGTCTTTTTCCTACCTTTACCTCTAAATTTTTCTGACGATTTTTACTTTTAACGTAGGATATCAGTTGAAACTTTGGCTCATTTTTTTCTAATATGAATTCATCCAAAGCGATAGAAAACGGCAAATCTTTCTTGATATAATCTAATTTTCCTTGCCGGTTAATCATTTGTGTCAAAAAATAATTTACCGATTTTCCTTCATAAACATTTACACCGCCCTTTACACCGAGCTGGAACTTTACCACGCCACCGATTAATATCAAAATGAGACTGAGATGGGTAAGAATAAAGCCTGTTTGCATGAAAGTATTTTTCCATCTTTTGATCGTGCAGCATATGAGATTCGCGCACAGCAATATCAAAAGGAATGCAAACCAATAAGAATAAAAGACGTTGGTCAGCTCAGTTATTCTGAAAAAAGCCGCTAATGCATAGCCATATTTTGCAGTATATTCGTCCATAGTTTTCTCTTGCAAGATCACTGTTCCCAGGATACACGCAACAACCAGAAGCAGAATAATTACCACTGCCAGTTTAACCGAACAGAAGAAATCCCAAACCTTATTCGAATCTCTTTGTGCTGGCTGATGAATAGAAATCTGATTTTGATTTTTTTGACTGTCTTTTGTTTCTGTAGTCATACGAAGTTGATTTTTATTTTTCATAATTTTCGATACACAAATTGGCCTCTAAATTACATTGCTGTAATATTACAGGTTTTGAAGTATTTAGTGCCGCGACACAGTTTCTTATCTATGAAGTGGCAGAGTCTTTTGCCCGGGGTTGTTTTGAAACTTGGTTTGCGAATTGTGGATAACGCAGGTTTGATGATTCTGGTTATTTCAATTACTACAATTTTTCAACCAACGCTTCTTCCGGTAGCTAAAAGCTGCCGGAAGAGACTATTTCCTTCAAACACCTATTTTCCTTCACCTTCTTCTATTTCTTCGGATATATCTGTTTCCGTAGATTCTGTTTTTGATGGTACTGGCACCGATTGTCTTGTGAATTCAGATGTTCTTTCCGTGAGTATTGAAGATTCTTTAGGCGGCAATGAAGCGACGGAGGTTAATATTAAAAATTCTACCCTCCTGTTTTCTTTCTTTCCAGCAGTTGTGCTGTTAGATGCAATTGGACGATTCGGACCAAAGCCGGCGACATAAATTCTTTTTTCGTTGATGGTTTCACTTTTTGTTAAAAAATGAAATACACTTAATGCCCGCGCTGCAGACAAATGATGATTGGAATCCCAAAGGTGTCTGGTCCTTATAATGGGGTCTGAATCGGTATGACCGTCAATTCTAATGGAGATATGAGGATTTTCTTTGAGAAAGGCTGCCACCTTCTTTAAAGCGGTCTCACCATGGGGCTTTATTGCCGCCATCCCGGAATCAAAGAGTATTTTTTCAGGAAAAAGAAGTACCGGCCCTTCTATCGTATCTCTGACCGTAGCACCTTCGCCAATCGACTGTGCCAACTTTCTGAGTTTTTCCATCTCAGCTTCGTTTGCCTTTAACTTGTCTGATGCGGAAGAAAGCTGTCCCTTAAGCCTTGTAATTTCTTCGGATTGATCTCTTATGGTGATTGCCTGTCTTCTGTTTAAATTTCTCAACTCGTTCATCTCAGCACAACCGGACATTCCGACAAAGGCTATCAAAAGGAAAAGCTTCACGTATTTCCCGTTTTTTAACATTTTTTTCCCTCCTGCGGGTAAGGCAGAATAAAGTTCTATACCGTCAAAAAACAATCTGAATATTCACAATATTGAATATATAACATTTGATATGCTTGTTTTCAAGCGTTTTTTCAATGAATTTCATTTTCTCCGGTCCTCCGCCAAGTCCACATTAACGATAAACTTTATCGGGATCAAATACCTTCTTCTCGGCAATTTGAATGATGTCTGTTCCTGGAATATATTCCCGATAGAAGCACGTTTTATACCCTGCATGACACGCAGCAACGTGCTGTTCTACAGCAAAAACAAGGGAATTTCCTTCACAATCGAAAAAAACTCTTTTTACCATCTGAATGTGGCCCGAGGTCTCACCCTTAATCATCAAACGGTTCTGAGAACGACGAAACACGTGAACCTTGCCCGTTTCAATGGTTTTCTCGACGGCGTCTTTATTCATGTAACAAAGAGTCAGGACCTTACCGTCAAAGTTATCGACAATGACCGACGGAATAAGCCCCTTCTCATTGAAGTGTAATTTGTCCAACAACTGCATACAACCTCCCTTCTTTCTGAAAGCTATTCCATAAAAAATCATCAATAGAAGCTGTTTATACCTTTTTACTCAGGCCATAACGATAAAACGATGTGTCACCACCCTCTAAACACGTACGTCAAGTTATATACTCTTTCCAGAGCGTTATTATAACAAAACCATTGAGGAACTTTCAACGTTTGATCGAATGATATTTAAAAGACATTGTTATCTCCTTTTTTTCAAAAAAATAGACATTATTATTTGTTTTGGGATAAGGTATCAGAGATGATTAAGACAAACACAAGACAGCTATCAGAAAAAGAGTCCCGGCCAATGATACCCTTGGGTTTAAGCAAGATCTGCAAGGAAAACATTTTCAAGGGCATTTGAGCCATTGCCCAGCAAATATATCCCACGGTGACTAGAATTATAAAGGCGTTTTCCCGGGGATATTATGGAGTGCCGGATCAAGGGGAATATGCAGCCGATATGATATTCAGGGGACGGCAACGTCTGATTGATATTTATCCCGAGATGACAGAGCATGCCCTGATAAGTTTCAATGCCTCAGATGTGATGACCTTTTTGAAAAAAAAGCTCACGGGTAACTTTTAAGACGAAATCCTTATGAATACAAAAAGAGACCGCAAGGAGTATGCATTAAACACTATGTGAAAAAATATTCCCTGAAATTGTACGACAAAGAGAACTCGAATAGCTCGCCCAACTTATCCAAGATGGGCAGAACCAGCATTCCGGGTTTAATCCATTATTTCCAGGGGCAACCAAAGTGTATGAGGTTGTTTTAGACAGCTCTCGTATAATTAATGGTTTTAAGAAACAGAGATTTAAAAAACTCTTTCTACGGCCATGTCAAAACCGAAGCAAAAGCAAAGAAACTCGTCTCCAAAAAACCAGAGTAATAAAAAACTCAGGGATCATAAATTGATTACGAAAATACCGCACACAAGCAAATACAAAGTCATCAAAAAAGAATATCGAATTTCAGGAGTCTCCCTCAAACTCAAAAAGAAAGCATTCCCACTGCTTCTGAAAAATGTTACCTAAAGAACTTTTTAAAAAAAGTTTTTACAGGGTAACACTATAGTAGTCACTCATTAACTCAACTCTTCACTACTTTTAAACTCTATATTCTTAAACTCCGTGAAAAACTCGATTTTTTCCCTTTCGCTGTTAATCCTGACAAATTCTGGACTTAGTACACCATAGACACACCTGATAATATCGCATCTGGATATAATACCCACGGGAATGCCGTCTCTGACAACAGGAACCCTAATAATATTATGTTTAGTCATAATATGAATGATATCTTCTACAGGTGTGTCTTCAGCCACGAATATGGGCTTTGCAGACATGATCTCTTCAGCTGTTACTTTTTCTAAAGATTTGCCACGGTCCATAACTTTTAAAAGATCAAACTCGCTGATAACTCCAATAATCTTATTATTATCATCCACAACTGGCATTCCACTATACTTGCCGGTTAGTAACTTTTCTGCAAGAGATCTGCCTAATGCTTCTTTTCTTGCCACAGTAACATTCTTATTCATAATATCTTTGGCTACAATATCATTTTTCGCCATGATGCGTTTCTCCTTTCAAATTTAACTAAATATTAATCGTCTTTTGGCAGTGACATTCTGGTATGTAAAGGATTTTAATAAATTTGACCTGAAAATAATCGAATAGTATAGGTGTCTGTAAATTTTATGTCAAGATTTAAATAACAGATTTAAACAAAATCGGTACCCGTTTCGCCCTTCATCAAAAGAAAACGGATGTGATGTTGCATGTTGGCCTATATTCGTATCACAGTAAAATACCCTGGAAATATCAGAATATGCCTAAGTGTATTATGAAGGAGATTGCAAGGAAAGGCCGTGTCTGAGATTTGCCATGTTTAAGCAAGGACATCCGTCCAAACAACCTGATTGTGAATGGAGACATTGATTATCAAAGACACTTTAAACTGCCCTAGTCGCTTGTCATTGTTATAAGCCGTTAATTTATAATGCACTTAAGCATTGCCATTTCCATACCAAACGTAATTTCCATCATCTTGAAAAATATATTGACGGTAATTTCCTCTTTGGTTAATATAGCCGATATAATTTGGAACAATTACCCTTTCTGTGCTGTGCGTAATCGACCATATGGCTCACTTTGAGGCATTTATCAAGCAAATTAGCGTGTATTTCTATTTTGTTAATTTCTTTTTTTCACCGCTTTATTGGTGAAAAGTTTTTTGTTGTAGTTATTAGCGATGTTAAGATGTTGGTATTTTTCCAAAAGGAGTGCTTTGAATATTATGACAAAAAGGCTGGAGACTAAAAATGTCTTTTGAAAACGAAAAAAGGATAGTGCCTGAAGATATAAGAAAAAGAAAGAAAAAGAAGGTAATGTTTGTAATGCTTTCTCTTGTCTTGCTCTTGATAATAGTTCTCATTTTAATATTGCGTAGAAATGTCTCTCCGGTACTTGACATATCTCCAATTGGCTTGGATTTTGGAGCAAGAGAAAACGAAATGGTGTTTACTGTAAAAAATGTAGCAAAGGCTAAAGGTTTCTTTCAGCGCGGTGTTACTCCGTTAGAGTTTACAATTGATACCAAGCAGGCACCGAGGTGGCTGACTGTTTACCCGATGTCCGGTATTGTCGAAAAAGAACCAAAAACAATACTAGTAAAGATCGATAGGCGTTTTCTCCCTCCGGAAAGCATAATTGAAGAATTACGGTTTTCTTCAAATGGAGGAGACCGAATTGTTCGGATATTAGCACAAAAAGAGAAGGACAAAATATTTGTAACATCTCCGACAGCAAATTCCACTTTTTCAATTGGTGATGAAATATTGACAGAATGGTCGGCAACCCCTGGTGTAAGTAATATTGTCAATATTTTGTTATATTTAAGGGGAGAAAATGTTGGAACCTTAGCACACAATTACAATTACAGAAAGGACAGTGAGGGTAAAGGTTCTTTCCTTTGGAAGGTCCGCGATTTAAGGGAAGATAGCGGTTATTCAATCAGGATAGAGGATGCCGAAGACCCTAAAATCTTTGATGAAGTTGGGCCAATAAAGATTTTTCAGTCCCATACAGCAATTAAAGTACTCAACCAGACGAAAGACCATCAATTCCCAAGCACGGTTCAATTTATATTTTCTTTACGGAATCAAAACAATCATGCGGTTCTATTTCCTGCCGAAAAAGTCGACTGGAAAAACATAAAAATATGGGAAAACGATAATGAAATTGACTATTTGGAAAGCCATGCACTTCTTTATACACAAGATGATTTTCAATTACAAGTAATGCTTGTTTTAGATTTTTCAGCGTCAATGTATGAGACAAATGAGGATATTAACAAGATGCTCGTAAGTGTGAAAGATTTAATTAATAGTCTGGAAGAAACTCACCAAATAGGGGTAGTAGAGTTCCATCGGCCTGATGTACCGCCAATGGTCATTCAGACATTTACCTCTTATAAAAATGCAGCAAAAGATGCCCTTGACAATTTCAGCACAAGCAAAACCTATCGAGATTTTTCAAGTTGCTGGGATGCCGTTTTAAAAGGATTGCAACAATTCCCGGAAAAACCTGATCCGGACATCTTTAAAACAGTGGTGTTTTTATCGGACGGATTCGATAACAGCAGTTTTCATACACCGAATGACATCATCGCGATGGCAAAAGAGAGGGATGTGCACATTTTTGTAGTTGGAATTGGCGATCTTCGTGAAGAAAATGTGTTGAAAAATATTGCTTTTGAAACTGGGGGCACCTATGTTCATTCTGAAAATTTAAATGTTCTACAGGAAAGATTTAAACAGACAATTACCGATGTAAAGGGTCAATATAAAATAAAGTATATCTCTCCAAAAAAGCCTGAAGATGGGCATTTCAAGGTGAAGGGTGAAATTACCTATAATGGCGTCACCGGCACTCCTTTGTTGGAAGACGAAATAGACCCTTCGTTGATTTACAGTAAAACAAATGTGGGGGTTATCCGTTTTACAGCCCCTTCTATCATTAAATACAACAGTGCAGAAATATTCATGTGGTGCGAACACGTCCCCAGATACATCAACGATTTTCATTTCTGGGTCGGCATCAATAAGCCATATCAGGTGACGCTCACTTCTTCTAATGGCGGTGGGTTATGTCAGGGCTGGACATTAAGCAATCTCGGCAACGGCTGGTATCAATTGACCTCTCCTGATCCCAAAGATCCTCGCAAGTACCTTGAATTTGGCGCTTTTGGAACTCTTTGTAAAATTGTTGTTACTGATATTAATGAGGAGGAATTGGTAATCCCATTTAAACTGGATAACTCAATTTACGATAGAGGACAGGCATTTTATGGTGGGGGCGACACGTCTCAAACAGGGATGTGGTCAACAAACATTTATGTCGGAAATGTTACCCAATAATACACTTTTTCGAAAAACATCCGGGCCGGTTTTGTGCTCACTTAGAGATTTCCTGCCAGATTGCACCAGATCTTTGACTGAGGCGATTTTCTTTTGCTCAATTTTCTCTGTCTTTTGTGTCCTCCCCTGAAACATGGGAACAATGAAAGGCACCTTAAAAACCATAAAAAACAGCATACCAAGAAAGGTACTATCTCCCGAAAAGTTCAAAAAAAGGGAGTCTTCGTTAGTCGCTATTTATGAATTAATAAACTGCTTAAAGGGTACAATCTTTTCATATAAACATCTGGCTGCTTCTTCGGGATTGTCATCATGCATAATGCTGGAAATGACAGCAATACCATCCGCCCCATCGTATAAAACACTTTCTATGTTGTTTTTATGAATACCACCCAACGCAATAATCGGTATCTTAACCTCATTTTTTAGCTTTCGAATCGTTTCAGTACCTAAGGGTAAAAGAAGCCCTTTTTTTGAGGGTGTATTAAATATTGGACCGAAGGTAATATAATCTGCTCCATAATCCCGGGCTTGTAGTGCCTCCTGACGGCTATGGGTAGATATACCAATCAGTTTTTCAGAACCAATCAATCTCTTCACTATGGTAAAAGGAAGTGATTGCCAGCCCAAATGCACACCGTCTGCCTCTACCGCGAGAGCAATGTCGATGCGGTCGTTAATAATGAAATTTGCATGAAATTCCAAAGTTACCTTTCTTAGTTCACGTGCCAAGCAATACAACTCATGGGTAGGAATCCCCTTTTCCCTTAATTGTATTGTTTTAGCGCCGCCCTTCAGAGCAAGTTTTATGGTATGAAGAAATGATTGTTTACAGAGGTTCCTATCCGTAATCAGCATGAGGGAAAGATTATTGATTTGTTGTCCGTTCATCATACACGCGGAGGTCGGTTTCCTGACAGTTTATTATACGTGCAGGGAGGGGATTAATTTTTTATCAAGGAGATGACTATATCTTTTCAAAAGTGGGTTTATTGACTGTTTCATAAAATCATCTACCTGCTGTGGTGCTCTGCCAACTAAGTTCTTTGGTTCGGTAATTTCTTTCAATTTTTGTTTTATCTGAGAAAAAAAAGGGTCCTGTTCAATTCGCGCTAAAAGATCATTTTTATTTCCTTCTTCCTTCATCGAGCGAACGGATTCCATGGCATGGAGACGAATTCTTTCGTGTAGTTCTTGTCGGTCTCCTCCTGCATTTACGGCTTCCATGAGGATATTTTCCGTTATCATGAAGGGCAACTCATCGGTAAGATGGCGATTAATAACTGAAGGATAAACGCTTAATCCCGCAGCGACGTTGAGGACAATATTTAATATACCATCGACGGCGAGAAAGGCTTCAGGGACAGCAATTCTTTTGTTGGCAGAATCATCAAGCGTGCGTTCAAACCATTGTGAGGCAGCAGTAAATGCGGGATTCAAACAATTACAAAGCACATATCGTGCAAGAGCTGCTATACGTTCACAACGCATGGGATTTCTTTTATAAGCCATGGCCGAAGAACCGATCTGTTCTTCCTCAAATGGCTCTTCAACCTCTTTCATATGTTGAAGCAGCCGCATATCATTGGAAAACTTTTGGGAAGATTGTGCAATGCCTGCAAGACTAAACGCTATCTGACTGTCGATTTTCCGACTGTAGGTTTGTCCTGTTACAGGGTAATGATTCTCAAATCCCATTTTTCTGGTGACCAGTTCCTCCAGCTTTTTCACCTTTTCGGCGTCATTCTGAAAAAGAGATAGAAAGCTCGCCTGTGTACCGGTTGTCCCCTTTACACCATGGAACCACAGTCCCTTGATTCGCATGTCCACTTCTTCTATATCCAGAAGATAATCCTGTATCCATAGACACATCCGTTTTCCTAATGTCGTTGGCTGAGCTGGCTGAAAATGAGTAAAACTCAAGGTTGCAAGGTCTTTATATCTGACTGCCTGAGTTGAAAGTATATTTACGATGTTAACGAGTTTTGTAAAAACAATGCGCAGTCCCTCTTTCATCTGAATGAGGTCTGTGTTGTCCTGCACATATGCGCTGGTAGCGCCGAGATGGATAATTGGCCGAGCCTTTGGGCACTGCTCACCATAGGCATGAATATGAGACATAACGTCATGTCTGAGTTTTTTCTCATATGCTCTGGCAACATCAAAGTTGATCGTATCCTGAAATTGGCGCATCTCCTCAATTTGATCATGGGTAATCGTTCGCAAACCCAGTTCCCGCTGTGCCTCTGCAAGTGCAATCCAAAGTCGTCTCCAGGTGCTGAATTTATATTGATCCGAAAAGACAGAGCACATTTCTTTGCTAGCGTACCGCTCGGAAAGGGGAGATTGATAGGTGTTATATCGATTGTTCGATAACATAAAGATTTTTCAACAAAAAACGTAACAAATATTTGAGGTTTTTAACAAAAATTGTAGCGCCGGCCCCATGTGGTCAGCAATTGGGCGGAGGATAATCCTCCTGTGCTACACGTTCAGTAACGCTCGCGTTAGGGTATTTTAATCGTAAAAGGATAAAAATCAATCTTAAATAAAAAAGGCGGTGCCCGTTCATAGGCAACGCCTTTTACGAAAATTCCAAGTTTGTAACGCACAGCACCGCAGATTAGCAGGAATTTATGACATGTCATATTGTCCCGCTCGTCTGCAGAAATCCGTGTCCGTAAGAATCAATGCTTATGTCCGCACGGAGCCGCTCCTGCCGCTTCTTTTTCCTCAGGTATTTCTCCAATTACAGCATTCGTCGTGAGAAGCAGGGTAGCAATGCTTGCGCCGTTTTGTAACGCTACTTTTACAACCTTTGCAGCATCGACAATGCCCGCCTCTACCATATCCGTGTACTTTTCACTAAAGGCATCATAGCCATAATTGCCGTTGCCTTCTTTTACTTTTTGCAGGATTACGGCGCCTTCCAGACCGGCATTCTCAGTAATCAGTTGAATTGGTCTTTCTACAGCTACTCTGACAATATTTACGCCAATTTTCTCATCACCCTTGGCAGAAAGGGTGTCTAATACTTTCGATGCGCGGATCAAAGCAACCCCTCCACCCGGCAGGATGCCTTCATCAACTGCTGCCCGTGTGGCTTGTACTGCATCCTCAACGCGGTATTTTTTTTCCTTCATTTCTGCTTCCGTAGCAGCCCCGACGTTAATTCGCGCAATTCCACCGGAAAGTTTTGCAAGACGTTCCTGCAATTTCTCACGATCGTAGTCGGATGTGGTTGTGCCTATTTCTGCTTTGATCTGAGAAATCCTTCCCTGAACTTCATTCTTATCGCCAGCGCCCTCTATGATAGTCGTTGTATCCTTGTCGATAACCACTTTTTTTGCTCTGCCAAGATCCGTAAGCTGGACGCCGGAGAGTTGAATTCCCAAATCTTCAAACAAGGCCTTAGCGCCCGTTAAGGCAGCAATATCTCCCAGCATTGCCTTTCTTCTGTCGCCAAAACCAGGCGCCTTTATTGCTGCACATTGCAGGGTTCCACGGAGTTTATTGACAACGAGCGTACTGAGCGCCTCTCCTTCCACATCCTCAGCAATAATAATTAATGCCCTGCCTGATTTAGCAATCTTTTCTAAAAGAGGAACAAGGTCTTTAATTGCAGATAATTTTTTTTCATAAATCAAAATATAAGGGTTTTCAAATACAGTTTCCATGGTTTCAGGTGAAGTCACAAAATAGGGAGACAGATACCCCTTATCGAACTGCATCCCTTCTACTACATCCACCGTTGTTTGAAGACTTTTCCCTTCTTCCACGGTGATAACCCCGTCCTTACCCACTTTCTCCATGGCATCCGCTATTTGGCTGCCTATTTCTTCATCATTGTTACCGGCAATCGTGGCAATTTGCGCAATCTCTTTTTTGCCGGATATTTTAATGCTCATTCTGGTTAACTCTTTTGTCAACGCAGCCACAGCCTTTTCGATGCCGTGTTTAATATCGACCGGATTAGCCCCCGCCGTAATATTCTTAAGACCTTCCTCAAAGATTGCCTCGGCTAAAAGTGTTGCCGTAGAAGTACCGTCGCCGACCATATCATTCGTCTTGGATGCGGCCTCTTTAACCATTTTTGCACCCATATCTTCATAGGGATCTTCGAGCTCTATTTCTTTTGCAACCGTAACACCGTCGTTCACCACGGAAGGAGAACCAAAGCTCTTTTCAATAATTACATTTCGCCCTTTGGGCCCTAAAGTAACCTTAACGGCCTGAGCCAACTTCTTAATTCCTCTTTTTATAGACTCACTGGCGTCGTACCCATAGATAATCTTTTTTGCAGCCATCACTACCTCCTCAAATATTATTCAATTACAGCCAAAATGTCATCCTCAGACATCAGCAGATACTCCTCGCCATCGATCTTCACTTCTGTACCGCCGTAAGAACTAAAAAGAACCCTTTCTCCTTTTTTAACCTGAAACTTTGCCCGCTCTCCATTCTTCAACAACTTCCCATTCCCAATGGCAATAATCTTCCCTTCTCTGGGTTTTTCTTTAGCTGAGTCAGGCAATACAATACCTCCCGCAGTTTTTCCTTCGGCCTCAATTCTTTTTATCAATAGCTTCTCGCCTAATGGCAATACATTCATACCTCACGCCGCTCCTTTCTTTGAATATTATTCACAAAATTTTTACCAACACATATAATTCTGATGAATAGCATAAGCCTTATATACTATTTCCAGTAATACTTTGCGATAACCTGCTCGACAGATTCCCGTAATATGTTAATGTTTATTGGCTTCGGTATCAGGGTATAGGCATTTGCACTAATAAGGTCAATTTGCAGCTCTTTTGTTATTTCGCCAGACATAAAGATACAGGGAATAGTGAGCCGGATCTCCTTTTTAATAATCTTGAATGTTTCTAAACCACTATAATCAGGAAGGTGCACATCTAAAATCATGAGATGTACCTCTTCGTTTCTAGCTATCTTTATAGCCTCCCGCCCGCAACTGGCAAGATGCGTAGTGTAACCCTTCGGCTCAAAAACGTCTTTTATGCTGTCGCGACAAGATTCATCGTCATCTGTTATCAGAAGCGAATAGTGCCCATTTAGCAAAGCCATCATAATAAATCCTCATCAATAAAAAATATTATTTTTTCAAAAATTTAGCAAATGATATACCAACTAAATCTTCACGGCAACTTCAAAGGAATATAATGATTGTCAATCAGACAACGAGATAATTTATTATAGTAAAAAAAAGACATAACATTTTGCAACACAATCATTTAATAAATCGTAAAGATCCTAAGATATATTTATTCTACAAATTTTTCTTTTGTTTATCAACACGATTTTGACGTTGTCATTTTGACATTTTTTTGGGGTGTAAGTTTTTGTCGCTGTCACTCTGGCAGGTATCTTTGCAGTGCGCGTTTCCGACTGCATCCTTGATTAATAAACGGCCAGCTACTATAATCTTTCCATTTAATGACGAACAGAATGAAACACAAAAATTGATATGAATTTTTCAAACCCGTGGAAAAAGATTGTCTCAATACTCGATTTAATTAAATTCAGCCATACCCTGTTTTCATTTCCTTTTGCTGTGATGAGCGCATTTCTTGCCGCAGACGGACTCCCCGGTCTGAAACAATTGTTATTAATCCTGGCGGCGTTGATAACCGCACGCAGCGCAGCGATGTCTTTTAACCGGTTGGTTGATACCGCCTATGACACGCACAACCCGCGAACAGCATATCGTGTGGATCTGCAAAAGAAAATCGGCAGAAGTTATCTGTGGGTATTTACCATCCTATGTATCGTTCTCTTTGTTTTTTGTGCATGGATGCTCAATCAATTGGCTTTTTTTATGTCCCCACTGGCCGTCCTTATCATCTTTGGATATTCATACACAAAACGCTTTACCCATTTTTCTCATTTTATCCTTGGTCTTGCATTAGGGCTGTCACCCATCGGTGCATGGGTGGGAATTCAGGGGACGCTGACTGCTACGCCTTTCCTGCTGGCCTTTGCCGTAGTCTTGTGGACAGCAGGATTCGATATCATCTATGCTTGCCAGGACCTTGAGCATGATGTAAAATGGGGATTATATTCCATTCCCAAGAAACTGGGCATCAGGGGGGCATTAATCCTCTCTGCCATATTGCATCTTTTCATGGTAGGAGTGCTGCTGATAGTATCGCGTTATACCGGTTTGGGTGTTGTTTATACGATTGGGGTGTGTATTGTTGCCGCATTGCTCTTTTACGAACATTCCCTCGTAAAGCCTAAAGACCTATCAAGAATCAACACGGCTTTTTTTACTGTGAATGGAATTATCAGCGTTGGCCTAATGGGAATAACCTTAATAGATATCTTTGTGAGGTGAGTTTGAATATGGAATCTCAAATCTCCGGAGAGCGGTTGAAGCTTGAACGGCATCTCGCAAAGGCACGCGACAAACATGGCTCACACGAAGAAGCGCGGAATGCGTCACAAGCCGGCTCGATCATATCTGTCACTGGAACGGACATTGAAGGTGAAATATTTATCTTTAAGGCGACAAGCGGGGACGCTTGTCCTGCCGAAAAAATGTTTGCATGGCGGCGCATGTGTTCCGATTACTCATGTACGACGGGATAGCCATCCCCAGTTGATGGTACGGAGATATTATCATTTTCAAAGATATATGAAATCTTCTTTCCAACGATAAATGGCGCCCGGCATATCTGATCTTTTTTGCGGTCCGACTTCTCCCCCGCGTTATCTTCTGCGCAACAGCCACATGATCAGGGAGAAGATGATGCTGATGATGATGCAGGTTGTGATGGGAAAGTAAAAGCTAAAATTTTTCCTTTGAATGGCAACGTCGCCTGGCAGTCTTCCCAGAAAGGGAATCTTTCCTCCCAGAACAAACAGTCCGCCTACGATAATCATGAGAATGCCCAGACCTATTAAAATCTTGCCGAATGCGCTCAATTCACCCATACCATATAGCTCCCGTTTCTCAACTTCCTTAGATAGGATATTTTAACTCTAGTAAACAACATAAATCGATCGATATGCCTCTCATAGGCCGGTCACAAGGGATCGGCGCTACTTTTTTCAAAAATCTACTCATGATTCTTATGATTTAAACAAACGTATTCCTTGCATGCAAACCTAATCTGCAGGAGAATTCTGCTCTGTACCTTAATGATCATATGTAGGTATTGAAAAAATTAACGTCTGGCAAGGTTTTAGCCGTTCGGCTGAAAATAACAACAAGGGCACAGCTGAACACACACAGAATTCAATTGAAGTGAAGAAACCTTCATATTACAATGCAGCAGTATTCAATTCTGTATAAATATAATGTTAACAATAGATTATGGTTTACAGAAGCTAAATATAAAGATCACCGGGGACCAAATTTCATGTCTATTTTAAACTTTCGCTGTATTTTTCTATTACCCTTTATCATCGTGTGCATGAGTGGAGGTTGTGGTATACAAGACCCCGATTTCTACAATCGCCAAGGTGTTTCTTTGGACAGTCAGGGCAGAATAAACGATGCCATTAAAGAGTATAAAAAGGCATTGAAACTAGACCCCTTTAACCGGGAAGCGCACAATAATCTTGCTGTATCTTACCATAAAAAGGGATTGTTTGTTGAGGCGACTGAAGAGTACAAAAAGGTATTGGAACTCTATCCGTATGACCCGCAGGCGTTGTATAACCTTGGTACAATCTATGCAAGAAACAACGTACAGGATGCGGCGATTTTTGTCTGGGAAAAGGCTGTTGAATTAAAACCTGATTTTTCTGATGCACACTACGTTTTAGGATTAGCCTATACACAGAAAAAAAAGTATGCTGAAGCTATACAAGAATATAAAAAGGTACTCGATAAAAAGCCAGACGACGCAATTACTCATAACAACCTGGGCGTTGTTTATACCGAAACAGGGCACCTGGACGAAGCCATTAACGAACTCAAAAAATCCATTTCCATGAATCCATCCATAGCTATGACCTACAAAAATCTTGAAATGGCATATAGGAAAAAGGGATTAGAAGCAGACGCTAATAACGCAATTAAACAATACGAGGAATTAACTAAGAAAAATCAATCGCAATGATATAGAGTTAACAACAAAAGAAAGTTATTATTCCTGTAAAAGCAGAAACCTGTATTTTGCGTTACCATTTTAAACTTTCACTTGTAAGAAAGTGACACGGTGACATTATTATTGGGAACTTAACAAATACGTAATATACGCAAATACCTTGCCAGAGCATCCGTCCGGGATAATCCCCAATGCCTGGATTGTTCCGCAAAGTTTACACTAAGCAACGCAAATGAACCCTCAATAACGATATTATTTTTGCGTTCATCATGGTAAAAATCCCATCCTTTAACGGATGCCTTACTTTACCGGGTCATATCCGGAACTCCCAAAGGGATGACACCGCAATACGCGCCAAATACCAAGGCATATGCCCCACAAGATACCCTTCTTTTGTATCGCATCAATCATATATTGGGAACAGGTGGGCTCATAACGGCAGGAAGGATGCAAGAAGGGTGAGATAATAAACTGATATGCATGAATAAGTTTAATGATGATAAACTTCATGGGCACAGATTTCGTTAATTTTAATAAGTAATTTCTTGAATCCGTCTTCAATATCAGACCGTTTCAGATCGGAAGAAAAGGGCTGACGCGGAATAGCAATTATGTCAACGTGCACCGCAAGCAACTGTTTATTTAGCCGGTAAACCTCTCTCAGCAATCGTTTGGCACGATTCCGCCGCACGGCATTTCCTACCTTCCTGCTTACCACCAGCCCCAGCCGGGAATGCGGAAGGCTATTTACTACTACGTAGAGGACAACCTTCGCATCCTTGAATACCTTCCCTTCCTGAAAAACTCTTTCAAATTCCCTCTTTAAAGTCAACCGTTCGGCTTTCGTAAATCGATAATTCATAAGGCAAATTCACGCATTCAAAAAGGGGAGTAAGAAAAATTTCACAGCGTTGTTTCTAGCTTTTCAAGTAAATACTGTCTTGATATAAACGCAATCCAACAGCCCCGTCAATGAGGGTTTGACGGTAGAGTTTTCCATGTTGCTATACTATCTTTTTAGACATGTGTACCTTAGCAGAAGAATAAGATGAAGTCAATGGATTCATGGACAAGATTTAAATATACCCCACGACCTTTTTAATTTCATCAGACAACGACAATGGCCTGAACCCCAATGAAATAGCGTTCGCGCTATCTAGTGAAACGTCCGGCGGTCTTGGCGCCGCCATGACCAAATCTTTTTGTCCGGAAGGTATCAATCTGGCTTCAGAGATATTCATCGTATTCGCCAGCAGCTTACCAAACTCATACCGGGAAATACGTTTGCTGCCGCCGATGTGGAGTAATCCATGCACTTTTTCAAGAGACAGAAAAATTCCGGATACGGCAGCAGTTACGCTTACCGGAGTTCTGAATTCATCGACAAAAAGCTGCAATTCCCTTCCTGTTTGTATCGCTTCAATCATGGGCTGAATGAAGCTTTTGGCGCCTGGTCCGGGAATACCAAACATCAAAGACAATCGGCAAATAGCAATCATGGGGTGGCGTTTCATCATGCCCTCTTCAGCCAGGACCTTTTGTTCTCCATAAAAATTGACGGGGCAAACCGGAGCTTCCTCGTGATAAGGGGCGTTCAAACCATCAAAAACCAGATCCGTTGAGGTAAAAACACAGGGGATTCCATAATCTGCACAAAGACCTGCAATATTTACAGATGCATCTACATTGACTCTCCGCGATTCAGCCGGGTTGGTTTGGCAAAAATTCGGATCACTTTTCGCTGCGGTATGGATTACAGCATCAGGACGTAGCTGTCGGAATATCTTCTTTACTGCTTTAAAATCGGTTAGATCGGCTTTTGTGACAGGTATATCTGAAATGTCTTCTTGATGGGAAAACGTCGTTCCGACGACCTCCCATGCACGTTTCGCTGCCTGACAAACGTTCCAACCCAAAAATCCGCGAGCACCCGTAACGAGCAATTTCTTCATAAAAGCGCCTCATTAGATGTCTGCAAAGGCCGTTGGATTTCTGTATCCGTTGAAGCATTCATTCACTTACGGACTCCAACTCCACGTGCATTTCCTCCCATCGGTTATAGAGGGCGCTCAATTCCTGGGCAATCGCCTTATATTGTTTATTGACCTCAACAGATTTCGCTTTGTCGTCATAAAGCGACGGATCTGAAAAGATACGGTCTATTTCCTTTTTTTGAGTTTCCAGAAAGGCAATTTTTTCCTCTACCGTTTGGACCTCTTTGGCGAGTTTTCTTCTTCTGGCATTTTGCTCCTTCTTAAGTAAATACTGTTGCTTTTGTAAATTGGTTTCTTCAGGCTTACGATGCAAGGCTTCCGTTGCCCTGCCTTCCGCAGCTTCTCCAAGTAAATCAGACGTCTTTTTTTCGAGAAAGTCCCGCATACTACCCAAATGGGTGAGGATCTTCTGGTTTCTTAATTCATAAACTTTTGAGACAAGACCATCAAGGAAATCCCTGTCGTGGGACACAATCAACAGGCTTCCTGCATAATCCAGCAGTGCGTCCTTGAGTATCTTCTTGGTCGTGATATCGATATGATTTGTTGGCTCATCCATGATGAGAAAATTGGTAGGCTTGAGAAGCATCTTGGCGAGAGATAACCGGGATTTTTCACCGCCGCTCAGAACATTGACACCCTTAAAGATGTCGTCACCGGAAAAAAGGAAAGCGCCCAGAATATGGCGGATATGGGGAATCATGGAAAGTGGGGCAACCGTCTCGATTTCCTGTAATACGGTATTTTGCGTATTCAATTTCTCTGCATGTTCCTGGGCAAAATAATCAAAAGATACATTATACCCCATCCTGATCGTTCCGGCGTATGGTTGCTCAATACCAGCTATGATGCGGAGTAAAGTGGATTTTCCAGACCCATTCTGCCCGACAAGGGCGACCTTTTCTCCCCGTTCAAGGGAAAGGCAAATACCCTGGAATATCATCCCTCCATCATATTTGTGTGAAACATCTTTTACATCCAATACCGAGATGCCGCTTTGTTTTGAAGGAGGAAACCGGAATTTGATCTGCTCTATCGTGTTTTCAGGCAGTTCTTCCTTCTCCATTTTTTCGAGCATAAGGATGCGGCTCTGTACCTGTGATGCCTTGGTGTTCTTCGCCCGGAAACGTTCAATAAACCGTTCCACCTCTTTGATCTTTTTCTGCTGATTGACGTAACGCGCTGTCTGTAATTCCATCCGATTCTTTTTTTCAATCTCATACAAGGAATAATTTCCATAGTATTCATGGATTTTCCCCTTCTCCAATTCCCAGATCTTGGTAACGTTTCGATCAAGGAATGCGCGGTCGTGTGATATGATAATCAGACCTCCTTTAAATCCCCTGAGATATTCTTCCAGCCAGAGGATTGAATCGATATCCAGATGATTGGTTGGTTCGTCCAGGAGGAGTACATTGGGTTCCTGCAGTAACAACCGGGAAAGGGCAACCCGCATCTGCCATCCGCCGCTGAAAGTACCAATGTCTCTTGTAAAATCTGATTCCTTAAACCCCATTCCTTTTAAAACCTTGCCCGTTTCCGCTTCAATCTTTGCGCTGTTGACAACCTCGAGCTGATGCTGCAGATGTGCGTAATTATCCAGGAGCATCTGATGGTCCTCACCTCGTATGGCAGGATCTTCCAATTGGGTGTGGATGGTATCAATCTGATGCTTCAGGTGGAGAATGTCCTCAAAGGCAGAACTGGTTTCTTCAAATACCGTCTTTTTCCTGAAGACGAACCCTTCCTGGGGAAGGTAGCCAGTATTTGCATCTTTTGAACAAACAAGATTGCCTCCATCCGGCTCAATGAATCTGCCAATGAGTTTGAAGAGGGTAGATTTTCCGGCACCGTTGGGTCCGATCAAACCGATCCGATCGTTTCTTCTGATGTGAAGAGAAACGTTGTCAACAATGGTTTTTGATCCGAAGGTAAGGCTAATGTTATTCAGACGAATCATTTTATCCCGCCATACACCGCTTCCTGATATTCCTTCCAGAAACACTCGGCAGTGCGGAATCCGGCCTCTGCAATAATTTGAAGCTCGTCCATCAGGCATAACGGGTTATCACCGGACTCTTTCTCTTTATCAGACAATGCTGAGGAAATTTCGTCCAGGGACTTCTCTTTGTGCCTGATTTCACGCGTTCTCTCTTGTATACCCTGATAGTACAAACGCCGGAATCTGGCCTCAAGTACAGCATCAGCCGTTTTTAAAACATCACAATTTATAAACCAGCCATGCGGTCTTAAAATTGACTGAACGTATTTGAGGAGCGTAAGCTTCTCCTCCCGATATAAATGGTGAAGAGCAAAAGAAGATACCACGGCGTCGACAGAGGAATGTGCGTCCATTGTTTTCGGTAAATCCTGAAACGTGGAGACATGGAATATGACGTGTTCAAGGCGATTGTTAAGCCTTGCTTTGGCCTTTTCGATCATGAGCGCTGCCGCATCAACAGCAATAATCTCCGCGCGGGGAAACATTTCGATGATCTTGTGAGAAAGGTAGCCGGTACCGGCGCCCAAGTCTAAGACACGCAAATGTTCCGTTCTGTTAAAGGGCAAGACCTCACACACGATGGATGCCATTTTAACACGGTTTGGATGCCAGATGTCCATATCGGCATCGTAAGAAGCTACAATATTGGAGTTATTAAAGGCGTAGACCGTTTCTCTCAAGGTATTTTTCTCCATAACGGCAATCATGAAAAAACAATAGCAGATTATATTTTGTGCAATTATAATAAAAATATTATGAAAAGTAAATCTACAAGAGACTTAAGAAAAGGCAAAAAGAGAAATCCCGCTTCTAAACCGGTGTGTCCCGGGAAGCGACTGACACAGGCGGCGGTGCGAAGGTTTCAAGAAAGGATTTACCTGCATTATCAGGCACATGGCCGTAAACTTCCCTGGAGAACAACGCAAGACCCGTATCGGATCCTGGTTTCGGAAATTATGCTCCAGCAAACCCAGGTACAAACGGTTATGGGGAAGTATGAACCGTTTATCAGTACATTTCCTGATTTTCCAAGCCTCGCCAGGGCATCACTACGCATGGTTCTTCAGAAATGGCAGGGGCTGGGTTACAACCGGCGGGCAATAGCTTTGATGCAGATTGCTCAAAGGGTTACGGATGAGTTTTACGGGAAGCTTCCCTCGTCGGTGGAAACGTTAAAGACTTTTCCCGGAATCGGCGCGGCAACTGCCGCTTCAATTGCTGCATTTGCCTTTCATAAACCGACCGTTTTTATTGAAACGAATATACGCAGAGTATTTATCCATAGCTTTTTCCACGATAGAACAAATATCAGAGACGCTGAAATCCTTCCTCTGGTAGAACAGACCCTGCATACTTCTCATCCCCGTGAATGGTATTATGCCCTTATGGATTATGGAGTAGTGCTGAAGCAAAACCATGAAAATCCAAACAGGAGAAGCGCTCATTATCAAAAGCAACCTCCCTTTCAAGGCTCCAACCGGCAGATTCGGGGAATGATTCTGAAAGCGCTCACTACCAAATCCTGTCTTTCCGAGCAAGAAATTGCACAAAGGCTTCACCTGAGTCGGGAAAAGATAAAATACAATCTTGTTCAATTAGAAAAAGAGGGGTTTATTAAAAGAAAGAGGAGAAAAATTACCTTAGCGGAGAATTTATAAATCTTAAATCCGGCGCATCTCGTCCCAGGTCATAACCTCTGGCTCATCAGCTCAGAAATGTTTGAAATCTCAACAAGCCGCATAAAAAAACTACGCTGAATATCTTTTTCCCATTACCTTTGGAAGAAAAGAAGTGTTACGTCAGTAATGTATAAATACAGGCGCTTATTTACTCTATAACCTGTGAAATGCCTTGACTCAATGGAAGGACAAGCTTACCAGGTATATTGTTTGCTTAATTCCGTTACAAATTTTCTCTTCAAAAAGAGATTAAGTATTATAACGTCTTCTGGATTTATTTCAGGTATTATCTATGCGTCTTCGGTTGAAAATCGGCATTTGCCTGTCTTTTTTTATCCTCGGGCCCTTGGGTTGTTATGTGCCGCCGGCTTCCAAACCCATGCCTGCCACGAGGCCTGTTGAAAGCGCCACGATTCCTGTGAAACCTCAGAAAAGGGAAGAGTCTTATATCATAAGTCAACTTGATCATTATTTTGTACGGGACTGGAGATACATTGTTATTCACCACAGCGCCTCAGCATCTGGCAGCGCCGCTGATTTTGATAAATATCACAGAAAGAAAAGAAGATGGGAGAATGGCCTGGGCTATCATTTTGTGATCGGCAATGGAAATGGAACCTCTGACGGAAAAATCGAGATAGGAAACCGATGGAAAAATCAAATAGACGGCGCCCACGCCGGTGTGGAAGAATACAACCATTATGGCATAGGAATTTGCCTGGTGGGAAATTTTAATGAATCGCGTCCAACATCAGCTCAGATGACATCCCTTTCGACCTTAGTTGAGTATTTGAAAAACAGATGCCGGATCCCCGCTGAAAATGTAATCATGCACAGACACTTCAGACAAACTGAATGTCCGGGAAGAAACTTTCCTTATTACAAATTGCTTGCAAATACTTATTTCTAGGGTATCGACGGAATATCGTACACCCAGCACACAACAGTCAAAATGCGGCAGAGCAGCAAATACACCCTTTGGGTTTCAGATCCAGGCGCAGACACCTCCCCTTTGTGAATAGTCATTGCTTTTCCTTGGCCTTCAAAAAGGCATCCATTTCTGCTTGGATACGGGGCGTATCAATTTCTTTGGCCTTATTATAGCATAGGATGCAGATGTCTCCCCTAGAGGTAGTCATCTTTTTCCATTCATCCTTTTCTCCGAGATAAAGACCACACTTCCAGCAGTTAGCCATAGGAATTTCCTCTGTTATTTTTTATAACTGAACAAATCTTTCCACAAATCTTTCCACAAGATAGGCAAGATATTCTATGTCAATGTAAGCTTCTGCACTACTATCTAAAAACAGCTTGCAACTTGCCGGAAACTCTTCATCCGCATCCCAAAAGCACAGATACAAGGGTATCTGTGGCAAGAGGTCAAAGCGGAAGACATAATCTGCTTTCATTTTTCCCCGGGTTTCTATGCCACCCAACTCTTTGCAGCACGCCTTCAGACGATTCATATTTTTATTAAATGTTGCCGCAACTTTTTCTTCTGCATTCCGTTGAAATGCCTTTACATGCGAGGCAGTATGAGGAAAATATCCCAGGGTCACCCACTCTCCCGTTAAGGGCTTGTTTCCTTTTCTCCGGATATAGTCATAGATGATAATCTTTGCCCACGAATCGCAGCAATAGGCATCATTTTCAAACAGGCCATCTTTTCGCATTTCGTATGGCTTGCTCAACATGGTGAGTTTTATCATTTCCTCACCTTTACTGATATCAAAATGACCTCCCGTGGCAATGGCTGCTTCTTTGAAATTCGTCCGTTTGGCCTCGGCTTCTAGTTCAATACTCACCCGCTCATAATTATCCTCCATGGTCACGGCAGGCGTTTGAATTGCCAGTTCCCTGGTTTCTTCTGTCACATAAGGGCAATCATTCATCCTGAGTTGGGCATTTTGTACTTTTAGTGCAAAGGCCATGCAGGTGGGGACTCCACATTTGCCACAATTTGTCCTGGGTAATTTTTTGTATATTTCAAGCATCAAATTTCAATCTTATCGTTTTTCTCTGAAGGCGCATTCCCGATTTATTGTATTGTCGCGTAAAATCTTTCTTTTTTCGCAAGGTCTTTATATCCCTCAGTTGCATCCCTCTTGATAGGAGGAATCTGGTTGCGGCTTCGCTGCGCTATGAATATCGGCTGGGTAGGATAGGTATTGCCCACGGCAAGGTACGCCTCGCTGCTACAATTTTATACGAGGCACTCCTTCCTATCGTTCGTGCATAATTTTACAAGATATCGGGAATGCACCTGTTTATGTTATCTGCAAAAGGCACGAACAAACGGAGTTTGTCCGTGCCACCCCAAAAACTGCTTAACATAACACGCATATGGCATTCCCTCTCGTAAGGGAGGGTCGCTGTTTGTGCATGAGGAAATGTTTAACTAATCTTTGTAAACCTGGACTTCGGCGCCCCGCAGATGGGACAGGTATCTGGCGCTTCTCTCTCTACCGTATTTCCGCAGACCTGGCAAACATAATAATCCACATCTTCATTTTTTCCCAGATGCTGCAATGCTTTTTGATAAAGATCTGCATGGATCTTCTCTACCTTATTGGCCATTTCAAAGCTCCGCAGGGCCTCTTTGTTTCCCTCCTTTTTAGCTTCCTCAATCATCTGGGGGTACATCTTGGTGAACTCATACGTTTCTCCCGCAATGGCCTCCTGAATATTTTCTTTTGTTGTCTTAATACCACCCATAACTCTTAAATGGTTGTGAGCATGTACCGTTTCAGCCTCTGCCGCAGCACGAAAGAGTTTTGCCACCTGCTTGAAGCCCTCCTCCTCTGCCTTTTTACCAAAAGCAAGATATTTTCTGTTAGCCTGTGATTCTCCTGCAAAGGCATTCTGTAAGTTATCTTTTGTGGACATCCCTTCATTTCTCCTTTCTTTTTATCAGCAATAAAATGACACCGGTAAAATAATTATCTGAAAATGACAATCAAACAATAGTATAATACATACTCTTTAATGTCAATGATCTCGTTTGTTGGGATTTCGGATTTTAGCATTTAATCACTATTTCGATCGGATTCGTTGAATCTTATCCCGAAGCTCAGCCGCACGTTCAAACTCCAATGCCTCCGCTGCCCTGAGCATCTCCTCCTCCAGTTCGTTTACAAACTCCTGAGTAATGTATTCTTCCTCGCTTTCTGCAACGGTTTCGTACACGAGTTTATGCGATGAAATCTCATCATTGATGCCTTTTTTGATCTCTTTTTGTATGGTTTTTGGGGTAATATTATGTTTTTTGTTGTAAGCCAGTTGAAGTTCCCGTCGCCTGTTGGTTTCATCCATAGCACGTTTCATGGAATTTGTTATCTCATCGGCATATAAGATAACCTCGGCATTTACGTTCCTTGCCGTTCGGCCGATAGTCTGTATCAGGGAGGTTTCGGAACGCAGAAATCCTTCTTTGTCGGCATCAAGAATTGCCACGAGAGAAACTTCCGGTAAATCCAGCCCTTCTCTGAGGAGGTTAACACCCACCAGCACATCAAATTTTCCCATCCTTAAATCACGCAATATGGTTACCCTTTCTATCGCGTCTATTTCTGAGTGAAGATACATACCTTTAAGTCCTTCTTCCTGGATATATTCGCTCAGGTCTTCGGCAAGACGTTTCGTCAACGTCGTTACCAGCACCCGTTCTCTCCTCTGTGCCCGTTTCTTAATTTGTTTCAGGAGGTCCCCTACCTGAGTTTTGGCAGGTTTCACATAGATTATCGGATCGACAAGACCGGTTGGACGAATAATCTGTTCGGCCACCCTGCCTTTGCTTTTCTCTAGCTCATAGTGGCCAGGCGTTGCCGAAACAAGCATGATCTGATGGATCCTCTTTTCCCATTCATCAAACCGCAAGGGGCGATTATCAAGCGCTGAAGGCAGGCGGAAACCATAGTTGACAAGCGTCTCCTTGCGCGCCCGGTCGCCATGGTACATACCGGCAATCTGCGGGACAGAGACATGCGACTCGTCAACGATAAGGAAAAATTCTTTAGGAAAGTAATCGAACAGGGTGTATGGTGTTTCGCCGGGCGCACGGGCGCTGAGGTGCCTCGAATAATTTTCAATACCGTGACAATACCCTACCTCCAGAAGCATCTCCATGTCGTAGCGCGTCCGGGCCTCCAGGCGCTGAGCCTCGAGCAGCTTTTCTTTTGAACGAAGTTCTTTTAACCGATCATTCAGTTCGTCTTCGATAGACCTGACGACTCCTTTGATCTTTCCTTCCGGCATAACAAAGTGTTTTGCCGGATAAACGGCTATTTCCTTCACCTCCTGCACCGTATTCCCCGTTGTGGGATTAATTATGGAAATCCTGTCGACTTCGTCACCAAAAAATTCTATGCGATAAGCAAACTCCTCGTAGGCAGGAAATACCTCCACAACATCTCCCCGCACCCGTAACGTGCCGCGAATGAACTGTATATCGTTTCGTTCATACTGGATATCAATGAGACTCCTCAGGAATTTGTTTCTTTCTATCGAATCACCCTTGACCAGATGTACATACATTTCCTGATACTCCTCAGGCGAGCCCAATCCATAGATGCAGGAAACACTGGCGACAATGATAACATCCTTCCGTGACATGAGATTACTGGTGGCGGCCAGGCGCAGGCGATCAATCTCCTGATTGATCGTTGCTTCCTTTTCAATGTAGATATCCCGTTGAGGGATATATGCCTCGGGTTGATAATAGTCGTAATAACTGACAAAATACCCTACAGCATTTTCCGGAAAGAAGCTTTTAAATTCACTATAAAGCTGGGCTGCCAGGGTTTTATTGTGAGTCATCACCAGCGTTGGCTTTTCCAGGGCAGCAATCACGTTTGCCATGGTAAAGGTCTTTCCGGAACCGGTAACTCCCAGCAAGGTTTGATACATGGCGCCTTTTTGATAACCTTCTACGAGTTGATGTATTGCCTTTGGCTGGTCGCCCTGTGGTGTAAAAGGAGATACTAACTTAAATATAGACATTTTTTACCTCGACAACTTAGACAATTTTAAACGACAAAATCTCTTTGCCTGTAACTGAAATATCCGCAAGAAGCCTTTCTATGTTTCCTCCGATTGCGGCATAGGCAACAAATATTTTATCCGCCAGTTCTGCCATGAGCCGGTTCCTCCGGTTCGCTGTTTCTACGGTAACCCGCTTAACGTTCTCGTCAAATGGGGAAATGAGCAGGAGTCTGTTTTTGTTTAAGGCTTCTTGCAATTCTGGTTCGAGTCGTTTTTTAAACCCCCTTGCCAGCACAAGTATTATAGGCTGGTTTCCTTTTAAAAGGTAGTGCAAAACGTCTTTCTCTATTTTGGAATGAAAACCTGATACAACACAGACGCCTTTTTCCCTTTGTTCAATTGCCCAGTCATACGATTTGAGGATGATATCAGCAGGACACTTGCGGGAACAGAGGAAGGCGATCTTATCTTGTTTGAGTATTTGTTTGTTCCCAATATAATGCAGGGGCGAAGCATTTTCCGTGACAAGACCTGGGCACGATTTCTTGGGTGAGGAAAATGCTTCGCCCCTACGGTTTGTTGTCGACATAATCCTGTCCCGTGCGGTATTTGATGTCGTAGCGAATGCCTGTCCTGAGCTTAGCCGAAGAGATGAAATCTAATTCCTCATTCGTAAAATTGCATCTCTTTTTTGTTTCATATTTCAATTCTTCTTCAGATACATTGCGCCTGTCAGGATTGTCCATATCGTGTGACCACATGAGCGGATTATATGTGATATACCGGCGAATGGCATTTAAGGCATATTCGTTTCTGACAATGTGTTCATAATAATTGCGTTGCCAAAGCATAGCGCCCGAGGATTTGTTCAATTGGTTGATTTTTCGTGTGGAAACAGATTTGAAATTCTGCATAATTGCCCCCAGCGAACCGGAGGATGTTCCATGAGGTGATTGCGTTATTGGGTGTAGGGGCGAAGCATTTTCCGTGACAAGACCTGGGCACGATTTCATGGGTGAGGAAAATGCTTCGCCCCTACGGTCGATATTGGCATCGGTGATGATGAGAATCCCATGGATATGATTCGGCATAACAACGCATGCATCCAGTCGAATGTGTGCAAAATGTTTCGGTATGTTATTCCAGCACGCATGAATCATAGTGCCAAATTTGTTCAATTGCATGATTTCGTCAGAAATTTCCCCAAAGAGGCATTTCCCTTTTTCTGTACACATGGTCACAAAATAAGCGCCTGGCCTGGTATAATCGTATCCCTTCAGCCGTATTGAACGGCGATGGTGTTTTTCAGGATCGTAATTTATGTTTTTATTTTGTTGCATGGGTGTTTTATTATGTGTTTTTTTGATTACATGGGTTGTTGATTATCAATTGCCGATTGTCGATTGTCGATTGTAGGGGCGAAGCATTTTTTGTTACAAGATTCTGGCGCTATTCATTCGATAAAAAAAATGCTTCGCCCCTACGGTTTACGGTTTAACGGTTTAACGTTTTTACATTTCATGGTTCATTATCGTCATAATCACGTCCCATGCGGTATTTGATGTCGTAATTGATAATGAAATCCAATTCCTCATCGGTGAAACCGTAATGTTGGGCTAATACCTTGTCTATTTCGTCTATGATGGGTTTTGAGTATTTTGGATAAAACTCATCATATACAACTTTTCCAGTTGCTTTATACATACATTCCTTGCGTTGTTTATGTTGTTTCAAATCTTTCATAAGTCTTACAGAAAGAGCAGATAATTGTTCCTTCGTTTCTTTTGACATTTGATCCAGTCCAATAGGAAAGTTTTCAATTTCCCTGAGGTTTAAATGACGGCAATCAGAAAGAATTATAAACCACCAATAAAAAAGGGAACTATTGAGTGTTGATGCAACAACAGATGCGTCAATCTTAGTTGGTAAATGCAATTCTTTAACTTGTGTTGATAACTGTTCTCCATCCCTTTCATTCCAGAAATATGGTGCAAAGTCCATTGCGCGAATCCAGTATCTCGGCGCGTTGTGATAGTAGATATTATGTAAACCTAAAGAATGAATAAAAAGTGTTTTATGTTTGTGCAATTTTTCCCAAATTGTCAAATCGTTTAACGAAAATACTTTTGGAAGTGAATTCTTAAAAGAGAATGCATCAATTGTTTCATATTCGAGTAAATTAAATAGATATGGTCTAAACTCCTCTTGCCAATTATGATAACGTGTTGATAATTTGTGTGAGTCGCCATTAGCAAGGAGATAAATTCCTAGCCTTTGGTCAACACCTACAAAGAGCTTTGCTGGGCGAATTGAATAAGTTGAAAACCAAAACATAGTATTTTTCAGGAAAAGATTTATTAATGATTCCATTCTATCGGTGCAGAATGCTGAATGTGGGATAATCATTCCAGATCTCCCACATTTTGAAAGCATAGCATTATTTCTTTCCACAACATACGCATAAAGATTCCCGCAGCCTTCTGTTTGATAACCCTGAATTGTATATATCTTTTTTACCTTTGCATACTCCACATACGGTGGATTACCAATAATCACATCAAACCCGCCTTTGTCGTGAATGATTTCATAAAACTCTGCAAACCAGTGGAAGGGTTGGTGGGTTGCATGCCATTTTTCAAAGTCCTTTGGTTTTCTTTCAATATCAATTTCATGAAGTTGAGCCAGATAGACATTCAGCTTCTCATTTAACCTTTCCAGCCGTTCCTCTAAATCCCTCTTTGCGCCGCTCATTGCCGGACTGTCAATTATTATCTGAGAATCCTTAAAGTGCCCATACGCCATCTTTACCATTTCTGCCTGTTCTTTTATGGTATCGATTTCCTTCTTTAAAAGTATCTTATCAAAGCTGCCCTTTACAGCATTCTCCACTTCTTCAAGCCTTGCAAAGCCCACAAGGGTATTGCCCGCCCGGATATTGAAATCAATGTCCGGCAGTGGTTCTAATCCCTGGTTTGGTTTTTTATAATCTACATCTACGGTTGCCACCAATTTCAGGAATAATCTCAGCTTGGCAATTTCTACGGCCTCATGCATGATGTCCACACCGTAGATGTTTTTTAATATGATGTTCTTGTAAATAAAATATTGAAGGTTGGGGTGTTCGGGTGATTTGACTGTCTTTAAGGTGTCTTCAAAGAATTTATATTTGGACACACCCCTTTGTCCCTTCTCGAGAGGGGAATTTTTGGACACGTCCCTTCCAAAAAGGGAATTGTTCGCTTCTGCTACAAATGCCTCCATGCGCTGGATGCACGCTTCGTAGAGTGGCTCAAGGATGTTGATTGCGGCAAACAGGAATGCGCCTGAACCGCAGGTGGGGTCGAGTATGGATATGTTTAATAAGGCCTTATAAAAATGCCTGATAAATTCCGGATCATCGCTGTTTTCGATGACATCCTGGGCAAACTGCCGGATATTGAGGTTGTAGGTAATAAAATCGTTTATCCCGTGTATTTCGCCATTTTTGATCTTTGTTTTTATCTCGTCATAGCGTTTTCTTCTTTCAACCACCTCGCGCCATATTTCCGTGGGCAGTCCGTATTCCGGCGGGGCGGATTTATTCCATAATGTGCGTTTAGACACGTCATTTAATCCTTCGGCAATTTCAGGCGGTAATGGTAACGATTGCAGTAGGGGCGAAGCATTTTCTGGTGTATTCAATCGTTTTGAAGAATTATTGTCTTGTATTGCAGATGAACATTCTGAGGATCGAGGGGGAAAATGCTTCGCCCCTACGATGTCGGCGATACCGTGTTTAACGGCATCATAGATATATTTATCCGGATCGGTTTGCAATAATTTCCAGATTTCTCCATCGGGGTTGAATGCCTTTGGATAATATCTCTTTACCTCATCGAACAGATAGGGGATGATGCAGTTTTTACTGATGTAGTCCGTGATGTCCTCTTTTGTGTAATAAGCCCCCATGGACGCACGGTCGTTGATGTATTTCTCAAAAATATAACCGATGACATCGGGGTTTATGTCCCTGCCTGTGGCGGTAATACACGTGTCCAGGTGCCATTCATACTGATCAAAGAAGCTGAATACCCGCTCAAATGCCTCATCCGGTACCTCGGTGTTTTTGTATTTATGCTCTATGTGGTGCGCATCAAACAAGCCGCCGTTGAGATATGGCACGACGCCGATTTCTTTAACAATTTCCGGCGGTCTTTCATGGGAACCCAGTCCTTTGTGGAAGAGGACGAGCAGGAAGTTTCTATAAAACGAGTAAAACTTGTCCCTGCCTTTTTTCTCCTGCGTGGCTCTTAGTCTGTTTTTCAAATAGTCTTTGTCATTATCCAGAAATCCCTTTTTCTGGATAAAATAGATGAACATCAGGCGGTTCAGCATCAGGGATGCGTACCAATCCCTGTCTACATTTTCGCTAATGCCTTTGATGAAGTTTAAAAATGAGGTGTGTTCTTTTTTGAACTGGTCATAAAACCGTTTCGTAACCCTTTCTGCGTTAGTATTGAACTGCTCTTGTATGAGGGATTTGACATCCACGATACTGATCTTTTCCTCGTCATCGATGGAGAAGAGAAGCCCTTTGAGTTTCTGGAACAATAGTTCTGGTTCCTGATGTGTATAGTAGTTCGTCTCCCTTAGCGTTGTCGGCTTTCCTTGTTCACGCACTGCCAGTTGCCAGCATTGATGGCCTTGAAACTGGTCACAAAAGATGATGAGGTGTTCAAAGTAGTGTTTGGTTATAACGCCGTCTATCTTCTTTCTGATGTGATAATCGGGTATTCTGCTATTATTTTCTGGTGAGCAGGCAAAGACGACAAATCCCTTTTTTTCAGCCACAGCATCCAGGGTGTACAATTTATTTTCGACGAATACCTGTTCTTTTTTCCTAACATTATTCCATCCCAATTCATTAAAGAGTTCTTTGAGTTGAAAGGCGTTTATGAGCTGTTTAAAGAGTGTTTTGCTTATGGTTTCGGCCATTTTGATTTTTATAATTATTGTATTGTACGGTGTAGGGGCGAAGCATTTTCCGTGACAAGATATGGGCGCAATTTGTGTGGTAAGGAAAATGCTTCGCCCCTACGTTTTGTTTTTAATTAACCCTAAAGAACAAATGATTTGGGGTTCTTTACAGGTCTTTTCATCTTCCTTTGTATTACACAATTTGTCTTCATCCCGTAATGATACAACTAAATTTGCCAGGTCTTCATCTGAAATTCCAGCTTTTAACTGCCTGTTTAATGTTTCCCGGGCAAATTCTTTTAAGGAGAATTTGTATAAATCATCTATCGCCCTTTTCAACGCCTCGTTTACGAACAGGGTGCCTTTGTATTCCTCATAGTAGCGGTTCAAACGCATATACGCCCTGTAACGAGCGCCTGATTTTTTCCCTAACTGACCGCCAATAGTGCTTTCAACTTGTATTATGTGTTCAATACCTTTTTCCACCAGCCTGTGATGATTGTCCAATTTATATAATGCGGGGGCATCGGGGGTGCACTCTGCGACTTTAAGAATTTCCAGTTGAGACTGTGAAATAATTTCACCCTTTCTGTCCACCCATACCAAAACATCATTATCGTCAGCCGTCCGTGTGTAAACGACAACGCCTTCATCCTTTTTCACGTCTTCCTGTTTCAGTGATTTTGTGGCATAAATTACATGAGGCAGGTCGGGGATTGTCTTTTTCAGGGTGGGGTCTGCATCGGTGGCATTTTTCCATATCTGATAGGCGTATGACGCCAAATCAACCTCTGAGTCATCTTCTTCATCGAGGATACCCTGCTTTTCGTTGTAAAAGTCGTGGATTTTAACGGGGTCGCCATCAAAAAACACCTCATCAGAGCCAACCACCTCTGCATTTTCCTCTATCCTCTTTTTCAATCTGCCTCTTAATTTTATAATTTTTTCTATGCCATCCTCAGGCAAAAATGAGTAGCAGAGAATCTTGTCCGACCTCTGGCCGATCCTGTCTACCCTTCCAGCCCGTTGAATAAGCCGGATAATAGCCCATGGCAAGTCATAATTCACAAGAATATGACAATCCTGCAGGTTTTGTCCTTCGCTTAAGACATCGGTTGTTATTAAAACCCTTATTTCATTAGAGGTATTTATAATTTCTTTTTTATCGTTGCTTACCGGGCTAAATCCGTAAGCGTAACTTGTGGGGTCTTCGCTGTCGCCGGTGACGCACTCTATCTGCTTTATATTTCTCCTTTTCAATTCGGCATGCAGATAATAAGCAGTGTCGGCAAATTGGGTAAAAATCAGTATCTTGTCCTTCGGATGTTTCTTTATACAGAGATCGTATAAGGCGTTTAATTGCCTGTCTTCAGCGGGATTCCAGTCCTTGCCGATCTTTAAAATCTTTAAAATTTCTTTGTTGTCATTGAGCAATATATTTTTTAGTGTCGCTTGAAAGAATCCGCTTCTGATCCAGTCAAAACGGTTATGGTAGCTTGTTTCGTATAATGTATAAATTTTTCTGGCCTGTGCATAGTAGTCTTCTTCATCAAGTAAAATCCTGATTGCGCCTTCATTTGTGCCTGCATTATCCAGGTCAACGTCATCCAGGAACTCGTCAAGCAAATTTGCCTCCTGAGTACCAATGGGAAGGGGGAGGTTGTTCTCTATTGCATACGCATAAATAGAGTTACGCAGAACATGCCGGCTCAATGATACCAGAAAGGAATAACCGCTGCTTTCGAGCCTTTTAAAGAGGTTAGTTCTGCAAAAGCCCATGAGCCGTTTGCCTGCATGGGAGAGATTATCCTGGATGACGGTTTCTTCTTTTGTTGGTTTAAGAGTAGTCTTTTTATCGAGATAATTGCCCAGTCCATATCTCGGAAGATTTAAACCATTAATGGTATCTACAATGACGTCAGAGTATAGTTGCGCATATTGATCTTTCGGGTCATTGGGATTGAAATCGTATTCAACTTTTTTCGGCAACCTATCAGGGAAATAGGAACGGCCTCCATCCGAAAACAAAAGATATTTCCTGCCATTGGCGGGGTCGGTTTCAGCGTAGTTCTGTTTAATAAAACTTCTTGGCCTTCTTACCATATACAGCCGCATCAGTTCACGCCAATCATCTGCATAATCACTTTTTTCGAATGCAGGCAACGTTGTTGCAGGGTATTGATATTTTGCCATAAACTGAACCCTGCCGCCGATGCTTTCAATAAACTTCTCCGGGCATATGCCCAAATCTTTATCTTCCGGAATAAAAAGCCGGAGCTGGTTGGACAGATCAAGATATGTTTTATTATAGGGGGTAGCTGAGAGCATAATAACCTTGCTCTCGTTAATCTGGATGTATTCCTGGATAGCCCTGTATCTCTTGCCTTCCCTGTTTCGTAAATTGTGGCTTTCGTCAATAATGATTAACCGGTATCTCCTCAGTGTTGGCAGAGCCGATTGAACTTGAGTAATGGGCAAGACCTTTGCCCGCAATTGATATGTATGCGCGTAGTCCTCCCACATATTTGTCAGGTTCCTGGGGCAGATAATGAGCGTTTCAAGGAAGAAGTCTTCCTCAAATATCTTGGCTAAAGCGGCGGCTGTAAGGGTTTTCCCGAACCCAACAACATCGCCAATTATGACACCATCCCTCTTATTCAGGTAATGTGCGGCTATCGAGACGGCTTTTTGCTGGAAACTATGCAATTTCTCCTGAAGAATCTTTGGGATTTTAAATTCTGTCAATCCTGCGCGGGCTTCACGGGATAAATGATAAGCAATCTTCAGATAGATGTGATATGGTGAGACTAATCTGTCAGCAGCCCAGCTTGTATCAATTATTTCTGTTAGTTCTTTGGATATATCGATGCACCATCGGTCATTCCATCTGTCTTCAAACCATTTTGTTAGCTTTAACGCAGCATCCTGTTCCAGGACATCAACGTTTAATTCTCCCTGGTGAAGCAGCCCGGCAAGGGTTAAATTACTACTGCCCAGGTAACCGATAATGGGACTAATCTTGTCGTCTCTGAATAAAAGATATAATTTGGCATGCAATGGGTGTCCTAAAAAAAGCTTAACAACGACCTTTTTGTCTTTTATTTGTTGCGATAACTTTCTTAAGCCGATCTCGTCTTCTTCCGTTGGGATGCCAATGGTTAACTGATCCTTAAATTCCTGCGCCAGTTTCTTTTTAATGGCTGATGCTGTTTGATTGTCAATAAGACCCTGCTCAGTTTTATAAAAATATTCACGTATGATTTCAAGGGGAGGTTTTTGCATACCGATGAGCAGTCTGCAACAATTACCATCGCCGCCTTTTAGATTATCTATCTGGACTGCAACTTGTTTCCAACCTCTCAAGTTGAAATAGCCAACGCAGAAGTCGCCCCTGTGAGACACTTCTAAGGTATTATTTAATCCCTGAACTAAATGATTTTCGATGTTGTCAAAGATTTTTGGCAAGTTTACCCCTTGTAATACTCAGAAGACTTGTATTTTGAAATGATTTCGTCGACAAAGACTTTTACGGTTGAGGCGATGGGTACGGCCAGTAGTAATCCTAAAAATCCAAACAACTGGCTGCAGATCAGGATGGAGAGGATCACCATGACGGGACTCAGCCCCAGCCCCTTTCCCATGATCCGGGGGGTTATTACGGTTGCCTCAAGCATTTGTCCTGCACCGAAGGTTATCAGGACGTACACAATGTGTGTGAAGTCGTGAAAATGGAAGACCGACAGAACGGAGGCCAGGAGTATCCCCGTGCCGGTGCCAACATAGGGAATCAGGTTGCCAAAACCCCCTGCAAAGCCGAGAAGGAATGACAGGGGGACGCCTGCTATGGTCAAACCAATGCTGTAGATAAGGGAAAGAATAAGACAGACGACGAGCTGTCCCCGCAGAAAATGCCTGAGATTGTCATTCACTCTCGATAAGACCCTCACTGCGTGGTCTCTTTTCGACGCGGGAAAAAAGTCCTTTACAGACTTGGCTATGATATTAAAGTCCTTGAGCAGGTAAACGGATACGATGCTGAAGATGATGAAATTTAAGAGGATATCAAAAAAACCAAAGGTGCTATAAAAAATATTCCTGACACTATTGGTAAGAAACCCCATAACATTGGGTAGATACTTTTTAAATTTCCAGGCGATCTGTACGAACATCGTCCTTTTAACGTCCGATCCTCTTTCATGGGCAGCATCTTGCGAAGAGACAGATCTCCCTTCCTCGCTTTCACCCATGTTTGCAGATTTCGTTTTATCAGAATCCATGCCAGAGACAGGTTCCTTGAATTCCTGCAATATTAATTTAACCGTCCGGCCAAATTCTGTATCTTTATACCTTTCGACCCACGACTCCAAGGCAGCCTGATATTTTGGGTAATGGTCTTTAATCATACCGCCAACCTGATATATTCCGCTGACTGTTTTCGGAATTGCGTAAGTAAGAAATCCGGCGGTAGTCAGGAGAACGGTAATGATAATGAAGACGATACCAAATCCACGCTGGATGTGTTTCCGGGTAAATGGCCACGTTTTCCGTTCAAAGAAATCAACCGCAGGATTAAAGATATAGGCAACAATGAACGCCATGAGAAGGGAAATGAGCGTGCCTCTCAAAAAATAACACAAAGTGAAAAAGATAATAATCGAAATGCCCGCGAGCATTACGCGTATCCACAGATTGTCCAGCATTTTTTGCCGTTCGTTTTTCATACAGTCTATTCCTGGTTATCCTTAGATGCACTAGTCGTAGCTGAGCCTACCGTTACATAATCCCTGATAGCCGCTATGATGGAAGTTCCTATACCCTTAACCTTTTCAAGATCATCCAGGGTTGTAAAATTGCCATGTCTTTCGCGATAAGCAACAATGGCCTTCGCCTTTGTCTCACCCAACGCAGGCAGTAAAACCAGCTCATGCCAGGGGCATGTATTAATATCGAATTTAATTTTTATATCCTCCGGTTTAAGGCTACTGACTATCTCCGTTTTGGGCAACCACCAATGATAATCCATGCCTGCTTTTATTATACTGCCAATAAAAAGCGTTGTTGCTAAAAAGCAGATGGTAAGAAGTTGTTTTTTTGTGGGGGAGAATTCATCAGATGGTTTTTGTGCTGTAGTCATACTACCTGCCTTTTATTTAGTATATTGCACGGTGAGTCTCTATGAACCAAAAGCTCATCAGAGGGTAGAAATTTTCGTTTCCGTACCAATATCGTTTCTTTTGACTCTGCACGTTTCATTTCTAACGGTGTGTATTCTAGCAATAATTTTAAAGGATTCAAGACAATAGATTAATCATATTTTGTATCTGTAAGAAGAGAATAGAAGAACAGATATTCTATTATCCATAACGAAGCAAAGGTGGGGACGAAGAAGACTTGAATTCTCCGCCTGAATAACAATTTCCCCATGAGGATCGGCACGGGTAACAGTCCTGAATGTACCGTTAATCCCTCTCACTCATTCCTGTCTCGATTTTCGGTTGTCTTCTTTCTCCATTTTGTGCTATATTCTTCATAGAAAAAGTGAACCTTCTTTTCCGTGTTTTCATCCTCAAAACACCATGAATCCCTTAAAAAATTTTATTATTTCCGGCCTAATCCTGCAATAAGGCCACGCATTGTTTGCAAGATTGGGTGCATAATAAATTCTTGTGATTAGTCTCTTATCAGGAATCTTTAACGAAGGAGAGGCAGAAGGCTAATGAGTGTTATCAGAGATACCATAAGGACATTCCAGACAATCTATTTTGCAATGGTGATGTCTACCGGTATAATCTCCATTGCATCTGATTTGCTGGGATTTAACCGCATAGCTTATGGACTTTTTTATCTTAACATCGTTGCGTACGCAATTATTCTGTCATTGCAAATACTCCGGGCAGTGATGTTTTGGGATGATCTTTACAACGATCTCTCCAATCCAAAATTAAGCCTTGTCTTTTTTACTATAGTTGCGGGTACAAATATACTGGGATCTCAGTTTGCGGGAATAGCAAACCAACCAGAAATTGCCAGGATATTTTGGTATTTTGGCATTTTTTTATGGACAATTATTTCATTATCCGCCTTTGGTATCCTGTTTGTTAAGTGCGATCAGAGGATTGAAGTGGTATTGCATGGAGGATGGCTGACTGCCACCGTAGGGACGCAATCCGTGGCGGTTCTGGGCGCTATGCTTGCTCCAAAATTTGGAGATTATGGAAGTTTTGTAATGTTTTTGTCTTTTGCATGGTGGATGATTGGTTCGTTTATTTATATGGCCTTAATTACACTCATTATATACCGTCTGGTATTTTTCAAAGCATCTCCTGATGCCTTAATACCCCCCTATTGGATTAATATGGGTGCGCTTGCTATTACAACGTTGGCAGGTTCAGTTTTATGTATAAACACCCCCAAAGTGGCGGGATCTTATACCGATTTCCTGGGATTTACAAAAGGATTTACCCTGTTTTTTTGGTCTTTTGGCACATGGTGGATACCTTATTTAATTATTATTGGGATATGGAAATATGGAATTAATAAAACCCCGTTTAAATATAATCCTCTTTACTGGGCTATGGTCTTCCCTTTGGGCATGTATACTGCATGCACGATAAGGCTTTCGCAGGCTATTCAGATTCCCTTTATCGCCAATATATCAAAATATTTTATTTATGCGGCATATGCGGCCTGGGGTTTTATCTTTGTCAGTATGATATTTTCCATGATAAAAATAACTACTGCAAAAGGAGCCCCTAAAATAAAAGAGGAAGAGACTATTCAGCCTCAAATGACTGGCATTGTTAAAAGTTGATCAATCCAATAAATCACGAACCTAAAACCTTAGGAGCGCCTCCAAACTGTTGCCCGTTAATTCAACCCGAAATTGATAAATTTTATCGTAACACCATTTGTGCACGGAATTGGAGAGCGATGTGCGCTTTCCAATTCCGTGCGAATTTGTTATGGGATGCGGCACGTAAGAGCCATAGAGGTGCAATACGATATCCTGAACCTATAAACAATTGGCACAGGCAAGAGTTCGCTGGATACATTTATCCGTAAGACAGACAAAGGATGTTGTAAGAGAAAAAAGACCGTGGCAGTGAAGGTGCAAAGGGCTTTCTTACGTCTACGAAAGAGCATGTGAAGAATGCCTTGATAGTGTTGAATCATTTCATGTAAAAAAGCATCTCAATGAAGCAGCAGATGCAGGAAGGAATGAAAAAACCCGGGAGAGCCCGGCAACAAAGTTAGGAGGTTATAAAGCACACGGTATACGGCTATTAAGACGTCATGGACACAAAAAGCTCAAGGGCTCAGAAGCAGCATGGATTCTTGGTTTGAGCCGTATTCATACCTCCTGGTTAAAGAAAAGGCTTCTCGGAGCGGGATTCGTGGCCTGTTAAGGAAGTCTCCTGCCTTCACGTCAAACAAGAAGATCTCCAGGAAAACCATAATACACATCCTTACCCTCGGGGAAAAATGATACTACAACTTTAATATCACGCCCCTTCGGGACAAACTCCACGAAGTCCGTAAGATGCCCTCTTGCTATGCATCAATAGGCAAATCTTCATAAAAAACCATGCGCATGTTCCCCGAAGGAAAAGGAAAATTTATCGGCAAAGCCGCAGAATGCCCAAGGCCGACTGCTTGTTCAGATGGACTCTTCGTTCCCTCCCTGACTCCCTCTGATGGAAGACAAACATGGTTCCACCTGATTTCTTAAATATTAAAATGCAAGATGTCAACATGTTGACTTAGTAATACTATAGAATTCTAACGTTTCCATGTCATCGGTAAAAAGAGGAGGATTAAGCTATAAATTTCCAATCTGCCGAGAAGCATACAAAAACTCAAGACCCACTTACCTGCATAAGCCACGTTACTAAAATTAGCCGTAGGACCAACCTTTGCCAGGCCCGGTCCACAGTTGGCCATACAGGTTGCTACGGCTGAAAAAGCGGTGATTATGTCCGTGTTCATCGTCATTAATGCCAGGGAAGCGATACCAAAGAAGCCTAAATACACGGCAAAAAATACCGAGCTCTCTGCGACAATTTCTTCACTTACCGATTCCCCGTTGAGTTTTATATGTTTTACCATACGCGGCCGCAACACACGCGTTAATTCCCGTAAGCTCGACTTTAGCAAGAGTAATATCCGTACACATTTTATGGCACCGCCGGTTGAGCCTGCACATGCCCCGATAAACATTAATAAAATCAGCAGAAAGCGGCATGCCTGTGGCCACAGATCAAAATCCGCGGAAACGTGGCCTGTTCCCGTGCACACGGTTATAATCTGAAAAAAGGAGTATCGGAAAGAATTTCCCAGACTGTAATACCGGTTATCCTTGATCCCGCCATTGAAGCATTCCGGCCCGCTAAGATACAATGTTGCCGCGACAAAAACAATGGCTGACAGAATGAGTCCCGCAAAAAACTTCAGTTCCGAGTTCTTGAGAACCTTTTTGAATTCTTTTTTAAAACATTTGTAATACAGAGCAAAGTTACATCCACAAATAAACATGAAAGTTGCAACGACAATTTCTATATAAAGATTGTTATAAAAGGCAATACTCGTATTTTTTGTTGAAAAACCGGCTGTAGATACCGTGGCAAAGGTATGGCATATAGCATCGAAAAAAGGCATACCCCCACAAAAGAGGGCTAAGATCATAGCGACAGTAATGATAAGATAAATAATCCAGAGTAATTTCGCCGTTTCTCCAATCCTTGGTTTCAATCTATCAGTAGTCGGGCCACTGACCTCAGCACTAAAAAGCTGATAGCCGCTGATACCCATAGCTGGCAGCAAGGCAACAAAGATAACAATAATTCCCATGCCTCCCAGCCAGGCAGTAAACGACCTCCAAAAAAGAATGCTGTGCGGAAGTGCTTCAACATCTTTAAAAATAGATGCACCGGTAGTGGTAAAACCACTCGTGGCCTCGAAAACTGCGTCACAATACGTGGAGCATACACCAGAAAACCAGAAAGGAAATGCCCCCAGAAAAATACATACAATCCAGCTAAACGTTACAATGGCGATGCTATCCCGAACGCTGATTTCTGCATCTTTATTTCTAAATATTGCTTTGCTGAATCCACCCAAAATACCGGTGATGATAATGGAGTAAACAAACGCCCACATTGCGGCGTCGTCGTTATAATAACAGGCTACGCCAAAAGGAATAAGCAGAATTGCCGTCAGCATCAGCACCAAGTTGCTCACGGTATGTAAAACAATAGGGAAATTCATAAACTCTGTGCCTTATCCATGGATGAATTTATGCCCGGTCTTTTTTACCGATAAAGAGGGACTGAACCTTTTCAATGGCGTTGGGCAGGGCAAAGACAATGACTCTTTCTTCAGGGTTAATGATGGTTTTACCTGTCGGTATCTGCATGACACCTTCGCGCACAATAGCGCCGAGGATAGAACCTTGTGGAAAGGATACTTCTTTGAGAGGTTTACCCACAATCTTTGAGCCTTCCGCAGCCACAAGTTCTATCACCTCAGCTTCGCTCTGTTGAAATTTTACTACGGAAAGCGTGTGCCCGCGTCGAATATACTGCAATATAGAGCCTACCGTAATAAGGCGGGGATTTATCACAATATCCATTCCTAACGAATTAATAATCGTCATAAACGCCGGGTCTACCGTGAGCACAATTGCCTTCTTTGCACCAAGCCTTTTGGCTAACAACGAAGACAAGATATTGGTCTGTTCGCTCTCGGATACGGCTACGAAGAAATCGGCGATGTCAATAGATGCCTCCTTCAGGAGGTCGATATCAAGTGCATCTCCCTGGAGGATGATCGTTTTATCAAGGACGGTTGCCGCTTGTTGGGTTTTTTCGCTGTCCGGTTCAATTATGGTAACCTGAATCTTTAGCTCTTCCAGTTTTTTCGCGAGTTCGATACTTGCACGATTTACGCCATAGACAACGACCTTTTCTACCTCATCTGCACGCCGGTTCACCATCGGAAGAAAATACGGTAACGCCGCTTTTGCCACAAGCACAAAAACATTGTCACGTGGCATTATTTTAGTTTCACCCATCGGAATGACCATCTCCTCATTTCGTTGGATGGCAACGATGAGAAATGAATCGGTAGATTCAATTTCCTTTAATTCAGAGAGTTTTTTCCCTACGATGGGGGCATCATCAGGTACGCAGAACCCCCGTAAAAGGATATCTCCTTCAGTAAAATCCGCTACGTAGGTGGCCCCCGGCGTTCCAATGATATTCAAAATAGAATTGATCGTGATTTTTTCGGGATTTACCACGTGATCTATGTGAAAGCCATTTTGGTGCATAATCGGTTGCTCATCGCTAAATTCCGGGCTTCTTATCCGGGCAATTTTGGTTTTGACACCATAATTGTGTGCAATCATACACACCACCATATTGATCTCATCACTGCTCGTAACCGCCAACACCATATCGGAATCTTTTATCCCTGCCTCTTCCAGGACTATGAGAGAGCAGGCGCTCCCCAGCACAACAGAAACATCCAGCTTTTCGTTAATCCGTTTTACGAGTTCGTGATTTTTTTCAATAACGGAGATATCGTGCCCCTCCTTTGATAATTGCTTCGCCAGGTTAAAACCAACTGCACCCGCACCAACAATAAGTATCTTCATAATTCTTACCCATGCCCCAGAGATAATTACTCTTTCTCGCGAAGATTAGACATTTCTACTGACCCCATCTTCTGACTTGCCTTATCCGGATGAGCTAAATTCTCAGAACACTGCTTGCTCAATTCCTGAAAAGAAGGGCCAAATTGCTCCCCCCCAAGATTGGGATCTTCTGCTTTCAAGCTATCGATAAGGCTCTTTACCTTTTCATACCGCTCCTGCGCAAAGATTGTTCTGGCTATGTCCAAACGGCTCTGCCAGCACCATTGGGCATTCTCCGAACTTTCTTTGGCCCAGGCTGAACACCATTCTAATGCACGGTCATATTGCTTTGTCTCTTTTAAACACTGAATAAGTTCCGGTTTTATGGTATCGTCATTCGGAAATTGTTTTACTATGTCCTCGTAAAAACCGAGGGCCTTCTGCCAATCCCGCAGAGCGAACAGCGTTTTCGCCAATTTAAATTTCGTTTGCACAATCTTTTCCTGAAGCTCAGGTTGTTTTGAATAGTCTGCAATTTGTCTCTCGAGGAGATATTCAGCCCTCTTGTAGTCTTTATTGTCATAAAAGGTTGTTGCAACAGAATCCATACTATCAAAACTCATTTTTTTAATATTAATCAGAGATTCCGCAGCCTGTTCTGCAACACGCTTATCCGTATCCTGCAATGCCTTTATCAGGGATTCTATTGCCTGCTCATTCCCGATCTGCCCCAGCGCCGTCACTGCCGATTCCCTCACCCGGGCACTGGCATCGGAGAGGAGTTTCTTGAGGGAATCGACGCAAACAGGATTTCCGATCTTACCTAAACTATCGGCGGCATACCAACGGACTCGTTCCTGTTCGTCATTCAAGGCAGTGATCAAAGCATCTACTGCCTGGCTATCGCGGAGTTTCCCCAGCGCTGCAGCCGTACATTCCCGTATTCGTGGTTCTTTATGGGTTAAAAATCCAAGCAAGGGGCCAACTGCCCGTGGATCTCCAATTTGTCCCAGCGCTTCTATAGTGGCACGAATCACGGACAAATCACTATTATTGCCGAGTGCCAAAATAAGAGCATCAACTGCCTCACGTTTCCCCAACTTACCGAGTGATTTTACCGCCTTTTCTCTGATCTCAAGGTTTTCATCATTCATGATGCCAATCAGAGGTTTAACAGCCCTCTCATCGCCAATCTCTCCCAAGGTCTGAATTGCTTCTATCCGAACTTTTTCTGACGGGTCTGAAATTGTCTGAATTAATACATCAACCACGGAAGGGTCTTTGAGTTTTACCAATTCTTTTGCCGCATATATTTTTACTTCCGGATAGTCACTTCTCATAGCCTCAATTAAAGGTTTTGGGTCCATTTTATCCGGGCGAGTCTCAAGCAGCCTGATTGACTTTTGACCTACCTCAAGCTTCATTTGTTCTATTTTTGATTCCAATTGTTTTTCGTGCTCTTCCTGTTTTATTACGAGATCCTCGAGCCACTGCTCACGGGTCTTTGTTTTATTAAGCGCCCACCACTCATTCCACCACCCGGCATCATTGCTACTGGAAAGCTTTGTGATCTTTTCCAGGGATTTTTTTGCAACTTCCTGCAGACCAGGGTCATCTACCGCAAGCATCTTAATTAAAGGCTCGATCGCATCACGATCGTTCGTATTTCCCAACGCCTTTGCTAATAACATTTTCACATTAAGTGGCCGTTGAGGATCCAGCATTGCTTCCGACATCATCAGAACGGAATGTGCTGTTTTTAATTCCCCCAAGGTCTCGACTACGGCATTTTGTATTGCAGCCGAATCACTTCCCAGTAAAGAAATCAGGATATCCGTTGCCCGATCATCTTTGGTAAATCCAAATGCTTTAATAACGGAGATTTTAACGTCCTCACGCTCCTTGGTATCTTTCAAAATTCTTATCAATGGTTCCTGCGCATTAAGAAGATTAAGACCCAATAAAGAAACAGCCGCTGAGCTTCGAATGGCAGGATCTTGGGAATGTAGCTGTTCCGTCCATTCATCCAGTTTTCGACGAAGCTCTACAGCCGTCTTTGGTTGTACTTTTTCAATCGCAATTTTCTCCGAGATTGCGGAACACCCTGCCAGGCACGACAGACTTACCAATATGACGAATAAACGATACATCGAATTTGCAGTTTTTTTATAAAAAACTATTTATCATGGGTTTATACACAACTACTAGTTTTTAAGAAAAGGGTAGCTTTGGGCGAGAATATTGATGCAGTTGTTCGTGTAAAGCGCATCTACCTTAACAGATTTTACTTTCCTCGTCAATATAAAAGACCCGAATTCAAGCCGTTCATGAATTGTCTCCGCTTTTATCTATATCCGTGCCTGATTTGATCTTTTACTTTTATGGGTATGGTTAAAAAGAAAAAAACTTCTTTTTCAACAAACCTGCTGTCGTGAAAAAATTCACATAGAACTGCTCCGCTTGTCTCATGTAATCCTTCTCTAAAGCAGCGTAATCGTCCAACATCTTTTGTCTGTCTGACACAAGGCCTTCAAGGGAATCCAATTCATTTTTGTAAACATCTGCCCACCGGGCAATCATCTCTTTTGTCACCTCTACGTGAAACTGGATACCGCATATATTTCGGCCGTATTTTAACGCCTGATTTTGACAGAGTTCCGAGAAGGCCAATCGTTTTCCCCCGTGCGGTATGCCAAAGGTATCGCCATGCCATTGAAACACCTTGAAAACTTCCGGAAGGTCTTTAAACAAATCATCCTTCAATCCATTCTCATTCAGAACGATCTTATACCACCCAATTTCTTTCTCAGGATTTTTGATCACCCGGGCACCGGTTGCCTTCGCAATCAATTGAGCGCCCAGGCAAATTCCCAGAAAGGGCACTCCCTCATCAGCAATTCTTTTGAGCAAAAAATCCTCTTCTTTCAGGAACCGATATTTCTCCTCTTCATATACGTTCATGGGGCCGCCGAGACAAACAACCGAATGAAAATCCTTTTCCAGCTTAGGTACCTTGTCTCCCTGCGAGAGATCGACAACCACATACGGTATCGCATTGTCTTCCAGAAAATCTGCAATAGTGCCAGGGCCTTCAATATCAATATGTTGTATAAATAAAACCACAACTCAACTCCGAAAAATTTATTGTGTCATGAATACAAAGGTTTAACTATACTGAAGTTCACGATTGAATACAAGATGAAAGTCGATCTGACTTTTATGCGCAAACTTACCTGGAAGAAGTCAAAAACAAAAGCACAAACCCACTCATAATCTGAACTCATTGAGATCAAAAGGACCAACGATGACCGTATAAACACGCCCATCATTATACCCGCTCCAGAATTCCAAATTTGAAAATGGACATTGAACTGCTTCGTTTAAGAGGTTTCTATTCCATGTTCTGATACAAACGTTCCATTGGTCCGCCTTTGCTCGCGCCCCAATGAGGGGAGTCAGGAACTGAACTGCTTCATTTGTGTTGCTTCTATTTTAATCCTTGAAAGCCACAGAGAAAGAATTATAATGTTTTCCTCACAGAGCACGAACTTTCTTCCGTACCTATCACGTACACTTTTTAAGGAATAGAAACCGATGAAATGGTCGCAAACCCTGATTCCCACACTGAAAGAGAGCCCATCAGAGGCGGAAATCGAGAGTCATAAACTAATGATCCGCGCCGGTTTGATCCGTCGGATCACGGCAGGCGCTTATGCATATTTACCCCTGGGAACCCTCGTGCTGAATAAAGTCATTGCCATTGTACGCGAAGAGATGAATCGGGCGGGTGCAGTTGAGGTATTCCTCCCGTCCCTTCAACCGCTGGATCTTCTCGAAGAAAGTGGCCGCTTACAGGTATTTGGAGACGACCTGATCACCTTTGAAGACCGGCATGGCAAAATTACGGCACTCGGCCCTACCCACGAAGAAATTATTACGGATATCGTGAGAAATGAAATTAATTCCTACCGGCAACTTCCCATCACGCTGTACCAAATTCAAACCAAATTCCGGGATGAAACGAGACCCCGTTTCGGCGTTCTGCGCAGCAAAGAATTTATCATGAAAGACGCCTATAGCTTCGACCTGGATTACGAGGGTCTTAACAAGAGCTACAAATCCATGTATGACGCCTACTGCCGCATATTTGATCGGTGTGGCCTTGACTATCTCGTTGTTGAAGCAGACTCAGGCGCTATGGGCGGAGATGTTTCCCATGAGTTTATGGTTCCGAGTCCTGTGGGGGAGGATGTTCTCATCCGATGCCCGAAATGCGGTTACAGTGCCAACCGTGAGCGCGCAGAACCTGCCCCTCTTCTGCAAGAAAACCATGCAGCGCTCCGGACGCTTAAGGAAATCCCAACACCCAACAAGCATACTATCCAGGAGGTCAGTGACTTTTTACAGATAAAACCTCATCAGATGGTTAAAACTATGATTTATATCTCAAACGGTCAACCGGTTGCTGTCCTCCTGCGCGGTGATCATGAGGTCAATGAAACCAAATTAACCAAGGTACTTGGCCAGGGTGCGGTTGCACTGGCGGATCAAGCCACTATAGAGCAGGTTACGCATGCCCGGGTCGGGTTTGCTGGTCCTGTGGGGCTGAAGGTAGAAATCATAGCGGACCAGGCGGTATCCGTACTTCACAATTTTGTGACCGGTGCTAACAAATCAGATATGCACTTAGACAATGTCAATGCCGAACGTGATTTTAACATCAGCCGTGTTGCAGATATTCGCTATGTAACCACGGGCGACCGGTGCAAAATATGCAATCACGAGATCAACATTTCACAGGGAATTGAAATCGGACATGTATTTAAACTCGGCACAAAATACAGCGATACTCTAAAGGCAAAATTCCTGGACGCCAATGGCAAGGGGAAATCGATGATCATGGGCTGCTACGGAATAGGGATTAACCGTATCATTGCTTCTGCCATTGAAAGGTCACACGATGAAAACGGAATTATATGGCCGCTTTCACTGGCGCCGTACAAGATCATTATCATCCCCGTCAACGTCAACGATCCTTCTGTCATGCAGGTGGCAGATCACCTTTATGATGATCTTACAAATGTTGCAGGCATGGAGGTGTTGCTGGACGACCGCGACCAGAGGCCCGGTGTTAAATTTAAAGATGCAGATCTGATTGGCATCCCATTAAAAATTATCATCGGCAAGAAATTTACTGAAACGAAAGAGATTGAAATAAAGTTGAGGAAAAACGGCGAAACATTCCAGACAACACCTGATGGGGTTCGGCCAAAGATAGAACTGCTTTTTAAAGAGCTTTCAAAATCTTCATGATATAATTTTTCTATATTCATTTTCTGTGCATTCGTATCTGTAATTATTTTAACCTCTGTAAACAGCAATTACCTTGGGCCTCATTTTCAAGCCAAAACCGGTAAATTTAACAATTGGTATTTTGACAAATATTCCCGAACTTCTCCCGGAAACGGGAAAAGCCTTGGAAGCATCTTTTGGCACCATTGATTTAAAAAGCGACGTACTGCCTTTTCATTTTACCGATTATTATCGTGAAGAAATGGGTGAAGGAATTCAGAGACAATTTTATAGCTTCGAAAAACTCATTTCACCCGATGAGATTGCCATTATTAAAGTACAAACCAATACCCTTGAGGAAGTCATTGCTGCTTCAATGAAATATCCTGTGAAACGTCCGGTCAATATTGACCCTGGTTATCTGAATGAAAGCCGGCTCATCCTCGCTTCCACCAAGGATTTCTCCCACCGTATCTATTTACAACATGGCATCTATGCAGAAGTAACCTTGAATTATCGCAGAGGCGGATATGAATCCTTCCCATGGACGTTTCCTGACTACAAGAGTTCCGAATATCAAAATTTCTTTTTGCAAACAAGGGCACTTTACGTCAAAAAACTCAAGGAAGGTATGTGAAAACAGACCATCATATAAGTTTACAAGGAAAGGAAAACAGGGTATGGAAAAGACCTTAATCATTTTAAAGCCAGATGCCCTTCAACGCCGTCTCTTAGGCAAGATCATTTCTCGTTTTGAGGAAAAGGGATTTCAAATCATAGGGCTTAAGATGATCCAAATTTCTGAAACCATGGCGAGACAGCACTATGCCGAACATGAGAGTAAGGATTTTTTTGAGCCACTGGTCAAATACACCACTTCTGCACCGGTAATCGTTATGGTTCTGAAAGGAAAAAATATTGTAGAAATTGCACGCAAGATGATGGGAGCAACCTTCGGTTTCAGAGCAGAGCCTGGTACCATTCGCGGCGATTATGCCGTCAGCAACCGGTTTAACCTGATCCATGGTTCTGACTCTTCTGCCGCTGCCGAAAGGGAGATAGCCGCCTTTTTCCATAAAGGAGAACTTTTTGAATACCAACCTGCAGATTTCTCATGGATCTATGATCTCTCTACCGGAAACATTATCTGAAAATCTTTCGTATTTCCTTGACAATGATCCTGGCTAAAAATATAATTTCTAACTTATCTATTGATAATACCTTACTGATAAATATCTTACGGATAACGAGACTGAGTCCTCGATAATTTTTGAGACTGACATAACGCAGCAAACTGCAACCAGGTCTCCAATAGAAAAGAGGGCACGGAGTAGTTGTGGGGAAATTTGGTGGAAGAAAAAAGTTTTTACACGGTAATTCAATAATGCGGATACTCAGGACATGGGAAGGTAACGTTGACAGAGAAATTGATAAACTCAAGAAAACGCTCAGTCTTTTTAATAACTCGTCTGTTCAGCGCGCAACGGTACTAAAAATTATCCATGATGTTAAAAAACGAAAGGACGCAGCCCTGGTTAAATATAGCAGGCGCTTTGATCATGCGATTCTTTCGCCAAAGGATTTTCTGGTAAAAGAGCAGGAACTTGTAGAGGCATACGGAAAAATATCGTATCGTTTTGTAAAGTCCATACAGAAAGCCGTTAAAAACATACGGATATATCAGGAACATATCCGTATCCCCAAGGTTAACCCGATGAAGGCAGACGGTATTGTGCTTGATACTTTATATACCCCTTTAGAAAGCGCAGGGGTTTACGTCCCAGGCGGCGCAGCCTCTTATCCTTCTACGGTCTTGATGAATGCCATCCCGGCGTATGTCGCAGGCGTAAAAAAAATTATTATGACCACACCGCCCTCTCAGGACGGAACCATTCCACCAGAAAGGCTTGTTGCTGCGAGGGAAGCTGGCGTCGGTGAGATATACAAGATAGGCGGCGCCCAGGCCATTGCCGCTCTTGCGTTTGGCACAGAGACGATTCCAAGGGTTGACAAGATTGTGGGACCGGGAAATATTTTTGTAACCCTTGCAAAAAAGGAAATCTTTGGATATGCCGGCATCGATATGCTGGCCGGGCCCAGTGAAGTGGTAATTATCGCTGATGATCGTGCCAATCCGTCGTTTGTTGCTTCTGACTTGTTATCCCAAGCAGAACACACGCCAGGAATCTCAATCCTGGTCACATGCTCAACGGTACTGGCAGAACAGGTAAATCGGGAATTAAAACAACAATTAACGAAACTCAATCGGTATACAGGAACAAAAGAGTGCCTTGAAAAATTTGGCATTATTCTTCTGACCAAAAACCTTGAAGAATGCATTGAAATAGCCAATACCTTAGCTCCGGAGCATTTGCAGATTATGACACAAAACCCCAGATCCCTTATATCGCGAATAAAACATGCCGGGGCAATTTTTCTGGGACCGTACACCCCGGTTGCTGTGGGAGATTACATTGCAGGTCCTTCCCATGTACTTCCAACGGGGGGAACTGCGCGTTTTTCATCTGGATTATCGGTCAATGATTTCCTGAAGAGGTGCAGTGCGATAACCTATTCCAAATCAGCGCTCAGGGAAGCATATCAAGATATTGCTGAAATTTCAGGAGCTGAGGGTTTGGATGCACATACATGGTCCGTTCAAATACGGATAACTCCGAAGGAAAACGTCCGTCGTAATAGAAAAAAATCCTTACCAAAATTTTAAAGGAGTACCCTATTGAGCTATTTTCGACCCAATATTGAAAGGATGTCCGGATATATACCCGGCGAACAGCCGAAAGACGGCATGTACATAAAGCTCAACACCAATGAAAATCCTTATCCGCCTTCTCCAAAGGTATTACATGCTATTAACGAGGCAGTGAATGAGAATCTGCGTCTTTATCCTGATCCAATCGCAACAGCAGCCAGAATAAAAATTGCTGACATCTTAGGTACAAAACCGGAATACGTTATGGCAGGAAACGGTTCAGATGACTTGTTATCGATAATTATACGGAGTTTTGCAGGGGAAGGGGATAAGGTTGTTTTCCCCTACCCCTCGTATATGCTTTATAAAACACTTGCAGAACTTCAAGACAGCACGGCGTGTAACATAGACTTTACTGAAGACTACGCCCTTCCCAAAGATTTTCTGATAAAGGGGGCGAAAGTTACTTTTCTTGCAAATCCAAATTCACCTTCCGGCACGATGATTCCGTCTCAGGAAATATCCAGAATTGCCTCTCAGATTGATGGAGTGCTGGTCATTGACGAGGCATATGCTGATTTTGCAGAAGATAATTGCCTTTCCCTGGTAGAGCAACACGGTAATGTCCTTATCCTGAGAACCCTGTCGAAATCTTACTCATTGGCCGGTATCAGACTGGGTTTTTGTATTGCTCAGGAGCCTCTCATTCAAGGGATGATGAAGGTAAAGGATTCGTATAATGTTGATCGCCTTAGCATTGCAGCCGTAGTAGCAGCGCTGGATGATCAAAAAAGCATGAAGACACATGTCGAAAAGATAAAGGAAACAAGACTCCATCTTATGAAATCCCTGCAAGAAATGGGATTTTTTGTATATCCTTCACAAACCAACTTTGTATTGGCGCGGTGTATGAGAGGAATATCCGCACACACGCTTTACCAGGCACTCAAATCACGGAAGATATTGGTGCGATATTTTAATCTGCGACGACTGGACGATTGTCTGCGCATTACCATTGGGACAAGAGAAGAAATCGACACACTGATTCAACATCTGAAAGAACTAGTAACTACCAAACATTCAAAAATAAGTAATGTCTGCTGCCGGTAAACCCGGATGCAGCAGCCATATTGATACAATTATTATGACAAAAAGAACTGCCTCAATTCAGCGAAAGACCAAAGAAACGGAGATTGCTTTAACCCTCAACATCGACGGAGAGGGCAAGAGCCATATTACTACCGGTATCGGCTTCTTTGACCATATGCTTGATATCCTCACCAAACACAGCCTGCTCGACCTGGAACTCAGAGCTGTTGGCGACCGTATGGTAGACGATCATCACACGGTAGAAGACGTGGGAATATGTCTGGGACAGGGGCTAAAAGAAGCATTGGGAGACAAAAAGGGGATCCGACGATTTTCAAATTCAAGCGTCCCGATGCAAGAAGCTCTTGCCTCAATCGCCCTGGACATCAGCGGCAGACCTGCATTGGTGTATAATGCCACCTTCCATACCGGGAAGATTGGGAATTTTGATGCAGAACTCATTGAAGAATTTCTCAAGGCGTTCAGTACAAATGCCGGAATAAATTTGCACGTAAATGTACCGTACGGCAGCAATACACACCACATAGCAGAGGCTATATTTAAGGGACTTGCGAAGGCATTGCAAGATGCTGTCCGGATAGACGAGCGTGTGAAAGATATTCCGTCAACGAAGGGAATGCTCTGATACTATCTATACACGTATTACCAATTTTGTAACAATTTCGTTTTTTTAAAAACCCTCCTATAGGAATCATGTTGCCTTGTAGGGGCAGGTTTGAAACCCGCCCCTACTGCATTTAATATCCGGTTTTTATTGGAAGTTTTCAAAAAACTAAATTGTTACCCGATTTTTTGTATAGCTGGTTAACTGGGAAGAGCTGCATTGGCCATCAAACACCACGCATTTATTCACCGTTGCTTGTCTTTTTGTGGGCGATGCACACCTATGGCAAGGTATATTTCGTGCTGATTTAATCGTAGACGGTTGGAGCGAAATATCTGGAATACTTCTCACGTCAAGCGCTAATTCCAACCTTGCTTATATGATGTAGTTCAGTTTTTACAAGTTTAAATCAGCGCCAGAAGCAGGGGCAAACGGCTGTCCTCCTCTACAAGAGATTTAGCCTTGCCTATCCGGTAGAGGATTCACTTGAAATTCAAATACTTTAATATAAGGAACTATTCATGCTTAAAAAACGTACTGGAACTTCTACACTGCCGCTATTATTCGTTTCGTTATTTTTTGTCGCACTGCCAACAACACTTTATGCACAACTCGCCGACTCTCCTTGGCCCATGTTCAGGCACGACTTACAGCATACCGGAAGAAGCGTATCTGTGGGTATTCAAAAATCTGAACTCAAATGGATATTTCAAACCGGAGGTCCTGTTACTTCCTCTCCGGCAATCGGGAAAGACGGTACTATTTACTTTGGTTCAAAAGACAAAAAGCTCTATGCCATCTCCAGAAATGGCAAACTGAAATGGGCATTTGAAACACAAAATGAGGTTGATTCATCCCCTGCCATCCGAAAAGACGGTGTCATTGTTTTCGGCTCGTGGGACGGGCACCTCTATGCAGTAAATCCCGACGGTACTTTACTGTGGAAATATAAGTCTGAAGGCGGTATCATTTCATCCCCTGCCATTGCGCCCGATGGTATGATTTATGTGGGATCGTGGGATAACAAACTCCACGCCATTACCCACGACGGACAGCTTCGATGGACGCAAAAGACAGCAGACCATATTGTGTCATCTCCTGCCATAGCACCGGATGGCATGATCTATTTCGGCTCCGGAGACTATTACTTATTTGCCATGAAACCTGTAGGCAAAGCCGTGTGGAGTTTTGGTACCAGATATCTGCTCGACGCATCTCCTTTAATCGCACCGAATGGAAATATTTATGTCGGTTCTGAGGATGCGAGATTTTACGCTTTTCGTCCGGATGGTCATGTAGAATGGACTTTTGATACGCTCTACGATATTGATTCTTCTGCAGCCATCGATACTGAGGGAAACGTGTACTTTGGTTCCGGAAACAATAACATCTATGCATTTACACCCATGGGAAAACTGAAGTGGTGCTTCGAGACAGGATCTTCGGTTCACTCGTCACCGGTTATTGCAGACGGCACAATCTATATCGGTTCAAGAGATAAAAAATTGTATGCCTTAAATGCCGATGGAAGTTTGAAATGGTTTTTTGAAACAGGCGGTGCAATAGAATCATCACCGGCCATTGATGCCGATGGCACCATTTATATTGGTTCCAATGATGGAAAACTTTATGCGATTGGGGATGCTTCCAATCGATAACTCAAGTTATGTCTTCGATTACAGAGGGGGTGTGAACTTTGCCGTGATGGTTCGACAGGCTCACCATGCACGGCGTCACATCCTTAGCCTGCCGAAGGATCAGTCGAACGAAAAACTTGTTTGTCCATGTTGTTTGAATATACACACACAGATTTGGAATATATCACACTGATAAACAAAGTTTGTCAGTGTTACCCTGTAACCCGCTTAAATAAAATGAAACATCCTATACAATCAAGGCAAGCTCCGATAGTTTGAAGATGTTGAAACTGCTACTACTGCTCTTTTTTTTCATCCCATCCTGATCAAACAAGTTGTACTTCGAACAACGAAAAAGGGCCAGTATAAAACCGGCCCTTTTTCGTTAACAGTACTTAGAACTTTTTTAACAGACTTTCACATGTTCTTATCTAATCTTAAATTTTATTGCGAAGTTACGACTTCATCTTTACTTTAACATCCTTAATTTCTTCGGGAGATCCACCTGCCCGAGGCAAACCGGCGCTTCCAGAACCTCCTTTTATAGACTCCAGCCTCTTTGCCCCTCTTTCATCCATATAGGTAGCAAACCAATAGAGGAATCCCACAAAGAAGCCACCACCCACAATATTACCAAGGGTAACAGGAAAGAGGTTGCATCCAAACATTTTACCCCATGAAATCTCAGGGCCGTGTGGCAGCATATTTGCGATTGATAAAAGTGTCATATTTGCAACGCTGTGTTCCATTCCACACGTAACAAAAATAAACAAACACCACCAGCACATCAGTATCTTACCAGAATCACTCGTGCACCGAGCAGCTGACCATACACCAAGACAGACGAGCCAGTTACAAATGATACCTCTAAAGAAAAGTTCCAACCATGGAGCATTCATTTTATAAGTAGCCACCTTGTTCAAAAAGGCATGCCATGGATCGGGAGCAAAGACACCGGACATATAAATTAACCACGCAAAAAGTATGGATCCGCACAGATTGCCCAAGTATGTCCAAAACCAGGTAGTCAATGCATCAGACAATGGCACTGTACCCCTTAAAGTTCCCCCAAGCATCACCATGTTATATCCAGTAAACAACTCTGCTCCAGCCATGACTACCAAAATCAAAGCTACAGGAAATACTGCACCTCCTATTATTTTACCTATTCCAGGATTTATCGCTGCAACAGGCGCAGCAGCTATAATCATAAGAAGGACGCCAAACCCAACATAACAACCAGCAAGCAAAGCAAGCGACAAGAAACCTAAAAGACTATGCTTCATTGCAGTGGATTTCTTTACAGACACTGCAGCAATCGTATCTACACTTCCAGTATATAACATTAATTATTCTCCTCTAAAATGTTGTTGTGAACAGTACTTCTAGAACAACACCCCTTCTATTCATATCACACCTCTGCTCTCAAATACATACTTCGACGACACAACATCTCAAATACTTTTTTATACGTATTTATTCACACCCCCTTTCACCGGACTAAAGGTAGACAAAAGAATAACTCTTCGCCAAAAAACCCCATTACATCTTTTCTCTATAGGGCAAATTTATCCACATCCATAATTTGCTCTAAATTGCGCACTTTATCAGTCAATTGTTTTTTCTCCAGCGCTTTTTTTACTATATCAATTACTTCTTTCTGTCGAAAAGGCTTCTGGAGGTAATCGTACACCCCGCTACTGTTCATTCGGTTAGCATCATATCTATTCTGTGAGACGATTGCTACAATTTCTGCATCAGAATTGACATGTTTTATCTCTTTTAAAATCTCGTAATTATTCTGAGATTCCGAATCTAAATCCATCATGATAAGATCATAAACCTTTTTTTTGCAAGATCGCACCGCTCCATCCCATCCAACTCCTTCACATATTCCAAAACCATCTTGTTTTAAGATGTTTACCAACGACCTTCGAACCGTCTTCCGATCCCCGATAATCAAAATCCTTGACATAAAAATCTTTCGTATTTTCCACGAATATCATATTTATTGCTTGGGAAGGCTCCACGCTCCTGGTGTTTTTGAATGTTCCTCAACCTGTTTTTCGAGTATTGCCTTTTCCTTTCTGAGTTTCTCCAAATTATTCTCTAGCTCCTGAATATCCAACTCTTTATCGCTCAAGGTCTTTTTTGTACGCGACAGCGAGTCTTCTAATTCCCATATCTGCTTTTGTAATCGGGCATGTTCCTCCTCCAGTTTTGCCTTCGCATCTATGAGGTCTTTGTTTGTACTCTGAAATTGCTCACTTTGTGATTTACAAGAAGCCGCAAGCTTTTCGGCATCCTCCTTTTGTCGGGTGATGTCATTTACCATCTTATTCAAATCTTCCATAGAACCAAAAGCTCTCATTACCCTTTTTTCAAGCTGATCCCGAAAGGTCTTTTCCCTGACATAGCCAGCCTCCTTCATTTCATGGTATTTATTTATCATCTTGAATGCAAATCCAACATTCACGAATAACAATATTATAATAAGGGTTTTCGCATTTACCGATATACCCTTTAAAACTTCGTTTCCCATAATTTTCTACTCCTAAATTCAGTGTATTTAAATTTTTTTAATAAATAATCACTTTATCTTTCCGTTATATCCCTAAATACACCTTCAATTCTTAGCGGTTTACCATTTTCATCACGCACGAGATTGCATGTTCTTTCAGAAATAAATCTTTCTCCATCTTTTTTCTTGCAATACGATGTAAAATCTCTCCATACCCCTTCCCTATCCAACTTTTCAATCAATTCCTTCCGATCATCGGGATTTACATATACATCCTTTACCCGTGTACCAATCACTTCTTCCGGCGAACTGTAACCGAGCAGTTCAGCGCCTGACTTGTTGATCCAGGTAAATACTCCCTCTTCTGTTGGTTCACACTGATAAATCCCTTCTTTCAAAGAGTTCAGTAGAAGTCTATGATGCTTTTCTGATTCCTGCAGTTGCATCTCCAGCTCTTTCCGTTCGGTAACATCCCTAAATATTCCATCAATACGAGCGGTCTTCCCCTTTTCGTCAGTAATCAGATTGCATGTTCTTTCCATATAAAAGCGTTCGCCATTTTTCCTCTTACAAAATGATACAAAACCCTTCCAAACACCTTCTTTGGTCAGTTTTTCAACAACTGTTACACGGTCATCTGACTTCACATAGATATCTTTCACCTTAGTTCCGATTACTTCTTCTGGTGATTTATACCCCAGGATTTCGGCTCCGGCTTGATTAATCCACAAAAACGCCCCATCCACTTCCGGTTCAGATTGATATACGCCTTCTTTTAATGAATTAAACATCAACCGGTATTTTTTCTCCGACTCCGCAATTTCCTGTTCCACCTTTTTTCTCTCAGAGATATCCCTAAATACGCCGTTAACGGAGACAGGATTTCCTTTCTCGTCTCTCAGCAAACTGCTCGTACGTTCCGCATAAAAGCTCTCGCCATTTTTTCGCTTACAGAGAGATATAAATTCCCTCCATATCCCATCTTTTTCAAGCTTCTCACAAAGACGACCTCTATCTTCAGGGTCGACGTAAATGTTTTTTACTTTTGTCCCTACCACTTCTTCCGGGCTGCCGTATCCTAATATCTCCGCTCCCGTTTTATTAATAACAGTAAAAACCCCCTCAGCACCTGGCTCAGACTGGTACACACCTTCTTTGACAGAATTAACCAGTTCCCGGTACCGTTTTTCCGACTCCACGACATCTTTCGTTTTCTGATCCAAGAATTTTGCCATCGCATTAAAAGAATCAGCCAATTCACCAATCTCATCTTCCCGTTTTATATCCACTCTCTGAGTCAAATCTCCGGAAGCCATTTTTTTTGCCACTTCATCCAGCTTAATGATTGGCACCGAAGTCTGTCTACCAATTATGTACGCTACTATCACGATGGGAAACGCGATAATCAATAATACGGATGCTACAACGTACTTAAGGTTGTGGGCAGGGCCGTAACCTTCGTCCCTGTCAATTTCTGCAATAACACCCAAATTAAACTCCGGTAACCAATGCCATACTCCGAGAACTGTTAAACCGCTATAGTCTTTATAACCTTTCGCATCAAAACCATTAATGCCCGCAACACACTGCTTAGCACCGGTGGTTAACTCACCTGTTTCTGAATTAACCAGCTTTAATTCCAATGCACACCTTCTTTTTACCAACCCCATCTCTTTCAAATGAGCAGCAAACCTAGATTCCGTGACCATATACCCATCTTTGTTTACAAGATAGGTTTCACCTGTTTGTCCCAAATGAAGACTTGTCATCAGGTCATTCAGTGCGTTTTCATCTACTCTTATAGCAACAACACCAACGACAACTCCATCACGATCTTTCAGTGGCGTTGAAACAAACATAGTAGGCATTCCCAACTCTTTCTCTCCCACTTCGTTAGTAAGCGGGATTTCAGAAGGAAAAACGTTCGACACAAATGTCTTTCCTTCGGCAGCCTGTTTGAAGTAATCCATTTGTGAAATGTCAATTCCTACACCTTCTTCCGATGTAGCAACTGTTACCAATCCTTGATCATTACTTATGAGAACACCTTTATAACCATACTCCTTCTTTACTACCTCCAGGTATTGAACGACATCCGGATAATCTTTATCGTCCTTTGTGATCTTGGCACATCTTACCATCAACGGGTTGTTTGCAACAACGCGGACATTCTTCATCCTCTCCCGCCCCCAGTTGGTTACCAATTCTGCCTGTTTGTGCCCAATGCCATCAAGGTTTCGGATAAGAACTTCCTGAATGTCCGCACGAATCCTTGGATATGCTACGAACCTCAACAAAACAAACGGCAGTAGTGTAAATACAATAAGCAAAAAAATTAGTCGATTTTTAATCGAGATATACATTGTTTTCTCCGTAATTTTAACAAAATTGTGAGCCTATTAAGTATAAATATAATAATCTCTTGAATGACCTTGCTACTTCCGGTCAACCCCCATTAATAAGCTTATTTAAAAATACCAGCGCTTACCACCAATGAAGTGGATACTCTCTCTTGCTCATCTTATTGAAGATAATCGCTATTGTTAACATGATAAATATTCCCACCATAGTAGGATTCAGGATAAATAAATATCCGTTACCCAACCCCCCTGTTTGTATGGCCACATATGCCGTTGCACCTGCCGGAGGGTGTATTGAGTATGTCACAAACATCAGAAGAATAGCCAAGGCGACGGCGAGCGCAATTGACCACCACACCACACCAAAGAAATCATTGACAACAACACCGATACTTGCGCCGAGGAAATGCCCCAGCACAACATTTCTTGGCTGCGCCAGAGGCGACTTATATGCACAATATATCAATGGTGCGGTAGAGCCAAAAGACCCCAACAGCATTGGACATTTCCATATAAAGGCCATCAACGCCGTTACCCCTATCCCCAACATCGCCCCACAGAAGGAAAGCACCACCTCTCTTGAAGTGAGCATTGGTTGTGGCGCTCTGGGCAATTTCATACAGTCGCTTATTGTTTTGCTTATTCCATCTAGCACCGGCATATTTTTTCTCTCCCCCCTTGAAGATTCTCCCAAAAAATCCGTAACACGCGTTACGCAACCCCTTTTTTTTTCTTCAATATCTTTTTCTATCCGAAATTTAACATCTATGACATTCCTGGTTTCAGAGGTCTTTTTCTTCATGAACATCTGCCAACATCCTTTTACCCGCAATAACACTAATGTTGCGTACCAAGAAGCTAAGCCTATTGCGCAAAATTATAGACAACGGAAAGATTTGTTTTCTCAACGGCAAACATACACTGTTCTCAACTAATAACGAAAACTATACCAACTTTACACAGCAAAAAAAAATACCACCTATATTTTAATATAAGTGGTATCGAATCAATGTTTTATTAAAACACTACTATTTTTGGATCTTTACATGGATTATCGCTTAGCTATTAAAAAAAACATTCCAATATGCAATAGCAATTTCAGTATGAAATTATATATCTCTGGTATCCGATATTTCATGTTGTGGTTTAATTCTATACTTTTTGATCTTCCTCCAAAGTGTTGTTGTTGATATTCCAAGCAATTGCGAAACCTTAGTTTGATTACCACCATATTTATTCAGGGCTTCAACTATTGCATTTTTCTCCTGTTCCGCGAGAGTCGCAACAATGAATGATTTCCTCTTCTTGTCCTCCAGGGGATCCAGATTAAGCCCCGTAAATTCCTCTACCGGAAGCGGAAGTTCGTCCACATTTATTATTTCATTCTTGGATAAAGTAACTACCCTTTCTATAATGTTCTGGAGTTCTCTGATATTGCCGGGCCAATCATAGCTCATTAACGTCCGCATTGATTCTTTGGAAAATACCCTTTTCCCTTTTTTCAGTTTTTCCAGAATCTTCTCTAAAAAAAAGTCTACTAAAAGGGGAATATCTTCCCTTCGTTCTCTCAATGGAGGAAGATGGATACGGATCACATTGATCCGGTAAAAAAGATCCTTTCTGAATTTTCCCAGCTCAACGGCCTTTTCTAAATTTTCATTGGTAGCGGCAATGATTCTTGCATCCACGTATATGGCTTTGTTTCCACCGACAGGACGGATCTCGCCATCCTGCAAAAACCGCAGGAGTTTCACCTGTGTTGAAGGTGAAGTTTCACCAATCTCGTCCAGCAGAATCGTTCCTTTTTGCGCCTGCAGGAACAGGCCCACCTTGTCTTTAATGGCCCCGGTAAACGCCCCCCTCATGTGCCCAAACAGTTCGCTTTCCTGCAAATTCTCAGGCAACGCCCCACAGTTAATCACAATGAACGGACACTCCTTTCTCAGGCTATTATAATGGATTGCCCTCGCAATCAATTCTTTTCCTGTTCCGCTTTCTCCCGTAACGAGGATAGTGCTTTCCGTGCGGCATACCTGTGAAGTTATTTTTAGCACCTCCAGTATCGCATTGGAATTTCCCACAATACCCTCAAATTTATACTTATCGCGAATTTCCCCTTCGAGATATCTGACCCTGTCTTTCAATCTCTTTTTTTCGAACGCCTTCGTTGCAACCTTCAAGATTTCCTGGTGCCGGAATGGTTTCGTTACGTAGTCATATGCTCCGTCCCGGATCGCCTGAACCGCTGTGCTGATGGTGCCATAAGCCGTAATCAGCACCACTTCTGTGGATGGGTTCGCAGCCTTCGCCGCCTTAAGCACTTCTAAACCGTCAATTTTCTTCATTTTTAAGTCCGTAACTACCAGGTCATATACATTGTGATTATTTAATTTTTGAATGGCATCTTCCCCGCTTGCAACACCCTCAACCACATATCCCTCGTCTCTGAAAGCAATCATCAGGGATTCTCTCATGGCATCCTGATCTTCCACAACAAGAATTTTACCGTTTTCCATAGTTCTACATTATCCTACTAAAAGTTTATTCTGGACTGCCCATTTTTCATTTCCGACAGGCAATTTAATATAGAAAATCGTCCCCTTACCCTCCTTGCTCTCCGCATCAATGGTACCACCATGATCATCAATGATACGTTGAACCACCGCAAGTCCCAGACCGGTTCCTTCGGATTTCGTCGTGAAAAAAGGTTCAAATACCTTGTCCAGCTCATGAGACGGTATACCCTTCCCGGTATCTGATATCACAACCTCCACCGCATCCCGTAAAAAAACATTTGCTTTTCTGGCCATCACCTTAATTTGCCCGCCTTCCGGCATTGCTTCAAGAGCATTTATCAATAAATTCCATAATACCTGGTGAATGAGGTCTGGATCAATATAAACCTTCGGCAACACGCTCTCGTATACCTCCTTTATCTCAACCTGATCAGTAAACCGGCTATCCTGCGTTAAAAGGAAAAGGGTATTTTTAATCACGTCCCGTACATCCTGCAAGGAAAAGGAAGGCTCACTGGGATAGGCAAAATCCAGGAAATCACTGATTATTCGGTCTAATCTTTCGGATTGACCGACAATCATTTCCAGTAAATCTTTGTCCTGTCCCGTCAATTTTAAATGGGCATCTAAAATACCCACAGAATTACATATCGCTCCGAGTGGATTCCGGATCTCATGCGCAATCGCTGCGGCGAGTTCACCCATCGAGGCTAATTTTTCTGATCGACGGACTTGTTCCTCCATTCTTTTCCTTTCCGTAACATCCCTCACAAATGCCCTCACACAAATACATTCCCCTGTTTTAGTGTTATAAATACCTGTCCCGTTCATTTCAACGTTAATTTCCTTCCCTGATTTTGTCAGAAACATCGTTTCCAATTCACTACTTCCGGTCTCCTTAATCCGTTCAATAAACCTCTTTATTTCCCCGCGATATTCATTTGGAACAATGTCTTCCAGGGTCATCTGCCTCATTTCTTGGAGAGAATACCCTAGCTTGTTTAATTCTGTTTTGTTGACATGAATAAAATTTCCTTTCAGGCTAACCTCATGAATCATTTCCGGCGCATTTTCCACAAGATCCCGGTATTTTTTTTCCGACTCCCTCGTGGAGAGAAAAAGCCTCGCATTTTCTATGGCAATGGCCAATTGCGGCGTAATTTGACTTAATAATTCAAAATGCGCTTCGGTAAAAGCATCCTTCTGTTTACTCCCCAGGGTAACAGTTCCCGTGGTTATTCCCTTCGATTTTAACGGAAAACAAACATAAGAATGTATCCCTTTTACAAATAACTCACGGTCAAACTGATACGCACCCTCACCGGTATCCTTAACAAAAACGGGAATGCCCTTTTTGATCGAGATATCCTGCGCCGTTGCATGAGAAAGAGCCCGGTAGCAATGCAACCAATCAGTGGACAATACTATCCCATCAACAACATGAGAATCCTCAACAATTTTTGTCCCGTCGATAAGACTCGCCACCCCCAACCAGACAAAATCAATTCTCCGCCTTAATTCACGATAAATATTTTTGTAAGCTTCTTTAATCTCCAAACCTGATGCAATAATCTTGTTGACGTTATTAACAATTTCCCTTTCGAGCGCCACGATCTTCTCTTCGGCAATGTCTTTGGATATAACCACAAATCCGATAGGTTGCCCTTTTTCATCGCGCCTCAAGGTGAATGTAACATGAACGGAAAAGACCTCTCCATTTTTTCTCTTTCTCAAAACTTCTCCCTCATACCGACCCGTCTTGCGTGCTATCTCTAACATATGATCGACCTTCCCCGCTTTTAAATCTTCCTCGGTGTGAAGAATCCTCATATTCGCCACACCTATCATTTCTTCTGGTTTGTAACCATAGATCAGGCTTGCCCCTTTATTAAATGCGAGGATATTGCCGTTCAAATCTTCCGCGATAATCGAATATTCTGTAGAACCTGCTAAAATACTATTTAAAAAATTCGATGTTTCCTGTAGTTCAAGGGTCCTTTCTTTTACTGTATTCTCGAGGTCCGTGGTGTAGTGTCTTAATTTGATCGTTTTTTCTTCCAGAGATTCTGCCATAACGTTGAATGCCTGTGCCAGTTCGCTAATTTCGTCCTTTTTGCCATGGTCTTTTGCCCGCTGTCCCAGGTCGCCACTGGTAATTTTTTTTGTCACCTCGGTTATATTAAAAATAGGGGCGGAAATCCGTTTCCCAAAATAAAATGCAGCCAGGGTCATCGGAAAAGCCAATATCAGGAGCATTGAAAGAACAAACTTCTTCAAGCTAAGCGCCGCCCCATACCCCTCACGAATATCAATCTGTGCAAGTAAACCACAGTCGTGCTCAGGAATCCAACACCAAGCACCCAGCACCCTCCTGCCATCATAATTTTCATAACCATCTGCATCATAGCCACTATTACTACTCAGACATTTTTGTGCTCCGTACGTAAGTTTTCCCGTAAGCGGGTTTATTACCCTTAACTCTAACGCTGTCCTTTGCTGAATCAAACCAGCCTTTCTCATTTCATCAGCAAATGGAGATTCGGTAAGCATAAAACCTTCACGGTTGATAAGAAAAGTCTCCCCTGTTTTCCCTAATTTTGCACTTTTCATAATCTCAGTAAGAGGCAATGTATCTGCGGTGAGAACAACGGTTCCGGTCATACGATTGTTCGAATCAATCAATGGGGCAGAGAGGAATGTCACAGGAACATTGTTGCCGGTTTGTTCGTCTTTTTTTTCTTCCGGTGCAGGATATTGAACTTTTGATAGGAAAACATTTCCATTTAATGCCTCCCTACAATAATCTTCATTCATAATATTGGAACCAATGCGTCCCGGTTCTGTGGCTACAAGCACCGTTCCATCAGCCGAAGTAATACGTATCGCTTTGTATCCATATTCTGACTTAACCATCTCGAGATAATCGTTTAGCTTTGGGAAACCTCTGGATTTATCATCCGTGTTCCGTTCCATTACAGTAGACGCATTTTTACTGACAACCTTTGCGTCACGTTTCCTTTCACTAAACCACATCTTTACAATCTCGACCTGTTTTTGCTTGACCCCCTCCAGGTTTCTGATTAAAGCCTCTTCCAAATCCTTTTGTGCCTTAGGAAACGCCACAAAACGCAGTAGTAACAAGGGCGTAAATGAGCAGAGTAAGAGTATCAGTATTAATCTGTTTTTAATCGATCGGAAAAGAAACATGATTTTAATGTTCCATCTCTTTCTTTATTACCAAACTCGAACAAATCGGAAAAGATCAAGTCCGAGGCACGAAATTTATGAGCTAACCACACCAGGGTTTATTTTATTGTAACAATTTAGTTTTTTGAAAATTTCCAATAAAAACCGGGTATTACCTGCAGTATAGGGGCAGGTTTCAAACCTGCCCCTACAAGTCAACATTATTCATACAGAGGTTTTTTTTTAAACTAAATTGTTACATTTTATTTATAATTTTTGCTGTAAATGACATAATTCTTATTGGAAGACACCAAAAGACAGCTCACCTTTTTTATAAAAAATATAGCACAAAACGAGGAAAGAAAACAATCGAAAATCAAGGCGGAGATGAGGGGGAAGGGTTTAACGGTACACGCGTGGCTGTTGCCAGTCTGACCTCCATGAAGAAGTTATTGTTCAGACAGAGAGTCCGGAAGACAGTGCATAAGGAGCGAGGCGCAAATGCACGATATCGGATGTTTGATGAGTGCACACGGTTGTCGTGAAGTTGATAGCGGGAGCAACATCGATGGCGCAGGTAGTAAAAGCATGGGCGGATGAGATACTGAATCGTGGGAGAGGCGTTTTCATGGTAGCCGGCAAGACACTAAAATTAATTAAATAAATTGTCTAATTTATCAGATATTATGCCCTGTTTTGTTATTCATAGCATCAAACATTCAAGTTATGTCTTCGGTTACAAGGCGGTATAGACATACTTGTTTGTCCATGTTGTTTGAATATACACACGGATTTAGAATACATCACACTGACGAACAAAGTTTGTCAGCACCACCTTGCAACCCGCTTAAATAAAATTTCCTATACAATCAAGTTATCTTCCAAACAAAATAGCCGTCCTAAAATCCACAGGAATAAAATATTTCTTGCTTTCTTAACTCAAATATTTCCAAAGATTTGCATTTGTTTCTTCATAATAATTCACATTGACTTTACTTCTCATTTCTGTTAGTTTCAGCAAAAAGCTTATTTTATACGTTGTAATACGGCTGATTTGATAATCGTTTATAGTAAACCGACTTTACAACACTCCCATGACCAAAACACATGTACAGACAAAATTTACCTATCAGGATTATTTCCATACATCAGAAGATGCGCGATATGAGCTTATCAAGGGGGAAGAATTTTTTGTGGTGACTTCACGAAGTGAATATCTTCAGCGCATATCTAGAGGACTCGAAGTAGATTTGAACTTTGTATTTTCATAGCGGTATGGACAAGAACGATTTAATTCATTTTTTTCAAACCGACTGTTTGTTTTGTTCTCGTTGCCAAAAAAGAGGGAGCGCGTGAATCAGATACTTATTGGGAAGGGTGAGCAGCCTGTTTACTTACCAGCTCAGTACGGCAACCGCCATGGTCTGATCGCGGGAGCCACCGGGACGGGTAAAACTATTTCCCTTATGGTACTGGCAGAGGGATTCTCACGTCTGGGTGTACCGGTATTCATGGCTGACATAAAAGGCGATGTCGCTGGCCTGGCGCTGGCTGGCATCACCAACGAGAAGATCCGTCAGCGCGTTGCTCAAATCGGCATTGAGGGTTATGCTCACGAGGCAAACCCGGTGTTGTTCTGGGACTTGTACGGCAAGGCTGGTCATCCGGTACGCACCACAGTCAGTGAAATCGGACCAAACCTGCTTGGACGGATACTCGAAATTAACGATACCCAGGTTGGGACGCTTGAGATTGTTTTCAAGCTAGCGGACGACGAGGGACTACTATTGCTTGACCTCGACGATCTGCGTGCATTGCTCGGGTTTGTCACGGACAATTATAAGGAGATTTCGAGGCAGTATGGCCTGGTAAGCACACAGTCCGTGGCCGCTATCCGACGTGCACTGTTATCGCTTGAGCGGGAAGGCGGAATGTCCATATTCGGGGAGCCAGCACTGGAGTTGAACGATCTGCTGCGTACCGACCTCAGCGGCCGCGGTATCATCAATATCCTTGTCGCAGACCAACTCATCTTGAAACCACGATTATACTCGAGCTTTCTCCTATGGCTGCTGTCAGAGCTGTTTGAAAACCTGCCCGAGGTGGGGGATCTCGACAAACCCAAACTAGTGTTCTTCTTCGATGAAACCCACCTGCTATTTAATGATGCCCCCCCGATATTGCGCCAGCGGATAGAGCAGGTCGTGCGAATCATCCGCTCCAAAGGTGTTGGGGTGTACTTCTGCTCGCAATTTCCCGACGACATACCGAACGAGATACTAGGTCAGCTCGGGAACCGCATTCAGCATGCACTGCGTGCTTACACGCCGCGCGACCAAAAGGCAGTAAACACTGCAGCGGAAACCTTCGCTGCAAATCCGAAGCTTGATGTCGCCAAGGTCATATCCCAACTCGGAGTTGGCGAGGCCCTGGTTTCTATGCTCCAGGAAAAAGGCATCCCAATGCCGGTGGAACGAACAATAATCTGTCTACCACGCTGTCGGATGGGAGCAGTAACGTCCGAAGAACGTTCCATGGTGCGGTCGCGCAGCCCTATAGGCGGTAAGTACGATTCACCAGTAAACCGCGAGTCGGCTTACGAGATCCTGAACCAGAGAACCGCTGAGAGGGAAGCAACCAGACCGGGGTCGAATCAGGCTGGGACAGAGAAGCCGTCAGAACACGGGGGACTGGCTGGCGATCTGCTGTGGGGTACCAGGCATCGGCAGGGAATGGTGGAAATGATAGCAAAACAGGCTGCACGTACTATAGGTAACCAAATCGGCAGACAAATCTTACGCGGTGTGCTGGGCGGTATATTAGGAGGATCGCGTCGCCGTTAGCGCTCTGGCTCTGCATCACCCTAATTGAAAGAATGCCGAAGAATGGATGAAACGGGATGAGGATTACTATCATCTTTTTTACTTTACTTTACTTTCCATACCAAGAACAAATAAGGAATACCATATGATTTACGAAGTAGCTGGAGATATTCTCTTAACAAAGGCACAGGCTATTGCCCACGGCGTTGCACCAAATGATGATTTTACCTCCGTTTTAGCTCTTAGCCTCCGCGAACACTGGCCAGCAATGTATAAGGAATCCCGCCACTATTGTCATACAATGCATCCAAAAGTAGGTGAAATCTGGATTTGGGCTGAACCAGAAGGAAGACGGATTGTTAATTTATTCACTCAGGAAGCTGCATATGGCCACGGCGCAAAACCGGGACGCGCCCGGGTAGAATATGTCAATCATACCTTACGAGCCTTGCATAAAGCAGTCGAATCAGAAAAATTTACAAGCCTGGCGCTCCCAAGACTTGCCTCAGGTGTCGGGGGGTTGAATTGGGAGTCTGTTTTTCCACTCGTCACAAAACACTTAGGAGAATTAACTATTCCCATTTTTGTTTATACGACATTTCACAAAGGAATGAAAGCAGATGAAAAGATTTAGAGGTGGTAGGACTGGCGGGTCAGAAAAATTTAAAATATGTACTTCTTTCTAACCGCTTATAACCAATGTCCTCAGTTTGTACCTTTGAACCCGTTGCAGTAGCCGCATTATGCAGCAGACTAACGATTTTACTTGACAGATTGGACCTACTTTTTCCTTACACGAAGGAGAAATTACGTATGAAAAAACAGATGCCTCTTACTCTTGAGCTGGAACCAGGCACTTATCATTGGTGCACGTGTGGAAATACGAAAAATGAACCTTTTTGTGATGGTTCACATAAAGGAACTGACAAAGTGCCCCATATGTTTAAAATTATCCTGAAAAGGAAATATGTACTCTGTAATTGCTATTTAACAAGAAACCCGCCATTTTGCGATGGCGTATGCCGCCGCATCAAAGAAGAAGGGGCATGAGGGATAATCTTCACGGCAAGTTAATGAAATTTATCTTTTCTCCTGCTATTTTCCATCAATCCCATTCGTTCAATTCCAGTGGTGGTGTGATTGGTTTCCGGCATGAAACATCCCATAAAATAATAGTACCATCCTCACAACCCGAGGCTAACAGTTTACCGTCCGGACTGAATGCAATGCATCCTACTGATTCCGTATGACCAGCCAAAGCTTCGCCAACAGGTCTTCTGTCTTGTACGTTCCACAAAATAATTGTCTTATCTGCACTGCAAGAGGCCAACATGGTACCATCCGGGCTAAATGCGACCATCTCAACTGCGCCTTTATGGCCTGTTAAGGGCTTATCAACCGGCATCCTTCCTGTAACATCCCACAAGACAACCGTTCCGTCATCACTGCCTGAAGCTAGCAACTTGCCATCGGGGTTAAATGCGACACTCTCCACCCACATGTTATGACCTTTCAGCGGATCACCGATTGGCTTCATAAGCCCGATGTCCCATAGAATTATATTGCCATCTACCCCACACGATGCTAATATCTTACCATTCGGACTGAAGGCAATGCCCTCTACCGGTTCATCATGCCCAATCCAAGGTTCATTATGGGGTTTCATGTCTGCAACATCCCACAAAACGATGCGTCCATCTGCACCGCACGAGGCCAATGTTTTGCCGTCCGGACTAAACGAAACACATTCCACCCATCCCTCGTGTCCGGATATGGCTATATCTCTAGACTTCATATTCATCAATTCCCACAGGATAACAGCACCATCTGCACCGCCAGACACCAGCATTTTCCCATCAGGACTAAAAGCAACACTCCACACTACCCCATCATGACCAATGAGAGGTTCACAAAGCATTTTCATACTTGTTAGATCCCATAATATAATACCTCTATCCGTAGCCGAGGCCAATATTCCGGAATTTGGACTAAAAGCAACACCATTGACAGCCTTTTCGTGGTATGTCCACGATTTATCATCGATTTTTTTTTTGGATCGAGTAGCAACATTCTGTAAAATTACCATGTCTTCGTTTGAGGCATGACAACTACGGTGGACTATGCAAAGGCTGGCCGGGATAACTCCAACAACCACAAAAAACACACACACTACACCCGCATAACAATCAATCATTTTTCTATGAATCATCTTTTTTCACGCTATTCTTTAACCTGCATGAATAAAAACAGAACCTTTTCGTCATGTGAAACAGGAATCTTGTGGTATCTGGTATTATCATACGATAATGGACCGCTGACGATGACACTATAAAACAATGAAGACTTAGTCTATTTTTTTCTGCAAAAGCTCGTTGACCATTTTGGGATTTGCCTTGCCTTTGGTTTCCTTCATAACCTGTCCTACCAAAAAGACAAGTGCATTCTTTTTTCCTTTTTTATAATCTTCTATTGCAGATGGATTACTTGATATAATTTTAGCTATTACTGCTTCGATGAATCCTTCATCGTTAATTTGCGTCAATTTCTTTTCTTCCACGATCACCTGAGGGTCATTGCCGGTTAGGATCATTTCAGAAAATACTTCCTTGGCAATGGTAGAACTTATCGTGCCTTTTTCAATCATTTCAACTAAAGCCGCCAACTGTTTTGGCCTGACCGGCAACTGATGAATGTCCAGTTTTTTTTCATTTACCTCCCTGAGTAAATCATTCGCAATCCAGTTACAAAAGACCTTTGGGCGATTTAAAATTTTTATACAGTCTTCAAAAAGATCTGCAAGGACTTTTTCTTCGATGAGCAGACTTGTGTCATAATCAGACAATTTAAATACTTCCATAAATCGCTGTTTTTTGGCCAGAGGAAGTTCCGGTATGGTTTCTTTTATTTCAGCAATCCATTTTCTATCAACCAACACGGGCAACAGATCGGGTTCTGGAAAATACCGATAGTCCTGAGCCTCTTCTTTGGAACGCATACGGGCACTTTTTTCGTTCACCTCATCCCACAACCTCGTTTCCCTATCAATTGTTTCCCCTCGGCCTAACGAATCGGCCTGCCTCTTTGTCTCATATTCAATAGCTCTGAGGACCGACTTCATAGAGTTAAGGTTTTTTATTTCTACTCTGTTACCCAATTTTTCAGAACCTTTTTTTCTGAGCGAAATACTTGCTTCAAAACGCAGGGACCCCTCTTGCATTTTGCAATCAGACACTTCCGTATATAAAAGTATTTTTTTCAAGGTTTGCATGTAACTTTCCACCTCATCCACGTTCCTCATATCCGGGTAAGACACAATCTCAAGTAAGGGAACACCAGCCCTGTTGAAATCAACAAGACTGTAATCTGCACCAACTTCTTCAGGATGAATAAGCTTGCCTGCCTCCTCCTCTAAATGAACGTTATGAATGCGGATCCTGCTTACGAGGCCATTTACATGAATATCCATATACCCGTCGGCACCTAAGTTATAATAGTTTTGTGATATTTGGTAATTTTTCGGTAAGTCGGGATAATAATAACTTTTCCGGTCGAAATTTGTAAACTCATCAATCTTACAATTGAGAGCAATAGCAGCCTTCAAAGCATAATCAAAGGCCTTTTTATTCATTACCGGCAAAACTCCTGGCATACCGAGACATACCGGACACACTTGTGTGTTTGGCTCAATACCAAATTTCGTGCTACATCCACAAAATAATTTTGTTACTGTAGCTAACTCAGCATGAGTTTCCAAACCAACAACAACTTCATATTCCATGCGGAAAAGCCTTTTAATTATTCATTTTAATCTGAAGACCACTTCAATACAGGTTTCTTCATGTGAAAATCTGTTTCTCGCTCAAAGGCATATGCGATTTGTAATAATTTTTTCTCTTCAAAATGTTTTCCAAGAATCTGCATGCCAATGGGCAACCCTTCTTTTGAAAATCCACAGGGAACAGAAATACCTGGAATCCCCGTTAGATTTGCTGGGATGGTATAAATATCAGAAAGATACATTTCTAAGGGATTTTTTGCTCTCTCCCCTATTTTGAAACCCGGGACTGGTGATGTTGGACAAATAATACAATCAACGTTTTGAAAAGCAACGTCGAAATCATTCTTTATTAAATTTCTGACTTTTGATGCCTTCAGATAGTAAGCATCATAGTACCCGGAACTTAATGCGTAGTTTCCTAACATAATACGACGTTTCACCTCGTTGCCAAATCCTTCAGAACGGGTATGACAGTACATATCAATAATCCCGTTTGGCTTTGATGTTCGATACCCATACCTAACACCATCATACCTTGCCAAATTTGAACTTGCTTCTGCATTTGCCACAATATAATAGACTGCAACGGCAAACTCGGTATGCGGCAAAGATATCTCCACAACCTTGGCACCAAACTGCTCATACATTCTCAAAGCATTCTTTAATGCGTTATGGACATCCTCGTTTAAACCAGCATCAAAATATTCCTTTGGAATACCAATTCGTAAACCATGAACGCCGGAATCAATTTCATTTAAATAATCAGGAACCGGCACCTGCATGGAAGTTGAATCACGTAAATCATGACCGGCAATTACTTGAAGTAAAATTGCGGCATCTTTCACATCTCGCGTTAGAGTACCAATTTGATCCAGTGAAGAACCAAAGGCAATGAGACCAAACCGAGAAACTCTGCCATAGGTCGGTTTTACTCCAACAACACCGCAGAAAGCTGCTGGCTGTCTGACAGAACCACCGGTATCTGATCCCAAAGCCAAGATAGACAGGTCGGCAGCTATTGCAGCAGCAGAACCACCACTCGAACCACCCGGGACATAATCAGAATTCCATGGATTTCGAGTTATTTTAAAACTGGAGTTTTCTGTTGATGACCCCATTGCAAATTCGTCTAAATTTGTCTTTCCCAGTATTATAGCGTCTTCTTCTTTCAGACGTTTAACAACAAAGGCGTCATAAGGCGGAATGAAATTTTTGAGGATTTTTGAGGCACACGTGGTACGCAAACCCTTTGTGCAAATATTATCTTTAATGCCTATAGGGATACCTGCGAGAATACCAACATTTTCGCCGTTCTCTATCTTCTTCTGTATTTGCGCAGCCTTTTTTATCGTTTCTTCTTCATTTATGGTGAGAAATGCCTGAATATCAGGATCAATATCTTTAATCCGTTTAATGAAATGCTCGACCAAATCTATCGGACGTATTTCTCTGGATATGATTTTCTTTTTTATTTGGAGTGCAGTATATTCAGAAAGTCTCAAAGACACTTCTCTTAAATCAAATATCTTTATTCAATTACCTTAGGCACTTTAAAAAAAACACCTTTTATGGCAGGGGCATTTAACTGAGTATCTTCCAGAGTAATCGAGGGTTCTACGATATCCTCTCTAAATATATTTGTTACGTCTATAGCACAGGATATTGGTCTAACAGTTTCGGTATTTAATCTGTTAAGTTTTTCGATATAGGATAATATATCGCTAAGCTGATGAACAAACGTTTCTTTTTCCATTTCAGAAAGTTCAATTCTGGAAAGATTAGCAACATATTCAATGTCCCTTTTTTTTATTTTCATACGCTCGTAACAAACAATTAATTTATTACAAAGCCTTTATTATCTTACCGGCACTAATACATCGCGTACAAACTTTAATCTTTTTTACTGTACCTTTAATGTTCGCTCTAACTCTTTGCAGATTTATTTTAAACTTTCTTCTTGTCTTTCCAGTAATTTTTCTTCCAACCCCACCCTTCCATTTAGCTAAACCCCTGCGTTCTATCTGGTTTCCTACCTGAGTTTTTTTTCCACACATTACGCATACTTGAGACATAACTATACTCCCATATTTTTTTATTTTTACTATTGTTTTTCAATTCATGTCATTTTTTTCTGCAATCTTCGCAAAATCCCTGAATCTGCAAACGATGAGATTCTGGTTCAAAGTTATTCTTTTTGCAGACTTCTTCCTGCAATTTTTCAATCCTGTTTTCTACAAACTCAATTATTTTTCCACAGGTATTACAGACAAGATGATCATGGTGTTCGCACCCGTATACTTGCTCATAGTGTGCGTGCCTTTCACCAAAAATCACCTCCCTCAATAAACCACTTTTTACGAGCAAAGACAAGGTACGGTAAATAGTAGCCTTCGAAATTTTCAGCTTGTTCTGTCTAAGGTCAACTAGCAACTCATCTGCTTCAAAATGCTTGTGGTTTGCAAAGACCCGGTCAAGTATTTTTTGCCTTTCTATGGTAAATTTTAATTTTTTCGATTCAAGGTACTCTCTGAATATATCCTCTTTCGAAAGCATAGCTCTTTGTAAATGTTATCCTTTCCGACAATATATTCCCCACTAAATAAAAAACCCATCCCGATAAATCGGGACGGGTTTTTTTAATATTCCCGGCGGTAACCTACTCTCCCAGCTTTCGTCAGTACCATCAGCGTAAAAAGCTTAACTACCGTGTTCGGAATGGGAACGGGTGTTTCCTTCTTACTATGCCCACCGGAATAAATAATTTTATGAATGACTTAACGGTAACAATTGATACCAAGAAATGCGCGTGATTAATATAAAAAAGTCAAGCTTTTCGACTTATTAGTACCAGTCAGCTTAATGCATTACTGCACTTACACCTCTGGCCTATCAACCTTGTAGTCTTCAAGGTGTCTCTCTTCCAAAAACGGAAAACGATATATAGTTTTAGAGTAGGCTTCATGCTTATATGCTTTCAGCATTTATCCTTTCCGTACGTAGCTACCCAGCTATGCCGTTAGCACGACAACTGGTGCACCAGAGGTACGTCCATCCCGGTCCTCTCGTACTAAGGACAGATCTCTTCAAATATCGTACACCCACGACAGATAGGGACCGACCTGTCTCACGACGGTCTAAACCCAGCTCGCGTACCGCTTTAATCTGTGAACTCCAGAACCCTTGGGACCTTCTCCAGCCCCAGGATGCGATGAGCCGACATCGAGGTGCCAAACCGCCCCGCCGCTATGGACGCTCGGGGGCGATAAGCCTGTTATCCCCGGAGTACCTTTTATCTGTTGAGCGATGGCGTTTCCACACACAACCACCGGATCACTAGGCCCTGCTTTCACACCTGCTTGACTTATAAGTCTCACAGTTAAGCTTCCTTCTGCCCTTACACTCTTCGTGCGGTTGCCAAGCGCACTGAGGAAGCCTTTGGACTCCTCCGTTACTCTTTGGGAGGAGACCGCCCCAGTCAAACTGCCCACCTATAACTGTCCCAAACCCGGATTCACGGAATTTAGTTAGAATTTTAACATAATAAGAGTGGTATTTCAACGTCGACTCTGTCTTGGCCAGAACCAAGACCTCATAGTCTCCCACCTATCCTACGCATATTGTGCCAAAACCCAATAATAGGCTACAGTAAAGGTTCACGGGGTCTTTCCGTCTTGCCGCGGGTACGTGGCATCTTCACCACGACTACAATTTCGCCGAGTCCCTCGTTGAGACAGTACCCAAGTCGTTACGCGATTCATGCACGTCAGTAATTATCTGACAAGGAACTTCGCTACCTTAGGACTCTCATAGTTAGAGCCGCCATTCACCAGCGCTTCGGTTCTGAGCTTCACATTCTTTCGAACATTAACCCATCCCCTTAACGTTCTGGCATCGAGCACGCGTCAGTCTCTATACGTTGATTTTAAATCTTAGCAGAGACTTGTGTTTTTAGTAAACAGTCGCCCGGGTCTTTTCACTGCGGCCCCGAAATCTCGGGGCACTCCTTCTCCCGAAGTTACGGAGTAATTTTGCCGAGTTCCTTAACGAGGGTTCTCTCGAGCGCCTTAGGATCCTCTCCTCGCCTACCTGTGTCAGTTTTAGTACGGACACCATAATAGCTCGCAAACGAGGCTTTTCTTGAAAGATGCTCCGGTTACTTTTAGGCTTACGCCAACGTACTCACCTTTGGTGCTTATCGCCTCGGATTTTCCTAAGGCACACCTTCGGCTTGAACAAACCGTGTCTAATGGATTTGCTAACCTTTACATCTTTGTCCCCCCATGCTCAACGCTAGTACGGTGGCACAGGATTATTAACCTGTTGTCCATCATCTACGCCTTTCAGCCTCGACTTAGGCTCCGGCTAACCCTGGGCGGATTTACCTTCCCCAGGAAACCTTAGGCTTGCGGCGAATAAGATTCTCACTTATATTATCGCTACTTATACCGGCATTATCACTTCTATTTCGTCCAAGGGTCTTTTCAGTCCCTCTTCAGCCTGATATAGAACGCTCCCCTACCACTTTCGCAACTACGCATAGATGCAAAAATCCGAAGCTTCGGTAATAGACTTGAGTCCCGTAATATTTTCGGCGCAAGAATGCTCGATTAGTAAGCTATTACGCACTTTTTAAATGATTGCTGCTTCTAAGCCAACATCCTAACTGTCATAGCACTCTTACTTCCTTTATCACTTAGTCTATTTTAGGGACCTTAGCTGTCGGTCTGGGTTGTTTCCCTCTCCACAATGAAGTTTATCCCCCACCGTCTGACTCTTGTGGTACAGACAATAGTATTCGGAGTTTGATTGAATTTGGTAGTCTGGTGGACCCCAATACTCATTCAGTATCTCTACCCCTATTGTATAGTTACACAAGGCTAGCCCTAAAGCTATTTCGGGGAGAACCAGCTATCACCAAGTTTGATTAGACTTTTACTCCTCCCCTCAGTTCATCCCATCACTTTTCAACGTAAATGAGTTCGGACCTCCACGAACTTTTACATTCGTTTCATCCTGACCAAGGGTAGATCACCTGGTTTCGGGTCTACTATGCACTACATATTTGCGCATTTCACACTCGCTTTCGCTTTGGCTCCATCTAACAATAGACTTAACCCGCAATGCACAGTAAGTCGCCGGTTCATTATGCAAAAGGCACGCGGTCACACATAATTTTATAATAAAATCATAATGCTCCCACCGCTTGTAAGTACACGATTTCAGGTTCTTTTTCATTCCCCTAACAGGGGTGCTTTTCATCTTTCGCTCGCGCTACTTGTGCGCTATCGGTCGCTGAGTAGTATTTAGCCTTAGAGAGTGGACTCCCCTAATTCACATCCGCTTTCACGAGACGGGTGTTACTTGGGAAATTACAAAGAAAGCGTAATTTTTTTCACCTAAAGGACTATCACCTTCTATGGTTAGGCTTTCCTGCACTATTCGGTTAAAAACTACGTTTGTAACTTTCCAGACAGTCCTTGTACTGTCTAATGTAATTCCCACGACCCCGATTATGCAACACACAAGGGTTTGACACACAATCGGTTTGGGCTTTTTCCCTTTCGCTCGCCGCTACTAAGGAAATCGATCATTTCTTTTTTTTCCTGGAGTTACTGAGATGTTTCACTTCTCTCCGTTATCTTCGATATCCTATATATTCAGATACCGATACCACAGCATAAACCTATGGCAGGTTTCCCCATTCGGAAATCTCCGGATCACAGTTTGTTTGACAACTCCCCGAAGCTTTTCGCAGTCTTCCACGTCCTTCATCATCTCTCAGCGCCTAGACATCCACCATGTACCCTTCATAGCTTGACAATTAATGTAATCTTTTAATCACACACAATTGAGGATCTAATTGCTACCCGTTAAGTATTCATTTTTCAAAGAACAAAACAACAAAATTTTACACCTTAAATTTTTTACAACAATTTAAAGTGGTGGAGATGAGCGGGGTCGAACCGCTAACCTCTGCCTTGCAAGGGCAGCGCTCTCCCAATTGAGCTACATCCCCTCTTTCTAATCTTTTGCTACAAGATAGTGGGCCTAAGTGGACTCGAACCACTGACCTTTCCCTTATCAGGGGAATGCTCTAAACCAACTGAGCTATAGGCCCAAGATTATTTTAATCCCTCTGGGCCCACGATCCTTAAAATTAGAAGCCCTGCGTGCGAAGCAGGCATATGATTACTCCTTAGAAAGGAGGTGATCCAGCCGCAGGTTCTCCTACGACTACCTTGTTACGACTTAGTCCTCCTCACAAAACACACCTTAGGCACTTCCTTCCTTTTCAGGTTAGGCCGGTGATTTTGGGTGCATCTTGCTTGGGTGGCTTGACGGGCGGTGTGTACAAGGCTCGGGAACATATTCACCGCGGCGTAGCTGATCCGCGATTACTAGCGATTCCTACTTCATGGAGGCGGGTTTCAGCCTCCAATCTGAACTGGGATCGGCTTTCTGGGTTTCGCTCCACCTTGCGGCTTAGCATCCCTTTGTACCGACCATTGTAGCACGTGTGCAGCCCGGGATATAAGGGCCATGATGACTTGACGTCATCCCCACCTTCCTCCGTCTTGACGACGGCAGTTTCTTTAGAGTGCCCAGCATTACCTGTTGGCAACTAAAGACAAGGGTTTCGCTCGTTAGGGGACTTAACCCAACGTCTCACGACACGAGCTGACGACAGCCATGCAACACCTGTGATAGTAACGGACTGGATACCGTTCGTCACCTTTTCAGGCTTCTACTTCTACCATGTCAAACCCCGGTAAGGTTCTTCGCGTTGCATCGAATTAAGCCACATGCTCCACCGCTTGTGCGAGCCCCCGTCAATTCTTTTGAGTTTTAGCCTTGCGGCCGTACTCCCCAGGCGGGGCACTTAATGCGTTAGCTCCGGCAGAGAGATAATCAAAACCCCTCTACTTAGTGCCCATCGTTTACGGCTAGGACTACCGGGGTATCTAATCCCGTTTGCTCCCCTAGCTTTCGCACACTCAGCGTCAGTTATGGACCAGAGAGTCGCCTTCGCCGCCGGTGTTCCTTCTTATATCTACGCATTTCACCGCTCCACCAGAAGTTCCACTCTCCCCTCCCACACTCAAGCTATGCAGTATCGGATGCCGTTCTTCCGTTGAGCGGAAGGCTTTCACAACCGACTTACACAGCCGCCTACGTGCTCTTTACGCCCAATAATTCCGAACAACGCTTGCCGCCTCTGTATTACCGCGGCTGCTGGCACAGAGTTAGCCGTGGCTTCCTCCGGAGCCTTAGTCAAGCAAGAACGCTATTAACATCCTTGCATTTCTTAACTCCCGACAGCGGTTTACAACCCGAAGGCCTTCCTCCCGCACGCGGCGTCGCTTCGTCACCCTTTCGGGCATTGCGAAAGATTCTCGACTGCAGCCTCCCGTAGGAGTCTGGGCAGTATCTCAGTCCCAGTGTGGCCGACCACCCTCTCAGGCCGGCTACCCGTCTTCGCCTTGGTGGGCTATTACCCCACCAACTAGCTGATAGGACATTGACCCCTCTTCAAGCAAGCGGAACCTTTCGATTCCGCCTATTTGACTATTATTGCCGAAGCAACAATAATTTTATTGAGTATTAGCAACCCTTTCGGTAGCCCCAATTGCTTGGAACGTTGTTATTCCCATCTTGGAGGTAGGTTATCAATGCATTACTCACCCTTACGCCACTCGGTTTGCATCCCTTTCGGAATGCTCCCTCGTTCGACTTGCATGCCTAATCCACGCCGCCAGCGTTCGTTCTGAGCCAAGATCATACCCTTCATAAAATATTATAAAGGTTCCAAGTAAAACTTGAACATCTTAACTTCTTATGAACTCAAAATAGCTGATTTTACATCAGCAGCACTACTCGCACGCATTTGACTTCTATTTTTTAAAAGAGCAATAAAACAACTACTCAACTAAGAAAGGTAATTATAACTTGATTTATAAATAAATCAAGAAAAAAATAAAATATTTAAAATTACTTTTCTTAACGCAAATAATTATACTTTTAAAAACTTTAATTTCAAATATAAAATATTTTGATAAAGAACCTTTTGAAAATAAACAAAGATACCTAGTTTAGATATATGATTATTATTCATCCTGCCGCCCGACAAGGATCTCTTCAGCAATCATATCTCCGGATCGCTCCTCTTATTTCTGCCTCTTTTTTTCAGACAAAAAGCCTTCAATTTATCAATGAAAAGCGTATTTATTACATTCTTTTTTTCCACCCAGCCTCTTCGAGCTATCCCCACACCTAGCTCCATCATCCACATTTGGTCCACATGGTGGGCATCCGTACTAATGGCAATCATGACCCCCGACTCCTTGGCCTTTCTACAGTTGATATCGTTGAGATCAAGCCGGTCATAATAACAATTAATCTCGAGCGCAGTTCCTGTCTCTGAACAAGCACCAATTACCTTATCCATATCTATTTCATATCCCTCGCGTTTGCTGATCAAACGACCTGTGGGATGGGCAATAATATTTACATAATGATTATGAATAGCTGCAACCATTCGTTCAGTAATCTTTTCTCTCCCTTGTTTAAAACCGCTATGAATAGAAGCAACAACAACGTCTAATTTTTCCAACAGTTTATCAGGGAAATCCAATGTTCCATCGGCTTTGATATCTACCTCACTTGCCTTGAGCAACGTAAACCCATTAAACTTCTTATTAAGCCTGTCAATCGCCTCAATCTCTTCAAGCAGTTCTTCCTCCTTCAAACCATTTGCCACATGAAGTGACCTTGAGTGGTCTGAAACCGCCAGATATTGATAACCCATCTTCATGGCATGCACGGCCATCTCTTCGAGTGTGGGGGTACCATCGCTCCAGTTAGAGTGATTGTGGAGATCTCCCTTAATATCTGAAAGTTTAATGAGGTTTGGCAACATGCCCTTTTGGGCAGCCTCGATTTCCCCTCTATTCTCACGCAACTCGGGTGGTATCCAGTCCATCCCTAATATCCTGTAAATTTCCTGTTCGAACCGTCCTCCGACCTTCTTGTCTCCCTTAAAAATGCCATATTCATTGATCTTAAATCCCTTCTTTTTAGCAATCTCACGCAAATGAATATTGTGTTCCTTTGAACCGGTAAAATACTGCAACGCTGAACCAAAGTCGTCTTCACAAACAACTCTCACGTCTACCTGCACACCCTCCTCAACCCTAACACTTCCTCTGGTATCTCCCGCTGCCAATACCTGCGTTACCCCCCGCATTTTAGCGAAAGCCTTCACAATCTCCGCTCCTTTCGCACCAGATACGAGGATGTCGATATCACCAACCGTTTCTTTCATTCTCCGCAATGAGCCAGCAGCCTGGATATCTTTCATATGAGGATTACGCTGCAACTCTGCTATAATCCTTTCCACGATAGGATACGCCAATCCAATAGATATGCGTTGCTGACTTATCTTGAACAATTCAATACCTTTGGCTATATTTTCAATTTTTTTCTCACCAACTCCAAATAATCCCTTTAATTTTCCCGCCTGCAAGGCGTTCTCAAGATCACGCAACCCGACTATGCCTAATTCTCTTGATAGCAGGGACACGGTCTTTGGGCCTAAACCCGGTATTTGCATAAGGCCGACGGTTTCTTCAGAGACCCCTTTTTTCACCTCTTCGTATTTAGACATCTTCCCGGTATTAATATACTCAATGATTTTTTCTGCCGTACCTTTTCCTATACCAGGAATGTCCGTCAATTTTTGTGTTTTGGCAATCTCCTCAATATCCTCCGTTAAATCGCCTATTACCCGTGCAGCCTTTCGGTATGAATTGATCCTGAAAGTATTTTCACCTTTGAGTTCCATGATGTCAGCAATTCGCTCAAACAATGATGCAATTTCGTGGTTTTTCAGGAGTAACACTCCTCGTCTTTAAAATTTCAGAAGACAGGACATTAAGATTTCAGTGAATTTCTCTTAAAATGCCCTCATAAGCCATTTAACATTCAGCTTTCCTTCAGTTGCTGAAAACAAAAGGATGCTATGGGAATTTTAAAAGATTATTATATCCGTGCACTTAGAACACATCAATTTTTATTTATTGACATAAACAGGGGGATTTTAGCATAATTCACCAGTTCATATTTTTGGCTATCTGTATAGTCCTTTAAAATCGCAGGCACTAAAGGTTAGAATCTTTTGTACCTCTGTGGCAAAAAGGTTTTACAAAGAGGAGAGGTTGTAAAATGAAAGAGCAGACAATCGGCATCATCGGCGGTAGCGGTCTTTATAATATAGAAGGAATCAAGGAGGTAAAATCGATATCGGTAGATACCCCTTTTGGAAAACCATCTGACAATTTTACTATAGGTATCCTTGAAGGCCGTAAAGTCGCTTTTCTGCCAAGACACGGTAAAGGACACACAATTTTACCATCAGAACTCAACTTCAGGGCCAATATTTATGGGATGAAGAAGTTGGGGGTAGAACACATCATTGCCGTCAGTGCTGTAGGAAGCATGAAGGAGGAGATCAAGCCTTTAGATATGGTGATTCCAGATCAATTTTTTGACAGGACACGGGGAAGGATTAGCACATTTTTTGGAGAAGGGATTGTAGGTCATGTAAGTTTTGCCGACCCCGTATGTAGCACACTAGCTAACAGCTTATGGAATGCAGCGAAATCGATAGGCGTGCATGTTCATAAAGGTGGTACATATTTATGCATGGAAGGCCCCTTGTTTTCCACACGTGCGGAATCTCAGGTATATCGCCAGTGGGGCGTAAGTGTTATTGGCATGACGAACCTTCAGGAAGCAAAGTTAGCCCGGGAGGCAGAAATCTGTTACAGCACCCTTGCCATGGTCACGGATTATGACTGCTGGCATGTAAGCGAAGAGGCCGTAACTTTGGAAATGATTATTGGGAATTTGAACAAAAACACTGAAACAGCAAAACGAATTCTCAAGGCGGTTATTCCAAAAATTGAGCAAAAAAGGACCTGCGCATGTACAACGGCAGTTCAGGATGCCATTGTAACCCACAAAGACTTAATTCCAGAGAGTACTAAAAAGAAACTGGATATTATTTTTGGGAAATATCTGAGATAAATTCTATTGCTACGGGATAAAAGCTTGCCCATACGTTTTATAAGATAATAACAGAGAATTGTGTTATACCTTTTTAAGCATGATTCCTGCCCCAAATCTTCCTGTTTTTGTATTTTGGTGACGATAGGAATAGAATTGCGTATAATTGCATTTAGTACACATATGAGCAACTTCAATATTTTCTTCCGGAACACCCATTTGTATTATTTGAACCTTATTTGCTTCCCATAGATTGAAATATCCGCTACTCAAAAAATTATCACCTTGGATATAATCACCTTCTGTCCGCGAGGCTTTCCTGATCTCAGCAATAGTTTCTGTGCCTATCTCATAACAACATGGCCCAATTGATGGTCCCACCCCTACAAAAATATCGCTTGGTGAGCAATAGAATTTTTCCTTAAATACCCTGATCGTATTTTGTACCACCATGCGAACAGTCCCTCGCCATCCTGCATGGGCCACACCTATTACCTTTTTCTTAGCATCAAAAAATAAAAAAGGAACACAATCCGCCTGAAGAACGATAAGACAAATATCAGGAATATTTGTTACCATAGCATCAGTTGCCTTTATAGCTGTGCTTTCATGAAACACGCCACTACCTCGCAAATCTCCTGTAATAATTTCCACCTTAGCCTCATGTACCTGCTCAGTAAAAGTAAAATTTTCCCGTGGGATCCCAACGGATAAGGCAAGACGTTGGCGATTCTTAAGCACTGTTTCTGGATTATCGCCAACGTGAAATCCTAAATTAAGGGAATTATAGGGCTGGTCACTGTAACCACCGACTCTTGATGAAACAAAATGTTGTATTTCCTTATATTCCAACAAATTTTGAAAAAACCATAATGGCAACGCATCTATTTCCTGCTTAATCATCGTATTAAATATCACTAAAATCCTGCAAAGAAGGCGAAGCATTCTTTGCAGGATTTTAGTGATAAACAAGTAATTTTGAAAAAATTAAATCAAAAGAATAGTAGTTGATAATATGCCCCTTGCCTTAAAAAACGTTTGCCGCGGCTCCGCCGTCAGTTTTGCACTTGCCCGTAAATGCAAATACCCTTTAGACCAGTTACCGGGGAATATGCAGGGATTTTTGACCGTTCCAACTTCCTGTATGGCATTGCTTTTCGACTCAACCGCATTGTGATTCTGTCTTTTACAATTTCCGTTAACATCGTACTTTTACTACCCATTGCAACATAATCCATCATGGAAAACATTGCAACACTTTTTTTTATTTCAGTTTTTTACGAATGCCACAATACGAGGCCAAGCGACATATACAACGAATAGAGACGACTTTAAACGAAATGAAAGGCATACGTAAATCACTCGTTAACTTTATATCCGTTTTGTTCTAAACAGCACTCTCACTCATGGCGAGAATTAACCCTCCACAACACAACTGCTATGATTCATTGAATGAGAAGATATATCCACGGAATTTCCTGCATCCTTTTGAATTCGTTCACTTGAACAATTTGTCTGTTAAACAGGTATATAATACCAGGAACGGCCTCCTGACAGCAGTGATAACGAAATAAAACGAATCCGTTGAAATGTATAACTATCGGATGGTTACGTTTGTAAGTAAAAAACATTTACGTTTCCTTGACAAATAAGTAAACGAGATTATATTAAACTGTAGCTTCTACTATTTACCAACATCTCAAAATTCATTATATATTACGATACGATGCGCACTATCAATTTTAATCTGGCTTACGCCATCATCTTTATTTCCTTTTGTTACTTTATTGCAATTGGATCTCCTTCATCAGAGGCAGAGGATATTTCATTTTCTAAAGAATCCAAACTATTTCCTGGCATTATTAAAGAGGAATCCTGGCATTCTGCTGTTAAGGAAATATTTTCTCCAAAGAACTATTTAACGAAATATCTAGAGACTACAAAGCGAGAATGCCTGACGGGGAAATTACCGGATAATGAGCATCTGCCAGTTGTCACGGAGAAGGAAACGCCCTTAGCCGTTACAGATGAAAAAATTCTCTCTGTTCCCATGATAACAAAGGAAAAAGGCATTCAGAAAGGGCTTGTTGCGGATGAAGATTACCATTCCGTGGTCCCGGAGAACAAAGTCTCTGATGAAAATCAAAAAGTGGATGCCCATTTATTACCAACGATACCGGGTTCTGAAACCACGTCTACTGCCGAACAACAACTTCCTGACGATAAAGAAGATGTAATCCGAGTACACCAAAAAACTAACGGACTTCCCCGGCCTCTTACCGGAAAGGAAGAATATCTATCGGATAAATTACCTGATAATGGGCACCAGCCTATCGTCGCGGAGAAGGACGTTCCCTCAACTGCTACCGATGAAAAAACTCTCCCAGTTCCCACGATAACGAAGGAAAAAGATATTCAGAAAGGATTTGTTGCGAACGAAGATTACCATTTCGTGGTCCCGGAGAACAAAGTCTCTGATGAAAATCAGAAAGTGGATGCCCATTTATTACCAACGATACCTGGTTCTGAAACCACGTCTGCTGCTGAACGGCAACTTCCTGATATTGCGGAAGGCGCAATCCGGACATACAAAGAAGGTAACGAACCGCTCCAGTCTCTTACAGGAAAAGAACTTCCTTCCTCAGAGGCAAGAGAAGAAAATGGCCAACAAGAGGATTCTCTGACTACCAAAGAACTCCAGCCAATGCCTACCCGTTCAGAGATCGTTCAAGAAGCGGAAAAAAAAGAAAACGCACCCATTGTTACCACCACACCGGAATTTCATAATGAAATTATTGTCGGCGGGAAATCCCTGCCAGACGAGGCGAAAGATATAAAATCTCCGTGGGACATATGGCATAAAGACCCAACACATAATGTGATCCTTGCAGTTGCTATTACCCTTATTGCTGCAAAAATTGGCGGTTATCTGGCACGTATGGTGAAATTTTCTGAAGTGGTGGGAAATTTGATGATCGGAATAATTTTGGGTAACATTTTCACCTTTACAGGATGGGATTTTTTTCACTTTTTAAAGACAATGCCCTTCCTAAAGATGATTTCATATTTCGGAACGTTGATACTTCTTTTCACAGTCGGACTCCATGTTGATCTCAGGGCATTGTTGCAGGTGGGGACTTCTTCTCTCCTGGTATGTTTAGGCGGTATAATAGCCCCAGCTGGCCTGGGACTTATGGTTGGACATTTTTTTCTTCCGGATGCTTCCGTTGGTACAAAACTTATTTTGGCAATCATTCTTTGTAATACAGCCACTGGTTTAAAACTTGCAGTTTTGAAGGAATTAAAGGCTATAAATTCACTGGAAGGCAGGGTAATAACCGGAGCAACGGTTCTTACCGATATTATTGTGTTTTTAACTTTCGGTGTTGTCAGTGGATTTGCGGTTAGTGGCGGGGTTTCTCTGATAGGCATGACAGCCAGTTTTGGTACAGCAATCGCTTTACTGATACTCAGCGGGATACTGATATTAAAATATGGTGAGAAATTTGGAAACTTCCTCACAAAAAGGATGACGGAGGGTGCGAACATACCTATTGTGGTGGTTTTATCCCTTTTATTAGCCTTTATGTTTGGATCTGTAGGACTTCACACAATAATGGGTGCGTTTGTTGCGGGTTTATTCCTGCGCAATGTGAAGTTGAGGAGTTCCGATGATGAGGAGCATCGTACCATTGAATCGTTTATAAGGCCATTTTATATGCTCCTTGTGCCAATTCTTTTTGTTCGGGTAGGTGCACAGGTAGATCTGACCAGTTTTTTAAACAGAGAAGCAATTCCGCTTATTTTTGCAATAACAGGCGCTGCCGTTATAGGGAAGATGTTTTGCAGTGTTTGCCCGATCGAGAACAATATCAATCGTCTGGCGGTAGGTTTAGCAATGGTAATGAAGATGGATGGGACATTAATTGTGTCTGGAATTGCCAGAGATATGGGAATACTGAATGATGCTGTATTTTCCTCAATTGTTGTAGTGATCGTGCTTACTTCTACAATATGTCCTTCTTTTTTAAGGGCATCACTGCTGAGGCAAAAAAGGCGCCTTAGTAAAAATTTTCACGTCACGGTTGATGAAAAAACCAAAGAGACTTTTATACGATTCAAAAGCAAGGTTTGAAGATAATTCGCCTTTAAAAAATTCTTTGGGCGGCACAAGAAAAAAGTCTGGATGCTTTGGATGACGAAGTCATTTGGTAATCAGGAAAAACTGAACAGACTAATTCACGATTTTATGTAACGCGAATACGCAATAGGTTTAGTCTTAAAGAATCCATCCAAAATTTATCAAAATTGGCCATTATCGATAACCCCCCTATATTTTCACCTTTCTCTGGTACGAATCAGCGTATCTGTTTGCGCATCTGGAAGGCATAATAAATGAGGAAGCCGCCGCCGACCAAGCCAAAGATACCTAACACAAACGGCAGCGATATGGCCGCAACAAGCGGATTGAACCACAACCACAGGCCAATCAGGATGTTCATAACGCCAAGAACATACGCACCCAGCCCATCGCCTTGAAAGCCGCGAACGACATCGAAAATACCAATCAGGATTCCTTGAATAGCAATCACAATTACCAACACTTCGGGCAGAAGCACAATGCTAACCAGAGGGTTTCTCAGCACAAAGATGCCAGCGAGAATACCAATTATGCCAATAAGCAGTGACCAGCCCCAGTGCGCCTGCCCCGCTGCAGTGAAAATGCGAATGATGGCAAAAATCCCGCTGACGAGCCAGTATGCTCCGGTAAAAATGACGATGACTTCAACGGTGCTGACGGGTTGAGTCAGGAGCAGAAGCCCCAAAACTAAGGCAGAGATGCCTTGCAGCAGAAGCAGCCACCAAAGATCCAAAAGCGGGTTACGAATGCGGGTTGACATATTAATCCTCCTTATTAAATTTTATTTAAGCGGTTACATGGTGGCATGGACAAACAAGTTTGTCCATGCCACCATGTAACCGAAGACATAACTTGAACTATCTCCAGCGTCCACGAAGACGCAGAATGCTAGCAAAGTAACCATCCGGTCAGAGCCGTGTTCATCACCCCAAGATTTAGTTGGGTAATGCGCCTTCCAGACACGTCGCGAGACGTTCCTGGCTGCCAGGTATCCCCGATACTCAGAATATTATGAATTCCCTTGGGGGGATGCATCCAATGGTAGCGATCAGGCACAACCGTCAAGGCCAATCACCCACAGCAATTAGTTAGGTCGTCTGCCGACATTGACACTGCGTCCGCGCTCCATGGCATTAACTATGATGTAAACCACGACTGCATTAGCCAATAATGCCCCCAAACTTGTCCAACCAGCATGCCTGATTAACGCCACTATTTCAAACGGGATATAGACTGCACCGCTTATTGCGGCAAACAGTTCCGCCCAAATCCTGCCATAGAACAAGCCATACGCTTCAACTATTCGGATTGCCGAGTAAGCGGCAGCCCCTACTGCTAACAGCAACAACCGACCATTCTGCAAATGACCGGCCGCGATGATAAAGATGTTGGGAAATTTGGATGCAGGATTGAGATGCGCATGCTCAACCAGACGTATCGCCAGTGTATGCAAATCTTTGTGAATCAGCATCAGGACTCCAGATGCGGCGGACAAGGCCACAAGACCTTTCAACGCCTCAAACATGGCAACAAGCTTGATTGTACGCGTTGTATCCATGAGCCGGCACTATATGCAGCCCAACGTTCGCACCAACCGGCACCCGCTGTTAAGTGACCGCATCTACCACCAATAAAACAATTGTCGTCGTTCACAACGATGACAATGTACGACATATCCGGTCGAAGGCCAGGGAGATAGCTTTCGCTTTACACAATCGCTCTGTCTCAACGCAGAGATTGTTTTTCTCTGTCCCTTCGGTTCGGGGGTAAGACTTCACAGAAATCCCCATTCGCACATTGTTCCCGGGATTTCGAGCAATCGAATCAATTCCGGTGTGATATTACTTTATATCTTTGATATAGTCAAGTTTGTTTTGTTGTTAACGTATTACCTCGCAGAAACCTCTTTTTTAGGAAGCAATAGGAACTCTTTCTTTTTGAGTTTAAGACAGACCATTAAAATCCAAATCCCTTTTTGAAAAAATGGCAAAATATGCCATGAGAATATCATACGATCAAACGTTGAAAGCGCCCGGCGATTTTGTTATGATAGTGTTCAAGAAGCTTCTCCATTACCGTCTTCCTCTGCTGAGTATAAAATTCCGTGGTTAGAATTCCACTTTTTTGAAAGGGTAGGTACCAAGCATTTGCCCAATTTGGAATGCGCGCTCATATAACCGGCTATTTCAGATGCATTGCCTCTACTGGATTATTACGATTTTTGGTTATCTGCGTCATCTGAAAGATCTGTGGTTTTCATCGTTTTAGCAAAGATGGAAGGACAAACGTATATGGAAGTTTTCTTCAATCCCTCATCAGTTGCCATCGTAGGCGCTACGGAAAAACCGGGCAGCTTGCCTGGTATTATCCTGAAAAATCTCCTCGACATGGGTTTTCAAGGCAAGATATATCCGGTAAACCCAAAATATAAGACAATCTTTGGTTTACCTTGTTTTCCCTCGATCCTGGACATCCCGAATGAAGTAGCATTAACCGTTATAGCCATCCCCGCGTCTTTCGTGCTGGAGGTAGTGCGGCAACAGGCACAGAAACAAATTCGTCACGCTATCATTATCAGCGCTGGTTTTCGGGAAATGGGTGTGGAAGGCATTGAAATGGAGGAACACATTAAACGCGTTGCATGTGAAAATGGCATACGAATCCTTGGGCCCAACTGCTTGGGCGTTTTGGACAATTATGCGAATTTTACCACTTCATTTCTGTCATGGGAGCGGGTAAGCTACCCCAAAAAAGGATCCCTGTCAATTCTCTCACAAAGCGGCGCCTTCGCTATTGCCTTGCTGGACCTGGCGTCGCAGGAAGGGTTGGGCATAGCAAAAATGGTAAACTATGGAAACAGACTCGACGTCGGGGAATCTACCCTCTTGCCATTTTTACAGAATGATATCCATACCAGGGTAATTGCTATTTATATGGAATCGGTTGATCATGGGAGGAAGTTTATCGAGGCTGCCAAGTCGTGTTCGGAAAAAAAGCCTATTATTGCTCTCAAGGTTGGGAAGGGCGCAGCCGGTATCGCCGCCGCCAGATCACACACGGGTGCTATTGCAGGCAACTACGCAATCTACAGGGCTGCATTCCTGAAATCCGGGATTATTGAGGCGAACGGTCTGGAGGAATTTATCGATGGTGTTAAGGCCCTGTCCATGCAGAGCCCGCCCAAGGGGAACCGTATCCTCATTGTCACCAACGGCGGTGGCTTTGGTGTCATTGTGGCTGACCACTGCTCAGAGAGTGGACTCGAAGTCCCGATTCCATCTACGCAGTTAAAGGAGAGACTCCGCAGCAATTTATCAGCATTCTATGTCGTTAGCAATCCCGTTGATTTAACTGGAAGCGCATGCGACCGGGATTATCACATGGCATTAACCGCGTGCATGCTGGAGAGCGATGAATATGACGCGGCCATTATTATACCGCTTATGGCGCCACAAGGTATGACGGCAAAGGTGGTGGATCTCATCACAGATACGATGAAACGGTCAGGAAAGCCAGCCGTTATATGCACGGTGGGCGGAGCATTTACCCTCAGGATCAAACAGCTCTTTGAAGATCGCGAGTTTCCCGTCTATCCCTCTCCTGAACGAAGCGTAAAAGCCATGTCCATTCTCCTGAGAAGGAGGATATTACAGGAAGGCGTTAACAGAGGCAATTATACAAAGGCAAAGGTCACTAAGAATAAAAATGGCGATTGGCAATAAGCATGAGCAACCCGGTGTCTTTGTGTGAAAAAAAATAAAAGACTTTCTTTACCAAGCCCTTCTATAGTATCACCGTGCAAAATCTTTTTTTTGCAAGTTTTTACACTCCCCTTGGCTACCCTTGACTCCGTTGTAATGGTTCGACAGGCTCACCATGCACGGCGTAACATCCAGAGTCTGCCGAAGGATCCGTCGTACGATAGGAGGATCTGGTTGCGGCTTTACTGCGTTACGGTATTCTTATCCAGACATGTTCTATGAAAATAGCAGCCAAGAGAAGCACAATACTTGCGAAGGTGGGATACAGATGAAGGTCTTTTCTCTTTGTCACCGTTTCTATGATAATTTTGTCTTTTTCCATAGAGTCGATCTCGTTATAAAATTTTGCAACCTCCTCAAAATTTTCTGCATGGTAATACCTCCCCCCCGTTGACTCGACTGCTTCTTTTAATTCCTCAATATGTTGGGCTGCAACCTCCGGGTCAACACCTGTAACATCAGAAGCCTTAACTGCCACGACATATGCCTTTATTCCCATTCTTTTCAATAAACGCAGCGGTCGTGTGGGCGAAATGCCAATATTGTATATCCCATCGGTAAAAAGAACAATGAGCTTGTTTTTGAGTGCCTGCCTCTTTTCCATCTCTTTGACAAAGGATATGGCATAATCGGAAAGGTATTCTTTATTAATGCTGTTTCTCAATTCTTTTATCGTAAATTGCTTTCCCATCTCTTTTTCAAATAGCGCTGCAAGAGAAGTAAAAAGACCTTCTCCAATAGATGTCTGATAACCTACCTGAGAAGCCTGTACACGCTCCAGAGATTTCTCCAGCAGTTGAGTTTCCATCGTGGGCATAACAATGAGGGCGGCATCTGTGCCGAAGATGGTAATACCTATGAGATCATTTGGCCGCTTTTTTATGAAATCCCCGACGATCTTTTTGATCGTTTCAATAGCTGTTCCCGTCATACTGAAGGAGGTATCTACAGCAAGAACGATCTCCCGGCCCTGAAGGGTGATTTCCTCCTGATAATACCTTGTCTGAGGGTGTGCAATGGCAACAACTGCAAAAAATACGGCACCAAAAAATACGGGCTTATTGAGACGGGCTACCGTTTTCCTGAACCCCGCGGGTTCTTTAACGCAGAAAAGGCTGGAATATCCAAGAAACTTCTTTTCACGCCAAAAGAGACATAAAAAACCAAAAGGAACGAGGATGAGAAGAAGTAAGGGGTTTGCAAAGGTCATATATCAGCACCTACCATCAGGTTTGCTATATTTAACGCCCAGGAATTTCTAAGTTTTTTGTTACTGTCTTATATACACCCCCCTCTGAACAAGGGATCAGGGGTGGGTTTCATCGTATGTTAAAATAGTTAAAAGCGTAGTTAAACATAAGAGAATTTAAGAAATCTTAAGACCGGTCCTTTCGATAATTTCTTTTACGCCCTGCAGCACTTTATCTACAGACTCTTTTCCAAGATGTCTTCCAAAAATCAGCTCATCGAGCTGTTTTAACACGGCCTGAATGATCGTTGAAATTTGTTCCGGAAGTTGCCTTTGGGTGTCGTATTTCAGGAAATCCGATGTCGTGGCAGACTGTGCCCTTTCATTTGAAATGCCAATAAGCATGCCCACATACGTCCGCAGGGACTTGTTGATATTGTGAATCATATGCCGGTTGAGTGTATCATCGTCGGTAAATTGAAATGCTGCCAGGACGCTTTTCAGCTTCTCCATGGCGATCTGCGGAGTTTCGACTACAGGTTTTGGCAATGCGGGAGACAGTTTTCCCGCGAGGGAACGCAATCCCGTTATCCCCAAAAAGACAAACAAAATAATGCCTATACTCATAGGTAAATATCCATGAAAAAAGGCGTGTTTTCCTGAATAGGACATCGGACCCTTGATTCCTTCTAAAGGCACGTCTACCGTCTTGAGCAGGCTATTTATAATAATGGGAATAGGGGTAGTCTTCACTTCATGTGTTTCGATAAGCGCCCCATCGCCTTTCGACTTATCGGTTTGAGAAGACGACTCTCCGTAATACAAAGCCGTTAGCGCAGGGATTTCAGAAGTCATTTTTTTCCCGCCCAATTCATACACGGAAAGCGTATAGGTTATGAGTACCTTCTCTATCGTCTTTTCCGTACTTTCTTTTATATTCCTGTGTAAAACTTCAAACGGGGAAAAATTCAGTTTTTCAATGCTTTCCCGCAAAAGTTTTATATTTTTTTCATGCCGTATGGTAAGGGTATAGGTAATATGATCGCCAATGGCAATGACATCTCTATCCACCTTGCCTTCCATAAGAATAGCCACCTTTTTAATGGCAATAGGTGCAGAGGTTGCAATGCCTTCGGTCTTATCAACCTCGTTCCGGTATGAAAGAGAAAAGGAGGGAATTGAATAAATCCCTGCCTTGATGCCTGAAGGCAAAGACAGGGCATAGGTAATGACGGCATAATCATGTTCATTGTCGAAGATTTGGCGTTCTCCAAGGGTTACATCTTCTATCACGAATGGCGAAAGGTTGACCCTGTCTATCCCTTCCAGATCAACCGTTACCCCCAACTTCCACATAACCTGAACCGTTAAATACAACGTCTTTCCGGTAATGATCCGGTAATCATTAATGAAAGTCCATATCTCAAGCGGTTGATCTGCCAGGGCAAATTCAGCCTTCTCCTCTGATGGGACTTGTATTTGGGGTTGTTCCTGTGCATATGCAAAAAAGAAACTCTGTTCCAGAAAAACAGCGGTGATAATACCCACCCATACAACGATCCCGATATATTTCATCTTCTCCTCCTTCTCCCTCTCCGGATCCTTTTATCAAAAAACTCAGAGATCTTTTTTGTCCATATTTCCTCATTTTCATCCGTAAGTAATGAGATATAGTCGATATTCAATTTTTTCAATAAATTTATGTAAGGCAAAGATTCTGCTTGCGCTGCTGAAATGTCCAGCAGTTTTGTGCTGCCTGTCTCCATGTCTTGTGCCATGAAAAAGCCATTTGAGTGAGGTAAAGCAGTTTCCATTCTGTCTGAGACAATCACGGGGACTACCTCATGAAGCAGGGAAAGCGTCTTCAGCGATTGCTCGTAATTGTAGGGCGCCAAGAAATCTGACAAAATAAATACGAGGGCTGGATGGAGAATCTTTTCATTCAAAAAAGTAAATGCTGCGTGGAGATCTGTGCAACTGCCAGAAGTCCGCTCCTGGGATATATTTTTTGCATTGATCATCGCCTCTTTCTCGCCAACTTTTGGTTGAATAAAGTTTTCTACCCTGTCAGCAAAGGTAAGGAAACCCACTTCATTGCCGGCTTCCGAAGCTGCGCGAACAAGAGTGAAAAGGATGGCTGATTGAACCTCCTCTTTTGTGAGGATAAAAGACCCGAAGTTCTCTGACCGGCTTTTGTCTACCACAAAGATAATAGTTGCCCGTTTATCCACAAATTTCATGCGTACATGAAGTTTTCCTGTCTTTACCGTCGACTTCCAGTCAATGGCTTTGCAATCGTCTCCCGCTTGATATTGCCGGATCCCGTCAAATTCCAAACCATGGAGTGCATTCATATAACTGGAAAATGTTCCCGCAAAGAGGTTCCCTATCAACCGTTGCAAAGTAAGCCGTATCCTCTTCTTCATCCGGTTTATTCCAAAATGGGTACCTCATGCAGAATATTTTTAATAATCTCATCGGAATCAATACCCTGAGATTCAGCCTCATGGGTAAGGATAATTCTGTGCCGCAAAACAGGATAAGCCATTGCATGAATATGTTCTGGCAATACCATATCTTCCCCATGAATGAAGGCATTCACACGGGATGCTCGTGCTAAGGCAATGGATGCCCTGGGTGATGCACCATACATTACAAGATTTTTTAACATTCCGCTGCTTTCTTCAGGCCTCGTTGCTCTGACTAAACGAGTAATATATTTTATAGTAGCCGAGTTCTCATGCAAAGGCAGCCATTCGGAGATCGTATGCCTAAAGGAGAGTATCTCTTTCGGAGATAAAACAACCTCTAACTCTTTTTCCTCATCCCGAATTTGCCTTTCTGTGATTTCTCTTTCGTTTCCGTAGGGTGGATAATGAATTTTCAGTTTGAACATAAACCGGTCTATTTCCGCCTCAGGCAACAGATATGTCCCCGAAATCTCAATCGGATTTTGTGTCGCCAGTACCAGAAATATCTTTTCCAGAGGATAGGTCTCTCTGCCAATAGTAACCTGCTTTTCCTGCATAGCCTCAAGCAAGGCGCTCTGCACCTTTGCTGGCGCACGATTAATTTCATCGGCAAGTAAGAGATTGGTAAAAACGGGACCTTTTTGCACTTTGCTTTTTCTTGTTTCCATATCCCACATTTCAAATCCGGTGATATCACCGGGAATAAGATCGGGGGTAAACTGCACTCTTTGGAATTTTGCATCCAATATCCGGGCAATGGTTTTTACCGTAACAGTCTTTCCAAGTCCGGGATACCCTTCCAGGAGGATATGGCCGTCTGAAAGCAGAGCAATAATGATACCCTCTATCAGCTCTTCCTGGCCGACAATAACCTTTCTCACTTCCCTTTTAATTGTTTCGACCTTCTCTTTCACGAAATCCTTATTTTGATTATGTATCACGGCTTTTAACTTAGTCTTCACATTTCATTACCCCCCTTGTTATGATGCGTCGAACCGCAGCGAATATTCACTCCGAGTTTTTGTTTCAGAGGTTTTTTTCAGCCAACATGCTACTTTACATCCTTACCTTTTATCGCAGCATTATATATTTTCGTTTTTTTGTTTACAAACAAATTATAATTCTTTATTACCACAACTCAATGCAATTTAAGCAGGATACAACATTACGAAAGGAAATTTTCTACAAAAGAAGAACCTGTTTCATATATTGGCACTTAATATGCTTCACCATACATAACGTTCTTATTTCTCAAAGAGAATTGTATTGACAGTAAATTTGAAAAGTTGTATATATCCAAAGTTTACATTGCGGGTATAGGAGACTATATTTCTGTATCAGTAAGTTTGATAAATTTCATTCATTTAAGAAAGAGGTTTGAAAATGTCTTTTTCAAAGCCAAACGCGTCAGCAGCAACACGTACAAAAAACAGAACACCGAATGACCGAACTCCAGCCAGCGGTATGTGTTCGGTTTGTGTAGATGAGTGTCCGGGTTTATGCGAGATTGGAAAATCTGCCTTTAGAGCAACTGAAAATTTATATCCGCAACCCTTTGGAACAATTACTGCTGGAGCAGATAAAGAATATCCGCTGGATTTTTCCCATTTAAATATCATGGGAACAACGGTTGGGGCTGTGGGAATTGAAGCCGACAGCGACAAGGCAATTTTTGAAAATGTAAACACGGAAGCAAGGTTGGGAAAGGACAAGGGGATTAAGTTAAGACTGCCAATCGTAATTCCGGGTTTGGGTTCGACGAACATTGCCAAAACACATTGGGATGGGTTGGCAATCGGTTCTGCAATTTCCGGGACAGGACTAACGATTGGCGAAAATGTAGGCGGCATGGACGTCAAAACCAGGTTAGAGAACAGAAAAATAATCCACTGCCCTGATATCGAATCCCGCGTAAAAACCTTTCAGGAATGGCAAAAGGACGGGTACGGTGTTATTGTAATGCAGGAAAATGTTGAAGATAGCAGATTGGGCGTCCTTGAATATGGCATAAACAAATTAGGTGTGCAAGCCGTGGAAATGAAATGGGGGCAGGGCGCCAAGGATATTGGGGGGGAGGTTAAGATCAATACCCTTGAAAAAGCAAGATTGTTACGCGACCGTGGTTATATCGTGCTTCCTGACCCGTATGATAACAATGTGGCCTCCGTCTTCGGCAAGGCGTTTAAAGAATTTGAAAGACACTCCAGGGTAGGAATGGTCAACGAAGAAGGGTTTGTAAAGCGTGTTGAAAATTTAAGAAAGGCCGGTGCAAAATATGTCTTCCTGAAGACAGGTGCTTATCGACCGGCTGACCTTGCCAGGGCGGTACGTTACTGTTCAATCGCCGGAGTTGATGTTTTGACTGTCGATGGGGCTGGCGGTGGAACCGGGATGAGCCCATGGCACATGATGAACGAATGGGGTGTACCTACGCTATATCTGGCTTCCCTCACGTATAATTATATCCATACATTAGCGTCAAAGGGTCAGCACGTTCCGGATGTTATCCTTGCCGGAGGGTTTGCGTTTGAGGATGATATCTTTAAGGCTATGGCGCTTGGCGCTCCCTATGTCAAAGCAGTTGGAATGGCGCGCGCCCCGTTGTGTGCGGCACATGTTGGTAAATTGGTCGCCGATCAGGTCAATAAGAATTCCATTGATAAAACAATAGAACCCTATGGCAGGACAATGGATGAAATCTTTGTTTTAGCATCCAAAGCCAAAAGATTGTTCTGTTCTAACGGCCGGGAAGTACCGCCAGGGGCATTGGGAGTTTATTCGTATTATCAGCGATTATCACAAGGGTTACAGCAGTTAATGTGCGGTTCAAGAAAATTTGGATTAAAACATTTAACTCGTGACGATGTCGTCACCCTGACTCGCGAAGCGGCAGAAGTAACCGGTTTAAAATACATCATGGATGCCGACAGCGAAATAGCAGAGCAGATCCTCATGGGAAAAGAAAGATCCACGGACAAAACAGATGTAAAGACAAAATCAAAGACATCTTCAAAACCCAGTGCAAAAGCAAAACAGAAGACAAAGAAATAAGCCCTTCGAAGTAAAAAATTTTGTAAAAAGATATTTTTCCTGATATAAGCGAAGAGGCCGGTTGAAGATTTGTAATAAGCAATGTCTTAAAAAGCACTAAATAAGTCACAAAACATTACTTTGTCATATGTTATATAGAATTGTACGTATGGCTTAAAGATGTGTATTTGCAAAAGGAAGCATGATAAAGGTCGATAAGATAGGCAAACTGATTAAAGATGCCTGGTTGATAATCGGCATCACGATAATTCTATTTTGTTTGTTTGAAGGTAGTCTTTCCTTAGTTTTTTTTATCAGAGATCGGTTGAGAACCCCTGTCCCATCAACCGCTGATTGCCGCATCACAGCGGATACTTATTCGGATGCAACTTGGGTGGCCAATTACTGGCAGGAGTTCCACAACTCGGGAGTTGTTCGGTGGAGGCCATATGTTTATTGGCGACGACCACCGTACCATGGAAACTATATAAACATCGATGACAACGGCATTAGAGCTACTGTCTCGACAGAGACAATGCCACAAGGGTCGCGGACTCCGGTAAAAATCTTCATGTTTGGTGGTTCTACCATGTGGGGCGAGGGGGCGCGAGACGCTTTCACCATTCCTTCCATCATTGCAAAAGAACTCCGTCAAAAGGGCATCGCTGCCGAAGTTACGAATTTCGGCGAAACCGGATACGTGAGCACACAGGAAGTCATTACGTTCCTGCTACAATTGCAGAAAGGTAAACTACCTGACCTTGTAATCTTCTATGATGGTGTTAACGATATGTTCTCCGCTTATCAGCAACACGTGGCCGGGCTTCCACAAAATGAACATCATCGTGAGGAGGAGTTCGACCTCTCACAGCCGGGCATGCTTACACGGCGGGAAAAAATGGATCTCCAGGCCATAGCGAAGAAACTCTCTACCGTTCGCTTTGCAAAGATACTTCTCGAAAGGTTAGGTTTTCGGTACCCAAAAGCAGTAACCGCCGAATCTTTATCCTTCGACATTCCCACTCCAGAAAACGAGGCGCTTGTTCAAGATTTACTCGCCATATATAGAAGCAATGTAGATATTGTAAATGCTCTAAGCGAACGATATCATTTTAAATGCCTCTTTTACTGGCAACCCACAATATTTCAGAAAACACAATTGACAGCGGCCTACGAGCTTGGAAAACGAGCGGAGATGCAAGCCATCGGGCAGTTTGTCGGCCAGACATATGAAGCCGTACATAGGAGCGAACTCGCTGAAAAATATAAGGGCTCTTTTCACGATCTCAGCCTTGTATTTGCAGATGTACGGCAACCTATATACATAGACTGGTGTCATCCTGGCGAATCAGGTAACGAGATCATCGCAAAGATAATGGCAAGCGATATTCTTGGACTATCGGTCGCCAATAAAGAATAGCATTACAGGGCCTCTTCCCATGAGAAGGCTTTGTCAAACGAAAAACTACCTCTAGCAAAAATCGTAGATTTTTTCACACCTCATATTCCGGATAAACTCCTTGTCATTCCCGCTTTCATTGCACGAAAATGGCTTCCGGGAAATCCTCATCCTGCATTCTCCAAAATTCTACCAGCACCTTCTGGATAAAATTCCTCAATACCTCGGACAGCGACTTGCGAAATATCCTGAGGGTTGTATCTCAACTGCTTTGCATTAATCCAGCCCGAAATTGACAGCCCAATCGATTGCGACACCATTTGTGCATAGGGTAACAAACATCTGTTCTTCTTCTCCCCATAGTTTAGTTTTTTTCTAAAACGATTATTAGCGGAATTTCTCCTGCGCGAATCTGTAGTCTTTAATTCATTGACACATTTTCCAAAAATGGGTATATTTATAAAAAAATAAATGTGCCTTTTTGTACCTTACTACAATCCTGTTAGTTGACAAAATAGGGTAATGCTAATAAATAAGATGCGCAGACAAGGCCTGTTTATTTTTCCCACTTTACGAAAGGTTGACAATGATCTCAATAGACGATTTTTTAAAAATAGATCTGCGGGTAGCTGAGATAAAACACGCAGAGCCCCATCCAAACGCAGACAAACTCCTGATACTGAAGATCGATGCAGGTGATGGAATGGAAGGCAGGCAGATTGTTGCCGGGATTAGAAGTGCTTACCAGCCAGAAGAACTGGTCGGGAAAAAAATTGTTATTGTTAATAATCTGGCGCCCGCAACCCTGCGGGGCGTGGAAAGTCAGGGAATGTTGCTGGCAGCAAAAGACGGGAGTCAGGTGGTAATCCTTACAACGGAAAAGGATATAAAGCCAGGATCCAAGATACAATAAAAACTGAATTGCCATTTTATTCATTTGCAGAAAATGGCAAAAAATAACCATGCTGCAGGAGTTATACATATCGAATTTTGTATTGATTGACAAAGTCACCATCACCCTTTGCGAACGGCTGAATGTATTTAGCGGGGCAACAGGTGTAGGAAAATCTATGGTAATCGGGGCTCTGAATTTCATCATTGGTGGTCGGGCAACCGCAGATCTCGTACGGAGTGGTAAAGAGGAGGCAACGGTTATCGGTAAATTTTCCATTACCGATGGAAGTCTTTTGAAGCAGATTAAAAAGATATCAGATAACAACACTATAGAAGAAGAACTTCTGCTCCAAAGGAGCATTGATACAAACGGCCGGAGCAGGTGCCGCCTCAACGATTTTCCGATCACGGTATCCATGCTGAAAGAAATCGGAGAAATCCTGATCAACATTCACGGTCAGCACGAACATGAAACCTTATTGCATGGCATAAACCAACTTTACATTCTGGACGATTTTGGAGGGATATCCCCGTTGCGTGAACAATTTGCCGATATTTATCAGCAGTTCACGGAAAAGACCATCCTGAGAGATACCTTGAAAAGCAATCAATTGAAACGAGGGCAAAAGCGGGATCTGTATGCCTTTCAAATCGATGAGATTGATAAAGCACAACTTAAAGCCGGCGAGGCAGAAGAACTTGAAAAGGAAAAGACTCTTTTAAGTAACGCCGAAAAAATTTACAGCACGATCTCCTCATGCTATTCCCAGCTTTATGAGTCTTCTGATGCTATTCTGGAAAGGTTGAAATCTGTCAGGCGCGAATTACAATCGATTGCAAAGCTTGACGACACCCTGCAAAAGATATTCGATGATTCCACACAATCTGCGTATCTGATGGAAGACATGGCTTTTTCTTTGGGGAAATACCGGGACGGATTCAATTACGACCCGCAAAGGCTTGAGATTATTGAAGAACGTTTAAACACGATCAGAAAGTTAAGCTCTAAATATGGAAGTACGATCGAAGAAATTTTGTCCTATCGTGATGAAGCATCAGAAAAACTAAAGCTCCTTTCGGAGGAAGGTGCCGTAGCCGGGAATCTGGACGAGGAAATACAAAAACTTGCGAATAATCTGAAACAGAAAGGCGGCGAATTAACCAGAAAACGCCTTTCCACAGCAGAGCAACTAACGCCACTCATTAATAAAGAGCTACACGACCTTGGTATCCCCCACGGCCGGTTTTCCGTTCAGCTTACATCGTCTTTTTTACATAACCATAACGATCCACAGGTTTCCGATGCAAAGAGACACGGTTTTGACCAGGTGGATTTTCTCATCTCACCCAATCCAGGCGAAGATTTAAAGCCGTTGAAAAAGATTGCCTCAGGTGGGGAAATCTCACGGGTCATGCTGGCGCTCAAACACCAACTGGCTAAAGCAGACAAGACGCCGGTATTGGTTTTTGATGAGATTGACGCTAACATAGGAGGAAGAATGGGAGAGGTAATTGGAGAAAAGTTGAGCAGTATTGCCAGGTCACACCAGGTAATATGCATTACCCACCTCCCTCAGATTGCCAGCTACGCGGATGAACAATGGAAGGTTCACAAAGTAGTAAAAAATGGCAAGACTTATTCAACTATTGAAAACTTATCAGGCAAATCCCGGCTTGAAGAAATTGCCGAAATGATCCGGGGAAGTGAAAAAACGGACATCACCCGGAAACAAGCCCAGGAAATGCTGCGTGATGCAAAGCGAAAGGTAAAAAACTAGGACTCATGCCGGAACGTTTACAGAAAATACTGGCTGAAGCGGGATTAGGCTCCCGTCGTGAATGTGAGAGAATTATTGCGTCAGGAAGAGTAACCGTCAATGGAAAACGTGTTATAACCCCAGGTACAACGGTCGATGGAGATACAGCCGATATCCGTTGTGATGGCGCTTTGATACAAAAACAGCGTAAGATCTATTTTTTACTGAACAAACCGAAAGGTTATGTGTGTACAAATCGTGACAAGCTGGAACGGTTAAAGGCGATCGATATTATTAAAAATGTAACTCAGAGGATATATACCATAGGCAGACTGGACAAGGAGAGTGAAGGGCTGATTATTGTAACCAATGACGGTGACCTTGCAAACAAACTATCTCATCCGAAGCACGAGGTGAATAAAACCTATTTTGTAGAGGTGGATGGATACCTGACGGATACGGCAATTGAGGCCCTGGAGTCTGGTATTTGGCTTTCCTTTGGCAAGACACAACCCGTACGAGTTCGCAATGTGCGCAGAGGCAGGCACAGAAGCAGGTTTGAAATGGTGCTGAAGGAAGGTAAAAACCGGGAGATCCGGCGTATGCTTGTTGACTGTAATTATAAGGTGCGCATCCTGCGCCGGATAAAAATCGGCAATTTATATGATCCAAGTCTAAAAATCGGCAGATATCGCAAATTAACGGATAATGAGTTGGCGCGGCTTTATGCGCTGGCGGAGAGAGGAGCCGCACGCCGGGTCAATATCCGGGAGTCTTTAACTGACTCAAAAACATAAAAGTATTCTTTGACTACCACCACCAAAAAAAGAGAAGCAACAAAACCTACCTTTCTGCCTTTTTAATAGGAACGGAGAGAGATGAGCAGGGAAATTCAGATGAAAAAGATGACACAGCTACAATTGGCCAGACAAAATACCATTACGCCTGAAATGAAGCGGATTGCTGCAGATGAAGGCCTTGAGCCTGAGCATATCAGAGAACGAATTGCCGAGGGGAAGATTGTCATTCCTGCGAACCATAAGCGTACGGCCACAAAGGTCTGCGGTATTGGAGCAGGACTTAGGACCAAGGTTAATGCAAATATCGGCACATCAGCCGATTATGCCAATATCGCCAGCGAGATGGATAAATTACGGGCAGCCGAAGAAGCTGGAGCTGACGCCGTAATGGATCTGAGCACCGGCGGCGATTTACGAACGATACGGAAAAAGATTCTCGAAGGAACCTCCATTGCCATAGGAAGCGTTCCCATTTATGAGGCGGCTGTCAAGAGCGTCCAGCAAAAACATTCCATTGTTGACATGACAGCAAAGGACATGCTTGATGCGGTGCAGTTGCATTGTGAGGACGGCGTAGATTTTATTACCGTGCATTGTGGTGCCACAAAGGGAGTGCTTAAGCATCTGAAAGAAAACAAACGTATTTGCGGCGTAGTAAGTCGCGGCGGGACTTTTTTGGTGGAATGGATGATCCATAACGGACAGGAAAATCCGCTGTATGAAAAATACGACGAGATATTGGCTATTGCAAAAGAATTTGATGTTACCCTGAGTTTGGGAGATGCCATGCGGCCCGGAGCTTTAGCAGATGCGTTTGACCGTGCACAGGTGTATGAGTTAAACGTACTCGCAGAGCTTGCACAAAGGGCATTGGATGCTGGCGTGCAGGTTATGGTGGAAGGCCCTGGCCATGTGCCCATAAATCAGGTAACTGCTCAGGTACAGTTACAAAAGGAACTCTGCAAAGGGGTACCTTTTTATGTGCTCGGACCCATTGTCACGGACGTCGCACCGGGATATGATCATATTACCTCTGCCATTGGTGGAGCTATTGCTGCTGCTGCAGGGGCAGACTTCCTTTGCTATGTAACCCCAACAGAACACTTAAGTCTGCCTGGCCCGGCTGACGTAAGAAGCGGTGTTGTTGCAGCAAGAATTGCCGCCCATGCTGCCGATATTGCCAAGGGCATTAAATCGGCATGGGAGTGGGACAAAAAAATGTCACAATTCAGAAGAAAAAGAGATTGGGAAGGACAGTTTCAGACCTGCATCGACCCTACCGTAGCCAGGAGTATCCGCGAGAAGGGACGTCCGCAAAATAACGAAGTCTGTTCCATGTGCGCTGAATATTGTGTCTTCAAGCTTAGCGACAAAGTATAAAACCAGCAGCAAAAAGGGCCAGACGGTTACATGTGTTCTCTCAGAGTCAATCAGCGCGCAGATTTCTTCACTCGTCCGGTTGAGTGCCTTGCTAATCACTCAAGACAAGCTTTTCCAATACCTTTAAGCCTGCGCCAACAACCATGACCAAATTGTTTCTGAATCCGCATTATATCTCGTATTCTTCCCCCCTATGGCAATAATTTCGATATCCTTAATTTCTCCTATTATCTCAAAATACACAGGATTTTTCACCCTTATAATTTATAGTAAACGCAATTAAATTGTTAGCTATTCCATGAAAATCGGCTATTACAGGTCAACTTATTTATTTCATTTACTATACATGCCTAACGCCCTGATGACCGACGAGAGGCACTACCAAGACATAAAAAAGCTGAAGGGCGATTCGCTGACATCAAACTCACGATACCTCAAAAAGTGTCCTGTGCCTCTCGTTCATGTCCATCTGGTTGTTAGATTTTATTTGTATTTCTTGCTCTTTCCAAATAATCATCAACGTTATCGAACATGAATAAGTACTCTCCCGCATGGTTTTTGAATTCTGCAATCATAGTAAATCGATATATAAATTGATTGAATTCCTTAAAATAAGAAAAGGCGTCAGCAAATCGTTCAAGCTCAAGAATATTACCCCATAGAACCGGAATCAATAGAAATGGAGGATATGTTCCAGTTAATCCATTAAGTTTTGAATTGAGTTTCTTTGTTAATCTATGTTCCAGAAGTTTTTGAAATTTTTCTGTGCTTTCTATAAGATTAAAATCAAATTTGATATTGAATACTTCAACAAGTGTTTTATTTCCATCATTTTCAACTTCAAAATCGAATCGTTTCCCATTTGGTAATATTTTTTCAACTTGCACAAGCGCTAATCTTCCATTTTTTATAAGCTTATTGATTACTGCTAATTCTGCAACATAGCTTTGAAATTGCGACTGACTATTGTTAAAATTTATAATCATTTTATGGCATAGATTAATTATCTGCTTTCTAGGATCACCTTCAACTTTTTGAAGGATTTCACTTGCCGTATTATTAATAAATTCAAGAAACGCCCGAGAAGCTCGATCTCCCTCATTTGCGTCCCACCAAAAGTCAAACATAGTCCATTCTGGATTAAATTCCCCTTTTTCTTTAATATCCGATTCTATTTTTTTGAAACGTTCATAATATTTATTGCTAATATCAGAAAGCAATTTATTTGATAAAATTAGCGCATCGTAAATTGAAGGTAAGTAATATTGTAGTAGATTTATTGGCTCATTCATTTTAATTTATATGAGTCTAACGCCTGAGCTCAGCCGACGACAGCCCGCGTATCGGGATGACGGTCGGCTGCAACGAGATGTTATACGAACGAGACTCACTCATCTACAACGCGTGCGTGAAAGTGAGGGTTGTCTCCGCAGGAATACTGAGGGTAAGGACCATTCTTGGATACATCTAAGAGGCCGTTTGCACCCTTAGTTTTGCGCCGAACCAATGCGCCAACTATTTCATCGTAGTCCAGGCCAGCACGAGCAACCAAGGTTTGAAGTACAATTTTTACCCTCTCCTCGGAAAGATAGCCGGCAGGAACCTTCGTTTCAAAGATAAGTTCAAGGCCGTCGTAGCCTTGGATATGCCAATAACGTTTGTTCATCTCGTATAACGCCCGAATTTAGCGGCGCGTGTAGCGCGTCCGCTGGAATGAGTTGCTATGCGTAGGTGATGAACGCGTGGTATGTACGGAACAGACCCCAGATGAAGCATGCGTACGATGCTAGCCCGAAGGCAATGCAAAGAATATTGAGCCAGAAGCCTACGCGTTGACCCCGCGGTTGAGTGCTTGCGTAAAACCACTGAGACAGGTATGTGGAGCCAGACGTCACCGCGATCGCTAGCACACCACAAGCAAACGGCACGAGGCATGAAGCAAATACGGGTACTTTTGCGGCTGCGAATTGCGCTAAGTGGCCCACGAACGCAAGCACTGCGACAGCAGCACCGCCGTTGAGCCAGAACGAATACTTGATTGCACCTTGGCCGGATGTGATGACCGACCTAAACATCTCAAGCTGCCCCTCATGAGCCTGCTTGTTTGACTCGATCCAGTTTTGCAAATCTACCTTGAATCGCTCCAGGTCTGCTTGAGACGGATCCGGCTCGGGTGAGCGCAGCTCTTGATCAAGATAGGCAATGAGGTAGTCGCACGGGATTGCGGCATACCCTTTGGCCTTGATGTCCGCAATCGCGGCTCTCATCTTTGCCGCGAACTGCCTAATGCTCATTTGCTGTTCCTACGCATAACAACAATTATACAGTCTATATAAAACGGCAAACACAGACTGTTTCAATATATATAAGAAGTTGCCGTGCCTCTTATCACGCAGTGTAACTTGTTCTTATAAAGCTTTTGTATGTTTTTCTCTAATCACCTATTCCGGTTTATACAGTCTGTATAAACCGACCTACAGCCTATCAACGGGACTGCGGACACCTGGAGAATAAAAGGGTCACATCTTAAAATATTAAGTATTGATATTTTTTATTCAGTTATTATACCAATTCAAAACACGTTTTTCATTTTAAATTTTTAAGGAGGGAGTTCGAGGGTCGCATCTAACAGGCTGTCCGAGAATCTAGCCAGTATATAAAAATAAAAGACAAAGGAAATTGTGTATAAAATAGATGCGATCTATAAACAAGTCAGAAAACGTTGAAGATTTTTCCATCCAAATCATAATTTTGTATTTTCGTGTGAAAAAGTACATGAAACTCAGCGTCGTCCGGTTAGAAATTTGCATTTACGGTTTTGTCATACCCGAACGCTTTTATCGGGTATCCAGTGAACCCAGAACCTCCTGGATTCCCGCTAAAAACATGCGGGAATGACATCTCGAGTGCAATAAAACAAGATATGCAAATTTCTAACCGGATAACACTGCGTGAAACTACCTATGGAGAGCTTGTTTTCCTTGCATCACCTTATGCCGTAGCAGACTTTATTCCCAGCTTCAGCATCTTTTTTAAATTCCAACCAATACACATCCGTTGAAACTCCGCACGGACTTTTTCCAGACCGCGCAAGAGAAAGTTGCGATACCCCACGTTAAATTTCAGATGCCAAAAGACGGGTTCAATGATATACTGACGCATAAAATATTTTCGCCTCCCCTCATCAGATATCAACTTTTCTCTCATCTTTTGTAAAAGAGGTTCACGAATATCTATGAGTAGCTCTCTCACCTTTGCTTTTGTGCAGAATAACCGCTTCTAACATGCCTCACACTCCCTCACCTTGTACACCTAATGATTCCACTGATGGCTCTCTGTCTTATTGGTTCTGATCTTCCCGTACACCAATCGCTTCCCCTCCGGACATACATACCTATCACTTACTGAATCATAGGTAAAATTGCTGTAGTGACACCGATGCTCTTCTTTCTGGTACTCTCCCGATTTGTACTGTTGAAAGTGATCATTATGTTATTGTCACTGCGAACAACAGCGAAGCAATCGTAAGCCTTTTTAAATATCAGATTGTTTCGTCGCTCCACTCTTCGCAATAACAATTTTCTTTTGGCATTCACTACTTATCCGACAAAAGCTTTCTTCATGCTGCGGGAGAAAATGGGGATATTTCGTTCCAAGAGAAGACACTCCTCTTACGGCGAGTGATGTCTATCGAAAAACACCTGAAATAAAGTGCTCGATGAGGCGATGTCCCTCCTCGATATGAAGACCGGAGGCACGGGCATTGGTTTCACTGTACGGAAGCCCTATTCCCTTCTCTATACCGGAACCATAAGCCACAAAGGGAACCGGTTCAGGGGTATGTGTCCGTTTAACAATCGGCGTGTAATGATCCGGAAGCACCAGGATTCGCAGGTCTCGGAATATGTTTTTTGCTTCAAGAAGGGGCCCGATTATCTTGCTATCAACTTGTTCAATAGCCAATATCTTTTCATGCACGTTACCTTCGTGTCCTGCCTCATCGGGAGCCTCGATATGAACCAATACAACATCGTTGGTTTCCAGCGCCTTGACGGCATATTGCCCCTTATTGGCATAATTCGTATCAAGGTAACCGGTAGCACCAGGCACCTGGATGATGTCCCATCCCAGATAACAGGCAATGCCCTTAATCAAATCTACGGCAGTAATGACGGCGCCCGTGAGGTGAAATCGTTCTTTGAATGTGGGCATTTTTGGCCGATGCCCCTGTCCCCATAGCCAGATCATATTTGCAGGATTTTCTTCCAGGTCGATACGTACCTTGTTAACATCGTGATTCGACAGATACGCCCGGGAACGTTCCATGAGATCGATAAGAATCTCGCTTCCATTTCCTTTCGGAAGATGCTTTTGAATTGACTGCCCCATAATGTCATGAGGAGGGAAACACCTGGCATCCATTTTTTGAGCGCCTTTGTTTACCATGATATGGCGATAGCTCTTGCCGGTATAAAATTGAATACTATCATTGCCAAATTTTTCGTTCAGGAGTTTGATGAGCACTGATGCCTCATCGGTTTTTATATGACCCGCACAGAAGTCCTCCAGAACATCTCCGGTAGCAGTAATAAAGTTACACCGGAATGCCCAATCGTCGTCGTTGAGTTTGATGCCAATACTGGCAGCTTCAAGGGGTGCGCGTCCTGAATAGTATTCCCTGGGGCTATACCCCAGTAAGGTAAGATTAGCAACGTCACTGCCGGCGGGAAACCCATTCGGTATAGTTTTGACAAGTCCAAGCTGTCCGTTTTGTGCAAGAAAATCAAGAAAAGGGGTACGTGCTGCTTCCACGGGCGTTCTGCCGCTGAGTTTGTCTATGGGATAATCTGCCAGCCCGTCGGGAACAACAATACAGTATTTCACAAGTTCACCTATTCTTCTACACGGAGAAATTTTGTGTGGTCTTTTATTACATCAAGTTGCCGAATCTCCACAAGCGCCTTTTGCAGATTGCCTTCTTCTGCAAGGTGAGTCATCATTACCAGCGGGACATTACCGGCCTCCCTGGCCTTGTGCTGAATAACCGAGGCAATGCTGATCTCATATTTTCCCAGAATACCGGTTATTTTTGCAAGCACTCCAGGCTTATCGACAACAGAGAACCGCAAATAATAACACGTCTTAAACTGCAGGGCGTTTGCGATAGGAAAACGCTCAGAGCAGCCGGAAAAAGTTTTCATGGCGGCAAAGGTAATCCCTGCTCTTCCCAGTGCAACATCTACAAGATCTGCAACGACGGCGCTGGCGGTTGGCATTTGACCAGCCCCCCTGCCATAGAGCATTGCATCTCCCACCGCACTCCCGGTTATGCAGATAGCGTTAAAGACGCCCTGTACCGAAGACAGGGGATGTTCATGCGGAAGGAGAGTGGGGTGAACGCGAAGTTCGATCGTATTTTCCCCTTTTTTGGCAATCGCCAGGAGCTTTAAGGTATATCCCAGTTCGCGTGCATACCAAATATCAGACAGATCCACCGTGCTAATACCTTCGTGATAGATACGGTTATAATCAAAGTCAACCCCAAAACCAATCCTCGCCAAAATAGCAAGTTTGTGCGATGCGTCTATGCCTTCGACATCCATCGTGGGATCTTTTTCTGCATAACCAAGCTTCTGTGCCTCGGCAAGGGCATCGCTATAGGTAACCTGTTCTTTAGTCATCTTGGTGAGGATGTAATTAGTCGTTCCGTTTACAATACCACAGATAGATTCGATTCTATTGGCAATAAAACCGTCCCTCAGGGCAGCAATGACCGGTATCCCTCCGCCTACACTTGCCTCAAAGGAAATGCTTTTGCCATGCTGCCGTGCCTTCTGAAAGAGCTCTGAGCCATGAAGGGCCAAAAGCATTTTGTTTGCTGTTACGACATCTTTGCCATTTTCAAGGGCTAAAGTAATAATTTCTTTCGCAGGGTGCAATCCCCCGATCAGCTCTACAATAATCTGTATATCCGGATGATTAACAAGTTCCCGGGCATCAGCAGTAAAGAGGACATTCGATGGTATGTTTATTTTGTTTTTTGCCTCCGGATTAGAATCGGCAATACCTTTTAATACCGGTATGCAATCAAGTTTTTCCAGAAGGGGTGAATTTTTTTCCAGAAGAATTTTTGCTACTCCTGCACCCACGGTTCCCATACCGACAAGTCCAACATGCAATGCTTTCATAAATTCCCGGTTCCTTTATAACTTCACCATCAAGCCGTACCGAAATACCATACTTGAAATCTCAATACAGCAGACATTTTCCTCATATCATGAAAAGCTCTACTATACCGAATAAAATTGTTTATTGTCAATAGATTTTGTAAACGAAACGTCTGGTTTTATATCCATAAGGTTGATTTTCCTTGTAATGTCCTGCGAGGTCTGTTACATTGTTACGCAAATTTTATTCACAGCGGCTTCGGACAAGCGTTTTCGGAGTATATGGTAAGGTTTAAGCAAAGAGATATCATTTCCATCAGACATTTCAATAAAGAAGAATTATTATGCATCCTCGATCTGGCCAAACAGATGGAACAGATGGACAATACGGAACTCCTGAAAGGTAAAGTGCTTGCCTCTTTATTTTTTGAGCCTTCGACACGGACACGGTTAAGCTTCGAATCATCCATGAAACGGCTGGGAGGTTCGGTAATCGGCTTTGCAGAATCAGGGGTTTCTTCGGCTGCCAAGGGCGAATCTTTAAGTGATTCTATAAAGATTGTGGAGGGTTATTGCGACATCATCGTGTTAAGGCACTACCTCGAAGGTTCTGCACAATTAGCGGCAGATGTTGCCACTATACCGGTAATCAATGCCGGAGACGGCGCGAATCAACACCCAACACAAACTTTTTTGGACCTTTACACCATTCAGAAGACCAAAGGGACACTTGAAGGGCTAACGATTGGATTCTTGGGTGACCTGAAGTACGGCAGAACGGTACATTCCCTTGCTTATGCCTTGTCGCATTTTGGTGCAGAAATGTATTTTGTTTCACCACCCAGCCTGCAATTGCCAAACGATTTTATCGATGTGCTGAAAGACCGTAAGGTAAAATGCCATGAAAACGAATCCCTCAGGGGAATAAGCAGGCGGCTTGACGTAATTTATTGTACCAGGATACAAAAGGAGCGGTTTGCAGATCCGGTGGAATTTGAAAAGGTGCGCGGTATCTATCGACTAAGCAGGGCAATGCTTGAAGAGGTTGGCATTAAGAATGACTTAAAGGTGTTGCACCCTTTGCCACGGGTGGATGAAATGGATGACAGCCTGGATGCAACAGATTTTGCCGTGTATTTTCATCAGGCACGCAATGGGGTTCCTGTAAGGAAGGCTATATTGGCAGCTGTTTTGGGGGCTATAGCATGAAACATCTGGACGTCGCTGCAATTAAAGACGGCTCCGTGATTGACCACATCGACAGTAAAAGCACCCTGAAGGTTGCAGACCTCTTACAAATTCAGAATGAAGAGCAGGTCGTCCTTGTTGGCATAAATTTAACGAGTAAGTTTTTAAAGAAAAAAGGAATTATCAAAATTGAAGGTAAAATTATTGATCAAAAAGAGGCGAACAAAATTGCCCTTATCGCCCCGAATGCAACGGTCAATATCATTAAGGATTACGAAGTTGTTAAAAAATTCAATACCGTAATTCCGGAGATCATCGATGGCATTGTGAAGTGTTTTAATCCCAATTGTGTAAGCAACCATAACAACATAAAAACCAAACAACATGTGGTAAACAAAAATCCGATACGATTACAATGCCATTACTGCGAACGTATTATGGGTGCAAAAGATATCGTGTTGATTTGAGTTAAAGGCGGAAGCGAATCTGGTGCAAGTAATTACTACAATACAAGCTCTGAAGCAATACATCCGGGTGTTGAAAGAACGCCGTTCGACGATTGGTTTGGTGCCGACGATGGGTGCCCTGCATGAAGGGCATCTGAGCCTTGTCCGGCAGGCTAAGAAAGAAAACGATGCGGTGGTGGTGAGTATCTTTGTAAACCCTCTGCAATTTGGAAAAAATGAGGATTTTGCGCGATATCCCAGGACGTTTGACAATGATTGCAACATCCTTTCTCAGGAGGGAGTAAACATTGTATTCAATCCGGGTGCAGCGGAGATGTATCCGGATGGATTTTGCACCGCGGTAATTCCTGAATCTCTGGAAGATAAACTCTGCGGGAAATCACGTCCGGGGCATTTCCGGGGTGTTGCCGTTGTTGTGCTGAAACTCTTCAATCTCATACAACCGGACGTTGCCTATTTCGGGCAAAAAGACTTCCAGCAAACCGCGGTGATCAGGAGAATCGTTTCCGATCTAAATGCCGGTGTTACGATAAAAGTACTTCCGACGATCAGGGATCAGAATGGATTGGCCCTGAGTTCCAGAAATGCCTATCTCAGCGAAACAGAAAGGAACGATGCCCTTTGTTTATATCAGGCGTTGATAAGGGTGCAGTCTTTGGTAAAGACCGGTATTGTAAATACGGAAGAAATGATAAGGGAGATGGAGAAAATTATTTCCCAAAGTAAATCTGCCACGATTGATTATATTTCCGTCGTTAATCCTGAAACCCTTGAGTCCGTGCAAAAAGCTCAAAGCGGCGATGTTGTCGTCCTGGCGGTCAGGATTGGCAAGACACGACTTATTGATAATGTAATTCTGACGATTTATGAGCAACCGATTTTATCAGATACCTGAAATCTCAAATACACTATTTGGCGGTGATGTTAAACTGTTGTCTTCTGTTGATGAATTGTTTGAACTGGAATTAGCAAATTTAGAATATCACATTTTGAATAAAGATGAACTCATAGAACGAAGTGCTTTTTTCCAATTAGTAAACGGAAAACCAACCAAACACTTTCAGTTATATTCAGCGCAATCATTAGCGCTCACAGAAGATCGTTCAGCACAGACAAAAAATTATTTTGAAAATGGGCAATTTTCAACAGGCTATGCAACGCATGGTCTCTTCCCATACCGTGGCAAATTCCATCCGCAACTAATTAAAGGGTTGCTAAATATAATTGGTATTAAAAATACCGATGTCATACTTGATCCAATGTGTGGTAGCGGGACTGCAAATATTGAAGCTGCTTTGATGGGAATTAATTCTTATGCTGTAGATCAAAGTCCGTTTTGTCAATTCATGGTAAAGACTAAATTTGAAGCACTCGCCATGGATGTTGATTTATTGAAAGGGCTTTCTCTGCAAGCCGAAAACCTATATAATTTTTTTGATGTTAAAGATGTATCCGTACAATTAGAAAAAATTAAATCGCCTGAGAAATTAAAAGTCTATCACTTAGCATTATTGGCGTTTTTAGATGCAATGGGCTATTCATTACGTGTTACAAAATCCAACCATAAACAATTATTCAAAAAAGTCCTGGAAAGATACCAAAATACGGTACATGATTTCCTGAACAATCCGTATTACAAAAAAGACACCCTTGGGTTTGTCAGGATTTTATCAAATTCAAATGCCTTGAAACTGGAATTGAACAGCGAGTCGGTTGATGGTGTTATCACCTCGCCTCCGTATTCATTTGCCATAGATTATGTGAAAAACGATGAAGCCCAATTAAAACACCTTGGATATGATGCCGAGACAATTAAATCCAATATGATTGGATTAGTTGGGAAAAATAAAACAGATCGGTTGAATAACTATTTTCGCGATATGGAAACAGTTTGTTCTGAAGTTTCGCGGGTATTGAAAAGGGGGAAATTTTTTATAATGATCATTGGCTCAAATACAAATCAAACGGGCGGTATTCGCTTGGAAAATAGGATTATAGATTCATGTCATAAATTTGGATTAAATCTAGTTAAAAGCATCTTAAAGCCAATAAAAGGAATGCGCAACACAATGAAAGACGAATATATTTTGTTTTTTGAGAAAACTGCTTAAACGAGCGCATTATGAAATCAGTTAATGAAAAATATCAAACCGTTATTGAAAAAAACACCTTCTATTTCTTTAACACAGTTTTTGAAGAAAAATATGAAGGCTATTTAAACTCTATCAAAGAAACACTGCTTGTGTTGAAAAACGAAATTGAAAACGAAGGTCTAAAAAAATTCCAGTTTGAGCGTCTTATCAGTGAGAAAGAAAATGGTTTGAGGGCACTACTTGCTTTGACAGGTTTTTCAAATGAATATCTAAAACGATTAACAACAGTTATTCGTGTGGTTAATAATCCAGAACTCTCAAGGCTTGTTTCTAAAGACAAGTGGTGTGAAGATGAGCCAATAGAAACAATCAAAGAATGGTCAGATGAAAAAATCCAAAAAATGCTTACCACAAATGAGTATTTCCGAAAAGGAATTGTCAACATCTTCTTTGAAGGGTCAACCATCCCGTTTTTATCAAATACCATCCCTCTTTTTGAGTTAAAAAACTCAGTATTTCTAAATTAAAGTTTGAAATTCCTGCAATGATAGATACATTAATCAGATATAAAGAAAAAGGTTCATACTCAGGAAAGAAAGAAAATAATCCAGAAACTCTAATAGAAGAACTGTTAGACAAGCATGATATTCCTTATGAAAAAGGTGATTTGGGTGAACTTATTGAAAATGCTCCTGTAACCAAACGGACAATGGATTTTATTATACCCGGCAAGAAAAACCCAGAAATCATAGTTGAGAGTTCGTTTTTAGTAACAACCTCTTCTGGGCAAGGTGATAAATCCAAAACTGAAATATCAATCGATTCACTTATTAAGAAACATTATCCAAAAGCAAAGTTTATTGGATTTATAGATGGAATTGGTTGGTACGTTCGCAAAGGTGATTTAAAAAGAATGGTAGTAGCATACGAAGATGTCTTTACTTTTCATAAGGATGAATTGGTAAGATTTGAAAGGCTTATAAAAGATACGTTAAAGAGATGACTAAAATAGATTTTAAAATAGATGGTATTGGACACTTTATTTCAGACAATTATTTGAAGGTGCCAATTTATCAACGCCCTTACGCTTGGATGGATGATAATGTAACGGCTTTATTTCAAGATATTAAAGAATCCTCAGAAGAATATTTTATCGGGACCATTGTGGTAGCAAACAAGGGAGATTATGTTGAAATTATTGATGGACAACAAAGATTAGCAACTATTACAATTTTTTATTCTGCAGTCAGAAATTTTATGTTGAAGCTAAATGACGACAAAGGTGCAAGCCTTTTTGAAGAAGAATATCTTTTTAAACAAGATTTGAGAACTAGGAATTCCCGACCAAAACTGGAATTAGGTGTCAACGATAATGAATATTTTAAAAATCTCATATTTAGACAAAATGGTTCATCTAATATCAAAAAAAAAGAATCTCACGAAAGAATTGAGCAGGCATATAAAATAGCGTATAGATTTGTTAAAAATGAATATGCTTCCCATAGCAATCAGTTTGCTCGCCTTTATGATTTAATTGATTTTTTGAAAGATAAGGTGAAAATAATTGTTGTGGAAGTTTCTGATGAAGCTAATGCGTTTACAATATTTGAAACATTAAATGATCGAGGATTATCACTATCACAGGCAGACCTTATAAAAAACTATTTATTTCATAAATCCGGTAGCAGGCTAAGTGAGGCACAAGAAAAATGGGCTCGTTTTACTGGAACAATTGAAGCGGCAGACAATGAAGAGCAAATCTTACAATTTATTAGATATCATTGGTCTTCTAAATATGGTTTGACTCGTGAAAAAGAGTTGTTCAGAAGCATTAAAACGAAAATTACTAATCAAAATCAAACCATAACTTATCTGTCAGAACTCGAAAGCGATGTTTATTGTTATGTCGCTCTTTTAAATCCTAATCATTCTTTCTGGACTGACTATCCTTCTAATTGCAAAGAGTACATCAAAACATTATTAGAGCTACAACTTTACCAAAATCGCCCACTCCTTTTATCTTTATTGAAACGTTTTTCCGTAACGGACGTTGAAAAAGCATTTAAACTTATACTAGCTTGGTCGGTAAGAAGCCTTATAACTGGTTCTATAGGAACCGGCACGCTCGAAAAAGAATTTTCCAATCAAGCAAAGTTAATAAATGATTCCAATGTAAAGACTTTACTCGAATTCAAAAATTCTATTACTAAGTTGGTGCCAACAGACGATGCGTTTAAAAGCCAGTTCAAAATTGCAACAATATCAAAAAATTATATAGCAAGATATTATTTGTCGGAAATAGAGAAAATTCATCACGCTACAAACGAGCAAGAACCTTCAAGAAATACCGAAATCGTTAGCTTGGAACATATTTTACCCGAGAAACCTAATTTAAAAAAGGATTGGAAAAATTTTACAGAAGAACAACACAATACTTACTATAAAAGAATTGGCAATTTAACACTTTTGGATAAGAAAATGAACTCAAGTCAGAAAAGCGAATCATTTGTGGTTAAGAAAGATATTTACAAACAATCAGAAATTTTAATCACAAGCTCTTTGGCAGATTATAATAATTGGACTACAGATGATATTGAAAAAAGACAAAAAGAATTTGCTGAAAAAGCTGTTGAAATATGGAATTTAAAAATACAAAAGTGATTGAAAAATATTTAAACAAAGTAATTCAAGGCGATTGTCTTGCTTTATTAAAAGAAATTCCAAATAATTCTATTGATATAACTTTTGCCGACCCTCCATTTAACTTAAAAAAGAAATATAACGGTTACAAGGATAGTCTCGAATTCCAGGATTATCTGAACTGGTGTGAAAAATGGATTGCTGAAATGGTAAGGGTTACAAAACCTACAGGTTCTATTTTTGTACATAATATTCCCAAATGGTTAACATATTACGCAACTTTTCTTAATAAATTAGCTGACTTTAAGCATTGGATCTCGTGGGATGCTCCTTCTGGACCTATGGGGAAAACCCTTCAGCCATCACATTACGGAATTCTATATTATGCAAAAGATACGAAACAAAACAATTTTTACGAAGTCCGCTATCCGCATAAACGTTGTAGAAGATGTAAATATTTGCTAAAGGATTACGGTGGGAAAAAAGCCGGACTTCATCCTTTTGGACCACTTATTTCGGATGTTTGGACAGATGTTCATAGAATAAAGCATGATAAATACAGGGACGAACATCCCTGTCAACTTCCGATCCATTTATTGGAACGAATTATCCTGATGTCAACCAATGAAGGCGATACTGTGCTTGATCCTTTCGTCGGAACCGGAACAACTGTAATTGCCGCTAAACGTTTAGGAAGAAATTATGTTGGCTTTGATATAGATGAAAAATATGTAAAAAATGCACAGTTTAAATTATCAAAAGAAAAGGCGAATTCAAAAATCGGAGATATCTGGGTAAGCTGGTTTTTAGATGGATTGGCAACAATTAGGGACAAAGATTGGGAAGAACTCTCTCAACATTACTTCATACCGGAGCTTTATAATAAGATTGATCATACAGCAATTAAATTTAGAAACAAAGACATTGGTAGGGTGGAAAAAGAGAGGCTTGTGCAAAAAAACGCTCTTTATTTGTGAAAAAAACAATTTTATGAAAAAAACTCAATTATAAAAAAGGTAAGAGCTAAATGACAACAACTGCATGCACAATAGTGCACAATGGGGTTTGGCTACCAATTTCGGTTTGAGTTAATGAACAGCATTTCTGAGGTATGAGTATAAGGTGCAAATATCCCCATTAATCCAGCGACAACGAATGAAAGTAAGAATTTGGTGAGCGAAAGCGACAAAAACAATACCGAAAACACCTACCAGGAGCATGCTCAAGACCACATCATGTACCCGATGCATCGTCGGTATTTCCATTCATATCTGACATCTGTTCGTGATTATCCTGGAGGCTGTCAGCCTTATACAAGGTTGTATTCTTTTGATGCGCTTCTTCCGGTTTGGTTTTGGCACCCTCAGGTTCCGTATCCGGAGCAACAAGTTATAGATCCGTTGTGCGCTCAACAGATACACTCCGTTTGCAAGAAACTCGCCTGCCGGAAAGTAGCCGGAAAACCCATTCGTAAACTGGCAAATTCTTTTCTCATGCGTTCCCCGCTTCGCATGGGTCTTCATAAGCTTCTGCCAGGCATCCTCAGGCAGTGCCACAAGATAGCTTCCCCCCTACAAAGGTGTTGGCAGAAAGAGCCGGAATATACCCAGGTTCTTGATTCCCATACTCTCTTTCCTTGACACGAATATGAGTATCCAGTATCTTGTATATGATATAAGCCTCTGCCATCACGTAATGAGGCAAAAGTTTTGTGTGGATAATCAAGGACTCATGGGTCACTTCCAATCGTATCATACGACCAGGCCAAATACTCAGGGGAAGACCCTTTTTAAGCTTTTTCGAAATCTCAGTTTTCACCTTTTGCATGAATTGGCCTCCTATGGATTAGCACCTGTCTTTGTCTATAAATGTATGACTTCCATGCTTTTTTCAATTATTATTTTCAAGTTATGTCTTCGGCTACAGGGTGGCACGGACAAACTTGTTTGTCCATGCCACCCTGTAACCCGCTTAAATAAAATAAAAATTCCTATACAGTAGATTTATTGATGAATCAAGGTCACAGCTTAACAAGAAATTTCCCGAGCGGATAAAATTCAGAAAGAAGTGATTCGTGTGCCAGTTACACCAGAGAACAAAATCATGATGCGTTTGTTTACGGCCTTCCACGGAGACCGTTTTTATAATAAAGCAACATTTTTTTACCGCTCATTGCTGGGCGAGAATGTGAAGGAAGCATAATGAATGTACTATTGATATACCCTGAGTTCCCGGATACATTTTGGAGTTTCAAACACGCACTTAAGTTCGTACGCAAAAAGGCCTCCTTTCCACCGCTGGGTCTTCTGACTGTCGCCGCTATGCTGCCGGCAGAGTGGTCAAAGCGCCTGGTTGATGTCAATGTGGCAAGGCTCACGGATGAGAATCTGGCATGGGCGGATTATGTGTTTATCAGCAGTATGGTAGTGCAAAGAACTTCGGCGCAACACATCATTGCACGTTGCAAGAAAGCTGGCGTCAAGGTGATTGCCGGCGGGCCTTTATTCACGAGCGAGCACGAGCAATTTAAGGATGTCGATCATTTCGTACTTAATGAGGCAGAGCTAACCCTGCCACCCTTTTTGGAAGATCTAAGTAATAATTGTGCCAAGCGTGTATACAGCACATCCTGTTTTGCTGATATTCGCGAGACACCGGCACCTCTTTGGGAGCTGGCCAACCTGAAACAATATGCCTCGATGAGTATACAATACTCGCGGGGTTGTCCATACCACTGCGAGTTTTGCAATGTAACGGCCTTGTTTGGGCGAAGTCCGCGCACCAAAACTACGGAGCAAGTTATTGCTGAGGTGGACAGTTTCTATCGCCTGGGGTGGCGCGGACCGGTGTTCTTCGTAGATGATAATCTCATCGGAAACAAAAAAAGACTCAAGGACGAATTGCTTCCCGCTTTAATCAAATGGCAAAGCGAACATGTGCCGATACCGTTTAACGCGGAAGTCTCCATCAACCTGTCCGATGATGAACCTCTGATGCAAATGATGTCCGAAGCGGGCTTTGATACGGTTTTCGTCGGAATTGAAACGCCGGATGCTGATGGCCTGGCAGAATGTAACAAAAAGCAGAACAAGAACCGCAACCTCGTTGAAGACGTAAGGCGTATTCAGCGGGCGGGACTGCAGGTACAAGCAGGCTTTATCGTGGGCTTTGACAGCGACACGCCATCCATTTTCCAGCGGCAAATTGATTTTATCCAGAAAAGCGGAATTGTGTCGGCAATGATTGGTCTGCTTCAGGCCCCGGCGGGGACAAAGTTATATGAACGTCTGAAGCAAGAAGGACGATTGCTTGGACAGATGTCAGGGGATAATGTAGATGGCACAACAAATATAATTCCTACTATGGATGCCGATATTTTGAGGGATGGATATAAAAGGATTTTGAGACACATTTATTCTCCTGAAAGCTATTATCAGCGTATAAAGACCTTCTTCCGGGAATATAAGGCGCCTAAGATTAAAGTTCGATTTACATTTAATCATATACTGGCCTTATTTCGTGCCATCTATCATCTTGGTATTGTTGGTAATGGGCGCATCCAGTTTTGGAAACTCTTGCTATGGACGTCCTTTCATCGTCGTGAATTATTACCACTATCTGTTACCCTTGCAGTTTATGGATACCATTTCCGCAAAGTCAGTAAATTACACGTCCTTTGATCCTAAAAGGTTCGACCTGATTCGGGGATGTAGAATGAATGCAAAAAGAAAGTAGACATTGCGAGCGAAGCAAAGCAATTCAGGTGCCGGGGATTGCTCCGGACTGTCGCCCTGGCAATGACACTTGCATGTATACGTATCCGTTATGTTTATCATCGATCGCCTGGTACGATTTATATCGGATTTGTGTTGATTTGAAAGCCGATTACCTTGATGACAGGTACGATATCTGCCACGTTGGCTTCATAACCCCCATACATCACACTGATGAACATAGGAAAGAATGTCTTTTCCGTGAGATAAAACCAAAAATCAAAAACCTTGATCCAAACACCGCCATAAAACGCATCTTCGGCTCACATTTTTATTGAGTTTGAAATCCCTTAACTTTAAATATCATTTGACTTATCCACTACTTTTGATTACATTAGCGTAGCGTTTATCCCATATTTTAATAAATACGTATTATTTTTTTAAGGCGGGAAATTAAGAACTCTTTGGATAGTTACGCAATTAGGGCAGAAGGACTTACAAAGGTTTATAAAGATTTCTGGAGACGCAAAAGTACCTCCGCCTTAACAAATCTTAACTTAACGATCGAGAGGGGAGAAATATTTGGATTACTTGGTCCTAATGGGTCGGGTAAAACAACCACGATAAAGTTATTTCTTGGCCTCCTCTTTCCCACCAGCGGCAAATCCTGGGTGTTGGGCTATCCTTCGGGTAATTTAGCGATTAAAAGGAATATTGGTTTTTTACCGGAGGAGTCGTATTTATATAAATTTCTCACCGCTGAGGAAATTCTCGATTTTTATGCAAAGCTCTTTGATATTGAAAAAAAAGAAAGAAAACGGAGGATTGATGCATTAATCCATGAGGTAAAGTTGGATCATGTTCGCAAACGGCCACTAAGTCAATACTCAAAGGGAATGTTGAGAAGAATAGGGCTTGCGCAAGCCTTGATCAATGATCCTGAGTTAGTAATATTGGATGAGCCGACGAGTGGTTTAGACCCCATGGGTAGCCGGCAGATGAAGGATCTTATTCTGGATTTTAAACGGCGGAAAAAAACCGTTGTTCTTTGTTCTCATTTATTAGCTGACGTGCAGGACATTTGTGACAGGATCGCCATCTTCAATAAGGGTGTTTTGCAAGTAACAGGAACCGTAAGAGAGCTATTATCCCAAAACGATGCTATCGAATTTGTGATCAAAAATCTTTTTAATGACGACATTGAGGCAGTAAAGGCTTTTATTGAGAGTAGGAAGGGAACTGTTTTGTCCATCAAACATCCGTCATCTACCTTGGAAGATTTATTTATAAGCATTATTCAACGTCGTTGACAGATAGCTCTTTACCCTGAAGTTCTGATGATTCGAACCATTGCTATCCATACACTTCGAGAATCATTTCGAAAGAAAACGCTCCACGTCCTGATTGGGCTCGGTATTCTTATTATGGCAATTTTGCCGGCTATCCCAACGACGGATGAGCCGGATGCAAGGATTAAAATGGCCATGGTCGTGTTCTTTCAGGTGGTAGTGCTCTTATGCATTACAGGAGTAATCCTTCTTTCTGCCACAGCATTACCGCATGAAATAGAGGACAAGACCGTCTACGGTATTTTATCAAAGCCTGTGTCACGGTTAAAACTTGTTGCGGGCAAAATAACAGGCTTCGTCCTGTTATCCGCGCTCCTTTTGGTAATTTTGAGTTTGTTCAATCTCGTTTCTATTCAATACCGTGCATCAAATGTACCGGAAGAATACCGTGGCATATTAAAGGCTAGGACGGAGTTTGCCGCATCGCATTTTTCTATTCAGGGCAAGTTGCACCATGCACGCCAGGGAATCGCATGGATTGCAGGGGGAAGGTCTGGGATTGCACTATGGAGTTTCTCTGATATTAAGAAAACCCATACGAATACTTCCGGTCTTGATGCAGAGTGTAATCTGAAACTCGAAAGTGATCGGGGGTTCATTGACACGATCCCCTTGATGATAACGGTAGAGGATGGAATTGCAGGTTGCGGAAAAACGGAAGTCAGATCCGCTCAGATCGATAAACCCTTTGTATTGAAAATAGATCCTGAACGTGTCCTGAAGAATGATACCCTGAATATTTCGATTTTTCCCATCCTTCCCACGGATTATATTGGCGCTACACAAATAGATGTTAAGGTATTTTCGACCCAAAAAGGTTTTGTGTCGAATTATGGAAAAGCCGTTATTATTACCTTTATGAAATTTTTGCTGATCATATCCATTGCGGTAATGGGATCGACCTATCTATCGGCTCCGGTGAGTATTGCAGCAGCGTTTGTTGTGTTCTTATGCGGGCATATACTAGAATTTATCAAAGACTTCTCCTTACTCATTCAAGATCATCATGCGCATGAACATGCCGTACCCGGTGTGCTGAAAACCCCCAATATTCTTCTGGTTTATGTGGATCACCTTATCAAAAAACCTTTGGAATGGATTTGCTTAATTTTACCAGACTTTAAAAGATTTGATGGCTTGAAATTTCTCTTAAAAGGCATCAACATCCCTTTAGAAACTGTTGTAGTTTCTTTTGGGTATGCTGTCGTATATGCCGGCATTTGCCTTTTTCTGTCCGCTATTATTTTAAAAAAAAGAGAGTTTTTCTAAACCTTGGGTCACCAAAAGAGGAACGTTTTTTTATTGCTTTTGCTGTGTGGTATCTTTTTGGTAAATGTATGGACTGCTTCTTTCCGCAATACATCGGGAGTCAGCAGGCCACGTTACGATCCAACGGAAAGCATTCCATTGCTTCTCATGGGAGGTTTTCGGGGAATTGCGGTAGATTTTCTCTGGGCAAGGGCCATTGCCCGGCACGAAGAAAAAAAATACTATGAACTTTTAACCGTGAACAATCTTATCGCCAAATTACAGCCGAATTTCCCCGCGGTTTGGGTTTTTCAGGCATGGAATATGGCATATAATATTGCCAGTGAATGGGATGCTCCGCAAAGCAAATGGAAATGGATATATTTGGGCTTAAACTTTGCAAAGAAAGGGGCTGTAAAGAATCCCGATAATGGAGACCTTTTCTTTGAGCTGGGGTATATGTATTTCCATTTATTTGATCAACGATTTTTCAAATATGCACCGTATTACCGTGAACAGTTAAAGAAAGAGGCGGGTGAAGACAATTACGAAGAGGCTCTTTATTGGTTACGGCAATCTCTTTTGCATACCCAGAAATTACGTAATGTTCTGGCAGTAGAAAGAACCATTTGCCATGTCTTATGGCATGCGGCATTATGTGCTGAAAGGGAAGAAAACCTTGACATAGCGCTTCAATATTGTGAGTCAGCCATGCAGGAATGGAAAAAATATTATACCAATCATCCGGAAGATGCCTCGACCAATGTCCCCGAGTTGATTCACATGATTGAGAAGAAAAAGGATTTTCTCCAAAGCGTGTCAAAAAAAGACACGTGGTAGGAGTTATGGATACCTTGTAACTTAACAGAAAAAGATATAATTAGAAAACAGAAAGGAGAATGATGTAAGCTGATGAATAGTTTTTTACATAAACCGATTTTTAAAAATACCAGGGTTAGCATTATCATGATACTGTTAATGTTAACAACCTTGGTCTGTGGAGTATCAAAGTCGGGATTATTATCCCGCAGCGCACATGCCCAAGGTACCGTAAAGAGTGACGAAAATAAACCTCAGTTTGATCTTGGAGAAACTACTCAAAAAGAAAGACCGTTGTTTGAACTGGAAGGTACGGCGGCCTACAAGAAAACGAACGAGCAAGCCCATGCCATACCCAAATTGTGGTGGATTGCACCGATTGGTGCACTGTTCGCCCTCTTTTATGCGAGGAAGTTTTACAAGGAAGTTATGAAGTCGCCCGATGGCAATGACAAAATGAAATTGATCGCCGGGCACGTCAGAGAAGGCGCCTATGCCTACCTGAAACAACAATACAAAGTTGTAAGTATATTCTTTATCGGCGCTTTTCTTGTTCTTCTTTTAATCTCCTTTGGATTGCATGCCCAATCGAAGGTTGTTCCTTTTGCTTTTCTATCCAGCGGTTTTTTATCGGGTCTTGCCGGTTTCCTGGGTATGAAGACCGCCACCAGCGCAAGTTCAAGGACCGCAGAAGGCGCACGAAAATCGCTGAACCAGGGTCTCCAGGTTGCATTTAGAAGCGGCGCTGTCATGGGACTTATCGTGGTTGGTATGGGACTACTTGATATTTCTTTATGGTTCTTTGTCTTCCGCAAATTTACCAACGTTTCGTTGCTTGACATGGCCATGATGCTGCCATGCTTTGGCATAGGCGCCAGTTCCCAGGCCTTGTTCGCCAGGGTAGGCGGCGGGATATTCACCAAAGCTGCCGACGTGGGAGCCGATTTGGTGGGTAAAGTAGAAGCAGGTATACCCGAAGATGACCCAAGGAACCCTGCCACCATTGCAGATAATGTAGGCGACAACGTCGGCGACGTAGCGGGAATGGGAGCAGATCTGTATGAATCCTATTATAACTCCATGCTGGCCTGTGCGGCGCTGGGTGTAACTGCTGGTCTCGGTATTGCCGGGATGGTTGTTCCTATGATTTTGGCAGGACTCGGCATCTTCCTCTCTATTATAGGAATTTACGCGGTTAAAACAAAGGAAGAGGCGTCCCAGAAAGAACTCCTGAAGGCGTTGGGAAAGGGAATTAACCTCAGTTCAATTCTGATTCTGATTTCATCCGCCGTAGTTATCAAGGTCATGCTGCCCCAAAATTTCGGCGTATGGGGCTCGATTGTGACCGGGTTAATAGCGGGTGTTATCATCGGCAAGGGTACAGAATACTACACCTCTTCCAATTATTCACCAACAAAGGGTATTGCCGGACAAGCAAAGACGGGCCCTGCAACAGTGATTATTGACGGTATCGCCACTGGCATGATGTCTACAATTATCCCCGTCATTACCATTTCTGCAGCAATCTTATTAAGCTATGCCTTTGCTGGCGGTTTTTCAAATATTTCACTTGGCCTTTACGGTATCGCCATTGCAGCAGTGGGTATGCTTTCCACCTTGGGATTGACCCTGGCAACGGATGCGTATGGACCCATTGCTGATAATGCCGGCGGTAATGCGGAAATGAGTGGTCTTGAGCCTTTTGTCAGAGAGAGGACAGATGCACTCGATGCATTAGGAAATACAACGGCAGCAACAGGAAAAGGTTTTGCAATCGGTTCTGCTGCGCTCACGGCCATGGCGCTGATTGCCTCCTTTGTCGAACAAATAAAGGTGGGACTGGAAAGATCAGGGGTCACGGTCATCCAAATTGCCGGCACATCAATGGATTTAGCCAGTGCAAAATTATCTGACCTCATGAATTACCTGGATGTTACCTTAATTAACCCAAAAGTACTTATCGGCTTATTTATTGGCGGTATGTCGTCGTTTGTCTTCAGTGCCATAACAATGAAGGCTGTAGGCCGTGCTGCAGGTAGCATGGTGGAAGAGGTAAGAAGACAATTCAGAGAAATCGCCGGAATCATGGAAGGAACGGGAAAACCCGATTATGCAGCCTGTGTGGCAATCAGTACGAAAGGAGCACAGCGTGAAATGTTTGTCCCTTCTCTCCTGGCCTTGCTGGTACCTATTGTTTCTGGCTTGATATTGGGTGTGGCCGGCGTGATAGGGTTATTGGCTGGAAGTTTAACGGTAGGCTTTCTGCTGGCAGTCTTTATGGCGAATGCTGGCGGGGCCTGGGACAATGCGAAAAAGTACATTGAAAGTGGAGCTGGAGGCGGAAAGGGCTCATCTGCGCACAAAGCGGCTGTTGTTGGTGATACAGTGGGAGATCCCTTTAAAGACACATCAGGTCCGTCCTTAAACATTCTGCTGAAACTTATGTCCATTGTGTCGGTTGTCTTTGCGGGAATTATCATTAAATTTTCACCCAAGATAGGCGCCTTTTTGCACCTTCCTTAGTAAAAAAAACAGGTCACAGAAAACGCAACGAGTTGCAGGTGTGGGGTGAACTGCCGTTCACCCCACACGGATGACTATGGTCAAGGTTTGAAAATACTCTTTTCAATGGGAGGTTCTTATGTCTGGTAATATGGTTACAGAACGGGATGACAGAATATGTCCTAACACAAATTGTCAATTTGATAATCATGCAAAAGGAGCAAATTTTTGTATTCTTTGCGGCACCCTTTTATACCATCGGTGTGAAAATTGTCTTGATGTGAACCCCAGATACGCGAGATTTTGTTACTATTGCGGAAGCAGTCTGTCAGAAATAAAACCCTCAGTGCAATATGAGGCAGATTTTGGTGAAAGTTTTGACACAAAACAGCGATAAGCGCCCCGGAGGGATAGATACCATAGATCCTAAAGAAGTTGCAATCCTTTGCGCTAAAACTGCAGATGATAAAAAGGCGTCAGATATTCTCATATTTGACGTGCAAGGGTTAACCTTTATTACGGATTTCCTCGTTATTTGCAGCGGTTTCAACAAACGACAATTACAGGGCATCGCAAAGGAAATAGAATTAAAACTGCATAGCTATGGTATCCATTGGATGGGTATGGAAGGGTATCAGGAAGCCAAATGGATACTCATGGACTATGGAGACGTCATTGTTCATCTTTTTGATAAAGAGATGCGTCATTTTTATGATTTGGAACTCTTATGGGGTGATGCACAGAAATTACCATGGAAGGCTGAAGGCTGATATTTAAAATGACGAGTATTTGGAATACGTATTCTTTGAATAGGTATTCTTTTGAGTACGGGTAGGACTTGCCAAGCCTGAAATACCTAATTTTTGCGCCCTTTTAATATTTTTAATCCTCCGGCTTTCCTCCCGGCGTTTTTTTTCTGAAGGTTTTTCGAAATAAGCAATACGTTTTGATTGATTAATAATGCCTTCTTTATCACACATCTTTTTAAATCTTCTTAATGCTTCCCGTATATTTTCGTCGGACGTTATTTGTATTTTTGCCATAAATAAGCTATTTTCCTTTCTTTAAGATGATATGAAAAATTGTTGTTTTCAAAAATCAAAGATAAATATTCTAACTTATATCATATTTTACGTCAAGGGAAAACTCCTTTTTCATTTTTTATATCGGTATGCCAGTAAAAAAAGCTATATCCAAATTGGTGAGTAGCCAGCATCTGACCGTGGAAGAAAGCCTGGCGGCGATGGCGCACATTATGGATGGGAATGCCACCGATGCACAGATCGCATCTTTTATTACTGCCCTACGTATGAAGGGTGAAACGGTAGAAGAGATTACCGGATGCACCATTGCTATGAGAAAAAGGGCGATAAAAATAGAGACAGGAAATGATATCGTGGTCGACACCTGCGGAACGGGTGGTGACGCCAGAAATACCTTCAACATTTCCACTGCTGCCGCTTTCGTTGTTGCAGGCGCCGGACTGAAGGTTGCCAAGCACGGCAATAAGGCGTTTTCCAGCCAATGTGGAAGCGCAGACGTCTTGATGCGATTAGGAATTAATCTTGAGGCCGATGCAAAAACGGTGGAAAAATGTCTTGCCGTCGTCAACATCGGGTTTCTTTTCGCGCCACTTTTGCATCAGGCAATGAAGTACGCCCTTGGTCCTCGAAAAGAGATTGGGATTCGTACGATATTCAATATCATTGGCCCTTTAGCAAACCCTGCCGGGGCCACCCATCGCGTCCTTGGGGTATACAGTGAGCACATGACGCTTATCATGGCAGAGGCGCTAAAAATGCTGGGAGATAAACACGCATTTGTTGTACATGGATTAGACGGTCTGGACGAGATAACTACAACGAATAAAACAAAGATTTGTGAGCTCGTTGGGGGTACGATAAGAAGTTATTATTTTAATCCGGAAGAATTTGGCATAAATAAATCGAAGCTATCGGATTTAACCGTTAATACTGCCGAAGAAAGCGCTACAGCAATCAGAGAAATACTGGAAGGTATTCACAGTCCTAAAAGGGATATAGTGCTCGTAAACGCAGCCGCAGCAATTATTGCAGGAGGATTGGCAAACGATTTTGCCGAAGGAATAGAAATTGCCTCACGGTCTATTGACACGGGCAATGCAAAAAGTGCACTAAAGAAGTTAATCGAAATCAGTTGGCAATCGACGGATTAAATAATAGTGTTTTAAGACAGGCAAGAAAAATTCATTCATCGTTTTTTTTGAATGGCATTTTTTATAATGTAATAAGAATTCATTTACTTCCGGATATTTTGAAGGCATGTTATCACCAACTAGGTTCCTGCAATTTATGTCTGTGGCTACCCGGTGGCACGGATAAACTCGTTTATCCATGCTTGTTTGAATTCACACATTGGTATAAATGACAAAACATGGACAAACAGAGTTTGTCTATGCCACACTGAGATAATACTTCAGTATTTGAAGCTGAAAGAATACGACAGGTGACCATCGATATCACACAGACAACGGCTCTTCCTCCTTTACATCCCTTGTAACTTTACTATCAAGGTAGGAATTCCCACAAGGGTTATCATTCTGGCTATATTGAAACCGGTATATAAAAGAGAAAGTTCTGCTCTCATGGGGTAATCCTTCTTCCATAACCGCGATGAAGTACAAACGCCAAAATGAGGACATCTCTGGCAGTCTTTGCCGTTTGCCTTATAACTCATTTCACGGCGCTTAGAAGAATAATACGGCGGTCTCTTTCCTTCAGGACAAACCTATTCGTCTTGGGACGAATCATAACGGAATCGCTCTTTGTTAAACGGCTTTACGGGATGAATGCCATTCTCCTTTTGCGCTTGTTTTTGTGTAGGCTTGACGACCGTGACATCTTCCGGTATCTGCTTTAAATCTTCAAAGCTAAAATATCCAGAGTCGCTACAAACTACTCTGGGTTTATCTCCTATGACCGCACAGGCTTGTTTGTGCTGATGGTGAAACGGTCTATGTTCTTTGAAATCTTTTCAAGATACTCTTCACACGTTTTATCCGTCCAGGTATTCCTGATAGAAGCATTTGCCCGAAATTTACTGCCATCTATAAATAAGGTGTTCCCCTCAACAAGATCGAGTTTTATACACAGTCTTACACTTTGTTTGAGGACGTTTTTATAACTTCTTTCTATTCACTGCGAAATCGGGCTATTGTCCGATAATCAGGTTTTAACCCAGACACAAGCCAGATAAACGATAGATTGTGATGGCAAGCCCTTTCTAACCTTCGGGAACTACGGTTACCATAGGAATAACCGTAAATAATGAGCTTTAACATCGCTCTGGGATACTATTCATGGGCTCCTGCCTTGGTGGGTTGAATAGGAATCCCTAATTCTTCCAGATTAAGGGCATCTACAAATGCATCATATACTCTTACGGGATCTTCAGAGCCAATGGATTCATCTATTGTGTGAGGGAAATAGGAGATTATACCATATATGAGACTTGTTTCATTAATAAATGCTGTATATAGATACACTTTTTCCATTTGAACCAGTCTGTTCGACTTCCAGACAATCCCCATGAAGCTCTACCCCAAAGCCGTTCAAAATGGTATTCAGCTCATTTTTTCGACGTTCGGTGTTAAATTCAAGGCCGCTTATTTCCAAATCCCGAATTATGTAACCGTCATCGGTAAGGAGGAACCCGGAAGGGGTTGTCTTTATATATATCTATAAATAATCATTACGTCTATCAACGAAAGGAGTCGTAAGTTCACAGAACTCGCCGACTTTTTTCACTATTACTTTTTCCTTAAGCCAGCGCGTATAAGTTTCGACAAGTTGATAGCAATCCAAAACACTCATATGAATACGAAAATACTTTCCACAAAAATCAGCCTTCATTAAACCATAGCCGACATTAAATTTTTGGCATTGAACAACACACATCTGCGTGCGAACACGCACAGGCAGGAATGAGGGCGTTTACCAATCATCTGTAACACCTTAGCTCTGTCATTTTGCCTATTTGATTTTTTAAATGACACAGCTAAGGTGTTATTTATCAAGGATTTTCGTTCTTATCTGTAACAAATAGCTTTATCATTATAATTATTGTTTTAATCTCCAAAAGGCCTTTTTATCACCTTTAACTATTCTTGGGTTACCTATCAATTCTATCTTTCCGCCATCTTTTAATTCCCTCAAGTACCTATTGATTGTATATCTTGGAATATCTCTCAATGCTTCTACAAAATCTTCAATGTAGCCCTTTTTGTAATTTTTTAAGTGTTCTATAATCAATAATTTATTTGCCTCTTTATCTAGTCCTTTTCTGCGGGTATATTCGCCTTTTTTACCAAAGTGCTCATAGTATCTTTTTGATAAAATAAACTTTGTTCCACGCCCTCTTCCTACCTTTTCAACAAAACCGTTTTCCAAAAATCTTTTTAGTTCGTGCCAGCGTTGTCCGGTTAGAAATTTGCTGGTCTTATTTTATTGTTCTCACGATGTCATTCCCGCATGTTTTTAGCGGGAATCTAGAAAGAACAAGGCTCACTGGATACCCGATAAAAGCATTCGGGTATGACAAAAACTGTACACGCAAATTTCTAACCGGACAACGCTGAGTTCGTGCGTTCTTTCACTAATTATTTCACCATTTTTTATTTTTTCCAGAACGATTAAATCGGTTACCGAAAAGTAAATCCGTGTTTCGTTAGAAATACGTTCCAAATATTTTACAAACTTTTTATCCCTAACAACCGCATCAATTACTAGCTTTACGCAAAAATCTGTTGATCCGTTATAATCCGGAATTCCTTTACCTCGATTCTAACTTTTCGGCTCAGCTTCTGAGAACTCAATATATCCACCTTCAACCTTTCAACATCTTTAAAAACTGTAGTGCCAACGATTTGTTTTTCATTGTTAACACCAAGTACAAGGTTGCCTCCACCTTCGTTAGCAAATGCGGAAATGTATTTCAGCAGATCGTCAAAATGAAAATTATTTTGGACGCTTTTAAATTCGACATGCTCATTTTCTTTGCTTTGCAAAAGCTTTTGAAGATTAGTCATAACGGATAAACTTCTCTCTCCAAATATCAGCAATAACTCGCTCGATGCGCATTTCTGTATCTTGTCACAAAAGCCGCACTCCTTCCAATGCCGCCAATCCTGGAACAAGTTTTTGTAACAGGAGCGCTGACCCTATTTACCCGAACTAAATAAGTCAACTGCCTGTAACCCTGTGCTTTCTTGAGACGTAAGATGCAAATTGCTAAAAAATGATCTATAAACCACTATGCCAGTTCCTAACCCTGCCCTTTAGACCGCAGAAGCGATCTTTTCGGATTGGACGATTCCTATTTATTCGTCCCGCTTTTCGTGGGACTCAGAGTTTCACGCTGTTTAGCAGTAATTTTGTTAATTAAATTCTTATCATTTACTACAAAAGCAACACTGTACTTTGCTCTCGTAACAGCGACATACAATTTGGATTTATCTCCAGCTTTTGTTATGTCTTCAGTTTTTAAATATTCAAGCATTGGCTTTGTGGGAAAAATCAATACTCTACTATAAGTTCTTCCTTTAGATACCCCGATATTAATTGCGTCAAAACCTAAAGTGTCTGTTTTCTTATTGTATCTAAGTATTACTGGGTTATGAGTGCTAATATAGATACTGACATTCTCGTTTGGGATATAAAAAATTCCGTCATGTTTTGTTGAACTTGCATTTTTAGAAACAGTTTTCGGCAAATCAGGAAATAACTTGTCAGCAAAATCACATATATGTTGATTACATCTATGGCAATCATTTATTTCTTCGATTTTTATTTTCTGCTCACGCTCTTTTTGCTTTAGCCATGAATAAATATTGCTTCTCCTATGTTGCCTATTTTTTTGTGCGTTATTGGTGCTAAAAGTTGCTTGTCTTGGATCGCCAACCGCAATAATATAAATACTTGAATTGAAAAATATTTCCAGCAAATTCAAATCATAACCAGCGAAATCCTGCAATTCATCGATAAAGATATACTCGTAAATCTTTTGGAGTCTTTTTGAAATTAAACTTTTAGTTTTTTTGTCACACTCGTAAACAAACTCCGCAACTTTATTACTATATATGTTATTTGACGAAGTTAAGTAATTATCTTTTCTATGATAAGCAGAACTTTTTGTTTGAAAAGATATTGATTGTATTCTTTTTTGATCGTTCATGTGATTTTGATATGGTCGCACACCTTCTTGTAACAAAAAACTAAACCATGACTGAACAGTGATATTGGCTGGAATACAACCATTTTTTTCAAAAAAATATGCCTTAATCTGGTCTAAATTTTCATTTGTATAAGTAGTAACCAGCACCCTTTGTCCTTTCAATTTGAGTGCTTCTTCAATAATATAAGTTGTTTTACCAGACCCGGCTGAAGCAACAATAATCTTATTTTTATTCGATAGAATCTGTGACATATTGAGGGAATTTAATGTCTTCTTTAGCTTCAAAAATTTTTAAAGCACACTCTGTTTTATTATTTTCCATATATTTCTTCAAAGATTCTTGATCTTTGTGTAATGTCCCAAAGATTTTGTTTAAAAATTTAAGACTATTACAAGCGACAATTTGAGGTTCCATTGTAGGGAGTAAATTATTATCTGATCTGCAAATTTTGATATTAGAGAATAATTTGAAATCTTTATATTTTTCATCTACTTTGTTTGCATAATCGCCATCGTTATCAGTTACCACAACCACATCTTTTTTTAGTTCCTTAGCAATATCAAGAAATCTAGAAAACGATAATCCTCGAATGTTTATGACATCAACTCCATCTTCGATAGGCAATTTATTATATTTTTGTAAAAAGGCTTTTTGCACAATCAGTTCATCTGATGGACCCTCTACTAAAATTGCCTTTTTAGCAAGAACAAGCCGGAGCGTATCATAACCGGATAATTTCTTGAAGTAATTTTGAGTATCGGGAGGCAAACATTTTAAGGTTGTTGTTTTATTATCGTGAAGTAAAATAAGATGTTCAAGCCCAAGCTTATTAAGAACATAAGCACTATGAGTTGTAATGATTATTTGCTTTTTCGCACATTTTTCTCTTATTTTTGAAACTAACGTGTTCATTGAAGAAAAAGATAAGTGGTTCTCTGGTTCTTCAATAAGAATTATATTTGACTCGTCAGCTTTACGTTCAAGCGCAAGCATTATTTTAAGAGCATTTTGTTCACCCTTACCAATAAGTTGAAATGGTAAGTCGTCAAGATGTGGTACTAAGTTAGTTTCCCAGTTTGATTTCTGAGAAATATCAATTGAAATAGAAAGGTTCTTATCAGTAATAGCACCCTTTTTACTTGTCAATTTATCATTAATCCCTTTAATAGACTTCTCTTGGGCAAAGGTTTCTTTCAATTTTCTGTATGCAATATTCAGGTCAACCCGTTCTTTTGTATCAAGCTCCGTTTTAATAATATCTTGAAGGTAATAGTCAGTACCGCTTTGCAATCGAATCGTTGTAGCATCAATATATGATAATCGGATGTGTAAACTTCTTGAAGTAATTGCATTATTCGCAAAAGAATACCATTGAACTTTGTAATATTCTGCCGGAATTAATTTTGTTTCAGATAGCTCTTTAGTAAGATTTTCATATTCTTCCTTATAGTCTTCGTCGAAGACGATTTCTATTTTTATACCAATGCAATTTTCTTTTTTTGAATTCATGCTTCCTCGTAATGATTCCAGTTCTGGATCATCATCAAGATAAAGCTCGATAATAATTTCTGGCAATTGTGCCGGTTTATCGCCTTTTAAAGATTTCAGATATTCATCAACACATTTCCTATTAAACAAATAGGGTGTTAGTTCATATTCAATCAATCTGCCGTTGAGTCTTTTTGTTAATGCAAGATTTATAGCTTCAAGAATGGTAGATTTTCCGACTTCATTATCACCAACAAGGATATTGAAAACATTGTTCAACTCTAAGTCAAACTTATCAAAAATCTTGTAGTTTTGAATGAATATCTTTTTTATCATAATTGATTTACTTTCCCCACACTTCCGTTAAAATTTCCTCAACTTTTTTTTGGGCTTCTTCTTTGAGTAGTCGCACACCCTCCAAAGCCTGCATTTGGCGGTCAAGTTTTTCTACAATTTGGCACTGAGTTTTGATGGGGTAATAATCAATTATAGTTTGGGCTAATTCTTCTGCATTGATATTTGCTTGACCACCGGCAGGCTTTGCAGTATTTGAAAAATATTTTTTGTACTTATTCTTCGCAAACAAATATCTTAAATAATAAGGCGACAATTGGTCATTAAATCTTAACCTGATAAGATATCCAGCCCAAGTTCCAGAAAAACCAAAGTTAATCACACCTGATTTACCAACCAAATCAATACTGTTCGTCCTGTTGAAAAGAAAATCTCCGTTTTTTAATTTCCTTTCTTCTTTTATTTCTTCATTGATGTATTTAAGGTCGTCTAAAAACCAATTACCTTTTGAGTCAAGGTTATTCATTCTCAAGACTGGATATTTCCCCTCATTATTAAGCGCCGATGAAATTCCATATAGGGAATCAACAATAAAGTCTTTTAATGGCTTCTTTACTTGTGATTCTTGAATTTCAGGTTCCCAACTATCGAGAATTCTCTCTGCACCCTCAATAATCTGTTTTTGCCTTTCGATTTTTTCGACAATTTCTTTTTGGACTTCCAATGGCGGAAGGGGAATTTTGAATTTTGATAAAAATTCAGAACCAGCCTCATTTTTAATACCACCTGCTTTTTCTATATTTACTATCTCTAAAAATTTTCCTGAACGCATCACTAAAACTAAATATCCTGAATTTACTTCAGTTTGGTTTATTTCATACACCTGATAATGCGTAGAGCATACTAAATCCGCTTGGCTTAAAGCGATTGCGCCTTGATGAACATTAATTTTAGAAGTGATTAAATCCCCTTTATTTGCTTTGTATAAATCCATTCCAGTTTCTCTTGTCTCACGCAAATAAATCTGACCATCACTAAAAGAAATTTTATCAATTATTTCATAATCTCCCTGGTATTCATCTTTCTTAATCTTTTCGTATTTTGGACTAATAAGTTTTCCTAATTCAGCCAGAGGATATTGAAAACCTCTTCTGAGAATTGTCCCCAATTTCATCAATTGCTCATCTTTTTCTAAAACTTGCTTATCTACTTTACTCAAATACTCCCTTGCAATATCCATTTGCAGGGCGTTTTTGGGGTCAAATGAGGCAAGGATTTGTAAGGTGGTTTTGAGATCGGAGGTTTTGAGTTCCTGATATCTTTTCTCTATGCTTGAGCCTTGAGATTCTTCGCTTCGCTTAGATTACTGCGGTAATTTTGCAGGTTAAAATGATACGAATTGGCTTTTTCAATGGCTTTGGCAATTTCGTTGTCAATCTGAGATTCTACTACATTATCAAACTGCCAGAGTTTTTCGTTATACATAGCCTTGCTCAATGTACCTTTGGCAAGTTTTCCATCAAGACTGGTGAGGAGCTTTTCGCGTTTGGCTTTGTTCTTCTGCGTAAACCTTTCTTTAACTTCTTTTTTAATACGCTCCGCAACACGCGGATCAAGCGTTTCAATCCATTCTTTGGGAATACAAAAACTATGCTTTGTGTCTTTTGGTTTTTTACCCTGCTTAATCTCCTTGAAAATCTCTAAGAGTTGAGGAATCTGGCTTCCCTCAATCGGTTTGCGGTTCGTTCCCATCGAGAAACCGTCATTTTCTATCTTGTAATACCAGATAAAACTTGTCCCGGCAGGCTGTAAGCCGGGATCAGCCGGTTGACCTTTTTCAAAATACAGGATTGAGGTCTTGGCGCCTTGACCGCCCTTCGATACAAATACGCCTTGCGGAAGGCTGATGATAGCCCGCAAGTTCGCCTCGTTTAACAATAGTTTTCTCAGGGCGCAGGCGCTATTCTGCCCCCATGTTAAGAACCCTTCTGACACAACCACAGCGCATCGGCCACCTTGCCTCAAAAGATCAAACATGAGTTTTACAAAGAGGATCGTGGTTTCTGATTCTTTGGAGTATTCTTCCCATACATTTGGATACGCCGGCTGGTCGCGTTCCGCGCCAAATGGCGGATTGGCAATTACTACGCTTTTACTACCGGCATCGCTTGAGGGATCGTACATTTTCAGGCTGTCCCCCTGGGCGATATTGTGCGGATTGAGTCCGCGGATATACATATTCACTGCCGCCATCTTTCTGATACGGCCTTGATATTCAATACCACCAATACCTACGCGGTAAAATTGATTTGCAATATGCTCAGGTGGAAACCGTCTTGTTTTTCTTGCCTTCTCAATAACATATTCGTAGGCGTTAAAAAGAAATCCGGATGTACCGCAGGCAGGGTCAAAAATAATATCCGTAAAATCGGGGTCAACCATCTCCACCATCATTTTGCGGATATGGTCTGGCGTTCTATAGAGTCCCAAATCTTTTGTACCCCCGGTTTCCGATAACGCCGATTCGATGGCGTCTCCCAAAAGATCAGTTTTCAAAACCCGTTGTTCTTCAATCTCGTTCACCAGTCCGATAACTTCTGCAATCACACCGCCTTTGACATTGTTGGTAAAGTTTGAGTTGGCAAATACTTCCTCCATAAGGACAAGCTGATCCTGCATCTTGGTTGGCATATTACCGCTTATTACTTGTCTGGCTTTGGTAAGAATAGAAGCGTAGAATGGAAAAATGTTTTTGTTCAGTTCTGATAGTATCTGATCGCCCGTGAGAGAAAGCAGGTGGGAAAAGAGAAGGCGATAGTTTTCACCTTCAAAAAGTTTTCTCAAGGGAGTAAACGTTTCATCCTGCTTGAGTTTAGCTTCAAAAATACGAAGCAGGAGAAGTTCAATAATATACTCCACGCGTTCAACCGGAGTGCCGGCCGGGCGCAGCTTATTATGCAAACGCTTTAAGATATTGTTTGTTTCGTTATCGGCGTAATGAACGGTTGATCTTCCCATAGTCTAAACCTTAAATTAGGTCTTCGGCGATTTTTATAATAAGGTAAAACCCACCCCTGAATCCCCTCCCAGGAGGGGACTTTTCTAATCCCCTCTCGAGAGGGGGTTGGGGGTGTGTAAGGCAGCAGCAGAAAGTTTGAAAATTTCTATACCTTAAAAACAGTTTGCAACTCCTCAAATACTTGCGGCAGGCGGTTATCAAACCTTTGATTGACTTCCTGATAATCTGCCCCAATTATGCGCATATAAACAGGATTATCAAATATCTCCTGTGCAGTGATCCGCCTTTTTTGAACAATGTTTTCTGCGAAAATGTCTTTTATATCCTGCAGAATATGTATTTGATCGTCGTTAAAGCTATACGTCTTCAAATATGAATCAAATCCCCGCTCGATACGCTCCTTCGGAGTGGGTATTTTCTTAATCTTCAAGGCATGCAGGAAAAAATCCCAAATGGAGCCCTGTTTAAAATCATACACTTTCCGGAGTTGTCCTTCATCAAGATATACTTCAGGCTTTTTTGCCCAATCCTTAATTGTTTCCACATCATCTGCGCTCGGTTCATACTCTTTGTCTTTCTCTGCCTTTTTCTTGATTTCAAGAATCTCTGGTTTGTCGGCCTTTTCCAGCTCTTCCTCAAACAAAGTCCGGGCTTTTTCAATGGGGATATTGTCAATTACCTGTATCTTATCGCCATGCAGATATACACGCTGGATAAGATGTGCGGGGTCTGGATTGTCGATGATAAACCATTCGCCTTTGGGTTCATATATTCCACCATCCCCACCGCCTTTTCCATCAACGACCTTTATATTCGGTTTTGGCGTTCCTTTGCCATTATCTTCCATAGCGGCGCACAGGCCGACAAAGTCTAGTACTTTAAAACTGAATTTACCTGTCTTTGGATCAAGCCGCGTACCGCGACCAAGCATTTGAACATATTTGCTGACGGATTTAGTCAGCGCGGCAAAAGAAATATACCGAACGCAGGGGATATCCACGCCAGTACCCATGATATCAACCGAAACTGCTATAAACGGCTTGTGATTAATGTCCTTAAACCACTTTTTGAAGGTTGCATTGAGGTCATTGTTATCGGAAATAATTGCCTCTGCATAGCGCGGGCTGGCTTCGTCACCAAGGGTGGCAAAAACTTTGTTGAGCGCTTTGGTGAGCATGGTACAGTGAGCTTGACTGACACCAAACAAAAGAACTTTTTCGCCGTATTCGGTATGGGCTTTTATTTCTTCGGCAATGCGCAGACATCTGTCTTCGGAAATATATTTGCGCTCTAATTGCTCAAGCATCAGTTTTTTCTGTTGATCCAGTTCAATCCTTCTTCTTTCATCAGGATCAAGGACATAGCTAAATTCAACACCCTTTTCGCGCGCTAATTTGGTAAGTTCGGTTTCAATTGATAAAACCTGATAGGGAGCCAAAAATCCTTCGTCAATTCCTCTCGTCAGGTCGAATTGATAGTCCGGCTCTCCGGTTTCGCACCCAAAGAGCTTGTATGTATCCAATATGGCAAGGTCTTCTTCCGAAATGTCTTTTCCTTTTGCCGCGATTGCCTTCCGTGGGGTGGCGGTTAGTCCGACACGCGGGCAAAGAAAATGATCAAAGATGAGCTTTCTATTGATATTGATAGACCTGTGGCATTCATCCACAATGGCCAAGTCATAAAAAGAGCTTGGAACGTTTTGGTAGATATTTTCCAGCGTGTCTATTACTACGATGTGAATTTGCGCGTTTTTGTATTGGCGATAGTTTGACGAAGTAATTCGCACTGCCGAAAACTCTTTACTAATGAGAGAAAAACCATCATTAAGCGCCTGGTCTGCAAGCATAATGCGGTCAACCACAAAAAGCACTCGTTTCGCCATGTTGTACTCAAGGAGCGCTTTGACAAAGGCAACCATTGTTCGGGTTTTTCCAAGACCCGTTGCCATATGAACCAGCATTTTTTGCTTGCCTTCCCTGTATTTCGACAAAAGTGTTTCAATGCACTCGATTTGATAATATGTTTCTTTTCTACAACTTGGATTAATACCGCCTGCAATTGTTTTATCAATGAATACTTCCCGATTAAGGTTTATTTTTTTTGCCTGCTCGATTTTTAAGCGCATTTCTTCAAGCGACATGAAGCCATTGACTTGCCGAAATTCGCCCGACTCGAGGCCCTTCCATTCGGTGTCGTAAAAGAGAGTCCTTTCGGGTGAACAGGCATATAAAAAACGGGGTTTTAAAACTGCTGCGTAAAGTGTGCGGAGTTTGGTAAGCGCTTTTTTCTCGTCCTCAAACTTGTTCTCAAATACAGCAAGAATGTTGCCGCTGAGGTCTGTCAGGGTAATATCTGGCCTGATGCTTTTTTTACCTTCAAATAATTTTTGCTGTTCTGGCGTTAAACTGTACTCTTGCTGATACAGCAGAGTATCTCCCGGCTTCCAACCAGCCTTTTTCAAGTCTTCAATTATTTTTAGATCGGTATCTGTTGCTTCGTTGATTTTTGCCATTTTGTCCTTTGATTAAATCATCTGCATTATGCTTAACCAACTGAGGGACGTATTCCTTTCTGAGACTACCTTTATATAAAAAATTTTTCCGGGTATAAACATTTTACATTTTTTCAAGGTATATTATGAAAACCGCTATTTCAACAGAAAATTCGTTTGAGAAAAAACCCTATTTGCGAATGATTATCTTCTTGCCCCAATATTCTACGATATATCATCATCGGCGGTGATTTGATGACAAGTTTACCATTCAAGACTGCCGAAAACAATGAATCAAGTATTTTAGGAATGCAATGGAAACCCTGTTCTTCTGTCAATTGGATTTGAGTATGCACCATATTAGCCTCTGCGGTCGGTTACGGGTCTGGAATGCATTTCCGCTGAAAGGGATTTTCTCCCCTCTGACATTGTACACTCTCAGGCGCAGTAGGGGCAGGTTTCAAACCTGCCCCTACTGCATTTAATACCCGGTTTTCATGGGAACTTTTCAAAAAAATTAAATTGTTATCCTTCTTTTAAATCAGTTGCAAAATTTAGGGGTTTTAATTTCCTGCTACATCTCCATCGGTCTTTTTTCCATTGCACGAGATCTCTTCTTTATCCATCTCCTATGAGTTATTATATGCCATAAAAAACCGGCAACAATGGCGCCAGTTGTATCTGCTACCCAGTCAAGGATGTCTACGGAACGGTTCGGGGTAAAGAATTGGTGAAACTCATCTGATGCACCATAGAGAGATGTGATCCCAATTGCCAGGATAGTTTTAGATATCCATTTGCTTCGTATCGTGAAGGAAGAAAGCGTCCAGCAGAGCATGAAGCATAACAGTCCAAATACAAAAAAATGAATGAGTTTGTCACTGTGTGATGGGAGGGAAACAGAAGATGTGTCTGTAGAAGATTCGTAGTATATTAAAGAGGCATAAGCTACCGTTAAGATACCTTTATAAATCCAATGCACTCTAATCCTGATGTTCATTCGTTCCGATTTCTTTGAAGATACGAACCCAGTATTGTGTCTCATCCACAGAAGGGCCCTGGTATTTGCAATGCGGCTCATTTCCGTGCGGCGGTGGCGTCTTTTTCCTCTTTATCTTTGGCATATCTGCCTTCATTACATAGGATTTTAGCTCTTCATCGGGAACGTCTTTAAAAATATCCTTCCAATATTGTGCATCACTTTCCGATGGACCTTTCTGCTTACTTTCCGGTTCATCAGAAATATTTTTTTTGCTCGTTAAAATTTCCAGGATTTCCCGGTACATGGCTTTTGGTTCGATAACATGACAACCACATTTCCTGACATGTCGTTTTATTTCATTGTCATAGGTTACGATGTGGACATCCGCTGGATTTTGACAAATGCTGGTAATATTTTTTATTTCAGTATCTGCACTTGTGCCTGCCCTTGAATAAATTACGGTAACACCCGAATACATTTGTTTTTTTGGTAACGCAGCCTGGGTGTAATTACCGTCAAATACCACCGTGATATCGTAGTGCTTTATTTGTTTGTATTTTGAAAAGAGGGATATTACGTGATCCCGCACAGGTTCAATACGGTTTGTTCCCACAAGCTTTTCCAAGGCAGGTACTGTAAATACAAAGTTATAGCCGTCTATGATAATTAACATGCGATTTTACCATTATCAACGATCACCTTTCCACCAACAATGGTGGAAACAACCTGTCCCCTTAATTTCCATCCCTGAAAAGGACAGTTCCTGGACTTTGACTCGAATTTTCCCGCTTCAACGGTCCATTCTTTATCCATATCAATGATGGCAATGTCTGCTGGCATACCCACTGCCAGACTGCCTCCGGGAACATTGAATATCCGGGCAGGATTCGTGGACATTTTCCGAACAACCTCTTTCAACGATAAAATGCCAGGATGTACTAGTTTTGTGAGAATAACGCCAAGTGCATTTTCAAGTCCAATAAGACCCGAAGCGCCTCTTTTTATATCATCCTGGGTATGCGGTGCATGGTCGGTAGCAATAACATCAACTACACCATTTAATAAACTTTTCAGCAGCGCCTCTCTATCTTCTCTGGTACGCAAAGGGGGATTAGTTTTCGGCACATTTCCGTTTGCATCCCTGAAAGTTTCGTCCAGAAGTAAATGATGTGGTGTAACCTCACAGGAGATCTTTGCAATATTTCTTTCCTTTGCCTGTTTAATTGCCTCAAGGGTGCTCTTCAGACTCACATGCGAAACATGCAGCCATCCTCGTGCCTGTTCCGTACATTTGATTTCTCTCAGGACAAAATCCGTTTCGTGGCAAAATGGTTTTCCGGGAAAGTGGGCAACCTGGGTATTTTCTTTCGCTTTCTCCAAAGAGATTTGAGAATCTTCACAATGCGGACTTATAACAAGCTTATTCCGCGATGCGAGCTCGCAAGCCTTTTTCATTAAGGGTTCATAAAACACGGGATTCCCGTCATCCGAGAGGGCGCGCACCCGTTTATCTGTTGCCAGTCTCTCAATATCTGTTAATTCTTCACCCAACAATCCCTTTGTAATGCATGCCTTCGTGTAGATATGTACCACACTTTTCTGATAAACCCTTTTCATGAAAGATTCCACCATTTCCAGTGAATCAATGGGAGGGGCGGTGTTTGGTTCACAGATCAGCGTGGTATAACCGCCTATCGCGGCGGCACGGGAACCCGTCTCGATTGTCTCCTTATGTTCCAGCCCTGGTTCCCGAAGATGTACATGGCAGTCAATTAAGCCCGGAATCACATATTTTGAGGTTGCATCGATAACCCTTGTACCGTTACTTACCTCAATATCCTTTGAAATTGTTTGTATCTTACCACCTTTGATCAGGATATCCACACGACCGTCGAGCCCGGTTGCAGGATCCACGACATGTCCGCCTTTTATTAATACTTCGCCATATACCATTTTACTACTCCAAAAAAAACCTTGATTCCTCCCTTTACAAAAGAAAGAGATTTGTGAAGTTTACAAGAAATCCCTTAAAGGGCACGGTTCACAGACTTTTTTGGGTTTACAGAATCTCTTTCCGATGTTCACCAGTAAGGCATGGTATTCGTTAAATAGTTTTACGTCCTTGGGAAGATTTTCTTCAAAGAAAGACTTCATCTCATCGTAGGCGCTTTCTTCGGAAACATAACCATGCCGTGAAAAAATCCTATGGGTATACGCATCTACAACGAAGGTGGGCATATTTCCTGCATACAGCAAAATAGAGTCTGCCGTCTCTGGCCCGATACCTTTCACAGAAAGCAACTCACCCCGAAGCGTTTCCAAATCCTGGGCAAACATTCTGGAGAGATTGCCTTCATGTCTCGAAAATAGCCAATGGATAAATGCCTTGACACGTTTTGCCTTGACGTTAAAAAAACCGGAGGGACGGATAAGCTGCGCCAACTCAGGTATCGTTAATTCGTAAATTCCGTTGGGAGTAAGTTTTCCCGCAGCCTTAAGATTTTTGATAGCCTTTTCAACATTAGACCAGTTGGTATTCTGTGTTAATATGGCGCCAATGATAACTTCAAAAGGAGTTTCTCCCGGCCACCATTGTTGCGGCCCCAGGGAATCAAGCATCTTTCGATACATTTTTAATAGGGTTTTAGCCTTATTCATCTCCTTTACCAAGTTTTGTGAGAATACCCATCCTTAAAAGAGGCAACATGATTTCATGATGACCGGTAATCGCATATCCGTGCTGAGTTGGCCTTCTTAAAACATTGGTCTGAGGTCTATAGTGCTGAATCATATCCATGTTCACCGTAACAAAATTTTCAACCTTATACCCAAGATTCCTTGCGATGCAGATTGCTTTCAGGAAGACCTCCGGCATAATGACGGCTGAGCCCACATTGAGCCACACTCCTTCTTCTAATCTGGAGATCACGTTGGCAAGAATTCTAAAATCCATGTGGCTTGACTCGCCCAAATCCCTTCCCGACACATTCGGATGCATGTGTATGGTATCGGTTCCCATGGCGACGTGAACCGTGGTTGGTATATTAAGTCTTGCGCCCCATGCGAGCAGACTCAGGTCATTATAGGCATTCGCTTCTTCAATTATTTTATTACCCAGCGCATGCCCAAGTCCCTTGCCATCTTTTATCCCCAGCGCAGAAGCAGCCTGGAAAGCCTCTGCCGTCTCCTTTGCCATACCAAAACTGCCGTCTTTTAGACTAACTGCCACGTCCTCGGAGGTTGCCCCAATGAGCGAGACTTCATAATCATGAATTGCAGCAGCGCCATTCATGGCGAGGGCGGTTATGATACGACGGTTCATGAGATCGATAATGAGCGGGGACAAGCCGCACTTGATAACATGCGCGCCAAGCGCCATAACCACCTGGCATTTTTTCCGATATGCAAGAACTATCGCATCTATTACCTTCCGTAAATTTGCTGAAGCCAGAATTTCCGGCAGGGATTCAAAAAAGGCATACATTCCATCTGCAGGTAAGACGGGCTTGGCGAACAGGTTGATATTTGAAAGATTCTTTCGTTCTTTTATTGAATACGTCTTAATTTTGCAGAGATCCAGTGGTTTTAAAAGATCAATTTCATCCTCGCGTTGTCTTGTCATACCGGCATTTTCCTTGAAGGATATTCTTATGGCGCAAGAATTGCCTCAACGGGACATACCGTCACACAATTTCCACAATCCGTACAGGTCTCTGCGTTAATAATTCTCTTATCGCCGGATTCCGAAATCGCACTGACAGGACATTCACTTTCACATGCACCACAATTAATACATTCATCCGTAATTTTATGAGCCATTTATTTCTCCTTTCAATTCAGAATAGCATTGATCTTATTTTCAAAAATTTCATTACCCTTTACAATACGAATTTCCATCTTTAACGTCCATACAGGGACATCCCACGACACACGAACATTTTTTATTTTGACACGATCCTTTTGCGTAATCATAATTGCCTCCGACCCGACACGTTGTGCCTCTGCATTCAAAGTCTGCAATTCAGATGCGGTATAGATATGATGATCTGGAAACGCATGAAACCCCAGCACTTTTCCCCCTGCACCATCAATGCTCTTCCTGAATGATTCAGGATTGCCGATCGCACAAAACGCAAATACCCTTTTTCCCTGCAACACTTGAATATCGGCTGTTTCATGGTCCTTTAACGATTCTAACCAAAGGGGTTTGTGAACCGTTTCTACCACCGGAACATGCCCTGCAATTTCTCGCAGATGATCAATGATTGCTTGAATTTCACCCAGACCGCACTGATCCACATGTGTTAGCACAAACAGGTCTGCTCGTTTTAGTTCTTTCAAAGGTTCGCGTAACATACCACGGGGGACGATATGTCCCAAACCAAACGGATTCAGTGCATCAATAGTTACAATATCCATATCCCGTGCCAGACGGAGATGCTGAAAACCGTCATCCAATAATAAATATTGGGCATGAAGTTGCCTGATCGCATGAAGACCGCTTTTCGCTCTGTCCTTGTTTAACAGATGAGGGATATCCGGAATATTTTCCTGGAATACGAGATACTCATCATTGCATCTATTTTTGTTTAAAGAATCGCCTTCATGTTTTATGGCAGCAGTGTAACCTCTGCTGAGGATAACAACCTTTTTGTCTTTTTTTTGTAAATACCGTGCAACATACTCAACAACCGGCGTCTTGCCCGTTCCCCCCAGGGTAATATTTCCTACACTAATAACAGGAATAGGCAGACGAACGCTCCTGAGAACACCTTTTTTATAAAAAAAAATACGAGTTTTAACGACAAACCCGTATATCTTCGACAGATAATAAAGAGACTTCAACAACATTCTGTAATATATACCCGAAGTCTCCTCTTCTGTAACTTTAAAAAAAATTTTTCTTAAATAGTTATTAATAAATGCAAAAAAAGAAAAAATTCCTTCAGAAATCTTAACCTGCCCGGAACAGATTTTATTTCAACGGAACAGACCAATATGCCTCATCCAAAAATTGCTTCCAAGAACGATACCGGTCTGAACGAAGTTTAAGGCTTAAAATGGGGTTGTGCTTCGGTCTGACCGGCTTGCGTATTAATTTCATATTCGCCTCGTCCGGAGTTCTCCCCCCTTTTAATTTATTGCATTGCGTACAGGCACATACGATGTTTGTCCAGGTAGTTTTTCCGTTATACGCCTTTGGTACGATGTGGTCTAAACTCAGCTCAAATGTTGGAAACCGACGGCCACAATATTGGCATTTGTTTTCATCCCGTGCAAAGATATTTCGTCTGTTAAATTTTATATTAGACTGCGGATGCTTATCATAGAATAAAAGGCGGATAATCTTTGGCACCTCAATTTCAAAGGAGACGGTCTTAATCCAACTTGTGGTATCCTCTTCGGGCAAACCGGATTTAGCCCTGTAAAGGGAGACATCCTTCCAACTGTCAAAATCATAAGAGTTGAATTTTCCATCATCTACAGAAACGATTTCTGCCGTTTCTTTACATAATAAGACAAATGCCCTCTTTGCTGAAATTACATGGAGCGCCGTAAAAAATTTATTTAACACCAGCACGCTCAATTCCAATGACGCAATTTGCTGCATTTCAACGCATACCCCCAATTATAAAAAAATATAATTGCAGAGAGAACACAGGAAATACCTAAAAAGCCTAAAAAACCTGAGACGATTTTATCCTGAAGTATATCAATATGCTAAGTACAATTCAAGGGATTTGTACGGCGCGATAATGGTCCAATGTCCCGTATCCTTTGCCAGTCTCGAATGATTTCAGAATAGCCGTGGTAACAAACCTCTTTGCCTGAACAACAGACTCCATAAGGCCGTTTCCTTTCGCTAAAAATGCGGCTATCGCTGAGGCATAGGTACAACCTGTGCCGTGGGTATTATGTGTTGGAATATATTCTCCCTCAATATACTCAAAAGTTTTTCCGTCGTATAAAATATCGATTACCGTGTTTTTGTTTTTCGCACTCCATGATTTTCCGGCATGTCCGCCCTTAATAAGCACATTGGATGTGCCCAATTGATAGATGTCCCGGGCAGCATCTTCTGCATCAGATACGCTCCTTATCGTTAAGCCGGTGATACTTTCTGCCTCCGGAATATTTGGTGTCACGATAAAAGACAAAGGAAATAATTGGGAAGTAAGGACATGGACGGCATCGGCCAACAATAAATCCTCGTTATTTTTTGACAACATGACCGGATCAACAACCAGGGATTTGATGTCATATTTTTTGATCTTCGAACACACCACGTCCACAATACCCCTGTTCAGCAGCATCCCCGTCTTGACGACATTCGTACCGATATCCATCATAACTGCATCGATTTGTTCGCCTACAAAGGAGTCCGACACCTCAAAAACGGAGCGCACCCCCAAAGAGTTCTGTGCGGTTAATGCAGTAATAACGGTTGTAGCATAGCAACCAAGCGCTGTAATTGTCTTAATATCTGCCTGTATGCCAGCGCCCCCTCCGCTATCGGAACCGGCAATGGAAAGGACTTTATATAACGATGGTACCTGTTTCTTCATCTTACTTCTTCAATCTCAAACCGTTCATTCCCTTTCTTAAGGTAGCCCATGTGCACCTTTATGTCGTGCTGAAAGATCAGGAGCCAGTGTTCTTCAAAGGCCTGTTTTAATATTTCTTTTTTGTTTTTCAGAGTTTCCAAAGGAAATAAATCGTATCCTGAAATATACGGATACCGCAGATGCGCTGCGGTGGGAATCAGATCACCCAGAAAGAATGCCACATGCCCCTCTGATTCAATTTTTACACCTTGATGATGTTGGGTGTGACCTCCGGTTTTTATAAGGGTAACACCTTTATCCACTTCAACAATGTCTTCATCTACAAGGGAAAGATACTGAGGGCTATCAAGAGGTAAAAAGTTTTCTGTTAAATAACTTGCCCTTGTCCTTTCATTGGAATGTATAGCGGCCTCCATCTCTCCTTTCTGCACAAAGTATCTTGCCTTTGGAAATGTGGGGACAATCTTCCCTGTTTCACTCAGAGCAGTGTTTCCGCCAGCATGATCAAAATGAAGATGCGTATTGATGACGAGATCGATATCTTTGGGCTCGTAACCAAAATGATGTAAGGATTTCAGGAGGTTTGATTCTTTACGAATACCATAAATCTGACAAAATTTTTCGTTATGTTTTGTTCCAACACCGGTATCGATCAGGATCTTGTATCTCCTGGTCACGATCAGAGGACAATGAAGAGATAGCGGTATCCTGTTTTTTTCGTCCGGAGGATAATCCTTTTCCCATAAGATACGGGGCACAATCCCAAAAACTGCCCCACCATCCAGATACATAGTGCCATCATTTACAGGATAAATCTCGAATGCGCCCAGCTTCATCTTTTCCTTTCTATCTTTTCATGTGTTGAACCTCAGTCCTGAATACGTCATAGTATAACAAATACTCCAACCGATTTGTAGGGTGCGGAAAAAAGAGAACCGATTGGTTTTTAAAATAGAGGTGGGGCAAAAGAGAGAGAGGATCGTCCTAAAAAGAAGTATTTTACGCGGTAATACTATAGCGTCTATTTCAAGAGCAATATCCCACCCAAAATAAGCAACATACCTGCTATTTTGGATACCGTTATCTCCTCACCCAGAAAGATCCAGCCTAAGAGAAATGAGAATAAAGGATAACAGCTTGTAACGGGGATAATCCTTGAGATCTCTCCCGTCTTGAGCGCCTTGTAAAACACCAGTTGTGCAACAACCCCCGCCAGCATACCAGCAAGGACAAGAAAGAAGATCGATTTAATCCCCATCTTCGCAAAGGATGGGAACTGAGGGGTAAAAGCTATAAGGATTCCGATACCCAGAAAGATGCCCGAACATCGCACCAGATAAGCCGCAGTTGGCTCGACAGACGAGAGCCCTATCTTTTCCAAAAAGGGCACAAATCCCCAGATAAATGCGGTAAGTAAGGCAAGAAAAAACGCTTCCAAGAAATTACTCCAAATATTTTTAGTAACAATTTAGTTTTTTTAAAAACCCTCTTTATGAATCCTGTTGTCTTGTAGGGGCAGGTTTGAAACCTGCCCTTAGTGCATTGAATACCCGGTTTTTATGGGAAATTTTCAAAATATGAAAGGGTATAACTTTAAAAAAACACCCTGTAGGGTTTTACCTCCGTTACGTATAATAAAACCGGACATAAAATTCTTTACCCATGTTTTCATTCTATTTTCAGGGCTTTTCCGATGCCCTGATGTGTTTTGCTTTTTTTGATTTTATCAGTATTTTTAAGGTATTCAAGATAATTTGATACTTGTATGTTTTTATCGATTTTGATATGTTTTTATGGCAATGAGTAATCAAACGCCCGAACAAATAGCGCGAGACCGTATTGATAAGCAACTCAATGTCTGCGGATGGCTTATTCAGGATAAGAACAGGATTAATCTTCACGCGGGAATTGGGGTTGCAGTTCGTGAGTATCCGACTGATGCGGGAATAGCCGACTACGCCTTGTTTGTTGATGGCAAACCCGTTGGTGTTATTGAAGCCAAGCGTGAGGAAGAAGGACACCGCCTCACCGTTCACGAAGCACAATCTGAAGAATATGCCTCTGCAAAACTCAAATACTTACATAACGAAACACTTCCCTTTGTATACCAAAGCACCGGCGAAGTTACCCGGTTCACCGACTTCAGAGATCCCAAGCCACGCTCAAGACCCGTATTTTCTTTTCACCGTCCGGAAACCTTCCGCGAGTGGCTGAGGAGATCAAAATCACCCCGTGGAAGCCTGCTCGACCTGCCAGCGCTGCCTGTTGAAAGATTGCGTGATTGCCAGATTACGGCCATCAATAATCTTGAAACGTCTTTCAAAGATAATCGCCCGAAGGCATTGATTCAGATGGCAACGGGCTCCGGAAAAACCTATACCGCCATCACAGGTATATATCGTTTGCTGAAATACACCCATGCAAAACGCATATTGTTTCTGGTTGATACCAGAAATCTGGGCGAACAGGCAGAGCAGGAATTCATGGCGTATCAGCCGAACGACGACAACCGCAAGTTCACCGAGTTGTATGGAGTGCACCGTTTGAAATCAAGCAATATCCCATCCGACAGCCAGGTTTACATCAGCACCATTCAGCGTTTGTATTCCATTCTGAAAGGAACAGATCTGGAAGAAGGCGCAGAGGAAGACAATCCGAACGAAAGAGATGGCAGCCGAAAGAAGTTCCGCCTGTCGAATACAATGAAAAACTGCCGATTGAATTCTTTGATGTGGTGGTGATTGACGAATGCCACCGCAGTATCTACAACCTGTGGAAGCAGGTGCTGGAATATTTTGACGCCTTCCAGGTGGGATTAACCGCAACGCCTGACCAGCGCACCGTAGCTTACTTTGACCAAAACCTGGTCTCGGAATACTCCCACGAAATAGCCGTAGCCGACGGCGTAAATGTGGGTTATGATGTATTTCTCATCGATACACGAATCACCCAACAGGGCGCCACCTTCTGGAAAGGCGCATACGTGGAGCATCGTGAACGATTGAACAGGAAGAAACGGCTGGAGTTGCAGGATGAGGATGAGGCATACACGGCAAAGCAGTTGGATAAAGACGTGGTGAACCCGAATCAGATCCGCACGATCATCCGCACGTTTAAAGAACACTTGCCCGAAATATTTCCCGACCGCTACAATGATCAGAACGAATTTGAAGTGCCCAAGACGCTCATCTTTGCCAAGACCGATTCCCATGCTGACGACATCACTCAGATCGTCCGCGAGGAGTTCGCCGAAGGGAATCACTTCTGTAAAAAAGTGACTTACAAGGCCATGGAAGACCCGAAGTCGGTGCTGTCACAATTCCGCAACGAGTACCATCCGAGAATCGCCGTTACGGTTGACATGATTGCCACCGGCACGGACGTAAAGCCCCTGGAATGCCTGCTCTTCATGCGCGATGTAAAGAGCCGCAACTATTTTGAACAGATGAAAGGCAGGGGCACACGAACCATCCCCTTTGATGACCTGAAAAAGGTGTCGCCTTCGGCCAAATACGCCAAAGACCATTTTGTAATCGTAGATGCCATCGGCGTTACCAGGAGTTTAAAGACCGACAGCCGTCCTCTGGAAAAGAAGCCCGGAGTGCCGTTAAGGGATTTGTTGGGGGCTATTGCTGTAGGTGCGCGGGATGAAGGGTTGTTTACCTCCGTTGCCAACCGCCTGACACGACTGGAAAAACAAATTACCGACAAGGAGAAGTGCAATTTTCTGCAAAGGCCAACGGTAAAAGCATTTCACAAGTGGTGAAGGATTTGCTGAATGCCTTCAATCCTGATACGCTGGAAGATTTGCGCGCGAAGATAGAACGGGAAAATCCTGTCGCAGCGCCCGTTGAGAAGGAAGGAAAATTCAATCAACTGCAAGCTGAGTTGCAGAACAACGCAGCTAAGGTATTTACCGGTGAGTTGAATGAATACCTTGAGAACATACGCAAGGCGCATGAGCAGAAGATCGATATGCAAAATCCCGATACCGTAATTAACGTGGGTTGGGACAAGGATAACAAGACAAAGGCGGAAACCCTGGTGCAGGATTTTAAGGCATAGATAGCGCAACACAAGGATGAAATCACTGCGCTGCAAATATTTTATGCCCAGCCGTATCGCAGACGCGAACTCACCTACACGATGATTAAGGAAGTGCTGGAAAGATTGAAGGCAGAAAAACCTGCACTTGCGCCAATGCAGGTGTGGCGCGCATACGAGCAACTGGAAAAAACAACCGGCTCACCGAAGAATGAGCTGATTGCATTGGTCTCTCTGATCCGCAAAGTCTTAGGTGTGGATAAGACGCTGACGGCTTACGACAAGACCGTGGACAACAATTTCCGTAACTGGGTGTTTAAGAAACAGGCGGGCGCATTGAAGTTTACGGAAGAGCAGATGCAATGGCTGCGGATGATTAAGGAGCACATTGCCACCAGCATCCACCTGGATGCAGATGACCTGGATTACACACCCTTTGACGCCGCAGGCGGCAAGGGAAAGATGTATCAGCTCTTTGGCGATAGGATGGACGAAATTATAAACGAACTCAACGAGGCATTGGCGGCATGAAAAGCTCCGCCATGAGCGATACGTCTATAGACAAACCATTATGTTAAAATTAAGCCCCGTGGAGCGACGTGCTGGGTCTGTTTTTCACATGTCGCTCCTACGGAGCTAGGGCCATGTTTATCATATTTTCTATAAACATTTCACCCCTATGGGGTTGGTTTTCATATTTGGGTGGTGAGTTATTTATGGAATACCTCATTGGAATTATAGTATTCAGCTAATTGTAATTTACATAACGGAAGCTGTAAAATAACAGTTCCGGGAGCATTTCTCTTTAACTGTCTATATAAACATGCGGTACCTCTCGTGCAAATATATAACATCACTAGAGCTGCAGGGCAGCGGGATGTTTATAGAAAAATTAGGCCAATCACAAATAGATCTCAGGAGGAGCGAAATGTGATGCGGGCCAAGAGGACATGTCACCCCTACAGGGTTTTACATTGTGGTAGTGAATCCCATAGCTATAAACATCCCGTACCTCTGGCGCTGGTGAAACTATATGGCATCACTATAGCTGCAGAGCAGCGGGATGTTTATAGAAAAAAATGACCACCACAAACAGAGCTCCAGAGGAGCGAAATGTAATGCGTGACAAAAAGACATGTCACCCCTACGGGGTTTAAAATCGGGGAGGTGTATCTATTGCCTATAGGGTTTATGCCATAACATCGATAACTTAAAAAATATCATAACATCGAAAACTCAGTAAAAATCGCCTAGACTTCTTCCAAAAACTTTTGGAAGGAGAAAGAGGCGGTGAAGGATCAAAAAGAATATGAGAGGCGGAGTAAGGCAATACATCTGTATGAAGAAGGTTGTGGCTTCAATAAGATACTCCGTATGGTACAAAGGAGTAGATTTTGGCTTTCTAAGTGGCTTAAACGATATAAGGAGCAAGGAGACAAAGGT